>Ga0183096_1000492_pt1 | contig 52179 bp, 58 predicted proteins | sample Biomet5_FD_127791 | JGI IMG/M metagenome (GOLD analysis project Ga0183096, IMG submission 127791) | Microbial communities from bioreactor (seeded with sewage sludge) at LBNL, California, USA - Biofuel metagenome 5 (version 2) (version 3) | ecosystem: Engineered > Bioreactor > Anaerobic >... | reverse complement strand
ACGAGAGTTTGATGAAAAGCTACGGCATTGAAATGATCTCTCCCAATCGCCAGAGCCGTCGTGTTCCCACGCAGGATGGACGTCCGCTGCGCCGGTATGTTCGCCGCTGGAAAGTGGAGCGCCTGTGTACATGGCTTTTTAACTTCCGCCGTCTGGTAGTGCGCTATGAATATCATGCTGAAAACTTTCAAGGCCTCGTTCATCTCGCCGCCGCTCTCTTATTTACAAGGTATTTATGAGATGACTTCTAGAGAGTTGCCATTTCCCAATATCAAGATGACCTGCTCCCGAAAAGGAAAAAGGGGTCAAAAAGGGGTCAGTGCGAAAAGGTCTTGCCCCGGTTTGATGGACACCCTGAGAGAGGGGGCATGGGATTGTTTTAGTTTAATTGTGTTTCAAAGTCCACAGGGGATTTGTAGCCCAGAGCGCTGTGGAGTCGCACCCGGTTGTAGTAGAGTTCGATGTATTCAAAGAGTTCAGCTTGGGCTTCTTCTCGCGTGGTATAACCTCCATTCTTCTGGGCCAGTCCAACGCATTGGCGTTTGTAGGTGGCGTTGAAGCTTTCCATCGCGGCGTTGTCGTAGGGATTTCCGGGGCGGCTCATGCGCCATCGCCGCCTTGTGCGCGATTACGAACGCACCGAATCAAGCGCCCAATCGTGGATTCATCTGGCCATGATCCGCATTCAACTCCGCCGTCTCGCATGATTTTGTTCCCAATATTCATTCTCAGACACGCTCTTAGTCAAGAATTCGCGCCCGATAGAATGCTGGAGCGTTCGACGTATTGGAATCTTTGAAAGAGACTGTTCCCAGCGTATTTGTCAAAATCAGGAAAGGATGCCATTCGAATGTGCTTTCACTCCTTTCGATGAGGTAACGTGAATCGGTTTGTCCCTCCAGTTCCCATAGAACAGAGCCATCTGACTGAACTTCTACGCAACGAAGTTTTCCAACCGTGAATAAGGGTAATCCCGCCTTGAGACTGAAACTCTTCAAATTCCACAACGAAGGCGGGGTTGGCATTTCACCACAGGTTAATTCAAAAACCTCTGATTTTCCAAATTTACCTCCCATGGCCCGGGCTTCTTCGTAGGTTGCCCCCTTACTGCTTTCCCATGCCCGCACTTGTGCATAGACCTGTGTAAACGGAGGCACTGTGGGAAGAATGACTGGAGTGGAAGAAATCAATCCCGCACTATAACCGGTTAGGAATGGGCGGGGGTTACCCACGGCTCGAATGCTGTCCAGTGTTGCTCCCACATAAAGTTGAGCCATATAGTTGGACCCGAAAAGTTTTGTGTAGCCATCCACATCAAACACGCAGGCACTGCTTAACATATTGCTTCCCTCAGTTCCATTTGCAAAAAGAAGAGCGCCTCCGCCAACACTATCTTCTGTTACGGTTAGAACGGCAGGCAGACTCCAAACCGTCTCTCCGGCATTGCTTACCCTGACGGTATATGTTCCGGCGTTTGTCACTTGGACTGGAGAGAACGCCAGGTGTCGATTGGTTCCATCGGAAATGGGTGAGTCGTTTAAGAACCATTGGTAATACAAGGGCTCGATGCCAATGGCGGATACACTGAGAACATAGAAACCTCCGACTGCGACTCTATCCCCAGCGGGCTGAAGAACAATTTCCGGTCTCTCAGGCGTTTGAACGGTAAGAGTCGCGATTGAGCTGGTTACGGCACCAAAGGCATTGGTGACAATTACAAAATAACTGCCTGAATCGTTGGTGCTTATATCCACCAACGACAGTGTGTCGTTGGTTTGTCCCGGTAATGCGCTGGAATTGAAATACCACTGATATGAAATAGGATACGTGCCTTGAATTCCAACAGAAAGGACGGCTGAGCCTCCTGCGTAACTAAACGTAGATTGGGTTTGAACTGAGATGACAGGCTTTGCAGCATCGGGAACAATGCTGAAGGCATCTAAATCAACTGTACCTCCGAGCACTTCAACAGTAAAGCGGGAAACACTATTGGTAGCGTGCGCAGTAAATTCCGCCCAATGCCAAAATGAACCGTCATTGCATTCTACTACCCCCAGATCTTCATCGCCAAAACGCGCCCCCACTTTTGCATACGTTTTGAATTCCGCTTTGTAGGCAAATTTCACTTTATAAGTGTATCCGGGAGTCGTTGTCACATCCTGCCACATGGCTGAGTCTGGATTAAAATTGATCCAAGTGGTTCCATCCGCACCTCCGGATTCACCAACATAACCTCCATAAGTGTTGGTTGTATTCCAAGCCATTTGAACTAATCCCGTGCCTTCAAAACTGGGATCACGCAGTAAGTTTCCAGGAACAGAAATACTGAGAGGTCGTGAATTCCCATTATAAATGGAGAGAGTGAAATCCTCAGTTGCATCAGGAGATCCGACAACGGCAACATAGAAGGTGTCTCCCCCAACAATATCTTGCCGGAAAATGTAACCTGAGACGGCAATCCGGGTTAAGTTGCTGACATTCGATCCCGTGTAAAGAGCAAGTTGCATATTGGTTTCACCATTGTCGGGGGTCAGATAGAAAGCTGCATTTCCGTTGACGGTGGCTTGCCATTTATACCAGACACTTTTACAGGGGGAACCGTCCAAGTGGGATGGCTCGCCCGATTCAAGTGTTGCACCAATGATCGAACCTATAGCGACCGGGCCAAAACCTGTCAGTTCAATCGCTTGATTGAAATTGTCATTTTCCAATGGGACGATTGCCAAGTTTAAAGCAAATGCACCGATGGCTCCCTGATTTCCATCAACCTGCAAATAGTAAACCTCTCCCTCCTGACAGAGAAATCGCACCTGGTTCTTTCCTGTGCTTGCAGTTGTCAAATGATCCAAGGAAGGACCGGTAAATACTGTTAAAATAATGGATGTCTGGTTTGAAATGCCGTTGATTCTTACAGGGCCATCGCATGGAGCCACCCATGAATACCAGAGAGTATGTCCAGAGCCATTGGTTGGAACAGGTTCATTTGCTTCACTAGTAGCCTCCCAGTTGTTGCCATAAAATGTGACATTTGTTCCTTCAATGTGAAGGCTTTGAGCAAAACTGTCATTTTTACTGGAGTTGAAATGGGTGTCCAATGTGAAGTTTGCCACTTCAGCATTTGAAGCGCAAAGCTGCAACTTGTATGTATGGTTCGCATGGACGGAGACAAGTCCCGTTGTCAGAAGCGACATTTCCTTAAGGGAAGAAATGTCGGTCCCCTCATAAAATGTCAATGTTGGAGTAAAATAAAGAGAGGTTGCTTGAGCCTCCAAAATCCCATCTTCGGTTGGAGTAAAAGTCCACCAGAGACTTTGATTTAGCGAAGCCGAGGGCAGAGGCTCGTTCGTCTCAATTGTTGCATCTGTCAAGGCTCCAGCGAAATGATAATCCGGTTGAGTAATAACCGTTGCATTGGAGAATTGATCATTTGGAGAGGAAGTCAGTGCAGCATCGAGCCTGAGACTAAAATGAAAACCTCCACCAACACAGTTATTATAATAATAATCATATCTTGATGCGATTTGAATCGCTAGTGTTTCCCCTGCCTTGACAAAAGCTTTTCCGGAAGGCAACCAGGGGACAAGTTGCAGAGAATCCAAAGAATCTCCAGTGTAAATTGAAAACACCGGAAATGGGTTGTCATCAAAATTAAAGTTTCCTTCAATATAGAAAGCTCCATCCGACGGAGCGGTCCAGGAATACCAAACAGAATGGCCCAGAGCGCAAACAAGAGGTTCTCCATTCTCAATGGTGGCATAGGAATTATCGCCAGCAACCGTTATGTTTGTTCCTGTCAAAACAATACGATCAGAAAAGAGATCGTTGTCAGTTGCCATTGCATTCCAAGAGCCTAACAGCGTCATCAGGCAGCTTGAAAAAAGTAGGGAATGCGAGAAGTTACTCCAAAAACGTCTTTGCATGGTGAAAATGCTAGCATAAATTAGTAATTATACAAGTATAATCAGGAATCAGGATATAGCGAATGTTTTACCTCAATTTAAACCGGACAGTAGTGCTAAACTTTTTAAAGTAAATTATGAAGACGCATTGTGATTGACCAAAGCGTTTTCCTTCCAATGGAAAACGTTGAAATTGGAATCTTCGGGAAAAATTATTGGTCTGCACTGTTATGTTTTTGGGGAGACTTGGGCCCACAGCAGAGACATCAGATTGGAAAATTCAACTATTCCGTCCCACACCCACTGCAAGCCGTTCCTTGTGATTCAAAACGGTGAAAGGGAACTCGCTTTGGAACTGGATAAGTAGCTGGTCGCGATTTTATTTGTCGGAGCTTTTCAATGTAATCAGTTGGCAATCCTCTGCTTTCTGCGCTTTTGATGATGAAATTGAGAAATTCAGTACTGGGCAGGTGTCCGTCTTCTTGCAGATCACGACGATAAAAAACTACAGAAAAGTGTGTGCCATCCTGCGCTTCAACTTCTGCCGGATAGTGAAAATAAGGTCCGGTGCCGTCAAGACGGACATCTTGCCATGCATCCAGTTTTTGAGCATCGCCAGAATTCAACTTATAAACAACGCCCCAAACTTCGTCTCCTGGGGATAAGACAACAGTTTCCTCTGCGCCATCCCACCGTTTTGAGTTGCCAAGAAACGCAAGTCGGAACCCGGTCAGGCGGGCCACTTGGATGACTTCTGGAGACTGGCATCGCTCTTTTATTTGGTTCTGGTTTAAGTTCGAACCGTAAGCGAAATATAAACAAAAATCTCTGTCGTATGCGTCTTTCATAATTTGGACTTGGCACAAGCGCCACTCTTCTTTCCTTCAAGTCCGGTAAATAGTCAAAATCCAATTTTGAAACCATGACTTTTTTGATAAGGAAACGTTGAGAAGATGGCTTAAAATGGTTCTTATTGTAGACGGAATTCGGAGCACCTTGGTATTTTTCTTTCTTCCTCAATATCGAAGAAAGATCACCTAGCTTTCGCGTGGCATTCCTTGCACCTGCCACTTCCAAAACGCTACATATTTGTTGGGAAATTTCCAAAAGTTACTTTTATGTAATTTGGGTTTTTAAGGGAAAGTACGGTTTTACATTATATTCACTCTTCTCTGGAGAGGTCTGAATAAAATTCGCAATTTTCACGAGATAAGATTCGTTGTTGCATTTTGATCAAAAATATTAAATCTTTCCTCCATGCAACAATTGCATTGGAAATAAATTCCATACAGTTTGCCAAAACATGAAAAACGCTGCTCATAACCCCCTCCCGAGCAAATCGAAATCATCGATCAAAAACGCCTTCACCTTAATCGAGCTGTTGGTAGTTATTGCCATCATTGCGATTCTGGCGTCCATGTTGTTACCAGCACTGGCTAGAGCCAAAGAAAAGGCCAAGTCAATTAAGTGCACGAACAACGAAAAGCAGATCGCCTTGGGCTACACCATGTATGCCTTGGACTTCAGAGATTATCTGCCAGTCGCGGGGCAATACCGGCCCAATGCTGTTTGGCCAGCCGAATGGTATGCGGAAACCTCGCCGTATTACGGAAAAGGTACCACTAATATCGCTCAACTTCATGCGCAGGGCACCCTGCAGGCCTGCCCCTCATTCAATACAAATAAGCTCGCCAATATTGGTTTGAGCACTGACCCCAATGTCTTGTCCTATGGTGGCTACGGACATAATTGGAATTATTTGGGTTATTACGAAGGTGCGGGCAGCACTTGGAACCGTCAGAAAGTCACCTCCATCAATAAACCTGTCGATACAATTTTCAACAGCGACACGTTTGACCCCATCGCTTCAGATGCTGGTTCGGCTCATATTGAGACTTTTGGTTACTCCTATCCGCCATCGGTATTTCCCGATTATGTGTCAGTGAACTATACCAAACGTGGCTACACCCGACACAACGGAGGGGCGGTCTATTCATGGGCTGACGGACATGCAACCTTCATGAAGTGGAAAGTCATGACTCCCCATGGCAGTGGCGACTTGGACTGGTATTGGAAAAAGACAAGATAACCCTTGGATAGGGGACTGTTTTATATTTTTATCCCCGCTCCAGCCCACTACTGGATGATCTGATACTGGTAGTTCAACTCTCTGAAGGTTGACATCCTCAAGTTGAGATCGACACGGCATTCATTACAAAAATGCGTGCCAATGCAAAATATTCTTGCTCATTCTTGGGTGAATTCTCAGTGAATATTACTCGTGTTTGAGACGGGCTCTTTCAATTTGGCACGCCCCGTTTTTGGTCAGAGATGTGCCCCTCTTAATCAGTCGCACAAGTGAAGAATTAATCGGGGGCTAGATCCTCCCTGACCAATCCGATTGTTACTTACACGCGAGGGGTGGACATCAGTGGGAGTCGAACTGGAGCCGGAGAAGCGGCGGAGAAAACAAGCGCTGGGGTCAGTTATTATCACTCAGACGGGAGCGGAAACGTCACCGCAATGATGGATGGGAACCAATACATTGTTGCCAGGTATTTGTACGATTCGTATGGACGGTTGTTGGGGAAATGGGGAGCTCAGGCCATGCCAACCATTATCGATAAAAAGGAGGTCCAACTAGCCATAGCGATATTGGTGAGTCAAAAAAACTTGGAAATAATGGTGCCTATGATTGGATCAGAAGCCTGGCTGTTAATGCTGGTGTTTTATTGTCAGCGACCTCCGGCTTTGCCGGAGGTCGCTGACATCACCGCGCCGGAAAGTCTCGCAAAAGCCATGAGATTGATCATCGGGATGCTGAGGACTTACCGCAAAGAGGGAAGAAACTAAGAACCTATCCCGATAGGTATTAAAAAAAGGACAGGGATATAATACAAAAGAGGGATGAGACTGATACAAAAAGACGATGGGGGGAGAATTCCAGATGGGTTGTGACTTGAGATCGAGAAACTCTTGCCAAAGCCCAAGTGGCATCCACTGGGATGCTACCGAAGAGGAAATTCTGCGCGAGCGGTCATGGACGCGATCCTCCTGGTCATGCGCACCGGCATGCAATGGAACGCCCTCAAGATGACAACCTCTGTTCCAGCTCGGCTGCGCATCGCAGGTTTCAGGAATGGGTTGTGGCGGGAGTCTTCACAAAGCTATGGAAAGCCGGGCTCCTGAGATATGACAAATTGGAAGGCATTGATTGGACCTGGCTTTCAATGGATGGAGCAATGACCAAGGCGCCCTTGGGCAGGGAAAAACAGGGGCCAATCCCACCGACCGCGCCAAGGGAGGAACGAAGAGAAGCGTCATAGTGGAAGCCAAAGGACTGCCGCTGGGGCTGGTGGTCGACGGAGCCAATCGCCACGACGTGAAATTGACCCAAGCCACGATAAAGTCAATCGTGGCCAAGCGCCCAAAACCGACAAAAGGAAAACCGCAGGGCTTGTGTTTGGACAAAGGCTACGACTCCAACGAAGTGCGTGGACTGCTCGCTGAATTTGGTTTTACGGCGCACATACGGGGACGGCGAGAAGAAGCTCAAGCGATCAAACGGAAAGCAAGATTTAAAGCCCAGCGTTGGGTGATGGTGAGAACTCACTCATGGAGAACCGCTTTCGCCGAATTCTCATCCGCTGGGAAAAGAAAGCCTCCAACTACATTGCCTTTCTGCATCTGGCCTGCGCCATCATCACTTGGCGTTCTGTTTGGAACCTATCGGAATAGGGTCTTACACTAGGATACATAACATATTGAAAATCAACTTGGCGGAAGGGGCGAGATTCGAACTCGCGGTAGGATTGCTCCTACGCCTGATTTCGAGTGAGATAGAAAAATTATATCAACTATTTAATTATAAATCTGTTACGTTTTTTAAAAGTGAAACAGATACCATTTTATTTACCATTTTGTAAAACAGCTTTTAGATATAGTGTTTTTGTGGATGAGTCTATTGTTTTGGAATTAGAAATTTTTTCGGCGATTTGATATTTAAGCTGATTTCGTTCATCCGAATTAGCTAAATCCCAGATTTTCATGGCATTGTCCAAGTTCATTTTGTGAACCTGATATTGCAGTGGGGTAAGTGTGAGGGAAGATTCAATTCGGCTCATATCTGACGCGCTCACTCCGTTGGTTGATTGGGCTAAAGCAAGGTTTTGACTTCCAAGTGCTGGATCACGCCGTATATCGGTAATGAGTTGTTTGACCATTTGAGAATGTTCAAATTGCGCTCTCGTTCTAGAGCCTTGCGGCATCATGTCTTGCATGATTTCCGCTGCCTTGGTTTCGGCAGGGCTCATTGTGATGGCTTTCTTTGCCGTCACAAAACCAAAGAATGGCAGGGCAAATTGCGCTGGGCTTCCATTATCATCACTAATTTTCTGCGCACCGGTGATAGAAAATGGCTTTGCAGCTCCCAGGGCGTATTTGAGCGAATCGTAAGCCTTTTGATAGGCAGGATCATCTTCTTGCCGGATTTTTGTATCGTAAAAATCTCGGTTTCGATACAGGTCTACTGCAATAGCCAGAGCGGGGTTGAGCTTATGGTAAAAGCTTGTTCCCATTTTCTGAACGTCTGGAAAATCGTGCCAATCGCTTTCCAAATCCTTCATGTAAGTAGGCAAACTCAATCGAATAGGTTTACCATGAGCATCGGATTGACCTATTGAAGGATGAAAATAGTCCATCACTGTCTGCGGATTCTCTCCCGTAAATATACGGTGCATGATGCCTCCGATGATGGCGCTGCCCATTACCAGTGCCACTGCATATCCCATTCGGTTTGAGAATTCAGGCTTTTGGAATGTAGCCGCTTGCTTTGCAAACTGCGTTGTGTCTCCTAGCACGCCAAACAATTCACGGTATTTTCCCAATTGCCAGCCATACGCACGGAAGCCTAGGAGCAAGGAATCCTTCATGATCCTGTTGTAAAACAGATTGTCATAGGTCATCTGCCCCATGCGGTTTTCGGTCATATCCGCGGCTCTGGCAATAGCCAGGCGCACTTCATCGCCTGTGGCTTGGGGGCCGATGTGTCGAATTTCACTTTCGGCTAATGTTGCAAACACTCCGAGTTTTTGACGAGGAACAATATATTCCGCAATGGGTCGAATTGTCTGCTCAACCACTGCCAGTGGCAAATTCTTCGCGACATCGATCTTGGCTTCGATTCCAGTCTGATGCCATGCACGCACAAAGTTACGCGTGAATTGTGTCTTCCAAAACGGGTCTACAGTGGCACGTAGTCCGGCTTTGACTGCTAGTTCTGCAATGGCTTTGATCTGCGGGTCTGTAACCGATGCCGGGTCTAAAATCGCCCGCTGAACAGCCTTTCCTCGCATGAAGTTTCCAACAGGTGCGACAATCGATTTTGCTGCAAGTTCTCCTGCTCTTGCAATATTTCCTCGACTCGCTTCCGTAATTGCCGTGCCCAATGTCGAGAATGTCGCGTCAAGGCTTGTGAACCCCACGTGAAACGCTGATAAACCTAGTTGCGCACCGTTAAGAATATTACTTCCCGCCCTCAATTTATCCACGATTGGAAAGTATTGCATTAAGCCAGGCGAAAGATGGTTTTTGAGCACCTGTGCTGCACCATCTGGCAGAATCCAGTGTCCGGCCAAGACAGGGCCATTTAGAGGCACTTTGATTTTTGCGCTGGCGATTGCGAGGGATGGCTTGATGTTGTTCAAGTCCATCAGCTCTGGATGAACTGAAATGAACTCTTGTAGCCCACGTTGCACGTTAGGGGCTGTTCTTGACATGAGTTCAGGCGCGTAAATATACGCGTGCACCGCGTTGGCAATACGTTCGTCCGTGGTCTGGGCATAGCGCTTGAACTTCAGACTTGCATCGACTCCTACAGATCGCATTGCTGCTAGTTTACCCATTTCGAGGGCTGCCTGTGGATTTCCATCAGTCAATTCTTCGTAGAGTTTGTAGCGCTCCTGCAATCCGTGGCCGATCTCGTGCATGATGACAAAGTCCGGCGCTCCCTGTCGGGTTTCGATCTTGCCGACACCATTTGTATATTGTCCCCAAGTGTTGACACCCAGTTTTGCCACCCGATTATAACGCCATCCCATCTTCTTGATGAAGTTCATGAGACCGGTTCGGATACCGGCATCAAAGGCTTCTTTAACCTCCAACACAGGCGGAGTGTAGACCGTGAACGCCGGGTCATCTACGATTTTCCAGCCTTCAGGCATTTGTTGTCCCAGGGGCAAATACTTATACCAACCGCGTGCCTTCGCTTCCTGCAACGTGCGTTCGGCCATGATGAATTTATCCATCTGATGAAGTTTTGCCAGGACCATATCGACCGGGTTGTCTGTCGCTGGAATTAGTCCGCGTCGTAGCCCCTCAGCGAAGAACGGTATGGTGCGCTGTTTGAGAAAACCTTTGGAACCATGCAATGGAGATCGGGATGCCACTTCAGCCATGAAAGCTCGCACTGGCATTCCATCTGGATTTTGCCAGATATGCGGGAAATAATTCTGGATCAATCGGTTCATGGATTCAGGTGCCAAAGATCGCACCTCTTTAATGCGCCATTCAAATTCATGGTCCATTGTGTCAGCGAACCGAGCTAATTGCACAGGCAACGCGCTTCGATCACGCTCCATGGCGTCGATTACCGCGTAATTGTGTGGCAACGGTTCGCCGTCTTTGTAATTCCAATCCCGTTGCACTGGCGTTTTATCGAACGCCTTTCTCCATACCGACATTGCTTCATCGGCTCGTGCCAGGTCAGCCGCACTTCGACCGTTGTTTTGTCGCAAGACAAGTGCAAATAACTTCGCCGTAGGATCGATATTTTGAGGTGCGAACACGTTTTGAAAGGATCGTTGAGCACTTTTGAATTGCTCAATGATTGGAACCATTTTCGGGTCTCTCCCGATCTGGATTCCTTCAGGTGGAACTGTGACTTTAGGCTTTGGCAGTGGTGTTGGTTTTGGAGCCGTTCCAGAGGCCATTGCAAAGGTCTTTGGCTGCTCAGATTGTGTAAACGTGATCGGTTTTGATTTCAGGCTCCCTTTGTCCACGTGAATAGAATCAACTTGATCTGGTGCCAGCCGTTGCACACCAAACTTGCTGCCATCTTCCACTTCGACTGCTGTCAAATAACCGTCTTCATCCGTCTCAAGGTTCTTAACCTTCAGCTTTTCGCCTCCAATTTCAAATTCATCGCCGGGCAACAACTGATCAAGTGGCACTTTGTCAATGTCTCCTTTGATATTACCGTCAACAGCCTGATCTTGAAATGCCTCGTGTTGCTTTGCCTGTTCGTTCAATACGTTGTTGAGACGTTTACTCTCAGTCTTCGCAGACTTGCGTTGTGCGTCTACGTTTCGTAGAGCTGTCAATAAATCGTCTTCGCTTGCAATTCCGGTGAATTGACCGCTATTACGAAGCATTTGTAGAACGTCATCGACGCCATATCCTCCCGTGCGCGTGAATGCATTCCTTACGCTTCCTGTCGGTTTAAAATCTTCCTGAATTGCTTGGGCCGATGGCAACGAAATCTTGATCCCGTTTTCTTCAATTGCGTCCAACACATCGTAAGGATGTTCAATCGTTTTTGGAACAATTGGTTCTGTTGTGACTGATGGCACTTGGGATTCAACTGGCTCATCCTTGACGGAATGATACCATTGATATAATTTATTTTTAGCAGGGTCAATTTGGTCTCCCGCCAGATTTGGTTTCTGGTTTTGAAGACTGTTTTGATCCTGCTTTAATGTTTCTGCCGAAGTCACATCTCCATCGTAGAACAATCTCCCTCTGTTATCTTCCTTCACTAGCAAGCGCGTGTAAATTGGTTCACCGTTTAAGGTGGCCTGGGCTCCGAAATGGTGAAATGCCTTGATGTTTGGTTGATTTGGATCGGTTGGCTTTTCACTCCAGAGTAATACTGCTTTCTTCATCAACATTGGCAATTCAGGCACGATCTGCATAACCCGTGGGTTTGCACTATGGAACTTCATTTCCTTGAAGCCAGACATTCCAAAATGAACTGGCTGTTGAGTCCAATCATTGACAATGTCACTTCCCGCAAAAGTTCGGTACGCTTCTTTAGCGTTATTACGTAATCCTTCCAAATCGTTTTCGTCACCGATCGTGGAATCAATTTGTATTGGTTCCATCGAATCTAGGGCTTTCTTGCGCTCAATTGGGGAAAATTCTGATTCTTGTGCTTTTAATACACTCTCTGGCGGCGTAGTGCTTCCATTCGGTTTCGGTCCAGCGCTCGTTGTCTCTGTTCTTCCACCCGCGCTTTCTCCTGTGGTGTCAATTGGTTCTGTTGGGGCTCGTTCTGTAATGTCGGCACTTCTTCCCTCTGGCTCAATTCGTCCCGGCGTGCTTGAATCTGTTGGTAATTCCGTAATGTTCGGTTCAGATAGTGGTGTTTCATGTTGTGGTATTGGTTCAGACGTCTGGACATCATCCGGTCGTCGGGCCGGTCCACGTCCAGGCATCAAAGCATTGATTGCAGCCATTCCCGTTGCAGCTTGTCCAAGGTCAGTTGTAAGAGGCTGTTGGTTGACAATATTCTCGCCCACTTGTGATGCAGCACCTAATGCCGCTCCTTCTGTCGCCATGGCGGCACGACCTGCCACAAATTTTGAGATCGCACTTTTGCCAAGACTTGCAATTTGACTGTCAACGACTTTGCGTAATGGCGCTGGCAATGCCGCGAAGATCGTCGATTGTGTTGCACCACTGGCAATACCGCGTCCAATTGCCCGGCTTGCCGCGTCTTCCTCGCTCATGCCTTGGCTGATGGCGTCTTGGTAATCACGGTCCAGATGTTCACCGAGCACTTGTAGTCCAATTGTCCCAGGGGCTGCTGGTCCGCTGGCTATGAGCGGCAGGAAACTTCCCGCCGTTTGAGCTGCTCGAACTGGAAAAGTCGTTTCAGCCGCTTTGTCAACTGGATACGTCTGCGAGGCAGTTTCCTCTGCCGTTTTTCCAAATTGATAGATCGGGTTGCTCTGGATCGCCTCCATTGCCTCTTGGCTGTTCTGTGGAGCGGGTCCAAGAGCCTCTGCTGGGATTGGTGCGCCAAACGTGTCTGATGCAGGATGGCTCAATGCCATAACCGCGCCAATACCCTTGACTGCCGATGCTGCGCCTTTGGCCGCTCCTTGTTTGAACGCCTGCCAGGTTTGTTCATCTGGCAGGTTACGTCCAATGAATCCAGCAACATCGGTGCGACTCTGTTGTCGCGCCAATTCTTGCCTTAGGGAGGTCTGTTTGAAGATATGGTCGAGGTCTTCGGCTGTCGGTGGAACATCTCCCGTGATTGTCAGAGTTTGACCGTCCGAGCTGGTAACATCGTAAGTAGGCATGTTAACGAGGCGTTACAGTATAGGTTGCTTTACCATTTGCACTCTTGATTGAGAATGGGCCTTTGACTTGCCCGGGAACATTGGTTTGCACTGTTGGCTGAGGGAATGTAAGTCCTGTCTTCATTTCCTTGCTGTTTAGTGGCACCCAGTCTTGTTTCGATCGGCTCCAATAAAATTTTCCGTCCTTGCTATAAATAGGACCTTCACCCGGATTGGACGTGGACTTGTCTAATTGACTTGTCCATTGCCTACCATTCCAGACAGTCCGTCCGACAACATTTCCATTTTCATCACGAATAGTTTGTGCGTTCGGTGGTGTTGTTGTCTTTGGCACAGTCAATAGCATTTTACCACGTGTCACGGCCATTGAGTTCGAGCCCGGAATATCGGTTATGTTAGTTGCCAGATTGTTATCACCTTGTTCATCCATCTTCTGCAACGCATCCAATAGTTGCACAGCCCCACGGCCACCGAGTCCAGGCGTCTGTAAAGCATACTTCAACCGTTCTTCGCGTTGTTGTGCGTTAACGATTTTATCCATCAATTCTGGCGATAATACGCTTGGCACTGATCCGGTTTGCGACGTGTAATCAATGAGTTCCTGAGGAATTCCACTCAAGTTTCCCGTTCCATAACGGTTGATGGCAGTGCCGACTGCCGCATCTTGGTTTGCAAGTTGCGTTCTGTAGTTGCCAAACGCTTCACGTTCCTTCGCCTGAGATTGCCAGTCAGCAATACGCGCCATTGCTTCATCCATCTTGAGCTTGTTGTCTTGACTCGCTCCTGCCAATTGGATTGGGAACAATTTGGCGCTCTGATCCATCTGTTGCTTTTGGGCGGCCATGTGTTGGGCAATCTGATCCATGGCAAGCTGGTTTTGCTTCTGTTGTTGTGATTGCATCCATCCAGCCATTTCAGCCGCTTTTGTGTCGACGCCAGCCGTTTTCCATCGATTCTCGTCTCCGAGCGGATGTGGCTGTTCTTCGTTGGCCGGTTTTAGATAGTTGTAGAAAGAATCCAGTGCTTTATTGAGCTGGACCTTCTTTTTCCATCCTCCCGGTTCATTCGCGGCCTGCATTCCTTGGAATGCGCCACTTAGTGCAGACGTGCCTTGGCCAAAGGTATCAGGATTCAGCGCGCCTTCCACGCCGCCATACGCGGTCTGTGCCACGGTGCCGAGACCCGTGCCTATGTTTTGCCCGATCTGTTGGAGGGATTCATCGCGAGCCGCCATGCCACGCATAAGGCTACCCGCATCGGGGGCAATCTGGACGTTTCCGGTTCCTAAGAAAAAAGGACTTGTCATAAGGTTAATCTTCTTCCTCCTCTGGCGGGTTCACGGTAAGCACTTGAGCCAACATTTTCGCGTGATGTCGTTGACCTGCGTCTTTCGCTGTGTCAATTAAATATTGGAGTGAGAATTGCAACTGTTCTTTGGCGTTGCCGATGACAGCTACAATTTCCGGTTTTGTCTGTAAAGGATCTGTGTTAATGGGAGTTTTCATGTGCGTAGGTAAGCTTTCGTTGTTCTAGTGACATTGATCTTGCATGTTGCCAACCGCCGCATAGGTAAGCCACAGCGGCTACCATCTCCTGACCGCAATGTCTTGCATGTTCAGCCCATTCTTTCAGGTCTTTGCTGGAAGTGTTGTTGTTTTCAATGGAAACGGTATCAGCCCATTGGTTTGTGACTGAAACAATAACCCCACACAATAGGCCCTGATGCTTTTGAAAAAATGGATGTGTATAGAGTTCACCCGCGGCAATAAATGCTGCAATGATTCCTTCCTTGTTGGTTAGGTCTCCATCAACGATGTCATCAACCGCGTGTGCATAAATCGTCCAACGTCGTAAGAAGTCCAGCGCCTCAGTATTTCCGCAACAGACGCGCTGGTAAAAAGTTTCGGTTAATTCTGGTTCTGTCATATTACCAGCCATTTGGCATGTTTCCTTCATTTGGAAGAGTCTTCTTGAAGCCTTGTGTGACGCTCGCTACCGTGCCTAGCTTACTGAACAGGCTTGGGTCTGAATAAGCTGTATCGGTGTTCAGTTTCGCTGCCGCAATCTGCGCCGCTTCACTACTTTCAGGGTTGAACAGACTTGGACCAGAATGTTGCGTCAATCCTGTAGCAGTGTTTAGACCGCTGTTGCTGCCCATGATTGCCGCCAGCGCTGGCGATGTGTATTGACTATTTATTCCGGCAACCTGTGTCCCAAATGCCCGTCGTTGTTGCTGCATTTGGTTTCCGAGCGCGTAGTTGTTGAACAACTCACTAGCCACAGCTTGATTCCCTGCGCCCATACCACGTGACGCATAGGCTGCACGTGCCGATTGTTGCGCTTGCTGTTGCTGGTCTGGTGTCAACGACGTGCCGGCATTGATCCCTTGCAATGCCTGGTCGTTCATGGCCTTCATGAGCGCCGCTTGTTGTGGATTGGCATTCTGCAACGCCGATGTAACTCGGCCTGTCAACGCCTCAATATCGCCCACGTCCGCCGCCCGCGACTGACTCTGAGCCGCCAGCGTGCCAGGCAACACTGTATTGAGGTTTGCGAGTGCGAGTTGATTGAACTTCGGTTGCCACTGTGCCTCTTGACCAAAGAGGTTTGGCATGACTGCCGACTGTGTGGCAAGTGTTGAGCGCGTTAACCCGCCGTAGGTTGGCACTGAAGGTTCATTACCTGTAAAACAGCTCATAGGTTTATAGTTTCTTGGCCCAAACAACGGTTGTCCCTATCTTCTCGTAACCCAATTCTTCCATGTGTCGCGAGAATGGGCTTTCCTCTCTAACACACGCAGTCATTACGTTGACTCCTCGGTCACGCAAGATGGCTTCCATGGTGTCAATTATTTGCAGTGATTCTCCCGCGTGCATCTTCTGTGAATCGAACCACGCATGAACCATGGGCACTGCTCCCATTGAGAGATAACCTGTAATCTCGCCGTCTTTTAGCATCAAATGAGTAGGAGCCAGAACGCTATGCTTATCTACCGCCGCTGCTCTGGTAAGTTCGTCCAGACATTTGGAAAAGTCTGGAGACTGTGGATTCAGTGGAATGAGTTTAACCCGGTTCATATCTAATGTAGTGAGGCGTAGCAGACAAGCACCCAACTTGTGCTGGTCATCGTTCCCATATCACTTCCCGCTTTATAAGAGATTTTCCTGCCCGTCGTGTAACGAGTATACAATTTGCACGTTGTAGCGTTTGCAGCTTCTGTAAACATACCAGTTGCGTCTGAGTAAGAGATAGATTGCACGTCAATTTCGTCACCTATTTCATAATCAAGGTCTGATACTATACATCTGGCGACCCAACGAACTCGGTGAGGTGTTGACCCTAGACCATGTGTGAACGTTATGGGGTTTGCTGTAAATGAATTGGTTGGACTTACCGACTCGCTTCCCGTTGCCTTCTGGTTCACGAGCTGGAAGTATGTGCCGTCATATGTGACAGTCACGAGAGCGCCTGATGCAATATCTCCTGCGGTTAGATCGTCTCCCGCTGCATCATGGATAGTCTTTGCACCAAGGCTGTTGATATTGACTGCTGTGCTTGACGTCGTGTTCGCAGTGTTGGCAATGAATTTGACCGTCATACCCTGCGTGTAACCCGTCACATTTGACATGGTCAACGCATAGACTCCGCTGGAATAAGTTGACGACGACACAAACCCTTCCTGCCCGTATTTTCTTGATTCGGGTAACAGGTTGATTGCCTTAACCTTCTTTGGCACCGTCACTGTTGAGTCTGACGTGTCAACCACAGGCACAACATCATCATCAGCTAGTGCTGTCATCTCCGTTTTGTTGCTGATGCCTGCGGCGACCGGCAGGTTTTGAAGCTGGACTTTTACTGGTAAATCGGTTGTGGAATTGCTGGCATCGGATGCTAACACTGTGTCTCCCGCATCTGGCACTGTTAGCTCTGATTGGTTTACAACAGCTCCCTTGAGAAGTATTGACGCATCCGAAAGCGCATTGAGGTTTTGCGCGGTAACGACGTTCCCGGGCGATACGGTTGTATACGTCGTTCCTTTCTGAATTTGATTCCCCATATTATCTGGCTGTATCGAGTGAGATCGACCTAATTGTCGGTCTCCCATTCGTAGTCACAATTTCGAGTTGCGCATCCAATGCTCTGCGCCCGCAATGAATGCGGACTGCGGAATCAGTTGTTGAGCCGTCGAAATCGCGTTCGAATGTAAAGTCTGTCCCTGTCCCTGGTGTCTTGAGAGTTAGAGTCACCGTCCCGGTGCTGGTTGAGTCTGTCGTAATGCGCGACTCAGATGAACGCACCTTACGCTGAAAGTTTTGCTGACCGTCACTATCAACGCCTCGGTATATACGCGTTACCAATTTGCCTGGAATTGGTTTAGACGCGTAAGTTGCAGCGGTCAAGGTTATAGGTAGTGTGAACGGAAGTTTTACACCTCCGATGATCGTTCCAACTTCATCGGCCTCCGTTTCCTCGTAAAGCATCGGACCATTGTCACGGTCAACAAGCCAGAGGCGTAGACGTTGCCCATAATCAGCAAGCAAGAGAAAGTCGCAATACCAGCCTGTCGGCAACACATCGATGCTTTCCCAAGCTTTTAGATTTAAATTGTAGACCGCCACAGTATTGTTGCGCGTTGCCACTTTACTGACAGTTGCCAGAGGGCCAAACGTGAACGAACCTTGCACGCCCAAAATGTATTGGAACGTTTTGCTATCAATCACCGCCGCAACCGTGAATTCTCCGTTTAGTTCTGTGCTGTTGGCTTTGGCTACTACGATTGTGTCACCTTCAACAAAATTGTGTTCTGTGGCTGTTGTGACAGTAACAGTCGAAGAATACCCAAACGTGAATGGCAGTGTGAGGGGGAGCGTTAATTCTTGCGGCGACGTGAAAGTTGCCGATGACACGGAAATTGCTTCGCTATTGATCGGCAACGCAAAGTAGAGTCTGTAGCCATATCGCTCAATGCACGCGCCATGGGCATGACTTGAGCTCATGCGGTTCATGATCGGCGTGATCGGCGCTGAAAGTGGTTTACCTAACACCGTCAATTGATTGTCAAGCTGTGGCTGAAAAGCGTAGATAGCCCCATCGGAAATGAACCAAACCAAACCCATTGCTTGTATGACGGCACGAGGTCCAACCGGTCCAGCCTCGCTTGTCAAGAGCTGCAAAAACGAGTTGTCTTGCAGCCCCTCGGTATATCCTCCCGCGGCAACATTCGGACTGAAATAAGCCATAAACCATGCCCGGCGAGAACCTATTAACACATAGTCCTTTTGATATGCGGTTAATGCGCATAGGTAATCATTCCCACCCTTGAGAATCTGGAATTGGTTCAGCGTCTTCCACGTGGAAAAATCGAGAAAATTGCTACAAGAAATGCTCTGTTCGGTCACATTGGCTGCAATTCGATCTTGGTAGAACAGCGCGAATTCTGACTTTGGAAACGCACTGTCAACTGTAACCGTTGCGCCATCAAATTTTAGCACGCTCTTCTTGAGACCACGAAGAATGAACAGGTAAGGCAGCGTGCCACCGCTTCCAATTCCAGCTTGTAGAGCAAATACCGTATCGTCGCTTGTGACGGTCTCACCACTGGGAAACGAATAAGCCATGTAATCATTCGTCACTACGTCCAGAATGATCAACTGGTATTGTGTGACTAAGGCCAATTGGTCTTTCTCGCCCACTGGCTTGTAGATCGCGGCGTAGTAAATCGACGGAAAACTTGCTCCACTTGGCAACATGCGTTTCATGCCGAGCCTGACTTGCGCGCCATTGGCATCGAACCGCATGTTCTCGCTTGCCGATACAATGCCAGGTGCAAGCGTCACAGGATCAGCGAGCATATCCAAACCATTGAAGCCAGTATCGCCGGCTAAGGCCTGTTCATCGTCATGCTGACCATATGTGCGATAGCGTTTCATGCTCAGAACGGGACGTCATCTTCGGCTGGGGCCGGTTGTGAAGATGGAGCTGGTTGACGCGGTGGCAGGTCTGCGGGATCAACCTTGCTACTAGGTGCTGGCGCTTGCTGTTCTTGTCTTTTTCCACCACCCAAGAATTGCACTGTCTCAGCAATCACACTTAGCTTGCTACGCTTTGTGCCGTCTTTACCTTCCCAAGAATCAAGCTTCAATCGCCCTTCCACCATGATTGAGCTTCCCTTGTGCATATATTGGTTGATGTTTTCCGCCGTTCGCCCAAACGCATTGACATCAATGAAGGTGACTTCCTCCTTTACTTCACCCGTTTCAGTGTGCCAGGTGCGATTGACCGCAATAGAAAATTGCACAACCGCCGTTCCCTTGGGCGTGTATTTCAATTCGGGGTCGCGTGTGAAATTACCAACCAAAATAACTTTGTTGAAAGATGGCATAGTCCAGACGTTTAGACTTTCGGGGTTTCAGGTGTTTCAGTGGGTTCGGACTTGTCACGGTCCGTCCCTTGCTTGATTAATTGGTGACCGCCAATGGCACCAGCTCCAGCGTAGACGCCTACCACAATGTTGATTCCCGACCAGCCTTTGAGCAGGCATTGCGCGACGGCGCATAAAGCGAGAATGACAAACGGAATTAACCAATCCGGCAAAGGAGATTTCTTAAGGTAAATCCCAAGGGCATAAGCAATGCCCGTTACCAGTCCCATTTCTGCGATATCGTTCGTATTCATTTTCGTTTCCAGTGTTTAAAGGTCCGTATCACGTGAGGAGAAATTTGGACAATTTTGCAGATTGTATAAACCAGCGTTGCGATAGCCACACATGCAGCTAACCATTGGTTGAAGTGGTCAATTGTAATTGCCGCAAACAATCCACCATATGAAATCCCTATATCCTTTATGTGGTGCATATTTATCGCAGTTTAGAGATTTGGCCGTCGCGCTAGCGACCTTCCCTTCGCCATCGGTTCATGGTGGAAAAATCTGTCAAATGTTCGGCGTCGATTTCGAACAACTCACCATTCCATGTGAACGCATTGGTTTTACCCTTGTCCACCAAAACACCCACATAGCCATCTCTTCGAGTGATTCCAGCGTCCTGCATTAGAGCAGGAATAAAATTAGTCCCGTAGCGTTGAATGAGCCCGTTGTATCGGTCCCTTGCATGAGCGCTGATTAATCCAGTCCCATTTGTGGTAAACCCATAGAATCCAGAATTGTAGTTCGTGGTATCCCATGAGGGAGCGGATGATACCACCGGCTGTGGCACAACCGTTGTGCAAGCTGTGGCAAAGAATGCAATCAATCCAAATAACACACACAACTCGGAAAGCTCATTCCGGATTTTTGATGTGTCCTGTTTGTTGATAGCCTCGGCTGTCTTATTAACCTGCTCTTGCTCCTCTTGTTGTATCTTGGCCTGTTGCATCGGCTGAGAGTTTTTGAGGTCTGAGCGTTTCGTCACCCAATTAAATATATTGGCTCCAAGTGTGGCGATAGCCGTCACCGAGCTGGTAAAAATATTCATAATGAATAGAAAGACTTTCATGGGTTAGTAACCATTGATTTCGAGACCGTCATCTATTCCATCAGAGATAGCTTGTAGGACTGGACGCAACCAATACACTTTGTCATCAATCTTGGCTGCTATTACTTTTTTGTAATAGGCGTCAAAAATGGCAATTCCTACTTGCACTGATTGTTCAGCAATGCGTGCATCATCGTTATCGCCGCAAACGCTACCAATGGCATTGGTCAATGCGGCGGTCGTAAAGTTCGTTCCACCCGCGAGCACAGCCAGGGCATTCTGGCTCAACCGCAAGTAGGGCACTGTATTTGTGTCAGCAATGATGGCACCTGCCACCGCTCCACTGACTGCGGTTTCGACTGCAATGGCCGTATTTGTCACGTCCAACGTGGTGACAGTGTTGGTTTGCTGCACGATATTGGTTATCGTGCTTCCATCCGTATTGGTGACGACCTGAGATATAGGTGTCACGGTGACGCGCTCGCTCACGCAAGCAACGCATATTGCAGCCGCAATGGCTGCTACGATTCCGAGTTTGATTTTGTTTTTCATAGGTTATGTTGAACAGGTTGTTGAGCAGGCTTTGCTGCGTAGTCAGGATGCGAGAATTGTTGATCTGTCAAGCATCCCGGCTCGGACGTGACGAAGAACAGACAAGCGCAATAAAGGAGGAATCGTTTCATAGGTTTTTGGGGTCAGGTAGTGGCTCATATCAAAATGAGTTGGATGTGTGTTTTCTCGAACGGAGTGAGTTCGACCAGTTGTTGCGTTTGTGGCTCGTAGAATTTCAGCGCTAGTTGGTCGTTTTCTCGCGTTACAAAACAGTTGATGGCATGGCCACCACCATTCTGAGCTATCAATGCCACAAACCCAAATGCCAGTGGATGTGGGATAGCTTCGTTGCGAGCTGCACTCAATTGGCATCTTGCGGCCACGAACATCGCAAAATGCGCGTATTGACGGCAGCAATTGACCTCTGGCACATATTGGTTCATTCCCAGTTTCTGGAGTTGCCAGCGCAAGTCCTGTGAATAATTTCCAAGCACCCACTCCGTTGTCGGGAGCTGATAGTTGTTCCCTTCGATCAGGTAATCAGGAACACTGTCAACGTCGTCGCAGAGTCCTTTGATTAACTGTGTAATTTCAGGCTGAGTGACAAGGGTCATAGGGGTTTAATAACAAAAACTGACCGGAACGAATTTGAACTTGAAAAAGCTGAATGGTATGCAACTTGCCAATATTCACCAGGCTGTAAGATTTCTGTGAGAGACATAGTGTTTGTTGCAATCAATTGGTCAGCGGAACCGGAAATTAGATTTTCTAAAGTCTGAGTCCCATTAACAAATTCCTGCAGAACATAACCATTATATCTCGCAACAACGTTAAAACTATTTGTGTTTGTCCAAGCAATAGTGAAATAATTTCCAATCGGGTTTCCTACTGTTGGTGAAACTTGATATGGAGCAATTTTATTGCTTGTTAAAGTGGATAATCCATTGCTCACAGTCAGGGTATTTACATTTCCGTTTGTAAAATTGACTGCTCCAGCGCTCACGTTCCCAGAAGAGTCAACCGATAAAATTCCATTGGAAAAAGAAAGAAACTGAACGCCATTGGTTACAATAATGTTCTTCGCGTAAACCGCATTTGTTCCAGAAATATAATTCACTCGAGCCCAATTCGCGTCGATATGACCGCTTCCGACCGAAATATTCCCGTAAGCCGTAGAGATATTTCCATGCCCTGTATAAATGTCACTGTCACTCTGCAAACTGTATGTCGGACTTGCAACCCCCAGACCAATTTTTCCATTGGGGGAAATGCAAATCACATTTGTCCCCAAAACAACACTTCCATTAGTATATACCGTAACAGTGGAGTTTGGGTTTGTCCCCATGTAAAACGTCACATTGGAATCCGTTGTAACGAAGTAGTTAGTTAACGTCGAGAGGTTTTCCGGAATACTCGCAGAACCGGAATCGGTTTGACTGTTGATGTATGACACGCAAGCCGCATAGACTGACTGCGTCGAAGTGTTCATCTGAGCTATAATTGCGTTATTCGTCAGTATAATACGCGAAGTCGTATCGTTCCACAAAGCGACCGAATAGTTGCTCAAGCTTATATGGTCTGCGTTGACATAATTAGTGATGTCCATCCAAGTATTTGTTGTCCACCCCTTTGTCACCTCGTTACTGTTTGCGTCATAGTAAGTAACGTAAAATATCGGAGGAACACCCGTTGAATACCACTCACATGCAATACCAGTTCCTCCTATTTCGGCGAGGCTTGGAGCGCTGGACCTGCTGACAATAAGACCGCTACCACTCAGAATCCCCGCATTAACGTTGGTGACATACAAAGTCCCCCATTTGTATTCCGGCTGACCAAGGTTTCTACCGGTCGTCGAAATAAGATTGGTATTCACGTCAAAGTTTCCATTGCCAGCCCGTGAAATCGTGCTGTTAGACACCGATAAACCCGCTGCCGTATTGGCCGCAGTGGCTGAGTTCACAGTGCCGTAAAAGTGATCGGCAATCACATAGCCACGGAAGAAACCATTACGAGCTCTATAGGTATCGTTTCCAAAATCGAAAGTATTATCGGGGTAAGTCATTAAGTGTCCTCTTACCTGCCAAGAGAAACCGTCTCCTGCAATGGTTATGCTGTTCGAGCCGTTCACCAAAAGTGTTGCTACAGTTGCGTTGGATGCAGTCCCAGAATTGGTTGCATAAGCTGCGTTTGTCGCGGCTGGGGCGATATAATTTGCCGGTAGTTTCACTTGACCAGTCACAGTCAAGTTTGAGGTTAGAAGCCGCGTAGTCCTTACTCCTTTTAAGTCAAGGGAACGTGTCAAATAGATGCTGTTTCCAGCACGAGTCATGGTATATGGGTGAGAGATAAGGAGTTGACTGGCGGCGGTCGCTGCAAGCCGACCTGCTATAAGATAGCCGTTTCCGTTAAGGTGTCCATTGTCGAACCGTAGTGAGGTAGGAGTGATGTCACCTTGGACATCGAGGACGTCCTGCGCGTTGGTAGTTGCCGCTGCTTGTAGCGCAGGCAAGGGATCCACAAACCGGTTACTGAAGGTTTGCGACAGCCAGGTGTTCATGTTTGTCCTCCATTGCCAGCCAGTCGTTCCATTCGTTTCTACGGCCCAGGGCATAATTGACATATAGATTGAATTTGTCCCAGTTAAAGCATCAATCCAAAGAAAATTTGATCGAATCGAAGTCACATCAGCACCAATGTCATTTCGTCCGACCCAAAACACATTGAGATCACCCAATGACATTGACGAGTCCGACAACCAGTTTGTGCTTCCGGTAACAGTAACTGGAGTGGCATTAGTCAGTGGCACAAACCAAGCGTTCATTCCGTCGGACGTGTAAGAAAGGTAACCATACACGCCGGCAATTGATCCCCAGATAAAGAATCCACCAGCAGCATTTGCCGGACAATAAGTTGAACCGAAGTTTAATAAACATGTGCTACCAGCGGCTGGGATTACACTATTTGAGACTGTCACTGACACCGGATAAACTCCAAGTCTTACTGCGGTTTGACGGATTGTTTGTCCGCCAATTCCTAAGTTTGTTGTGACAACATTTAAGTTTGTCTCAATGACCGATTCAATGTTGGTTCCGATTCCTCCGTAACCGTATGCGAGTGAATCGCCGATCACATTTACGGTGACATATCCTTGCGCAGAATTTGTAACTCCAGTTACTGTAACTGATCTCCACGTCCCCTGTTTTGTTGTGGCATTTGTGATTGTCCAAACGTCACCCACATTTCCAATTCCCGCAAATCGTGGATCGTAAAGAGTTGTATTTGTCGAATTTCCATTCGTATTTTTCACTGAAACAGCGGTCAGGTTATTTGATGCAACTGCAATAGCTGCTGTCAACTGTGCCCCTGTTACACCGTTTGTGCTTCCGGTATTTGTAGCGATTTCTGATATAGCCGCTGCCACTTGCGCCGCCGCATCCGCGTGCATCAAGTTGGTTAAGTAAGGGAAATTATTCCACCATATATAGGTGGATATATTTTCAACGGTTGTCTTATTAAGGCTTCTGACTTGTCCAAACGTCTGGACCGCAAGTGCGAAACAAAAGACAATTGATAACAGTTTTGTTTTCATTGGAATTTCACAAAAACGCGGTCTCCGATTGTGGGAATCTGCACGCGAAAATCCGCGAGGTTAAGTTTCGCTCCTGGAGGGCATTCCACTGCGACCACTTCGCCCGACATGACTTCATCGACGCAGAAAACAGTTCCATCAGCCAGCGTTTCTCCGACGTAAACCGATGTGATGTTTGGGGTGGGGGAGGCACCAGTGTTTGGCACGGTCTTATAACCATAGAAATAGGCACGCTCAAAATATGTCGGTGACGTTGTCACTTGAATGACTTGTCCCGCCGTGGTGGCTGCTGCTGAAAGCAGTTGTTGTCTTGGCCGGTAATTAGCGTCGGAAAGATTCTGGTGTAGTCCTGTGATCATCGTGTCCTCACTCTCAATTGTCCTGCCTGTCCTTGTTGTCTTTCGATCTTGTCGTATTCGCGGTGTAGCAGGCGAACCGCTTCGAGTTGTTCAATGGCCGATTTGTCTGTCTGACCATCAAGCCTTAGAAAGTCTGCAAACACTCCTTGTGGAACGGCGTGTTGTAACACGTAAGGAAATTCAACCAACTCCCAATTATTGACATCGTTGTCTGGTGTTGATGTCGGTAACACATCGGTTGTCGCCCTCCAGAAATCGCCATTGTAGTAGACCTGTGATCCTTCCGCGTTTTTATCAGGAATGATCAAATGCGAAACAACCCCGTTATTTGTGGATGTGTGTGTGACTGAGATAATATTTTCAATCCACGTGGGCGGTCTAATGCGAAATTCAATCCACGGGTTTGGCAGTGTGCCACTAACGACGATCCCGTCTGGTGTCAATTTCTTGTCAATGATTTCGGCCTCTTGGTGAATCCGTGGATTCAAACTCCACACCTGGCGCACCTCACCGATGGCAGTCTTGTCCTGTTGCTCGTAGTCGATGTTTCGAAGAAATTCGTTAAGGGGGTAAAAGCATGTCGTGTCAGTCGGGAGCACACCTTTTGCCGCCTGAAAACATTGGTAAACCTGCCCGTTCAGAGGGTAGATAAGTTGGTCTCCGGGTTCGTATTGGTGGTTGATGTCGAAGACGTCCTTGTCGTTGTAACTTCCAGCACAAAGCGCCCAATATGCGCTATTTATGTTCCCTTCGTCGTCGGTTGGTGGAATATTATAGACTGGCTGCAAGGTCATGTAATAAGCCTCTTGCAACGGCCAATACAATTCTGTGCCTGGTGCGTAAGTCACCTGTGGATCGTAGATAGGGCGAAATGTGCGCTGCTCAACAATAGTCAGCTCTGGCCAAAAGAACGATTCCCAGTATTCCTGGGCGCGCTTGTTAATGAGCGCCTTTAATCTCGCCGTTTCTTCGTCGTCAAGTGACTGATTGCCGTAACACAACCGGCTCGCCTGAGCTAACACAAAACTGTAGGCGATGCGTCTCATTTCTTCCAAGGGGCTACTTCGGGAGTGTCTCGAATCAGGTTCCTTAGGTTGACGTCATCTGCAAAGAAATCCTTGTCCATCGCTTTTAGGCGCATGTATTGCCGCTTTGGTAGCACACAACGAAGCCGGAAATCACTTCGCTTGTTTTGTTCGCGTTTCCAAAATTTCCGCGCCATTTGTAAGAGGCTTTCCGGTCCTGTTGCGCGTTCATGAGCCAGGTATTTCTGAAGACAACCACCTTCTTTCATTTCACGATTCCACCATTCCCAAAAGCTGATGCGTCGTTGACTAATTCGGATGTTTGGGCGCTTTTCGCTAATACCGACTTGTGAGCGGATGGAACCATATTTACTGGCAACAACCAACCCGGCGGACGTTGTCCGTCCGGAAAGGAATTGAGACGTGTTCTGTGCCGTCGGGTTGGTGTTAATGTTCATAGGATCACCTATTCAACGCGATTGGTCAGCAAGTCCTGAACTCGGCCAATTTTGACATAAATCCAAATTTCCCCTGCCGTGATTGCAGACGCATTCCCTCCTGTCAGAATGAGGTTTGCAACCAGGTTTTTTGCACTTTGGATGGGCGTTGTTTGGTAATTATCTCCACTGCCACCCGGTGAGCTAAACACACCACCACCCGTGGCAATATTTGTGAAGACATCACTGTTACTAATAATGCTTGTTAGCGTTCCAGTCAGTCCAAGGGATAACGTGGCTGCAGTGATGTTCGTTCCAGTGATTTTATTCTTTACAAGAATAATAGCATCACTGAGCACAACATCGCCGGGGTTGAGCGCTAGAAGCGTGAGAGCTTGTGTTGTTGCACTGGCGGTAAAGTCGCTTGTGCGCGACCAAACGCCATTGGTGTTTGTCGGCACCGTATCTGTGCCGAGCACGAACAGGTCGGTAAAACCACCGTCGAACTGTTGCGTATTGCGAAGTTTGAAATGTCTCATGATTAAGCTCCTGTATTGTAGATTTTGCCATTGCCACGAGGGTTCAGGCAGAGGTTTGCCCACATTGCCTTGGCATAACCGCTCATGCCACCGGAGTTTACTTCCTGATCCACTGCGTGCAGAGGTTCAAGAAAATCGAGTTCGAACAGGTCCATATTGAGAATAAGACCTGCATTGGGATCACCAAGTCCGTCGCTCCCAACGTTGTTAAATTCCGTCGTCTGGCACTCGATGCGACCAAACGAGCAATCGAAAATTTCGACATACATTGAAATTTCGTGCGTCTCGGCGTCCTGTTGCACGTGGTAACGCGTCGCAGTAGATGACGTGTTTGTTCGCGTGAAGTGATCAATTGCGGCTTGGATGTTATTACCAAGGATGCCTGTGTAGGTGCGCTTTCCGCCATAGACCGTCTTGAGTGACTGCAATTGTCCTACAAGCTGATCTTCCGTAAGAGCTGCTGGATTACCCACACCCGAAATGATGTTTCCAGTTGGAGTTCTGAATAAGTCGGGGACAGGATTGACTGTTTGAAGTGGGCCTTTCACTGGATCAAGCCAGGCAAACACGCCACGAGTGGTCATGTCCTGGTCGTTTGCTCCGTTATGTTCATTCTTTGAACAGTTGATAGCTTCCATGTCGCGTTTCATCTCGCGGATGGTTTGCGCCTTGTCCTCGGCGTATTCGTTGGATACCGCTGCTGTGCCACCTTTCTTGGAAACGGCCTGTTGAACATCGGTCACACCAAATTCATCCTGAATGCGGTGAATGTAGGTGCCGATGCGTTGGCGGTTCTTGGCTTTGTTGTTGCCTTTCCCAGCATCCTGACCTTCCTTGGTGCCATTGGTGCGGGGCTTTCGAAGTGAACTAACGAGCACTTCGGCGTATGTTGCCGAAGGCGAAGGACCTTTCTTCGCAAGGCTTGTAAATGGAGTCTCTTCAGGCTCCAATATCGTTAGGACATTGCGGAGGTCTTCTCTATTGCCTCCGGCTCGTCCTGGACTGTCATAGGTATTTGCGTTCAAGTTTGCTTTCCGAACTACGCTTTGCGTGTTCTTGCAGCGAACACTTTGGCCAAATCACTTGTTTTCCCGGTCTTCTCAAAGTTCTCTTCCGCGGCGGATTTTTCCGCGTTGGGTTTGCTGATGCGCGTTGCCGTGGCTGGCGTGGAGGTGACGACTTGCGGAGCCTTGGGAGCCGGTTTTGCCGGTGTTTTGGCTTTTGATAGTCTTGCTTGCTCGGCTTTGACTCCTTCAAGGTATCTGGCAATGATCCAATCACCGCCGGGCATTGCTGCCACTTTTGGCATGTTTCGTCGTATTTGCGCCGCTTCCAGAGCTTCAGGGGAATTGGGGTTATTCAACCACGGATAGATTTCACGGGCTTTGGCACTCAAGGCCGTTCGTTGCACCTCTTGTGCTTGACGCGCTGTCACAGACAGGGTGTTTCGCTGTGATACCAGGTCAACCCGTTGAAGCTCGGCGTTGCGCTCGAAATGTCTCACCTGCTCAGGTGTAAACGTAATCGTTCCACCTTTGCCATCTGGCAATTCACCGCCTTCTGAATGTGAATCGCACCAATTCAGAATACTTTCGACTCGTGAAAGTTCCTTGTTGATGTTCGCAATTTCCGGCGTGTCGACATCTTCAATCGTGGCTGTTTGCTGTGGTTGTGTCTCCAATTCCTTCACGCGTGCATTGAGTTTTTCAATCTCTTGCAACGCTTGAATCCGTCCCAGCTTTTCCGTGTCACGAGCATTCGTAAGCTTGTGAACACGCTTTAGCAGGGACGCTTTCCCTTTTTCTCCATTCGCTTTCGCGTCATCAATGGCTTGCTTCAGTTCCTCGGGTAATCCTTCCTTTGGTTCTGGAGAGCTTTCTTCAGGTGTTTCCGGCTCCTCGGCAGGTTGTTCTTCCGCAGTTGTCTCAGGGGTCTGAGCTTCTGGTTCAGCGGTGGGATTCTCTTCAGTCGAGGGTGTCGTCTCCTGATTTTCTTCAGTCTCGGGAATAGGCTGCCCTTCAGGCTTCGCCGGTTCGCTTTTAGGCGCTTCCTCTTTGGCAGTCGTTTTAGCCTCGGCAGTCGAAGATTTCTGCAACATCGACGCGAGGGTGGCTGCTGTGATGTTCGCAGCCGGATTATTAGTTTCTTTTGACATGCGGTTTAATGTGGTGCAAGACCACTCAGTATTTGATCCGGGGCTCAACTACAGAAAAGCCCGTGTTTCCTCGAAGAAAACACGGGCAAAGAAACTCAACAATGGGCTATGTTACAAACTGCACTAATCTGCACCAATTCGCACTAATTTAGGATTCATCATCTTCCTCTGGACGTTGTTGTCCGGTGGGTTTTGGCCGCGCATCAATAATCTCTCTGAGCTGATCCTCCAGTAATTGCATGGCGTAATGGGAGCCAGCCGCGTGGGCAATTGTCCCGTGATTACTGCTAATTTTCTGGTTGGCTGATGCCCGACTGAACGATTCACAGTTGCGATGAATCAGCGCCAGCACGGAAAGGAATTGGGTGTTTGCAGACAATGTTTTTAAATCAACCGCCACTTGTTGTGGGGTTAATTCCCGACTCTTTAGAATCAATTCGTCAAAGCTCATGCTTGTAGTTGTTGTTGTGGTCCCATTTTGGTTCCAAGGAATTTACCAGTGATTGCGTTCTCGCGTTGTTGCAGTTGGAAGTTCAGTTGTTGCAAACGTCGGTCTACATTCTCCTTGAATTGTTTGTTTGACTGATACATCTGCTGCGCCGTTGGGTTGGTGCTCATTTGCTGTTGCAGCCAGTTCAACCTCAATTGATATGCCTGCCCTGGGCGGATATCAACTTGCTGGCCTGAGAACATCTTGGCGAATGCCGCCGCTTCATCGTCGATTTCGCTCTGGCTTGATTCCTCAGCTGATTTAAGAAGCCGTTCACCAAGGTTTGGATCAGTCAACTCGAACATGACGGAAAGCACTTCATCACGATCAATGCGCCCGCTGGTGTCAGCATTCATGACTTGCCCTAATAGCTCAAACTCTGCCTTGACGTATTCAGGGTCAAGCACCTTGGCGTTGAAGGCCGTTGTGACGTCAAACTTCCCCTGAATTTCATCCCGCGTTGAGTGAATTGGCCGTCCCTTGTTTGAACCGACAATACGATAATAGAACTGATCTGGCATGTATTGCTGCATGAGTTGCATCACCTGCGTATTCGCCATGCCACAGGCAGCCAGCCAGTTGTCTGCCAAGTCCTGTCTCATCGTGCTCATAAGCACAGCTTTTTCTGGATTGATTGACCGGCCAAAGTATTCATCTGAGAACTCACGCACGTTTTCCTGAACTTCGCTTGATAACGCGCCATTCGATCTTGGCACTTCCATGAACCCATAATCATCTGGCCGGTCCGTGGGAATTCCAACACCCGGCCCCCAACTGTCTGGCGGCGCTCCCGGGGGATAATAACTCGGTGGCAGAGTGGCAATGCTGGCAAGGTCAATCCGTGAATCCCATTCTGTTTTGATTTGTTGCTGCCACGTCGCTGCAATCTCACCATATCCTCGGCTATCGTCGAGTAGACGCCCCCGCGTTTCACGCTCGAACAAAACAAAAGGATATTCCCCATGCTGATAGTCCAGCAGTGTTCGCAACGCATACGTGTTTTCACGGCGTTTAGCGTCCTTGATCATGTGGGGACTCCACACGGTCATGTAGATGCCGGGCACGCCGTCTTCATCGTGCTTGCGTTCGAAGCTATGGACCACTTCAAACAGTTTCTCGACGTTCAGCACGCCGGTTGAATTGACGCGCTGGATTCTATGGGAAATATTCCCGTCAAAGTCTGTGGTTACTTTGCCGCGCTGAGTGGCAATGACTTCTTCCACCCAGTCTCGATCCCAGTGCATTGAAGTAATCCGATCTCGTAGCGTGGTCTCTGTCACCAGCTCACGCCGATGCAGTCCACGTGTGGTCTGGATGTCGGTTGCTTCAGGAGGGATGAAGATTTCCTCGTTTGGCGCAAGGGCAACAAATGTGGGGCGATTCTTAACCGTATAGGGTCTTGGAAATTTAGCCATGCCGGTTGTTCGTAGATCGGCAATGACTTTGTGAAGTCGAGTTGTCTGGACGTCTGGATATTGCAAAGCGGCCACTTGCACCGCTTCATCTTCAAGGCTTGGGTCCATGATGATTCTTGGCAGGTCAATCATCATTTGCATCAGATTATCTGCTTGTCCTGTCATCTGGGCCTGTTGCTCAGCTTGCATGGAAATTCCCTTGATGGTCTCCATGTCAATGGTCTCATAACCTAGTTGTTGGCGCTGTTCCCAAAAGACACCCAAGATCGCGACTCCGCGTTCCAGCATGTAGTTCGCAGTCAACCGCAATTCCCGTGGGGCTTCGGTCATTTGCGTATAAAGCATCCACCTTAAGACTTGTGTCATGCGATTGGCAAAGGCCGCATCGTTGATTTCAGTGCCACTCACAATTGACCGCATCCGCCGCCAGGCAGCCATGAGAAAAGCCACGTCTTGGTTGATGTAGTTGTCGATCAGGGGAACCCGTGCATCACTGGCACCCTCCCAAGGAAATACTTTTGGCCCTTGTGCCGTTGTCCACTTCTTGCCATCAAGCGATTGGTTCGGCCAAATGCAGTAGCGTGTGTTGTAGTTTTGTTTCTGCCGACGAAATACCGTCGAATTTTGCCGTTGAACACACCAGGTAAAATCCTCCAAGAGCTGGTTTAGGTTGGGTTCAGTGGTTGCCAGTTCTTTGTAGACTTTATCTGTTTTAGATTTCATCGCATTGCCACCTTTCATGTATATCCGAAAGGTTCAAGTGTGAGTGTTTGCATTTGCATGGAAATGCACACAATTGCCCTAATTTTAGTCACATTGAAAATCCGCAAATGCGCGCAATGCTTGTCTTACGATATTTCTTGTATCGACCATTAGGCGAGAAGACTTCTATTTCCTTCGCTGTGACTGATTGTGCAAGTTCCCTAGGGTCTAATCCCGTCCATTCTAAAACTTGGGCGCGTGTCAACAATGCTGGAAGTTTGTTGAACTCTTTTTGAGAATATTCCTTTTCCATTAATACGATCCTCCACCGCTGGTTTTGAGCATTCCCGGCGCAATGTAACGTAACCGGCTCATGGCCATGTAACGCACGAGGTCAATGAAGTCCTTGCAAGCTCCTGTCTCGCCACCAAGTCCGGTATAATTCTCCATCGCCCATCGCACCTGGGCGCAATCCTCGCATACGTAGAGCCGTGGCAAGTTTGGATACATCAACGGTTGCTCACTTTCCCAATGCAACAAACCGTTTACCTCCGTAATCCCCTCGGCAATACTCACGCCGCTTGCCAATTGAAATTTCATTCCGGGCAACGTTTTAACACCCTTTGTTTCCTTTAAGAATTCATCAACAAGACACGTCCCGCCTTGCTCGGCAATGTGTTCATTCTTTCCTGCTCTTGGGTCAATAAAACGAGTGCGGATGATTTCCTTCAAGTTCGAAACGTCTTCGCCAGCGGCAATGGCATCACTCACAATCCTCTTGTGGTATGGGTCAATAAACGATTTTTCGATTAACTCGGCTGTATTTTTCACCCTTAATTCAATGTCTTCTGTCGTATTGACAATATCGCTGATAGCTTGTGGCACGGTAATAGCCTCCTCAGTGAGGAATAGTTGTTTGTATTGCGCTACTCCATAACCAAGCGCGTTCTGTGCCGGTCCTTTGTCTCCGTCCCATCCCTTTTTATTTTCCTGATCGACTTCACGTTCGGTCGGCACTGCCCATTCTCCGTATCGTTCCAAATCTGGCCAATCCCGATAGATGTAATAATTCGCCGGATTTCCCGGAGCGACGCGCACCCAGATTGTCGCAAAATTTCTTGTTCCGGCTGGGTCCGTCAACATGTAGTTGGTTCCATCCGCTGGAAGATTACATTGCTTCACGATATTAACCCCACTGAATTTTGGAAATGCCCGGGCAATTGAATCACGGGCATAACCATACGCGACGCGTTCAATGTATTCTTCCGTCTTTGGTGGGGCACACAGCTCCTTGATGGATGCGTAATATCCGCCAAATGGGTTAAGGATCGAATGAAAGTAAATCGCACGGCTTTTCGGAAACACTGGACGCTGGATGTATGGCATCGTTCCCGGTTCCAATTCTGGAAAGTTCTTCCGTTTATTAAGCAGCTCTGAAGGCAATGCCTTGAGTGTCACCGCGCTGGACCCAACAAATTCTTTGATTGCCGGCGTGATGCCCTTGACCGGCGTAAAGGCCCAAATCAGCTTTGACTTTCGAAACTTTAAGCGGCGACTAAACATTTGAAGCCAGGCCAACGTCAAACTTTCATCGGCCCACGCTCCGACATTCACAGGCACTCTCTTGCCAGCGTCGCGTAATTGACCTCCAACTCGCTGCAGAACGCTTTCTTGTGCTCCAAACTCCCAACCTTCAAACATTCCGGGGTCTTGATTATACGTGAGAAAATACATTTCTGACTTATTCGGAAAAACTAATTTTTTGTCTGAGAATCCGTTTGCTTGCGAGTAGTTGACTTTGACCGTCGAATCGCGCTTGTTGTTGAATGGTTCGATATATTTCCTTAAGAATAACCAGATCAATTTTTGCTGAGTGGCAATGCTGGTCATCTCGGACTCTGACAAGCAGACGATCAATGCTCCAGGGAAATCCATTGCCGCTTCGCATACAGACTTTGCTGCGAACACTGACTTTGCCGCTCGGTTTCCTCCAAAGATTCCGAGGATTTCAGCCTCATCAAGCAACTTCCTCGCATCATCCCATGGCTTAACAACGGTCCCATCCGGGTAGGTATGTTCTGGCTCGAACCCATGCCGCAACGGGTCAGCTTCAGCCAACTTGATCAGCGTTTCACGCTTATTAAACCAATCCGCATACCATTCCGCGCCACCGGGACGTTGAATCACTTCCTCCAGTTCCTCCGGCGTGAATGTGGGCAGGATAGGGTGGGGCGTAGGCGTTAACCAATCAGGGAGATTAAGACTCATATTCCGCCTGGGCTAGACGTTTTGCCTCGTAGTCATCTCTGAATTGTCGCGCCTCTTTTCGAGCCGCCAGTTGTGTTGGCTGTTCTCCACTGTCAACAGTCTCACCGAACGTCTCTTGCACGATCCACACCCAACCGTGAAGCCCTCGGCGCGTGATAATTTTAGTTGTGCGTCTGAGTTGCATCGTTAGTTCCTTTTGACCTCTGCGTTTTCAGCCTCGTTGATTAGGTGCGTTGCCACTGAAAATTGCGTTAACGAGAATTGCGCAAACACATATCGACCATCCAATTCGACGACAACAGCGATTGCGCTATTACCTTCTTTTGTGCCGTGAGGAATTCTGCAAATGGTAACAGCCTTAATTTCATCTTCGAGGATTGGCTTTTGTGTTTGTAGATGCGGCATCGCAGGAACACCATCTTCCAGTGTCGTAATTACGTTTAGATTCATCATTCGAACGCTCCTAAAAGATATAAGGTTTCTAACGCTGTAGCCGCTCCAACCAAGCACGATAAAACGGTTGTGACTATCATCCAACGAAGATGCGTCTTCTGTTCGGTCTCTAATTGTTTTTCAAGATTCCAAATTCGTTCCAGATACGAATTAATGAGTCCATTTAATTCTTCTCTGCTTTCCTTGGAAGATTTCAGAACAGCTTTGATTTGTTCTGATTCTTGCGTATCAGAGCAACAGAGTTCAGCTTTATCTTTATTTGAAAACAATTCTCCACACTGGGAGCACGTCCAAAAAGGTTTAGATGTGTGTAGATAAAGAGGAATGTAGGCGTTCATGGTTAATACTCCTTATTTGGAAGATAATTGAGTTCTTTAATTACTTCTTCTAGAGACTGCTCCCAGCACATAAATTTCTCATCTAGAGATTTTTCACATGAACAAGTTGAACGTATTTCGTTTCGTAGTTGGATTAGTTTCTTATCTATATCTCCGTATAGACACTTTTTAAAATTTTCTAATAGACATTCTATCGCATGGTCATACAAACGTTCTTGTACCATGATATATGTTACACTAAAACATACCGTTATATTTCCTGTGAGAGTTACAGTGTGGTCTGTAAAATTATCCCTCCTGTATATTGAAATGGCATCTTTGTTCATTTCATTTCTCCTCTCTTTGTCTGAATCAATTGAAAACCGATCACCCAGACCCATGGATTACTTTCCCAGACTTCTGGGGAGAACGTTTTGCAAAACAGTCCAGCCGCCGCCCCATACCACGTGCTATGGCATTCATTCGGTGACGTGGTATCATACCAAGACCACCCTGGCTTTTGTTCATGACCAGCCATGGATGGACAGGTTCCAACGTCCTTAGGACCATTTGAAACGTGGTAACATTGCAATCCATAATCCTTATGGAAAATACCTTCCCTTTTAGCGTCCTCTTCTGAAATTGATTTTACCCGCTCAACTCTTAGTTCGGTAATTTCCAGAAGAATTCGACTTGCGAATCTTGGCATGTGAATGGACGGCGTCCACCTCCAGTCTTTCATTGCGTTTGGATCGCCATTAGGTTCTCCATCGGCTTTATAGACTATATTCATTCGAGCGCACGCGTTGTTGTTTTGTTTCGCCTGCTCCCAGTGGTCTTGATACCAATCAGCACAAGCGAACGCTTCTCTCACCCATAGCCGATCTCCAATTTTACCAAATGGACATATATCAAGTCCTTGCAAAATGCAGGAATTAATTTCACACCCAGCGATTTCAATACCCAATCCTTGTCTATCGATTACAGGAAATTTAACAAGCCTTCTTGTCATGGTCTTTCTCCCCGCAAGAATCGCCTTAATCATCAGTTCATTAAAAAGTATTCCGTGCTCGCTCATTCATTCTCCCTTCTGAAGTAATCCGCTCCGTTGCATTCCTTTGAAGACTTTTCGGGAATTTGTTTAGGTTTTGGTTGCTGAATTATTTGATCCTCACCAATCACTTCGACCGAAAGCTTTTCGAGTTTTATTTCTGATTCGATATATAAATATTTTCCTTTTACACTATGATCATATTGAACAAACTTACCTTTTTTTAACTCTTTAAGAATAGTTTGAACATTAACTGAATCAGGAACTACCATGTTTTGATAACCAATTTGTAGAAGAAACGGCATACTATTTCCCCTCCATTTCTTTATCGAACTGCTTCTCGATCACAGCACGCGACACTGGAACCAAAGCGAGAATGTCATCAGGTGGTGCATATTCCTTTAAAAGTCCCGCCGCCAGCCAGGCGACACATTGTTCTTGTGAGAACATTTCAATATCCGCGTCGATCTTCAATTGTTGGTGATCTGCAACAAATATTTTAACAGCAGTCCTAAGAATGGTTAGTTGCTCCTTAGGCTTGAATTTCTTCTTTGAAACCAGTTCGATCCGTCGCTCCTTTACCGCCTGATCGACTTTATACTTTCTTTGTTCTTCCTCTTGCTGTTTCTGGAAATTACTTTTGGTATCAATAACATCATCCTGTCCATGTGTGGATCGATGTTCCTTCGCGAGCTTTTCAATATCAGACTTCAAGAATACTCGTGTCACCGTTCCATTTGGGGATGTCGCGAGGAACGGTGTCAATTTGGTCTGTATTAGCGCCTCAAAATCTTTTTGCCCATCCTCGTTCTCACTGGAGACGAATCCATATAATCCGCGCTCCTGGACATATCGATCGTCGGAAAAGTAATTCTGGTTTATCTTGAATGCAGCGTTGTTAACATCTTCAGGCAGATCGACCGCGCCATTCTCACGCCAGGTTTCTACTTTCTTGAGCTCGGCACATTCAGTTTTCTTAGCATAACACTTAATGTCAGTGCAGACGTCTGGACAATCAGCCTCGGCTTCCGGCATGCTGCGTAGGCGGTTTGGACAATTCTCACATGTGAAACGACCGTAATCCGCTGTGAGCGAAAATTGCGCAATGCTAAGGTTTTTGCAAAATGAATATTCCAAAAAGTTCTTCGCTGCCCGAAAACTCATCGGTTCGTTCTCCCCATTGACGCAAGCGCCACCCGTCGCGATTTTCTTAAGGGCTTCCTTCTGCATGCTTTCAGTAGCCAGGCGTCCAATCAGCTCGCCGATTGACGCACTGATTTTACCGTCCTCAATCGCTTCAACGACCTGCTTTGCCAACTTTGTCAGTTTCAGCTTTGCGTAGATTGTAGACCGCTTGATACCGAGTTTTTCGGACAGGCTGTCAACGTCATACAAGCCATGGTCAATCAACGTTTTATATCCACGCGCCTCTTCGATTGGATTTAGGTCTTTGCGCTGTAAATTCTCCACATATTGAATTTCGAGCGCTTGATTGTCGTTGAGAACGCGCACAATAGCCGGAACCGTCTTTAGCCCAGCCAGCTTAGCCGCACGAAACCTCCGTTCCCCGGCAACGAGTTCGTAGGGGAGCCGGACAAGACTTTCGTAGAGCAATTTTGCCTCAACTTCAGTCAAGTGTTTTTCGGGATGCAACTCCTTTCCGTTTCTTTTAATACAATACCATTTGCTTGTTAAATCCGGTTCTCTTATTTCGTAGACTGGATTCGTCCTCACAATCAGCGGCTCCTGTATACCCAGCTGGCGAATGGAATCAGCCAACTCTTCCAGTGCTACTGGATCGAACGTCTTTCGTGGGTTTGTTTTGCTCGGCTCAATGTCGGTAATTGAGATCATCTCGAATTGACCGATTGGCGGTTGAGCTGGTTCTTGCGTGATTTTCTCTGCGGTTTGGGTTTTCATTTTTCCTTTCCTATGAGACTTCTTTTGAAGATTATTCGGTAATAATATTACATTTATCGATCGGGATAATCATCATTTTTTCGTCTTTATCTAGTAGATATGCTTTATCTCCGTAATAAGTCATTAATGTAACAATCTCGTTTTGATGAAATGGATCTTTAACTTTTCTACCATCTATCAAGCGACACTTCCCCTCATTGAGATTAAATTCTTCAGACGAAATAATACCTTTTGTTGCAATGGTTACGATATTGTCGTTTATCTTTCTTAAAATTTTTCCAATAAACCAATTCCCATCGTGGCTTTGATACGCAACTTCAAGGACTGAACCAAAATGGACACTCTTATCGATTGCCGCTTTAAGCTGTTCTATATATTCAGGACTATAATAATTATCTTCGATGTTTACAGTCCGAGTAACTCCATGCTCTAAATTATTATCTTTCTGCTCTGGAGTAGGACTTAAAACAACGTGGGCAGATACAATCGCATCCTCTTTCAACTCGACAGGATTGTTATAATAGTTAATTTTTATCGAATCGATTTGGATGTTGCTTCCATTGAGATTCTCACTCAATTTGTGTTCGATCATCTTTCGCAGATCGGCTTCTGGGATTTTACAGGTGATTTCCATTTTGGTTTTTCCTTTCCTTGTTATTTCATTGAAATGAGAACCGTCCATGCAATCACCGCTATCCAAAAGTATCGACCAATTAAAAAGATACGTTCTGTGTGATGCAACTTATCGAGCAGTTCATCCGTTTTCGAATAATTCAGTTTTAAGCGAATAGCATTAAGACACACAACGGTTGATAGAACCGAAATGATCCAGGCAATTATTTTTACGAATAAAACAATGTTCATTTGGGTTTTCCTTTCCTTTTAAGCAGCCCCACGATGTGAGGCTGCTAGTTACTCGACTACAGCTTTAATCCGTCAGCCGTTGGCTCAATAATTGTGTTAGTCGGGTTTTTGCTATTGGGATATGGATTAGGAGTTCCTAATGCTTTTAGGTCCATTCCCAACCACATCACGGCTTCTTGTAGTTTTGTGATGGCAAGATTGCGTTCTCTTGACACTCTGTGAGAATTGCAGTTGTGTAACACTTGGATTACACCATCGATTGTCTGTCTGAGTGATTTGTCCTCAGTGACAGCTTTAATCCACGATGGATCTTGATCAACTTCGTTTTCGTTTTTATTTTCGATCATAATTTTTTGGTTACTTTGTTGACTTCCGAAACGCCTCCACGACGCCCCGGAAAATGTTGAAATTGAGGTTTTGCTCAGCGCTTGGGATGGGCGCTTGCTGGTCTACAGGTGACACAAACTTGTAAAACTGTGTGGCTGTTGCCTCAGGGAATTCCCAGACCAGGCATACCGCTTGTTTGTATTGCTGCTTGATAGCCCGTGGCAGAATGTCCCAAGGTGGATTCTCGTAGTTGTTTGCGCTACGAGCCAATCCCCAAAGGGCTGAATGCGCAGTCTCGGCGATACGTTCATTGAGTAATTTATCCATTGATCATCTCCTGTGGTGGAACGTCACTTTCATCAATACGGTTTGAAGTCTCTGGCTCATCATTCGGGCCATTGCGGTTGTAACTCACGAACCGCATGGAAGCTTTTTGAAACAGGAATTCGACTGGACCCGTAGGGCCGTTGCGCTGCTTACAGATTTGCAAGTTGATGCGTCTGGAATGCGCCGCCCAATCCTCGTTACTGTCCACCAGTTCTTGTTCCTCTTTCTTCAAAATTGGGGCAAAGAGAATCCCGATTAGATCGGCGTCGCGTTCGATGGCTCCCGAATCTCCCAAGTCTGACATGCGCGGAATGCGCTTCTCTTTTTCGCTGTCGCGGTTTAGCTGAGCCAATACCACAATTGGTATAGACAGTTCTTTTGCTAAGGCCTTGAGACCTTTTGAAATTTCGGCCACTTCATCCCGCCTCTCTCGGAATCGGCCACTGCCATTGACTAGTTGCAAATAGTCGATCAACAACATCTTGATTCCGTGCTCAGCCTGCCAGCGTCGCGCCTTGCTGCGAATATCCATGATCGTTGTAACGCCAGAGTCATCGAGATAGATTTTTGCCGGTGATAGATCATCCGTTGCCTTGATCAATTTCGGAATGTCCGAATTAGAAAGGAATCCAGTTCTGAAACGCTGAAAGTCGCAGCCTGACCGTTGGAAGATGGACCTCATGCACAATTCCTCAGCCGTCATTTCCAGCGAGAAAATTCCGACCGGCAAGTGCATGTCTACCGTTACATGCTCGACAATATTGAAACCGAGAGATGTCTTTCCAGTTGCCGGTCTACCGGCAATCACTACCAATTGCCCGGCTTGTAGACCACAGATCATCTTGTCCATGTAGTCGAAGCCCGTTGCAATTCCTCTGATCTGCCCGTGGCCGCGGTGATAGTCGTCAAGCATGTCGATACTTTTTCGCATGACAGCTTTCCAGTCACGTTCAGCGGATGATTGACGTAATTGGCTTACCTGAAAGACGGACTGTTCGATCTGGTCCAGTGTGATTGACATCGGCTGCCCCTCTGGCGCGTCGTAGAGGAGTGCCGTGGCATCGGCACACACTTTGAGGTAGCGACGTGCCAGGTATTTCTCAAAAACAATCTCAAGGTAATAGGTCGCGTTCGCGGCGCTCGGCGTCTTTTCTGGCAACTCAGCTAGGTAAGCCACGCCGCCCACCTCTTTTTCGCAATCGCCAACCGATACCCTTGCAACAAGCGTGACCTGGTCAATGGCCTCGTTGTGCTCGTGCATGGCCGAGAGGTGACGAAATATGTTCTGGTGCCGCACGTCGTAAAAAGCCTCGGGCACTTTTAGCTTTGCGATCACGTCACCCAAGGTTTGCTTGCTATCAAGCAGGCAGCATCCCAGCAACGCCGCCTCGGCTTCCTCTGAGTAGGGAGGCAACCGTCCATAGGTCGTTTTCGCGGGCCGCTCTTTTTTTTGCCAATCACTCATTTCGCGCCTCCCGTGGCAAGTTGGCGGGTTATCCCTTCGACCTCACAACGATAGGCGGTTAGCTCCTTGCGGGTTTCGACTGAGCAATTTTCGTCATAGGCTCCTGATTCCGGGTTAGCCGGGTGATCACGAATCAATTGCTCAAGCGCCAGCTTGCGTGTCTTGAGCGAAATTTCGCGGGACACGGGAGATTGAGAAGGACCGGCCCCACTTTTTTTTGCATACCACTTTTCACGGTCTGCAATCCAAAAACGCAACCAACGTTGACGCCAGTCAATCAGACGCGAGTTCACGATCCAGCCGTGCTTCTCGTTTGTGTCAGCCCACTTTGCAGCCGCATAATCCGGTTCTACAGCGCTCATATCGGCCCATGTTTTGACCTCATCAATGGATGGAATTTCGGCGTCCGTGCGCGTGCTCTCCCTTCCTTCCTTTCCTTTCCCTTCCTTTCCCTTCCCCAGTGAATCATCAGTGAGTGAGCATTGAGCGTTCATTTCAGATGAAAGTGAGTGCTCATTTACAATTCCGTGATCATTCAGTGAATCATCAGTGAGTGAGCATTGAGCGTTCATTTCAGATGGTTTCTTTTGAGGCTTTGGAGGCGCTGGAATCTGACTCTTTTGCGGACGATTGATGCGCTGATGAACGTTGAAATTGGTGATCTGCGCAAACGTTTCTTCGCGTCCTTCAACCACTGATTTGTAAGTGAACAGCCAGTGGCATTCCTCAAGCTCTTTGAATGCCCGCTCAATCGGCACAGAGAGCGTCCTATACGTAAATAGCAGGGCCTGCATGGGCTTGAATTGCACTCGAAACCGTCCGTTGTCATCGGCGTAATTGAGAGTAGCCAGAGCGAGCAGGGCGGCTGATTCGCTGATGATCCCGTGCATTTCATGCTGCCAAAATTCCGGCTTTATTGTTCTGATTCGCATTTTGACTTCTTATCTTTCAAAGGCTTTACCCAGCTCCCGTGATGCAATTTGTAGGCGTAGCGGCGATTGCTCGGCGCCAGCAACGTCAGCGCGCCGTTTTCCAGCCGATTACCCCACCGCCATTGCCGACGCGCTGGAACGCCGTTTAGGTGCGTCTGTAACGTTGACAGCTTTATGTGTCGCCACCCGTGCATTAGAATCGGCCTCGTGAACGCGGGCACGCACCAATCAAGTCGTAAAGATCGGCCTGAACGTGCTTCGCTTTGAACTCCAGACCACGCGTGAAATTGATGTTTGACTTGACACGCACCCGGACAATGTTTTCCCGTTTTTTTGGATCGGTTCCCTTTACATAAGCTTCCAGAATGCGCGTATTGGTTGGGCTCATCCATGCACACAGAACCGCTTCATTTTTCGCATTAGCTGGCTCAGGAGAGACTTCTTGAGTAGGGGGCTCTATGGACGCATCTATCCTGTCAGCTAACAGCTTTAACGCTGGCGCGCTAAGGAACACGCGCTTTTTTTTCAGGATCCAATGCACGCCTTCCGTCATTTTTTCCTGACGAATTTTTCGGATTAAATCCCGAGCAAGTCCGACGCGCTCGGCTACATCACACTCATCGAACGGGAAGGCCGCCTCTTTTTTCGCGTTTTGAAAATTGGAAGGCATTTGAGAGACTCCTTTGTCAATAATAGTTTCCGAACCCATTCCATCGTCCGTCGGCATCCCCTCCGGTCTAAGCGATCCCCCCCGCCCCCCCTGGTCAAATTCGACCGTCCGGGATTGTTTGGAACTGTCTGGATGCGGTGTTGTAGTCGTCTGGACTGGTAATAAAGTGGTATCTATGGATTTAGGCATATTGATAATCAATTACTTATGACTATTATCGCTTGATTGTGAATCTACCGATATGACCTTAGCCCGCTTCATATCCTCGAAAGCTTTCTTCACTTGGTCTGCCGTCAAGGCCCTAGTCGTCTCCTCTTGCGTGATTGTCACGCCCAGGTCTAGCGCCGACTTTTTGTCCGAGAGAACCCCTACTACAATGGGTAAAACGTTGGTTGGGATGTTCCCTTCAGCGGCACGCTCATTCAGCAGGTCAAGACACATCTCGATCGTGTTCCCCATCTTCGCGGAAAGTCTTTGTTTAAGTGGTCCCAACTTTCCGGCAGTGTCAGCTAGTTGAATAATCGTGCGGATTGTCTCACGTCCTACGTGCAAGCTTCGTGCAATTGACCGGATACTGTGCATACCAGACGCGTAAGCGGTGAGTATATCTCTCACCAATTCTTCATTCTTGCAGGTGATTTTCCCACTATGCAAAAAAAGGTGCGCCGATTGCACAAGCTGTGGCTGTTCAGGCCATTCCGAAAAAAGCATCGGCTGCTTTAGTTCACCATCAGGTTTTACGGGTAAATCCATTGCAAAAAAACTAGACGGCAGTCTGGACGTCTGGACTCTGCTTAAGCTTACGAATCAATTCGCCCTTATTCCTTGCTTTGATACCCAAGTCATACTTCAGAGGATTATGAGCACAAAAAAACTGCACACCGCTGGCTGGAACACGGATATCTTGACCTATTTCAAGACAATTGGACAAATCCGCTTTACCGTCCTCGCCAGGCGGCGAGAAACGTCCTTCCTTCACCCAACGTCTTACGGTTGCATCCGAAAAACGCAAAAGAATAGCCAGTTCAGAAACTGAATAAAAAAGCTCAACGGGGCGCATAAATTAATCCATCTTGTGAGTAGGTTCTACTGACACCGGCGGATACCATCTGATGTGCGTAGATGAACACTTGTTGCATCGACGGGGTAAATAATCAGCGGTTGGTTCAGTTGGTTTACAAACGCACTGACACGCACTACAAAACCAGTAACCAGCCCTCGCTAATTCAGAGAAATTCAACGTAGTGGACATATATATCCGTTCAGCCCATTTAGGGCGTTTAACTTACGTTCTACTTGCCACACTCGGCAAAATTTGCGAAATAGCCAATTTGCTTTCGAATGAAATCGACGGAACCCGATCAACTTCTCATAAGCAAAGGATGGTCTTTCAGCAGCTAATACTCTTTATAGTTGCCGGAAAAACTTCTCATTCTTCCGTAATCGCTTCTCTTGTCTCTGACGGCTCCTGGACGCTCTCGCAATCCTTGCGATTCGGCGCTTGCGACGGCCAAAAGGAACACCACCATTTGACGTCTGTTTCGGCTTTCGAAAATGTGCTTGTAAAAAGTCAACTAATTCCATGCGACACCTCCAAAAAATAAAAAAGAGTCCCTACACACGTAGAGACTCCGTAATTGACCCGACAACATGCCGGTTGCCCGCATCTGAAACGAACTGTCAACTACTCGGCTCACAACACTCCCAGCCGTTGTGAGCCGTAAAATGTTGAGTGCGTTGGGACTTGCACCCGATGCTGTCATATTCAATTCGGCAGGACGAACCTGACACTCCTTTGGCATGACTTGCTGAGCAGATTTCTTCTTTCCGCACTCAAAAATAGAAACCCCGGCTGGAAAAGATATAAAACCAGCCGGGGCAATATAAGAGGTCAGAGTTTCAGGGACAGACACGGTCTTGACCCGTGCGTTCCACAACTCCACTCTTATTTGTGTGTTTTGTGGCATAAGACCTACCCATGCCAGGCGTTGGCACCCGGCATGGGGCTGATTCGAGGTCAAGTAGCGAGGTGACACGGACTTGATCCATGCGACGCTTAACTCCCGTTTATGTATGGTTCTTCGCATACAACACCGAAACCTGTTCACAGTAAGATCAGAGTGGCCGCGATAAGCAGCAATAGCAGCATTCATATCAGCGTTTGTTGCCATCGTTGCGTTGTTCCACCACTGACAATAATTTGCGCAACAAACGAACCTGTTGAATGCGCATTAACTCTTCTGTGGGAATCCGAGCCCAATAAACCCCTTTAAATTCTTTCGTTAAATCGTAATCCAATTCTAAAAGTTCAAGAGATGTGACAATTCTTCCGATCCTATCAGAATCAAATTGAGAATTTAGCGCATCAGCTGAAGTCATTTCCATACTCACGCTGCCACCTCATGCTTGCCGGATAGCTCAATGAACGCTTGCAAATACGAATCGATTTGAATAAGAGAATTACTCATGAATGATTTCTTTCCTAATTTGATCTGCACACTTTCCGGGGTTATAGTGGGCGCAATTCTTACAACCGTTCTCACATACGGATTTCAAAAAAGACTTTTGAAACAACAACTTGATTTTCAAAAACAACTTTCCGAATCCGATGCCGCACTTCGACAAAAGATCTACGAGGAATGGAAAACGATATTTACGGAATTTAGAAACATGCTCAACACGAGAGCGAGCCAGATCGTTGGAAATATAACGCGTCAATAATTTCCAACATATAACCGAGATTGCGATAGTTCCTCCAATAACGATTCCCACCATAAACCAGTCACCTCGGGACATATCCGAATAATGAAATGAGCGGACAATGACCGGTAAGTAAATTACAGGATTAGCCTGGATTGGAGTCATAATCGGACTCACGCTGCCACCTCCTTACCGGACTGCTGACGTAACCGCTTCAGTTCCTCACCCAGTTTGATTTCCCAAGCTGCGGCAGATCGGACCATGTAAGGTGACATCCTGCTCGATGATCGGATTGCACGCACTTGTCGAAGTAAGCTTATTACCACTTCTATTTCAGCTTCTGTTTCCATACGCGTTTCGTTCTTCACGTCATAGAGAACTCTATGTTTTGCACAATTGCAAGAAATATTTTGCATAAATTCAAAATTTCTATATTATAGATTCGCCATGAGTAACTATTCCCATGCTTTAGCTCGGCTCATAGCTGAGCATTACGACGGAAAACAGATGCGATTAGCTGACTTAGTTGGCGTACCTAGTAGCTTAATAAGTCGGCATTGTAGTGGAAATTTTAGGCCTGATCTTACAAGTTTAGAGAAAATTTGTGCTGTAGTGCCTCAAGAAGTGCGTGGGGCATTAGCTGCTGCTCACCTGCAAGATGAATTACCACCATCTGCTCGCTATCTAGTTGACGTCAGGTCCTCAAATCAGGAGGCATACGAGTTGAAAGATGCATTACCATCTGTGTTTAATCGGCTCGATACAAAAACTCAAAAAGCTCTTGAAAATCTTGCCCAAGAAGCTCTCGAAAACGAGGAGGCCCGAGAATGGTTAAGGACAACATCTGAGTTATTTTATCCCAAAAGTGGTTCTAAATGACACTTGCTCAACCAATCTTATTTGTCTATACAGGGAGTATGAAAACTCCCATTAGATGGATTCTTGTATTTCCAGCGGCATTGGCTGGTGGCACTATTGTTCAGCTAATGATTGCGTTAGCCAGTTATCTTGGTAGCAGTGGGAGCATTCTAGATAATGTGTGGTATCAATTTATTGCGTCAATCGCGTTACCTGTTGCTTTTGTAAAATGTGGCACGATTACCGCTCCATCTTATCATCGTATTGTTGCAATGATACTTGCGATTTTATTTTGCACTTTCATACTTACTATTTCAGTGTTGTGCACTATTCATCCATCTATTGAGAAGCTGACGTTTTGGAAATGGTGTTGTATTTTTGTTAACTTCATTGCTGCTATTTGGACAGCTGTTATTCAGCAAGACGAAATTATTGAGACACATACTAATGTTTCTTTTGAATCAATTAACTCAAAATTAGTGGGGCCATCTGAGTTTGGAGGTATTGATGAATTTGAGTCGAAAAATAAACTTTAAAAATGATAAAATTGTTTTGTTTGGATTAGGTTTAATTTGTGGTTGTTTTTTAACATTATTAGTAACTCATCGTTATCAGAATAACGTAATACGGGATGAAAAAGCTGCTTATTCTGTGCGTTTTGATCGTTGGACTGGGACTACAACCACTATTCGATTAGATCCATATTCTGATGTTTTACATTATTGATTTATGAAATCCTTATCCTCACTCTACGACCGCACCAAGCTAGTGCGCGGTGACATTACCATCTTTAAGCGCTACGATACTCCGAACGCCGAATACTACTTCCGCATCCAGAGTCAAGGGAAACGCCACATGCGCAAACTCTGCCGAACTGCGGAAGAAAGCTTCAAAAAAGCCCGACAGATCATTGATGCCCTGGCTTCGGGTCGGTTCGAAGTCCTGGACGAAATAGCTGCCCGTCGTGAAGTGACAGCCACCGTTGCCGACCTCTGCGAGGTTTATAAAACCAGCTCCGTAGATGCCAGTCCAGACACCCGGACACAGAACATCCAAGGGCTGCACCTCATCCTACGCGCTGTTTATTCAGTCTCCGATGCTGGCACATTACCAATAACACAGGTCAATGCCGCGTGTGCCCGCCGCTGGTTTGAGATTGCCTATAAAAAGTGCCAGACAATCACAGACCAGGCAGAGCAGGGGAGCATACGCCGTTCAGCTAATAGTCGTTACGCCCAAGCCCGATCTGTGCTCATAGAACGTGCCCGAGATAGTTACCGTGATCATGGTTGCTGGGCTGAGTGCTTGGCCGAGTTCTTTAATGCGTTCAATACCCATAAGTTTACCCGACTTCCAAAGCCGGACTATAACCCACCCAGCGACGAAATAATCTCCGCAACGCTCGACGCCTGGCGTCAACTCTCTGACCGTGACCTATTCCTTGCAATCGGTCATGAACTCTCATTCGGATTACGCAAAGGCGAGCTGGCACAAACCACATGGGGCCATTGGAAAATGCGCGAAGGCTATCCCGTGCTTGATGGCCCAATGAACGTTAAAAGTGGCATGGCATACATTAGCGTGCGTGCCCTTGATCCATTCTTTAGCCAGATGAAAGCCCGAATCGACGCCGAACATTGGAGAGGAAAAGACACCGATTTCGTCATCTCTGGTCCCATAAGCAACCGCACTGACTCCATTTACCGTGCCGTCGGCCATTTCCTCCATACCCATGGCTGGGACACCCAGAAAACCAATCATGCTTTACGCGCCTATTCAGGAAGCCAAATTGCAATGCGCTACGGGATCTATGAGGCCCAAACCTTCCTTCGACACAGCACAGTAAAAGTTACCGAGGACCATTACAGCCACTTCATCCGACGTTTCAGACCGGAAGACCCCACCACATTGCCGGTTAAATGGGCTACGGCAGCGGCTCCATTTATTCCTCAAATTCTGGCTTCTACCATTGCCGTAGCTCAATAATTCAACTTTCCGGGAATTCCGGATAGTTCAAGTAAAAACCCCGTGTAACCAGTTGGAAACACGGGGGTTTTGTTTATTTATATACCGTAGATACCACTTTTCCTTACAGATACCATTTAAGCGCCATTTTAAATGTCGTAAAACACATTACAGCGTCCATTAAAAAATTGATAAAATGAGATAAAACACAGAATTTTCGACTGATTAAGAAAACAGAAAAAGGCTTTAAAATAAGGTGATTCAAAGCCTTTTGATAGGTAAAAACTTGGCGGAAGGGGCGAGATTCGAACTCGCGGTAGGATTGCTCCTACGCCTGATTTCGAGTCAGGTGCCTTTAACCACTCAGCCACCCTTCCGCTATTGATAATGAAGGACTTACGGCGATTCTTTTGCACCCCATTTTTCCTTTGTATCCCAGCTTTGTACCCCGTAGAATTAGGTTCATGGAACCCAAACGGGACATCCAGCCTGAAAGCCGGAAAAGAGACGAACACCTCTCCAATGACGGAAAATGGCGCTCATTCCCCAAAGTGCCGCATTTGCTTCAATATGTGAGCAACGGTAATTACTATGGCAGAATTAAAATTGGCGGCAAGACGATTCGTGAGAGTTTGTAAACCACCGTTTGGACCACTGCCAAAATCCGCCTAACTGACTTTTTAAAGGAGCATCAGGAGGTCCGCCAAGAGGTTCCCTCCCCGACTTTCGCCGAAGCCGTCGCCCTGTTCAAACAGGAGCTGGAAAACGACGCAACGATCAAACCCAAAAGCAAGGAGTATAGGCTGCTTTGTTTGCACAAGATCGAAACCACCTGGCCGGAACTTTGGTCTTTCCACCTCAACGAAATTGCCGAGGAGAGTTGCAAAGAATGGGCAGGGAGGCTGAGCGGGAAAATCGCCTGCCACTATTACAACAATACTATTGCCACGCTCCGCCAAGTGCTCGACGCCGGAATCCGAGCGCACAAAGCAAAAACGGCATTGCTTTGGAAAACCCAGCCAAAGACCTGAAACGCGTCCGAGTAAAACAGAAAGACCTGCAACTGCCCGAATCGGCGCGAGTGCAGTGGCGGGGTTGAAAGTCAATGTGGCAATGTCAGACCGCATTCTATGCCGGTGACAGGGCTTTAGGTTGTGGGGCTTTGGCGACGAGTTTGGCGGGTTTGCCTACGGCGGCTGCAGAGATGTTTTGCGCAGGTCGGGGGCCGTTTTGGCGGGGAGCGGCTGGCAGAGTTGGGTGATTTCGGTGGAGCATTTTCCAAGGATGGCGTCTTCAAGGTATTCTATATCAATTCTCGAAAGAAATTTCCAAATAGATGGGTAGGCAAAATTTTCCTTGTACAACACACAGTATTGTGATTAAACAGTGCTGTTGCGTAAAGCCGAAGCCAGTCCAAACGCCGAAAACGCCACGCCCGAAGAACTCCGCGTGGCCATGGAAGCCGCGCCCAATAAGCGCAGTTACATTCGGCTCAACGCTCTGCGCTCCTTGCTACTGGGCATCCCCCGGGCCATCGTCTGTCAACAATTCTGCCGTTCCGACCGCATGGTGCGCATGTGGATTGAACTCTTCAACCGAGGCGGCATCGATGCCCTAATCACGCGCCCCAAACCGGGCCGTCCTCGCAAAGCCAAACTCGAACGCGTCCGCGATCTTCTGGTGCCCGTTCTTGTGGACCCAGCCCAAGCAGGCCAAGTCCACTGGACCGGCGTCAAGCTCCACGGCTACATCAAGGAGAAGCTCTCCATAGAACTGGGCTACAGCACCGTGGTGCGCTGGATGCATGAACTCAATTTCCATCTGCGAGTGCCCCAGCCCTGGCCCGAGCGTCAGGATGCGCAAGAGCGGGAGGCTTTCCAGCTGGAGCTGCGAACGCTCCTTGAAGATCCCACGGTCCAACTGTGGTATAGCGATGAATCGGGAGTGGAAGGCGACCCACGCCCCCGACGCCGCTGGGTGCAGCCGGGCAAGCCGCGCATCGTGCCCTATTTGGGCGATCACATTCGGGAAAATGTCATTGGAGCCGTCGCTCCGCAAACCGGCGAATTATTCGCTCTCACCGTCGATGGTGTCGACGGGGACGTGTTCCAATTCTTTTTGGACGAAATGGCCAAAGCCATTCCCCCAAAAGAAGGCAGACGAGATATCCTGATCCTCGACAACGCCTCCTGGCACAAGGGGACCAAGGTCAACTGGCACCACTTTGAACCCAAATACCTTCCGGCCTACTCGCCCGATTTCAATCCCATCGAGCGTTTGTGGCTTCGGCTTAAGGCTGATTGGTTTTGGGATTTTATTGCACGAACTCCCGAAGAACTGACCGACCGCCTCTGCACAGCCCTCAAATCCTTCATCGACGACCCCGCCAAAACCGCTTCCATCTGCTCTATCCGGAAATAACTTCCGAGATCCACTATAATCTGCGGACTTCCTGCAACGCGAACGGGAATGTTTGGATTGTGCAAACCACAATCTTTTTGTCACCGGAAAGCGCCATCGCGAGTTCCTTGCTTTTGCTTTCGCTCTTGCCCTTGATGGTGGCGACGACACCCTTTTGCCGCTGGAAATCAAACAATGCTTCCTGTAATTGCGAATCAATCACGTTACGGTCAGAAACGACCACGACGCTATCGAACAACTTGTGGTCTTTTGTGTCGTGCAGCTCCGCTAAAAAATGCGCCGTCCAGGCAATGGATTTTGTTTTGCCGGAACCGGCAGAATGCTGGATCAAATACTTGGAACCAGTACCATCTTTTAGAACGGCTGCCTGCAATTTCCGCGTCACATCCAGTTGATGGTAACGCGGGAATACAAGGCTCTTGATCTTCTTTTTCTCATTGCGCTCATTAACCAGGTAACGCCCCAGAATTTCCATCCAGCTTTCGCGTTCCCAGACAGTTTCCCAGAGATAGGCAGTTTGATGGCCGTTGGGATTTGGCGGGTTACCTTTGCCTCCGTCATGGCCTTGATTGAATGGCAGAAACTGAGTGCTGATTCCCGTCAACCGCGTTGTCATCACAACCTCACTATTACTGACGGCAAAGTGAACCAACGCACCATTGGGGAAAGACAGGAGCGGTTCCGCCGATTTTCCCTTCGGTTTTGGATCGCGGTCAAATCGGTATTGGTCAATGGCGTCTTTTACGCTTTGAGTAAAATCCGTTTTAAGTTCGACTGTGGCAACAGGTATACCGTTCAGGAACAGAACAAGATCAATGCAGTTCTCGTTGTGCAAGGAATTGTGAATCTGACGAACTACACGCAGACGGTTTGCCTTGTAACGCGCCAGAATCTCCGCGTTCATGGACAATGCAGGTTTGAATTCAGCCAGCTTGAGTGAATGGCTTACCCCGATTACTTCGATGCCATGCCGCAGAACATCCAACGTCCCGCGTTGATTGATTTGGTCGCGCAATTGTGCCAGCAAAGTTGCTTCCGCCTGCGCTCCATAGTTTTTGATGAGCGCTTGAAGGTCTTTGGGCTGTGTTGCTTTCACCCACTCTGTAACGTCGGGTGAAAACAGCGCAAGCTCGCGGTTGTAATGCTCCGCATCTCTCTCGGCATATTGCCAACCATGCGCGGCAAGGTATTCGCAAATCTCAGACTCGAAATTGATTTCAGTGTGAAGGGGCATAAAAAGGGGCGAGGAAAAGGTTGAAATTCATGAGAGACTATTTGGTGGAAAATTCATCTACTAACTTAAGGTATTTTCCCCCAGCTCTCGTGATCCCATATTCTCTAAAATTGCTGCTGTTTGTTTGTCGCTCCACAAGAAAGCCATATTTTACAAGGGTATCAATGTCGTCTGACAGAAACAGACCATCTGAGTATTCAAAAGGTTCACTCTCCTCGGATTGAAAAACAAAGCCATTTGTTACTTCACCAAAAATGAGGTTTCTGGATCCGGATGTGATTAGTCCAAAGGGAAACCCTCCAGCTCTGCTGGAGGACTCCCGAAGTTTGACAACTCCGGGAGTCGCAGAGAGTCTCGAACTCGTGAACCGCTCAAAGTTTACGAAAGGAGACTCAAATGAATGTCT
>Ga0183096_1000490_pt1 | contig 52413 bp, 44 predicted proteins | sample Biomet5_FD_127791 | JGI IMG/M metagenome (GOLD analysis project Ga0183096, IMG submission 127791) | Microbial communities from bioreactor (seeded with sewage sludge) at LBNL, California, USA - Biofuel metagenome 5 (version 2) (version 3) | ecosystem: Engineered > Bioreactor > Anaerobic >... | reverse complement strand
CTACTCCCACCGGAAAGCGTCACGGAGACTGTATCAGCGGCTTCGACGTCTGCATCGGTATCGATGTCTACCGCCATCAAACCATCAAGCGACAGCAGCATGAGCGCACCTTTGTCGTACATAACGCTTGCAATATCATCGCCCTTTTCGGCGTATATCTTTTTAACGCGTCCAGATACACCAGCTTTAATTTTGTTACTGATCGAATCATCGCTGACATCTTTAAGCTCGGAATCGATGCTGTCTATCTGATCCTGCACATCGGCCATCGCGCTGACAACGGACGCGGTATCCACTGTTGCGATCGCATCACCTTCCTTCACAGTATCGCCCTCTTCTACGCACATGGTGTCAATGTTAACTGCAGTTGGGACTTCTACGTCTTCAACATCGTCGTCAGCAAGAGTACCGGTACCTGACACCGTTGAATTGATACTGCCTACTGTGACCTTAGTGGATTCAACGCTTGAATCCGTGGAGCCATATTTCTCTGAAACTGATTTCTGGAGTGTCAAAACGGCAATGGCAATTGCCGCCAATACGATAACGGATACAGTTACGATCGTTATTATCTTCTTCCTTTTCTTTCTCTGGGCAGCTGAAAGGTGCTTCTTCAAGACAGAGTTCGCATCAACCTCATAGCTAGCCGCCTTGTCACGTTTCATAAAAATAGTCTCCTTTAATAAAAATGCGTTAAGCTATTAAAATCTCAACCTATCAGATTAGAATTATTTCATCCCTTTTTAACAGTAACTACAAAAAATAATGAACAAATATAAAACAATTTCGGTTTTTTAAATGTTCGTATATTAATCAGGTGATAATATTTAGGAATCGTAGTTCAGATAGATAGCTTATGGCGAGAAGAGTTTCGATACTATGCTGATATGGGCCAGCGAAAACACGAAGAAAGGGCAGCGAATAAGGGCAGAACGTTAAAAATAGGATATAACCATAACCTTCGGAATGAAAAGAAAATAGGAGAAGAGAAATACTCACCTGATGCAGTTATTGGAGAAATCAAGGTAAAGGGGATCGGGTTTAATACCCCGATATGTACGAAGACGAACATCACCAAGACCTGCCGGTAAAAAGGAACGAAAATATCGAAGAACAGGCGCCATTGCGCTCAACTACCTTAAGGGACGGAGCATAAAAGATGGAGAGCATTTGAGACCCGGAGAATAACGCCATTGGGAGATGGGCTGTGTAGGAAAGGATGTAGCCTGCCTGCTGGTGATGACGAGCGGACGAGCCACAAGGAACTGATATTCAAGGAAACAAGCGTGTGTACAAGAGGTTATTGACCGGCTGGAGCGAAAGTACAAGGGGCAATTCCCAAAGATGTTTAAGAGCATTACGATGGACAAGGCGGTGTGAAGTTTTTAAATGACGAAGGTCTTGAATCCTCGTGTATAAGACCTGGATTGAAGAGTACAACGTGTTATTCCCGTACAGCGCATGAAAGCGCGGCAGCAACGAGGTGGCCAATAGGCTGATCCGGCGATTTGTTCCCAAGGGAACAAATATAGTATTTTCACAAAGACGGATATAAAACGTTATAGAGCACTGGATAAACAACTAACCGAGGCGTATGTTTAGATACAGGTCAGCCAATGAAATATTTGCAGTTTAAGCGTAACTGGTATTATATGGTGAGCAATTAGAAAAATGCTGTTGACAAATGAAATTTGTATGATATACTAAAAGTATAGTTAATGTTTTTGTAGGTAACTACAATAGTAAATAATTTTAATGCTTATGCTTGTTGTGTAGGCATTTTTGTTTATAATCATGTAAGAAAGAGTACTAATAAGTTAGCATTATCAAAATAAGAAGCGGCGAAAAAATGATTTTGCTTCTTGTACAATTTTCCTTTTTTGTAATTTTAATAACATAATATTGGGGAGATCGTGCGGTCAACGAGACACTCCCCGCATAAATGTATTTTTTTTCATTTATGTGTTGCGCGTACCATTTATGGTCTGAACAATACGGCGTCAGCCCTCACGACAGAAGGGCAATATAACTAAAAAGGAGAACTATCATTATGTCTAGACATAGTCAGCCATCACTTATATGTCAAATAGACCACAAGCTAAACAGCATGGTATGCTTTGGTAAGTCTCGTCACGACGCTAAAAAGGCGCGACGGGCAGCAGGCGAAAAGTATCCCTGCCGAACGCACGGGATTTACTCCATTAATACGCTAAAATACTACAAACGTCAATGCTGTCTATGCGCCAAATGGATTAAAAAAAGATATAAATGCAAATCCCTTGAAGACATGCGTAAATATGTTTTTCTGTATTTGCAATATCGTGTTGACTCTTTTTCCATTGGTTTATCTGCATGGACGATACATCTTGATTTTGCTGCGTTAAGCAAATTGTATGACTGCGGCATGCAAGATTGGGGTATAAATAAGCCATTAAGAAGGCGCCAAGATATCAAACGAAGTCGTAATGTACATATAAACAATACGAATTATAATGGTAATTCTTATATTAAAAAAGTAAAAGATTTTGTGTGTGCTACTGGTTTACGTTTGTGCGAAGTTATAAAATTGTGCCCTGAAAATATTAGTAGTGATGGACACTTTATCTTGAATGTAAAAGGCAAAGGTGGCAAAATCAGAAACGTTGAAGTCCTAGGTGGTCGGGAAACATTCGTCCGCAAAATTGCTGATGAGGCAATAGCCCAAAATCAGAAGAAATTATTTCCACATATCCCCAGAAGCATTGATATGCATGCCTGTCGGCGCAAGTACGCTCAACTTTTTTATGAGCAATGCGTTAAAACCGGAAGAACCGAGTATCATGGTCCAAAAAAACCAATTTATATTTGTAAGAAAGATTTTGCGGGAACTACATATATCCGCGGCGCTATGTTGGAAGTAAGTAAGCAGCTCGGTCACAACAGAGAAAGCGTAATAGCCCTGTCTTATTTAAATCCAATTCCTTCCACCAATGCTAATAAATAATGTTAAACCCTCTGAAGCTCCTTGATCGGCCGTTGGGAACCTGGAGCTTTAGGGGAGGCTCTACAATTGTCTTGTTCTAAATAATTCAGCCACAACTTCAAAGGCAAAATTGCCAACTTCAACTCTATTTTCAATATCTCCACAATAAATCGGATCAAAATTTACACTGTTGCACAATTTTAAAATGGTTTTTAAGCTTGATATTAGAGAATTATGAGTTATATGCCTTTCAAAATCCAATTTCTGTTTATATTCTTGATACTCCTTAAAATCCATATATTGATTGGGTACAGTAATTACTGTTTCCATTTTATTCACTTTATATATATATTCTCCACATGATAATATAAATTCTTCTATATAATGTATTGATTCCATGTCGCCTTGTACTCTTAATAATTCTGATAATTTCTGCAACTTGTTACGATAATCCATTTTTCATATCCTTTTTTATATAGTATATATAATTTAGTATATAATTCGAACTTTTTATAGGCTAAAATTCGCAGAAAAAAAGCCTATTTCTACTCATAAATAAGCTTATTATACTATTTACTAACATCATTAACTATTCAGTTATAATACTCTTTTCTTTGTTAATTGTCAACTTCATTTGATATTTTTTCTCAACATTGTTTGTAGGACTACAATACATATTGGACACTGAACCTTGAAAATAAAAGATGCAGGAACTGGCTCACGGGGTATTGTTGAGTTGACTAAACAAAACACTACCGAAAGGAGCCACTCCTGCATGAACAACATAACACAGAACATGAAATATCGGCAATCCCTTGTCTCCTTTGCACTCAAGCATGGTGTTTCCAGTGCCAGCCGTAAGTATAACAAGACCCGTTCTTACATCTATTTCTGGTTATCAAGGTACAATGGCACTATTGAATCACTGGCCTGCAGATCGCGGAAACCTCTTTCGCATCCAAATCAGCATACCGAGGAAGAACTTGACCTTCTGCGCCGCATGCGGCGCAGAGACCCTGACCTGGGGTTGTGTGAGTTCTGGTGCCGGATGCGGGAGCATGGATACTCTCGTTCCATCGTCAGCCTGTATCGCGTCATGCGCCGCATTGGCTTACAGCCAATGCCCTCTCCCAAGCCCAAATACGTGCCTAAACCGTATGAAAACATGCTTTATCCTGGTCAGCGCATTCAAATTGATGTCAAATTCGTGCCTTCCTCATGTCTGGCCGGCGATGCAAGAGGCAAACGCTTTTATCAGTACACCGCACAAGACGAATACTCTCGCGATCGATATTTGGAAGCCTTTGAAGAACATAGCACCTATTCTTCGCAAGCGTCAAATGCCCCTGCCCTCCGCTTGAAACCGTACGGCAGCAATTGCTCCGCCAAACCCGGATTCTGCGAAAGCACCATCTCCGGCGCGACCTTGAGCACCCAGACCAGATATTCATACGGGCTAATCCCGTTCTCCTTGGCCGTCTCGATCAGGCTGTACATCACGGCACTGGCCTTAGCGCCACGGGCGGTGTTGGCGAACAGGAAGTTCTTGCGTCTGATCACGAACGGCTTGATACTCCGTTCCGCGCGGTTGTTGCTGATCTCCAGCCTGCCGTCCATGAAATATCGGGCCAGATATTTCTGCTGGCCCAATACGTACTTCTACAGCGCTACCGAAAGCCGATTTCGTCGAGGCGTGCTGTGCGCCCAGCCAGAGGAAAAACTCTTCCATAAGCGGCTTCGACTGCTCCTGCCGTTTCAGGCAACGCTCATCCACGGAGAGTTCGCTGAACCGGCTCTCCAAATCGAACAGCTTGTCGCAGTACCGTTTTGCACGCCGCGACAAAGAATCAGCACGTGCCTTTTCGGGCAAGCCTTTCAGTGCCTCGTCGAATTTTCGTCGGGCGTGCGCCCAGCAGCCGACCACCGTGATTTCATGCTGCAACCGGTGATAGCTCGAATAGCCGTCCGCGTGCAGATAACCGTGAAAACCTTTCAGGAAATCCCTTGGCCGTTCCCCTTTCCTGTCCGGCTGGTAGTCATACAGCACGATCGGCTGCTTCGCGTTCCCGCTTGTCCGGTACAGCCACATGTAGCTCTTGCTCTGCGGCGTCTTGCCTTCTTCATGCAGCACCTGCAGTGTGGTTTCATCCGCATGAAGCACTTCATGCTCTAAAAGCTGTTCATGCAGCCGGTCGTATATGGGGACTAGGTAATCCTCCGCGCATTTGATCAGCCAGTTGGATATCGTCTGCCTCGAGAGCGGAATACCGTTCCGGTTGTCGTATAGTTTTAATGTAAGGATTCCCATGGTTAATGATGTTCAGACATGAAAATTTAGCGTATAATACTAAGATAGAAAAGTTTTTCGAGGTAACGCTATGAATAAAGTGAATGATGCGTTTGTTGCGAATTATACAGAAGAAGACATAACAACCCTTTTCCAGAAAGGTGTAGAAGACGAAATAAGCAAACAACTCAGAAATGGCAACCCGGTTGTTAAGTACGACAGGGCAAGAAAGGAAGCCTATTTACTATACCCGGATGGAAAGAAGAAGTATATGAATGACTGAAGCTGGGCGGTATTAAACTTTCGGACAGAATGATAAGAACAATGAAAGAATAAGGAGCTTATCAAAATGTCCAAAGTCGAAAAAATATGATGAAGAATTCAAGAAGCGTGCGGTACGCATGAGCTATAGCAGCGAGAATACGAAGAATTCCAAGCACAAAAAGCTCAAATTATCGATCTGCAACAACGGATTGGTTAGTTTCAGATGCCCATAAAGGGATTAACCAATGCAATTAAAGAATCGTTTGTTGGCTTCGCCTGGCAACGTTGTAAGGTGCATTTTATGCGGAATATCCTGGCGCGAATCCCTGGCAAAGATAAGGCGGCTTTCGGAGCGAGGTTAAAACAAATTTGGCTGCAGCCGGATATTGATACCGCCAGGCATTACGCTGAAAACCTGCTGGATGAATATGAAAACCGGTATCCGGAGGCGATGCAGTCCCTTGAGGACGGCCTAGAATATTCACTCTAGTTCCTATTCATTCAAGCAAATAGATCATCGGAAGATATCCTCTACCAACATGCTGGGAAGACTAAACAGGGAGATTCGAAGACGAACCAATGTCGTGGGCGTATTCCCCAATATGGCTGTCCCGCACACCACGCCGACACAGTCTTTCCGCTATTGCGGCACGCGCTAACCATCTGCGCCCATTCGCTGAGCCGTCCCGATCTGTTCAGCTTCTGTATGTCCAACTTTACACACTCCAAAACTGCCTTAAGATGTCTCGAGAAGTCTTGAGGCACCTTAAGCCTTATTTGGAGATATTGTCGCACCTTTGGCATTCTTTGCACAGGTGCCGGTTTATTTGACGCTTACCTTTTATTGACACTAGCCACTAGCTGGGCAAGGGTTTTGACGCTTACGGTGTAATCTTTCGTGCCATTTAAAAAACCTCCGTTTAGGTGCTTCCATTTTACACCTTCTCGGAGGTTTACACAAAATTCGGGATGGTCTCAACTACAGAGAGATTCTGCGGTGTTGCCCTAAAAAAATAATTCCACTAATCATTTTTTATTTGGTTGCAATTTTTTCCTGTCGCTGCATTTTTAACAGCCTTCTGATTGTCTGAAGATACGAAACAATAAACTTCATTAAATCTCGCTTAGATTCACCTTTCTGCCTTTTCCCAAAGCTTGTAGGAATCTCATGTATACTATGTTATGGCATCGCGATTTAAGACGAATTAAAATTTCCTCAACAATATCAAAATTATCGCATTCCAATTTGATTTTCTTTAGCTCGTCCGAACGATAAATACGAAGACTGTTTGATACATCTTTTACTTTGAGCCCAAAAATAATTCTATAAGATAAATTCAATATATGAGACATCCATCTAAGAACCGCCGGGTTATCAGTATGTCCGCCTTTCATATAACGAGATCCTATAACAACGCTTGCTTTCTTACTTTCAGCCGCTTCAAAAAGCCTAACAATGTCCTTTGGATTATGCGAACCATCAGCATCCATAAAAAGAATATATTGTCCTTGCGCTTCCTGAATGCCCGTTCTAATGGCATCGCCGTATAAATTGCCACCTCGTCTTGATATATACCTTACACAATTCTCTGTGGCTACTGCAGGTGTATCGTCTAATGCCTCCATTGTATCTACAACCAATACTTCTGAATCGACATCTATTTTTTTTAATACTGAATTGATCTGAGGTAACAAATTACGCAGATTCTCTGCTTCCCTGTAAGCTGGAAGTATAACACTTATCTTCATTTAATATCACGCACCCATTCTACCATAGCCGTGACTCCATCGAGGGCGCTGACTTTCGGTTTCCATCCTATTCTATTTTTACACTTTGTCGTGTCAGCTACAAATACTTTTTGATCGCTGGCCCTTGGCGGAAGCTGTACATACTTCAATTGGATACCCAAAATACCATTTAACATATCAAAAAGCTCCAGAAGTGAAAGAGATTGCTCTAAAGTTCCACCAATGTTGTAAGCTTCTCCGCATACCTTGTCCACATTCTCCAAAGCAGAAAAATAAAGGTTTATCATATCTTTTGAATGTAGTATGTCGCGAACCTGTTTGCCGTTTCCTGATATTGTAAATGGTTTGCAATGCATATCTTTAAATTGCTCAATAGCCTTTTCGCAAAACCAACCCACCCATCCTTGATCATAAGTTGCAAATTGCCGGCTTCCATACATAGAGGAATGCCGAAACACTGTTGTTCTAACGCCAAACATACGATAATAATCCAGCATATACTGATCCGCCGCGCCCTTTGAACATCCATATGGTGAACGGAAATCAAGCGGTACGCTTTCATCAAAACCATTTGGATATTCAACGCATTTATATCGTGTAGGTGTCTCCTCATAAGTATATTGTTCAAGGTCTCCATACACCTTATTGGTCGAGGAAAAAAAGACAGCTGTATCAGGGCTGTATTTTCGAATCGAATCCAGAATATTCATTGCCCCAATAACGTTGATTTCAAAGTCTTTATAAGGATTAGCCAGGGACGTGGTCATCGCTACCTGACCGGCCAAATGGAACGCTGCATCAAACCGTCCGTCTTTAATAAGCGTTTCCACGTCGTTCTTGTTACGTGTATCTCCGTGAACAAATTGAAACCGCCCAAGTGTTTTCAGCCACGTCAAATTAGCCGAAGCCCCTAGACGTGAAAGATTGTCAAAAACCGTTACATCATATCCATTCTCTATACCATGCGCCGCCAAATTACTTCCTAGAAAGCCGCACCCTCCTACGACTAATAGTTTCATCAGATTACCTCTCTATATCAATTTTTTCATGCCATCGCGCCAGGAATACTTGCACTCCATGCCGAGGCTTTTCATCATAGTTGTATCACAGACAAAATCCGGTTCATTTTCCCGCATAGGAACCGCTCCAAAACGCAACTCGGATGTGGAGTTAGTGATTTCTTTAAGGTACTCCACCACTTCGCGGATAGTTGGTGACACACCGGTTCCAATTGCAACTTCTGTAAAACCTTCTACTGGTACTGAAAGCATATGTAAAAAGCAGTCTACAATATCGCTAATATATACAAAATCCCGGTGTTGTGTACCAACAGTTAAATCGATAGGTTCATTTTCTTTCAGCTTCTTTGTCACCTGTGCAAGGAAATGAGTATCCGGTCCGTTTTCGCCATAAAAGTGCTCCAGTTTAAGATTAACGAACTGAATTAATCCGCGGTTAGCGAATAATTGCCCCCATTGGCTAAACTGCGCTTTTGATAGAGAATAGCTGTTTATATTATCCGGTAAGCCTGTCGCCGTATTAAGCCACCTCTTTGCGCCGCATTTTAACGCAGCCCACAATATACGAAAAGGAAATTCCAGATTAGCTTCAAACACCTGATCTACCGTGGCTTTACCCCGTTCATATACCGTCGCTGTATGCACGACCACTTCGGGCTTAAAGCTGCATATCTTTTCTTCCATGGCAGAATCTTTCGTACATAAATAACGTACCTTATCGTGAATATCGGCAAGATTTGTACAGGGGTCATCCGGTATTATCAAACAAAGCACATTATGGCCTTCCTCCAGAAACCTTCGCACCAGTCTGCTGCCTAGATAGCCGCTTCCTCCAGTCATAACAATGTTCATATGTTTTCTTATTTTTCCTCTTTTCTTTTTCGAAATGCCCAAAATTTGTTGAGTATAAAATTAAGGGGCACGGTAATACACAGATTAATGAAATACGCTAAATATTTATTAACCTCAAGAGAATCCACCCATACATAGAGTAATATATTGTTAATTATCAGCCCCGTTAGTGCATAAGAAGCATATGTTTTCAATAGTACTATCCACCAAACACGGTTTTCTCCGTTATCCTTCTTAAACACAAAAGTACTGTTTAGCAGATAAGACCATGCTACACTAATGATAAAGGCAATAATACTGGCAATAATATAATGAATACCAATCCACAGTCCAAGAGCATATATCCCATAAGATATTGCCGTGTTGGTGACGCCGACCAACCCAAACTTTATAAATTGCACCAGCCAGGCCGTCTTTATATTGGATTCCAGTCCGTTTAGCCATTTCTGTAGTCTATTCATGATAAATTTACAGCTTCTTGAGTTATTTTAGCAATATAGGCTAATTTCTCTTCAGTCATACCGGGATAAACACCAACCCAGAAACTGTCACGCATAATACGGTCGGTATTAATTAAATCTCCCACTATGCGATAGCCCTCCCCGCTGCTACGCATTTCGTCAAAGCAAGGATGTTTGATCAAGTTACCAGCAAATAGCATCCTCGTTTGAATACCCTTAGATTCTATATGTTTCACGATAGTGTTTCTGTCAACGCCCTCTCGGCAGGTCATCATGAATCCAAACCAGCTAGGATCGCTATTCGGGCAAGGCTCCGGCATGATCAGTTTATCATCCAAGTCCGTCATGGCCTCCAAGAGATATGCGAAGTTCCGTTTCCTTTGCGCGATAAACTTCGGAAGTTTCTCCAGCTGAGCACAACCAATAGCAGCCTGCATATCCGTTGCTTTAAGATTATATCCAAAGTGTGAATAAACATATTTGTGATCATAACCAAAAGGGAGCTCGCCATATTGTCTGCTAAACCGATGTCCACAAAGGTTGTCCACTCCAGATGGGCAAATACAGTCACGCCCCCAATCCCTTAATGATCTAATGATCCTGTTCAGTAACGGATTCCTCGCATATACGGCTCCTCCCTCTCCCATCGTCATATGATGGGGTGGATAAAAACTGCTTGTTCCAATATCACCTACTGTTCCCGTAAATACACCTTTATATTTAGAACCCAATGCATCGCAATTATCTTCAATCAGCCATAACTTATGTTGGTCACAAAATGCCCTAACGGAATCAATATCGAACGGATTCCCCAAAGTGTGAGCAATAATCACAGCCTTTGTTTTCTCTGAATAGGCTTCTTCCAGCAAAGAAATATCGATATTGTATTGTGGAATGGTAACATCTACGAATACGGGTACTGCTCCGTATTGTATAATTGGTGTGACCGTTGTAGGAAACCCGGCTGCCACGGTAATCACTTCATCTCCACGCTTCAGTTGCCTATCTTCTAAAAGAGGAGAAGTCAACGCCATAAAAGCTATCAGATTTGCAGAAGAACCGGAATTCACTAAGCTACAATATTTCGTTCCAAGATATGCAGCCAGAGAATTTTCGAATTCCTCAGTATATTTTCCGGATGTAAGCCAAAACTCCAGCGAAGCATCCACCAAATTTACCATTTCAGCACTATCATAGATACGTGCAGCATAAGGAATACGCTGCCCTTCAGCAAACGGCATAGCAATATTATGATATTTCTCACAATATGCGGAAACTTCTTTAAGGATATGTTCTCTTGCCTGTCTCTCATTCATATTGTCAAACACTTGCTTTACCCTCCATAAATTCGTCAATTTGTTTTGACGTTACTAATGAGATATCATCTCCCGTACCCCAGGCTTTTGCCCATTCTACAGTTTTTTCTATTGCCTTCTCTATATTCCAACTTGGTTTCCATCCGTATACAGATTTCATTTTGGAGCAATCCAACTTCAGAAATGATGCCTCATGTGGTCCGCCTGTCCAGTGGTTCTCCCAAACTTGTTTCTCTCCCCAAACCTTGCAAAAAAGATCAGCAAGTTCCCCGGTATTGACCATATCCGTTTCATCCGGACCGATATTGTAATATCCAGAATAATTAATGTCTTCATATTGCTTCTGTGCTATGAGAAGATATGCAAAAATACATTCCAAAACATGCTGATATGGCCGGGTCGAATGCGGATTCCTGACAAAGCGAAGGTATTCCCGACGGGCGACCTGCCGATATGTCCTGGGCTTGACCCCGTTCGTCAGCCCCGATTTATGCAACTCGTCAACAATTCCCTCCAGACATTCTCTGCCTTCGTTGAGCAGCGATATATCCGTGGGAAACCGAATATCTGACGGCACACATGTCGCATCCAGTATCAGCGTCCCTTTGTTTTCATCTTCCTTTTTGCCACCGCCTCCCGCTGGCGGTTCGTCGGGCGGGTCTTTTTTCTCCGTCTCACCGATCACTTTACGCCCGATGATATAGTCATTAATCTCAGAGAGCATTTCGGCTGATATGCGCTTGCGAAACCATGTCAGAAGGCTGGCCTCCATCGGCGCTTTCTTTGAAAAGGACTCAAGCCCGATGAAATACTGCATATATGGATTTTCGGCGATCATCTCAACCGTCTCAATGTCTGAAAGTGTAAACTTCTCTTTTATGATCAGAGAACCTATTGCCATCCTTGCCGGTTTGGCTGGTCGGCTGAAGGGCGTATGCTTAAATTCCTTTGCATATTTTTTCTCGACCATATCCCATGGTATCAGCTTCGACATTCTAACCCAGCGGTTATTCTGATCAAGCCCTGTTAACATTAGAAAGTTTTCAGGTTCTTCAAACATTGATATCTGCGATGACTTTTTCTTATACATAGCGGCTCCCAAGTGCAAGGTTTTTGCGCCTTTTCGGCTGTTTCCTTTGCACTAATTATACCACTTATCTCCACTTCTCGCCTATATCACTGGGCTCTTGCGTTTTTCAGCAGACCCTAATTAAGATTTCTTCTTAAATCTTTTATATATCTTGTTAAGGCCTCGACAAACCAAGTAGAAAACACTGAAAAAATAATTAAGCATACCAATAATACTATTGTAATTGGCCAAAAAGAAAGTCCAGGCAGAAGGTGACTAAACAGTAATTGAAATGTTAATTGATTAAGATATATTGCATAGCTTAGATTTCCCAGATATCTTGATACATCATTATCAAGCATTACATTTAGATAACTATTCCCTATCGATAATGATATTGTTAGCATCCCCGCTAGAAAAGGTATAATAAAATCATATTTACTTCTACCAAAACAGCAAAACAAAAAGAAAAGACTAAACCCTAAAATCTGAAAAATTGTTGAAGTTAACATATAACGTTTTTCAAATTTGAATTTAATTGATTCATATATTTTAAAAGATATACTGCCAATCATAACTTCGGCTAATCCACGCCAAAATCCGATACACATAAATCCAACATGTGCACTCCATACATCTAAAACCCCGTTTCTCTGATATATCCATCCCAAAATGGTAATTGATACAATAGGAGCTATTAAATATATGTATCTTTTTTCATTTAACGAAGCAAGCCAGTAAACCAGTAAAGATGCAAATAGTAGCGAACTTATATACCAAGCCTCAGCATTTATTTTGGCCTCTATCCCTAGTCCAGTAATTTGAATTAAGAAAAATTCATATATTCCTGATGTAACGGCATGTATAATTGTATATCTATGTAAAATAAAACTACTTACAAGCACTAAAACGATCCATGCAAATGCATGTTGTGGAAATAGTTTCCCGTATCGACTAATTGAATATTTTATTGTAGCTTCTTCCGAAGTATAAAACTGTCGACTATCGGAATTATTTCTGAAATGTTTCATAAGCATAAAACCACTAATAACAAAGAAAAAATCGACACAAAGATATCCACCTTCAAATATAGTGCCATTGTTATATTTCCTGAAATGATATATGCAAACAATCAAAGCTAAAGCAAATCTTAATAATTCTATCGCACCATTTTTCTTATGCATAAATAGACTTCCTTTTCAAACATTTTATTAATAATTTAAATTATTATGTTAAGTTAGCATATCACAAGGGTGGCGACCGCAAAAAGCAATCTGCTAAATATATCGCGATGTCTGGGGTGGGCGATAACAGTGTTCCTCAAGCTAGCTCTGCAATACTTTTCCCAATTCGTGAAATATACCAGATATAATCACCTTTAAATTTACCTACGATAATATGTAATCCGTTAACTTTTATACGCAAATAATGATAGGTTGTATCGATTTACACTAACCGAATAACACTGCCGTTTAATATTCTTTCATTTTAGCTCCTTTCATCTTAAAGTTTGTCATAATACCCACTTCTATCCACGCTATCATATTGTTTTCCTACAACTGGTCTACCGATAGAATTGTATATTATCGGTAGAGTGTTCATTATTGAACATTCAAAACAATTCCGTCCATCCAAGATAACGGGCCGCCTCATCTTCATAAATGCTTCTGGCTTCATATCTTTCACTTCGGGCCACTCTGTCAGTATCAGGCAGAGGTCCGCCCCCGCAATCGTTTCTTCAACAGTATCGCAGTATATCAGCCGGTCTTCAAACCGTTTCTTGAAATGGTCTGTCGCTACCGGATCCCAGACCTTCACGACAGCACCATCATCTAGCAAAATCGGAATATTATCCAGCGAAGGTGCTTCGCGTAGATCGTCCGTTCCCGGTTTGAACGCGAGCCCCAGCACCGCCACCGTCAGCCCTTCGAAGCTGTCGTAATACTTGCGCGCTTTCTTAATAAGCCGAATCTTTTGGTTCTGATTGACCTCAACGGCCGCTTTCACCGTCTTAATTTCGTTGTCGTAATAGTTTGACAGCCAATGCAGCGCTTTGGTGTCCTTTGGAAAGCAGGAGCCGCCATAGCCGATCCCCGCGCGCAGGAACTGGCTGCCGATGCGGGGGTCCATCCCCATACCTTTGGAGACGTCCTCAATATTCGCACCCAGAATCTCGCAAAGGTTCGCGATCTCGTTGATGTACGATATCTTCAACGCCAGAAAATCGTTGGACGCATACTTAATCATTTCGGCGCTGTAGAGGTCGGTAAACAATATCGGCAGGCCCATGCGCTCATAAACTTGCGTCATAACGTCTTTTGCATAATCCGACGCCGTCCCCACCACAATGCGGCTGGCTCCCAGCATATCCTTAACAGCCGTTCCCTGAGCCAGAAATTCGGGATTTGAAACCACCTCAATACGCACGTTATCTTTCTTGTTTTTATCAAAAAATGCTTGCAGCTTGTTGTTGGTACCAATAGGTACGGTGGATTTGACAATAATAATGCTGTCTTTCTCCACACACTGTGCGATTTCTCCGGCCACAGCATAGATATAGTTAAGGTTCGCCGAACCGTCCGCCTTTTCCGGCGTTCCGACTGCAATAAAGATGGCCTGTGCGTTCCGGTATGCCGTTTTTCCATCCGTTGTGAACTGTAGCCGTTCTTTATTACTTAGCAATAGTTCCTCAAGGCCAGGCTCATAGATAACGCATTCTCCTGCATTCAATCGTTCTACTTTGTCTCTGTCTATATCTACACAGACAACATCGTGTCCAATATATGCCAGTACCGCGGCTGTTACCAGCCCTACATATCCCGTACCTGCAATCGCAATTTTCATTTAAAAATTTCTCCTTATCCAATTTCTTTCAGTTTGAACACAACGACGGATAGCATAAACCAAACCGTATTCATGGCAAACATAAATAAAAGCTGATATATTTTTGATTATTAGTCCTATTGGCCCACTTATTAACATCTTCCTTCTCCGATATGCTTCAAAAGATAATTGTTTGATGCTTTGTAATTCAAGAAAATTCTTTTTATTGTAAAAATAGTTTTTTGTTTTCTCTTCAAAATCCAGTTCCCTAAACGAGTCCTTTTTTATCTTTAAATATACTTGTTTATAGGCTTCAGGTGATTGAATTGAATTCAAATTATATATACAACCATCCAATGCGCTATTCACAAAACTTTTTTGCAAATAATAATACAGGTTCCGTTTAATAAGAAACTTCTTCAATGCAATAAAGGCATAATAGAAATCAAGAGGAGCTGTATGATTAGTGGCTTGACTATTTTTCTTCATTCCAATTCTATAGTATACCAAAAACTCATCAATAACTGTAATTCTATCAGCAGTTGCTAATGCACTGCATGTAAATAATAAATCATTCGTTCTCTTTAATGATTGAAAACATAAAGCATTTCTCCTTATAAAATCTGTCTTAAAGAGCTTATTCCAAGTCCAGTTTTGAAACGCATTAAAAATATAATTTGGCATGTCTTTGCATGAAAACGGTATCATTTTTGGCAACATGCTTTTTCGTAATGCCCATGGTGCTTCACATATAACCTCTGTTCCATTTGTATAGGTATAAGCCTTAAAAATCACAATATCTGCTTGATCAGCCTCACATTGAAAATAAGCTTTTTCTAACATTGTATTTTTAAAAAAGTCATCAGCATCGAGAAATGATATATATTTCCCCCGTGCAAGTTCTAGGCCTTTATTTCTAGCTACACCTGCTCCTGCATTTTGCTGGTTATAAATAATAAGGCGTTTGTCTATTTCTGCATACTGTCTTAAAATATCGAGCGAGTCATCTGTGGAACCGTCGTTTACGCAAATGATTTCAATGTCGTATAAGGTCTGCTCAATAATACTATCTAAGCATTCTCTCAAATAAGGTCCGACATTATAGATAGGCAATATGACAGAAACTTTTATATCCGATATATCCATATTATTTTAATTAATTCCTTTCATACGCCATAGAACAAATACCTTGTTATATAGTAACTCTCAAGAAATACTTAAACCTCAAACACCATTTTTTCTATTATTGTTCATTTAGTTATTATTTTAATATTTCTTTATAAACATTTAAAATATTATTAGCATTAATCCGTGCAGTCATAGTCTCATGCATATGTTTTCTTCCTCTATTTGCAATCAAACTCATTTCCTCTTTATGGGTTAACGCATATATTATCGTCTTAGCTAAGTGTTCACTATCTCCTTGGTGATATAACAAACCGGTATCCCCATGTATAACCAATTCTTTAGTCCCCCCTACGTCAGCTCCTATTACAAGATTACCTGAAAGCATTGCCTCAACCGTTACCCTTCCAAATGCTTCTGACTTAGAACATGTGAATGATATATCCGCCTGGCTATAATAATCAGCAACATTTTTTGCATACCCTAACATTTTTATTCTTCCTTCTTGTCCATGGATTTTAAAATATTCCTCTACTTCCTTTTGAACTATGGCATTACCACTACCAACAAACCATATCTCAAAGTCTACAAACCCTTGTTGAGCAACGCTCACGCATGCTCGTGCAAACTCCATATGTCCTTTGTGATATGCAAAGTTACCAATAAAAATGAATATTGCTTTGTCTTCTTTAAAAATCATCTTATCCGGTTTATAGAATATATTTTCGTCTATTCCATTATATACTAATTTAAGCCTTCCTTGCTCAAATATTGGATTGTACTTGTCGAATATACTTTGTGATATTGCAATTATCCTGCTAGACTCATTGATTAACCGATAGCCCTTTTTTCTATTCCATATAGTCTTACCTTGATCTTCTTCAAGGAATTCTCTCAAATGCCACACGCATGGTACTTTAACTTTTTTTGCTGCAATAGCACCCACATAGGAATATGTTGTGTTAATATGTATTATATGAAAACGTTCATTTTTGGCGAATTTAGCAATCTTAATTGCGGCAAATCGATTTCGAATAAAATTTCGCGCCATTTTTAATCGAGTTTTTATATCACGTTTTTGATCTAAAGGGACAATCCAATCATATGATTTAATAATATGATGCCCAATACCAGCTTCTTTCAACAAACCATCACCGTTTCCTCCCTTTGGTAGAATTACATATGTATAAACTCCAAAGTCATTTTTCAAGATGCGGCAAAGATTTGTCATGCTTAAAAAAGCACCTGATATCCGATAATTATCTGACGCGATAAATAAGATTTTTAATTTAGCATTAGGCGTTATCCTTTTTTTTTTGAATTTATTTTTAATTTTAAGCTTTATCAGATCGCAGGTGAATTTCCACCCATTTCTCTTTATACTCCTGATTACTTTTTTAGTATAATCCTTTACACGCCGTAGTACCCCTCTTATTTTACGTGGCAACCAAGTAATAAAACGACCTATCTTAAACGACTTAGACCGACGTATATCATTAAGCTGTCGCTGGGCCTCCCTCAGTTTCACAAACGGCGGATAATAATTTGATAAATAAAATTCTTCAGGATCTTTTATTATCTGCAATAACTGATTCCATTCTCCTTTTGTAAATAATGAAGGATCTAGACAGTTATCATCTTTCAATTTTCTAAAGTCCGCACTAAAACGCAAGATAAACTCAAATTTAAATTGCTGACCGATACGTTTCAATACAAACATGTAACTGTAATAACGTCTATATGAATAAATATATATAAACTTATCTTTTAACTCCGTATTTCTATTCATAAAATCCATAATAAATTCATACTCGTCACATACGCAATATACCTTAGCCTTGTTATTAACAGACGAATTTGGATTATCCTGACGATACATATAAAAGGGTCTATTTATAAAATATAGCCTTCTTGCCCATGCAAGAGTCTGGAACCAAAATCCGCTATCCTGATAGGAGGCTCCAGGAGTCTCATTATGTCTGATGGAATGATTGTCTAAAAATTGTCTTTTATATATCCCCGACCATGTATTTAGTGTAAAATAAAATGGTGTTATATCCTCAAGGGTATTTAAGACTTTCCCATAGTATTCAGGGGCTTTACCTGCAATTCGTATATATTTTGTTTGCCGATTATCAGCATCGCCATAAAAATTGAAATAATCAGCTTTAATAATATCAAGGTCTTTTTCTACGGCAATATTATAAAGCGTTTCATACATTTCTGATTTTATTAAATCATCCGTTTCAACAATCCCAACATATTCACCTGTGGCACGATCCATGCCAATATTCATGGAATGTCCATAACCCGAATTTGGTTTATCAATAATAATTATCCGTGAATCCTTCGCAGCGTATTCCTTTAATATTTCTAGAGAATTATCTGTAGAACCATCATTTACACAAATAATCTCAATGTCTTTTAATGTCTGGCTCACAACACTGTCCAGACATTCCCTCAGATATTTCTGGACGTTATAAACAGGCATAATAATAGAAACTTTAGGCAATCCGGTTTTCCTCCCTGCATAATTAATTGTAGGTATTGTAGTCATATCATTAAGTAATTTGTTATACTCTTTGAATATATTTTGCAGCTGCTCATCATTTTCATCGTTATCTACATTACTTCTCCATAAAGCAGACTCTTGAGTCCCATGCACATATTTTAACGGTAATTGCTTATCGGCAAGCGCTGTAGGCGTTCCCGCCATCATTTGCATTACTTTCAACCACATGTCATCTGCATGTAAACATGACTTTATTATTACTTCTTTATTAAATAGCTCCTTATGCATACAATGGGGAGGATAAAGCACTCCTCCAGCACCTGTAGCAACCAAATCCATTCGCGGAGTCATCAAGGGTGCAGGATATTCCATTATCCATTCTTTGTAGGGCCTGATACTTCCTTCATCATCAAAGAGCATTTTATGTGCGCGTAGAGCTGATACAGCTTTTGGATTCTTTTGATATGATCTCATAAGCACTTCAACCATATCGCTGCGGTAAACAATGTCATCATCAATCGTGATAACAATATCGTCTGGAAATTCTTGCATTGTATAATAGTATTTTTTATGAGGCCTTAAATCATCGCACCAGCGGATATCTAGCCCCATTTTTTTCAACTTTAATAAATCTCTTGGTAACTTCTTTTCCTTTTGTGGAAATTGATCTTCAGCAAGCCATAATAATACTTTATCTGGTTTTACTGTCTGCTCAAAGATCCGAACTAGAACTTTGTATAAGGTTCGTATTCTTGCCGGATAAGATGTTAATGTTACTATAATCTTACTATTTCTGGGCTCACTATTAAGGCCTTGTGGTTTTTTCTGAAGCACTTAAACTCTCCTTGATTTTAAAAATATCTCAATTAAGGTAATAATCCTTCGTATATTGGCTAGTATACCATAACTTAATTACTTTAGGACAAGTTTTTGATAATTCTTAAGCAATAGCTTATTAGTTTATTCTATTTGGCATATTAATAATACTTCTCTGGACAGAGTATAGTCTTTAGGTTTATGAATAATAAATTTGTATCCTAAATCCCAACTTTCAATCTTAGGTTTGATGCTAAAAAAATCATCCGCATTATGATAAATGCTTAGCAATAAGATAGGTTTCTGTTCCTTTATCGTTTTTTCAGCACCCTTTAAGAGTTCCTGTTCAAACCCCTCTATATCCACCTTAATCAATCCAACCTTCAGTTTGTGTTCATCCACATATTCGTCTAGAGTTATAACCCTGACTTCTTCCTTATAAAGTGTTTTCGCCACTAAATGCTCTGTAACACTACTGCTAGAACCTGAATAATTTATCGTAATCGTTCCTTTCCTTGATCCAAGTGCCAGTTTTTCAGGAACCGCATTTTTAATACCATTAATCTCTATAGTTTTCAGCATAAGATCATAATTTTCTTTGACCGCTTCGAATGAATATACTTTTTGTTTGGTTAATGGCGCAAAAATAAGTATAGAATCTCCAATATAAGCACCAGCGTCTATGATGTCTTTATCTTTTAAATACTCAATATTATCCACTAATGTAAGTCCATGCTTGTCAAAAAATACGCTTGCCTCAAAATGATTTATTGGAAGAAAATAATTTTTATAACAATATAAATCATCGGCAACCTTAAATCGTTCGGCCTCAAAATCCTCTTTTAAACTGAGTATTCTTTCCTGTTCTTCCCGCGTCCAGATATCTAAATCTTGTCCCTCTGTATTCTTGATTGTTTGTTGTCTTTTCAATATTCTAACTACGGTTTCAATACTCTCTGGATCAAGGCCCTTAACTAAAGCCATGAATTTTTCTTTAAAATCACTGTTAACATTAATATCATAAAAGCTCTGGATAACTTTCCTTTCGAAATCGTTATTATAAAGTACTTTTTTGGGAATATGATTACCAAACTCAGTAATTTTTCTACAGCATTCATTTCCAGCGTGTAAACTCTTTTGAAGATACACGTTTATCTCGGAAAGGTTCCTTTCAATATTAAGAATACGCTGTTCAACATTATTTCCTTGTTTTCTCACATTTGTAATATTCTTATCTACGTCTGCAATATTCTTATTTACGTCTATAATATTCTTATCTACGTTTGTAATGCGCTTATTAAACTCATTTATACGATAATCAACATGGTACCAGGATGCTGGGAGAAGCTTTTTCACCATCTTTTTTATAGACTGTAGCATCAATATTTCTCCTTTTAATTATCGAAGTTAATCAGTTATTCTCATACTCTGTGCAGACCGTTTCTGCATCCCCTTGCATTACTTGTTCTCCCTTGTCAAGCCAAATGGCTTTTTGGCAAAGCATTTTTACAGTCTCAGTGGAATGTGATACAAATAGCAACGTAGTGCCTCCAGAAAGCATATCCTGCATACGATTCTCACATTTCTTCTGGAAGGCAAAATCGCCAACGGACAGTACCTCGTCAACAATCAAAATGTCCGGTTTTACCGCCGTCGCGACCGCAAAACCGAGGCGTGCCCGCATGCCCGACGAATAATTCTTGATCGGCATTTCCAGAAATTTATGCAATTCTGCAAAATCAACAATTTCATTAAAGTGTTCCTGCATATATTTCTTGGAATGACCCAATAGTGCACCATTCAAAAAAATATTTTCACCAGCCGTCATATCCGCGTCAAATCCAGCACCAAGTTCTATTAAAGGAGCAATATTACCATTAACAAAAACAGTACCCTTGTATGGAATTAGAATACCACAAATCAACTTAAGAAGGGTCGATTTCCCACAACCATTTCTCCCAACAATCCCCCACGATTCTCCAGGCTTGATTGTCAAATTGATACCCTTTAGCGCAAAAAACTCCTCAAAAAACAACTGCCTTTTAACGATCTTAATGAAGTATTCTTTAAGATTGTCTACCTTCTCACTTGCTATATTAAAACGCACGGTGGCGTTTTTTACCTCAATCGCATATGGTTCTTTCATTATCTCTCCCTAATTATATGTGTAAAATAAACTTATTCTTATTATGGTCAAAACACCATATTCCAATAAACAACATCAATACTGCAATCACCCCACCTCGTAAAATCTGAACGGATCCCGGCATATTTCCATAGACCATCAATGCTCTAAACTGTGAGACATAGTAATACATTGGATTGAACCGGACAATCACCCATTGTAATTTATCAGGCAACTGTGTTACATCATAAAACAATGGTGTTAAGTAAGTCCAAGCGGTAATAATAACACTCCAAATGTACTGAATGTCTCTGAAAAAAACTGACATCTGTGAAAGGAACAGGCCAAGACCCAAACAAAATACATACAGCTCTATAATTGGAATAAAAAACAACAACATATACCATGTAAAAGGGACTCCGGTAAATATCAGAACAAGTAACAAAGCCCCAAATGAAAAGAACAAATTAACGAAGTCACTTGTCACCTTAGACAATGTAAAAATGTACTTTGGTACATATGTCTTTTTTAAAAGTGCTGCATTCCCCGTTATTGAAACAATGGAATGATTTGACGATTCTCTCATAAAATTAAAAAGTATATTACCAGCAATCAGATACGCTGGATAATACTCTATTTTATGTTTAAATAGTAAAGAAAACACAAGTGCTTGTACCACCATAACAAGAAGTGGATTCAGCACACTCCAGACATAACCGAGGAAGCTCCGACGGTATTTCATCTTAATGTCCCGTGAAATTAACTGCCCCAGAAGATCGCGAAATTTATAGAGATTTCCAAGACGGCCTTTCAGTAAAGCTGTTTTTTCCTGGAATCGTTTCATGCTTTTTTCTGCTCCCTACTATTTTCCCCGCCGTTATAGACAAGCTTTAATATCGCCGATTGCTTTATCCTCTGCCACCTTTGGCTCGACATATGCAGATAATGCATCAGCAAAACAATATTATAATCCTTATTGGTATATCTGACAAGCTCCGGGTTTTTCTCGGCAATCAACCGCCTGATACGGGCCGCATCTTTCCTGCCGGTCTTTCTGTCCGGCTTTTTGATAAGCGCCACTACATAGTAACTTTTAACAATGAGACACAATTTGTAGATATAAAGCTTCTTTGCGCCTTCCGGCATATCAGGGTTCATATTGTAACTATTGATCACGTTGAGAATAACATTCTCAATATCCGACATGCGCTTAACCTGGTTGGCATCTGAAACGCTTTGTGCAGCGTTACCAACCATGTACTGATACAGGAAAATATCCAGCGGTAAAATCGTCTTCACTTTGGCCAAAGGCGATGTCGCGTATTCCTGATCCTCGTAAAATATCTTTTCCGGTAAACAAACCCCAGTACTCCGATAAAATGCTGTCAAATAGGTGATTCCATGAAACGTCGCGCATTGAAAAGCGGCCGTTGAAGCCGCAGAGAACGAATCAATGGTATAGACTTCGCCGGACTTCAGCCCCCGGGTGATAAACTCCTGACGGCGTCCGGTCGTTATGTCCACAATATGAAAATTCGTGAGCACCACGTCGGCATTCTTCTCACGCAAGGCGCTGACATAGGATTTCAGGTTCTCCGTTATCACCCAGTCGTCCGCATCAATCACCTTGAAATACTTCCCTGTTGCCACACTCACAGCGGCGTTGATCGCGGATCCATGTCCTCCGTTCACTTTGTTTATAATAGAAAACGAATGAGGATATCGGCTGACAAAGCCCGACGCGATTTCAGCGGTGCGGTCTGTGGACCCATCATTGACCACGATCACTTCCAAATCATTCAATATGCTTTCATCGATCAGCGACGAAAGGCACTTCTCGATGCACCACTCTGCATTATAAGCCGGTACTGCAACCGTTAATATCTTTTCCAAATGCAACAACTCTTTCCCGGCAACGGAGCAAGCCGTGCCGGTACTTATCCTCTCTTGCGATATCGTCAGGATTTATATCCGCTATATTATCATAAATGACGGCATATGTGTAGTTTATCCACTCCGATTATACTTATACACATACGTTATCTTTTTGCCTTAAGCGATGCAAAAAGCTTCACGTTTTTGGATTTTACCCATGAAATGGCTCTGCTTTCCGCATAGGCCAGCCATGTGCATTTCCACCGGATCGGCAGCAACATGATTTTCATCATCGTCGATTTTGGCCTGGCTGCTTTCAGACAGCCAGCTACATAAGGGCCAGAGATCATTCGCCTGATCTTCTGTCTTTTCTCTTTCGGTGAAAGTGTACAATTTCTGTTGGTGGTGTTCTCAATGCAGCCGACCAAACGTTCAATATACCGCCGGGCCAGAAATTCACGGCTGTTTTCATCATCAACGTTCCAATGACTATACAAATCAAGCATCCATTCGTGCTCTTCTTCGCGTTTATCATACATCCCTGCCACATACTTCGCTGTTTCAGACTCGGCGCGGGCGCGGATAAAATGATAGTATTGCTTTGAAGATACAACGACCCTCTCCACATCGCGCAGCACTTTCAAATTAAACGGGAAGTCGTCCCAAAAGGTCCGCGGAAAGTCAATACTTTTCGAGCGCAGGTATTCAGCCAGGTACAGCTTGTTCCATGGCGTATACAGGAGATTCTTATCGAACAGGCGGTATGCCTGTCGCCTAAAAGCCTCACTATTCGGGTAGACTGTATCCGGATGCGAAACATTCAGCACCAGATGCTCCGACGCATTATAATAGGTCTCTATATAGTAACCCGTCACCACGCACTGTGCGTTATGCACCTCAGCCAGAGCCGTCATATCCTGAAGCATATTCGGTTCGGCCCAATCATCAGCATCCATGAAATAAAAGTATTTACCCGTAGCCACTTCAATAGCCGTGTTGCGCGCATTGGCCGCGCCGCTGTTTTCCTGATGGATTACGTGTATCCGGCTGTCCTTTGCGGCGTATTCATCGCATATTGAACCACAGCTGTCCGGGCTGCCGTCGTCGACGATCAGATACTCAAAATCTCCCAAAGTCTGAGCCAGCATGCTCTCGATTGCGCGTCTAACATACTTCTCCACCTTGTATACCGGCATAATGACGCTGATTATAGGGTGATCCGTCATATTTACAGCTCTTTCGAGACAAGTTCCAGCGCGGAGGCGACTGTCTTGTCCATGTCGTAATACTTGTATTCAGCCAGTCGTCCGCCAAAGCAAACGTTCCTTTCCTGCTGGGCGCGCTGCTGATACTGCTCAAAAACGCTCTGGTTTTTGTCGTTGTTGACGGGATAATAAGCCTCGCGTCCTTCTTCCCATTCAACCGAATATTCCCGTGTCACAAAGGTGACGGGCTGAGTGCCAAACTCGAAATGCTTGTGCTCGATAACGCGGGTATACGGAGTTTCCCGGTCAGTATAGTTCATCACGGCCACGCCCTGATAATTCTCCATCTCCAGCCGCTCCGTTTCAAAGTGAAGGCTGCGGTATTCCAGCTTGCCAAAGCAGTAGTCGTAGTAAGCATCGACCGGCCCGGTATACAGAACCTTATGCGCCGATTCCATCAGCGCTTCTCTGTCGGCCAAAAAATCCGTGTTCAACCGAACCTCGCAGCCCTCCAGCATTTTTTCTATGATGACGTTATATCCGCCGATCGGGATCCCCTGATAAGGGTCGTTGAAATAATTGTTGTCGTATATATAACGAACGGGCAGCCGGCGTATAATGAACGCCGGCAGCTCGCTGCAGCTCCGCCCCCATTGCTTCTCAGTATAACCTTTGATCAGCTTTTCATAGATGTCCCGGCCCACGAGTGAGATCGCCTGTTCTTCGAGATTCTTCGGCTCGCCGGTTATTTCCGCCCGCTGGCTTGCGATCTTATCTCTCGCCTCTTTGGGCGTAATCACACCCCACATCTTATTGAATGTATTCATATTGAACGGCAGATTATAAAGCTCGCCTTTATAATTGGCCACTGGGCAGTTGGTATAACGGTTGAACGTCGCAAACTGCCCGACGTAATCCCAGACATTCTTCAGGCTTGTATGAAAAATGTGTGCGCCGTATTGATGGATATTGATTCCGTCCTGGCAATTGCAATAAATATTGCCGCCGATATGAGAGCGTTTCTCCACGACAAGGCACTTTTTCCCCCGCTTTGTCGCTTCATATGCAAAAGTCGCGCCAAAAAGGCCGCTGCCAACGATCAAATAGTCATACTTCATTCCGCACCTCACGCAAATTTTAAAATACCAGCCGCTGTTTAGCGGCCATAAATGGCTTTCGCCCCTCCAATGATTATAAATGAAAATCATGTCGTGTCAATTAAATATCATCGGGCATGGTCATAAAGTCAATTTGTGGCGCTAGCTTTCTATGTATTCATAGACCTTGCGCAATCCCGTTGCAGGCGCACTGTGCTCGGCAATGTCTCTTTCCGTCAGAGTGTAATGCATAGCGTCACAGGTATGCTCGTAATAATATCCCCATCCAAAACCGGCGCGGTAAAAGGCCAACTCATAAATAAGATAATTCAACACAGAGGTCGGGATATCCCGATAATATTGTTCCCAATGACCGCTGTATGTGAAATCATAATAGTTTTTTCCTTCACTTTCGTTGATCCCATTATACTTCAGACAATTTTTCACCTCGGTACGGATGATATCCCGATTCTCAGTTTCGTCATTATTGGGAACAATATTGGCGTTGAGATCCACTGCCGTTCCAAACGCGTGATGGCTGATGAAAGTCCGATCCGTCACAAACCGCGGAACATAAGTACCGTTACTTGTTTTAACAAGCTTTGAAAGCTTTATGACACCCGAATCATGGCCGTTTCCCCGAACTCTCACATAAGTACTGTCCAGATATTCCAGGGCTTCCCTGAAGCAGGAAACAGCGTCTACATGCACGCGCCATGTCTTGCCGCACAGGCCGTCCATTGATACAATATATTTTTCTACCCATTCCGGATCGATGATGATATTGCGCTTATCAGCCCATTGATACTTAAAAAGAAAGCGCTTTTTATCTCCAAAGAAGTTTAGCGCTTCCAGATAGTTATTACGAAAATTGTTTGATATCAGCTGCAGCCATTCCGACTTGTCAACAATAAACTCCGTTGATGCCAACACTATTGGCCCTGTTGAAAAAGTAGATGCCGACAGAGTCAGCGTATGGGGCCCAGGCTTCAAAGAACTGAATAATACAATATCGCCGATATTGTTTTTTGCATCGGGATTCTTCAAATCCTCCAGCAGATACTCCTCAACTTCGTCGGCCTCGCCAAAGCTGACCGTCGTCACATAGGGGTCCGTCGGGCTGGCCGAGTTCTCGTCCGTAATCGCCACCGTCACGCTCTTGAGGGGGCTGTCCGCCTTGATCGTTCCACAGAGGTGAAACATCTGCCCGTACTGCAGGTTCTCCTTAAGGCTGGGCAGCTTCATTTCGTCGGACTCGATAAACGTAATTGTATCCGACTGAGACGATTGTTCCAGCGATACATCCGAAGTGAGACCCCCTGATGCAGGCGCTGGTTTTTCAACGTTGGATTCTTCGATTCCAGCCGATTGACTTCCTCCCGGCCCAGTGCTGGCGATAACGATTTCCGTTGGAGCCGTCCCCCGGGGAAGCAGCACAATAACAACTGCCAACACAATCACCAGTATGGCCATGATTATAAATAAGCTTCGTCTGCTTATCATAAACAATCCGCCTTTCGGAGTTCGCGCAGTATCGAATAATCTCATCTCATTGAATGGGAATGTTATCTATTACATAAACCGCCTGATCTGAATAAACCTTCAGAGGTGCGTCATTACTATTTTATCACAAGTCCGGTACTGATTCGAGAAACGCGTTTATCTCCGCTATTCTTCGCCTAGTGGTTTAGCCGCTCGCCCACTGCGCCGCCCGGATGTACCAAAGCAAATTTCTCATTCTGATAATCTGACTCTTCAATCAGCGCTGTCTGAAGGGCGTCAAAGAGGGCATTCATCATGGTATTGCTAGTGGTCCCCTGGCAGTTATACCTGTCAGCCTCACGGCTAACAAACATCTTCAGAACGATATCGGACCCCTGTGCCAGAGGGGATTCCGCATTTTCCGTCACGGCAATGATTGTCACGCCTTTCTCCCTGCATATCCTCATGATCGGCAATAATTCAGATGTTTTACCTCCGCGGGAAGCCAGCAGCATCACATCGCCCTTCTGAAGATAACCGGAAGCGCCATGGACCGCTTCGGATGGCGAAATGAATCTGGCCGGCCGTTCGATACAGCACATCAGGTGCGCAAAATGCCGGCAGGCAATACCCGAGTGTCCGCAGCCGCTGGCCGCGATTCTCGGCGCACTACACAGCGCCGCCACTGCGCGGGTGAATGCGTTCTCGTCGATATGAGAAAATGCTTCTTTCAGGCATTCCGCTTCGGTCAAAAAAGCTTGTCTGGCCGCTTCTATGCTTTGTGTTTTCACCGTTCCCGGCTCCCCTTTCAGAACTGTATCACCCATTGCTTTTATATGACAAATCACTTCCCGCGATGAATCAAGAACGCCTGCCGCTATTATTCGGGCCTATCGGTGCGGCAGGCTATTTCATCATGGTCACCGGTCAGCAACCGAACCCCACTATGCGTCTTCTGTTGTTATTGCGGTTATGTTTTGTGCTTAAGCCTTCGCTTTGGGATATTCGCTGCAAAGCAGGCGATAGGCGGGCTCGTCTTCCTCGATAGCCGGGAAACGGCCCAGCTTCTCATAAAAGCGGTTGTCGTTCTCATCATCGTTGCACATAGACACTTCTCCCAGCAGCACGGCGCCTGTGCCCACTTCAACAGAGAAATCATGATAAAGATACGGATATATAGTGATGCTCTCGCCCGGCGTCAGTCTGACCTGAGTGCCAGCAGGGACATAATATGTCCTCCCATCCTGGCAAACCTTCACATCCGTTTTGGCATACTCTCCTTCAGCCGTGGAGTTATAAACGCGGATCAGCACATTTCCACCGCCGCGGTTGATGATGTCTTCCATCTTCGTCCAATGGAAGTGCATCGGCGAATACTGCCCGTCTTCCAGCATCAGCAGCTTTTCCGCATATGGCTTCGGATAATCATCGTTTTTGACATTACCGTTTCGGATAGTCACCAGAGAAAAACCCAGTTTCTCGAAATCGCCCATGCCATAGTCTGTGATATCCCAACCCAGCATATTATCGCGAATCTCGTCAAATTCACTGTTCTTTTGAGCCCACTCCTCCGGAGTAAAGCTGCAAAACGGAGGTAAATGGAACCCATGCAATTTAGCCATCTCCTCCATGCGTTTTATTGCCTGATTGACACGTGATCTTTTCATTTATTGCCTCCTATCAGTGTTTGATTATATTGTATCAGTGTCTCTTTCCATTGTATAGTTATATCTTCTGGGACGAGCTTAAACGGCCCTGCACGGCTGCATCCAAGCCGCTGGCTCTCCTTTAGCGGATGCGCCTTTGACGCATCTGGAATGAGGGAACATTTGTAGCACTTAATATCCAACATAATATGAAACGAATAAAAAAAGAGACCTTCATCGAGCTTCCGAAGAATGCCTGTTAGCGGCGCAGTCATTAAACCTTAAGCGCATAGCCAAGATACTAAAACCCGGATCCTTTACGAATTTCGAGCAGTGTAACTGTATGTTACTAAACGCATAATTTCAAAAAATACGTTTTTGTCAGCAGGTCCAATTTAGGATGGACTCAACAGATTTTAGTTGCTTTATTGCAAATCGCTGTTTAGCCTTCTCCAAACGATTTTACAATCTCAATAGCGGATTGAGTGTTCATTCCAAAACGCTCTACGCCAATGTCCAATAGCGCCTCGAATTCCGTCCGGGTCCGTATGCCCCCAGCCGCTTTTACCTTAGTCCTGTTTCCCAGGTAACCTTTAATCTTCTTAATACGATCGATGTTGGCTCCCCCCGGAACCCACCCTGTACCGGTTTTTAAATAATCAGCGCCGCTTTCCACGACTATTTCACATGCCTTTTCCAATTCACTGTCATTCAGGCAATTCAGTTCAATCAGCACTTTTGTTTTGATACCAGGCGTCTTGAGCGCAATAACCTGTTTCAGTTCGTTCAATACATAATCATATTCCTTGTTTTTAAAGCGACCAACATTCATGACGATATCCATCTCTTCCACACCGTCGGCAATCAGATGCTGAGCCTCCAACAACTTAACTTCAGTTTTATGAGCGCCCGAAGGGAATCCCACAGGCGAACCAACAAAAACATCCTCGACATCGGCCAGCATCTCTGAAAGAGACTTAACCCAGTTCGGAAGAACATGGACATTAATAAAATGATACTCCTTCGCAAAGTTGACGACTTCTATAATATCCCTCATGCTGTGATGTGTTCTTACCGCGCTGATATCTATTAAATGAGCAGCTTCTCTTGCGTTCATCTTTCCTCCTTTTCCTCTGACTGCACAAACCTAATGGATGGTGTAGCCGCCGTCTACAACGAGATTTGATCCTGTTATCATATTAGACGCCCCGCAAGACAGGAACAACGCTGCCGCAGCAATCTCTGCCGGTTTGCAAAAACGTCCGGCCGGCGTGTTTGAAATAGCATTTTTATGTACTTCTCCGACATCCCAGTACCCAACGATAATGGGCGTTTCAGTTGCAGTCGGAGAAATCGCGTTTACCTGAATGCCGTGCTTCCCCCATTCATATGCCAGCGACTTTACCATGGAAATAATCCCCGCCTTGCTTGCGCTGTAAGCGACATGCTTATCAATTGCCACGATGCCAGCCTGGGATGCCAGACATACGATCTTCCCCCCATTTTTGGCTTTGATCATCTCCTGACCAACACGTTGGGACATCAAAAAGGTCCCTGTCAGGTTAATGTCCAACACCCTCCGCCAATCGCGTTCCGGAAAAGCTTCAGCCCATTCTATCGTCCCGATTCCCGCGCTGTTGACTAATATATCAATCTGGCCCTTATCCGCAATGACGGATTCGACGGTCTTACAAATCGAAGAATAGTCCGAAACATCCACATGGTATGCCGAAGTATTGACCATTTCATGCGCCATCTGTTCTACGCTGGCTTTGTTGCAGTCCAGAAGACATACTGTCGCGCCTTTTTCCGCGAACAGTTCTGCCGTCGCACGGCCAATACCCGAACCCGCGCCGGTAATAACAGCGGTCTTGCCATCGATACGAAAATCTGTTGAATAAAGTCTGTTCATCATCGTTATCTCCTGTTTCATTGCTTCATATTTTCCATCATATAATCGCCCAAGTCAGCCAACACTTCGGACGTATGCTCAAATATCGTCTGCAAATGGCTGTATCGCTCTGTATTCTCTTTTATAGGCAAACTTCGTCTTTCTACCTTATGCAAGGATTGAATATGGCTGTAGTCGTTCCACAACCCCATCGCACGCGCAGATATGGCCGCAGCGCCCAACGATGCCGCGTCCTGGTCAATATTTGTTTTGATGATTTCCATATCAAAAACATCCGCGAACATCTGCATCCAAAACGGGCTCTTGCTGCCGCCGCCGCAGAACAATATGTGGTCAGATACGTTCGTATGTGTTTTAAGATAGGATATCGACATCTTTAGATTGAGCGTAATTCCCTCCAGCGTCGCTCTGATCATGTCCGCCCGGGTTGTCCCGAGATGTAGCCCAAGGTATGCGCCTCTTATGTTGATGCTTTTATCCTGAGATGTCCCGCCAGAAAGGCTTGGATTAAATACGATGCCATTTGAGCCAATAGGAACCGTTGCCGCTATTTTGCACATCTCGTCATACGCTTGCGGGGCGTTTTTGAAGTCCATACATAACGTCTCTTTCGCCCATCGAAGCGAACTGCCGCCGGCAAATATGGAAAAGGCGGACGTGAACATATTCTCTTGTATATGAGCAAAAACATAGGGACGTTTCACAGGGTCAAGCACGGGCCTTTTTGAATTCACCGGCACCCAGCTGGATGACCCCAGCGAAGTATAGATGCTTCCTTCATCTGCGCCAACCGCCCCCAGCGCCATACATGCGTTATCCACCCCGCCACAGGCTACCAGCGTGTTCGTCCCGAGGCCCATCTCAACCGCTGCTTTCGCAGTCAAATGCCCAACAATCCGGTGCGGCGGAACGATTTCGGGAAAGATATCGGGTGAAATGCCGGCGGCTTCCAAAAAGTCTTTCCGCATCTTCCCTTCAACCATATCAACTTAAAACTGACCGGAGGCGTACGATGGATCCATGCAGACGCATCCGGTCAGTTTTAAGTTGATATAGTCCTTGGAGCCCAGCACTTTATACGTCCTTTGGAATATATCACTCAGGTGCTTCTTATACCACATCAGCTTAAACAGCGAATAACACGGAGCCGGAAACCCGTTTCCCGTTGTCATATACCATGTCTTTTCGTCAATCTTTGAAAAGAACTCTTTTGCTTCCTCTGTCGCGCGGGTGTCCGACCAGATCGGCACGTACTCCATCAGAGATTTCCTGTCCCGATCAATGGGGACGGCGACAAGGCTATGGCCCGATAAAGCCAGGCATGTAATCTCTTCCGGTGCTGTTCGGCTCTTAATCATCAAAGAGCGCGTACTCTCCTTTACGCTATCCCACCAATCCTCCGGTCGCTGTTCGTGCATATATGATTTTGGATATATTGTGCAATATTCAATAAAAGATTTGGCCAGAGTGTTCAGGCTCTCGTCATACAAAGATGCCTTCACTCCACCCGTACCCAAATCATACGCGATGAATTTCATATGTTTTTCCGTCTCCCGTTGTATTATGTCCGTATTCTCAATTATAGATATCCCCGGCGAAAGCTCACCCGTTAAACGCCAGTTGAAGAACCGAATCCCTATTGATTTCAGCCCTGCGAAGTTCCCCTGCGATCCGCCCTTCCTTAATGACAATAATCCTGTCGCATTCCGAAACCACCTCTTCAAGCTCGGACGACACGATAATAATGCTCTTCCTGTGTTTTTCATCATTCCTAAGGCTGTGCAAAAGATCATATATCTCTTTCTTAGCCCCCACGTCAACGCCCCGCGTCGGTTCATCCATGATCAGTATGCTTGGGTTAATCGAAAGGCATTTTGATATAACAACCTTTTGTTGATTTCCACCACTGAGGGTTTTGACCATTTGCATCGGACTGTTTGCTTTGATGCTGAGTTCTTCAATCGCGAGTTTTCCCATTTGCCTGAGCTTTTCTCCCTTTACTACTCCAAGCACCGGAATGAGCATATCCTTATCGTGGATGGACAGAATATTGTCTTTGATATCAAAATTCATGAACAACCCGACATGCTTACGGTCTTCGGGAACCATGGCAATGCCAGCGTTAATCGAATCTCTTGTATTTCTGAAGCTTATTTCTTTCCCATATAACTCCATCTTTCCGCTTTCCGGTTTATACAGGCCATATAGCGTTTCCATCAATTCTGTTCTGCCCGAGCCTTCCAATCCGTAAAAGCCAAGCATTTCACCTTCGTGCAAATCAAAGCTTATATTTCGAACCAGCTTTCCGCGGCTTAAATCCTTTACCTTAAGAATCGCTTTATTTTCATAAGACGCAGGGCCTGTCCGGCGAACGCAACGGTTCATATCCTTGTTTTCTTTCTTATTGGAAATCAGGGATACCACTTTTTCCGGTGTGGTCTCATCCTTGGTATATGTCCCCAGGTATTCGCCATTCCTCATGATGCTGATTCGGTCGCTGATGCTAAACACCTCTTCCATACGGTGAGAGATAAAAATAATCGCCACGCCATCATTCTTCAGCTTTCTGACCAGTTTGAAAAGCTTCTCCGTCTCATTGTATGTCAGTGATGAAGTCGGCTCGTCAAGTATCAATATTTCAGCATTGACAAACATCGCTTTAGCTATCTCGACGAGTTGCATCTGTGCTGCGCTGAGATCCTGTACCATACTCCTGACGTTGATGTCCATGCCCAGTTCCTTTAGCTTGTCTTCCGCTTCCCCGGTCATTTTGCCCCAGTCCATTCCCAGGCCTTTCCGATATTCCCGGCCAAGAAAGATGTTCTCCACGACCGTCAGGTTTAGACATAGCTTAAGCTCCTGAAAGACCGTTGAAATACCGTGCGCTTTTGCGACGAGAGGAGTGCTGATATATACCGGCTCACTTTTCAGCAATATTTGACCACTGCAAGGAGTATATATCCCCGAGAGGATATTCATAAGCGTGGATTTTCCAGCGCCATTCTCCCCCATAATAGTATGAACTTCCCCCTTGCTGATAGAAAAACTAACATTCCTGAGAGCCTGAATTCCGCCAAAATTTTTGCTTATATTCTTGAATTCAATAATATTTTCGGGCATCTGTGTACTCCGTTCTTACTGTTTTCCCAAATTGCTACTGACGTTTAGCATTGTTGTACATATCAATAACCACCGCCACAATGACCAGCACGCCTATAACGACCTTTTGCATATACGCGTCAACGCCCAGAAGAACCAAACCATTTTTAAGCACGCCCATTATTAGCACGCCTATAACAGTTCCAATAATTGTGGCTGATCCGCCAGCCGGACTGGCGCCGCCTATGTATGCGCCGGCAAGAACATCAAGCTCCATTCCTTCACCCATCGTTCCCTGGACCGTATGCATAAACGAGAAATTCAGTATCGCCGTAATGGAACAGAGCACGCCAATAATGACATAGGGAAGCATAATCACTCTGCGCACATTTATTCCCGACGCCCGTGCGGCATCAATACTCCCTCCGACAGCCCGCATCCTGAAACCCTGCATTGATTTGTGGAAGTAAAAGTAAGCGATAATAGTCAAAATGATGAAAACAAGAGCCAATGATGGAATTCCAAATACAGACCCCCCACCCATCTGGAAAAAACCCGGAAGGTTATCAGGATCAGCCACAGGATCACGATCCAGGGAGATAATCATACCATTGCTGAGGATCAGAGCAAGTCCCCTCGCTATGTTCATCGTACCCATGGTCGCAATAAAAGCCGGCACTTTGATATACCCAATGATGATACCGTTTATCAACCCAAAAACGAGCCCAACAATCAACCCCAACATACACGAAAGCACGATCGGGATCTGTAGCCTTGTCATCATGACGGCAGTGGAAGTAGCGCTTAAAGCATAAACCGCGCCTACCGACAGATCAACGCCGGCAACCGCTATGACCATCGTCATGCCAAGAGCCTGTATCCCCATGAGAGAAACCTGCCTTACTATGTTGAGCAGATTCGTAGCCGTACAAAAGACGTCTGATGCAATTGTCAGGATGATAAATAACAAAATCAAAGTAATCAATATTCCTAGCTCTTTGATTTTTGTTATTCTCCTGATCGCGTGTCCAAATATGTTCCCACCCGTGTTGCCATTGTTCATTTTTTCACCATCTCATTCATGTATTTAGGGATTACAAATATTATGTGGAGCAAGCCCGGCCGTGCAATGGCCGGGCTTCTCTTCAATCGCCGTATTAACCTATCGGTGTTCCGGCCTCTCTCTCCGCCAAGACTTCATTAACATTTGATGAATCAACACAGAAGATATAGTATGGAACATCGTTTTCTTTGAACGATGACGGGTCTGCCGTCGTCAGGAAATTGAACAGCTGTTCGCAGGCGCCATAAGCCTGTTCATAAACTCTCTGTCCATGAGAAGCCGTCAGATATCCATCCTTGATGTAGGTCAGCACATCCCCATAGAGGTCATGCCCCACGCTGATAATGTCCTTCCTGTTTTGGTTTTTCATCAGCCTGCCCCACAGGTCCATGGTACCGCCCATATTACACATGGCGTCAATATCCGGATGTGCTAATAGCGCATTTTCCAGGGCGCCATAAGCCTGCTGCTCATCGCCTTCCGCATTGATTACATCGACGACTTCAATATCTTTATACTTATCAAACACTTCTTTGGAGCCTTTTTCTCTGGAATCAGACCAATTCGTTCCAGCGCCCGTTGTCGTCATCAAAACTTTGCCCTTAGGCTCGCCATATTTCTTCTCCAGTTCTTTGACGATATACTCACCCACAACGCGACCGGCTTCAACGTCATCTCTTCCCAGATATGACAGCCTTTTCGAGCTGGAAGAATCAGAGTTGACACAAATTGTCGGGATTCCAGCTTCCAATGCCTTATTGATGATGGGGGCAATTGTCTGATCGTCGGATACCGCGATCGCGATCCCGTCCGGATGCTTTGTAATCAAGTTTTCTATCACATTATACTGCGATTCCGCTGTCCAGTCGGTAGCGCCGGTAATATAGCAGTTCGCTCCCGATTTAGCTGCGAATCCCTTTATTCCCTCTTCCAGATAGGATGCGAAAATATCCGATACATTCATATAAACGACAGCGATTTCAAGATCCTTCGGGTTCTTTGATGTGTCAACATTGAATGTATAACCGTTGATTTCTACGGCTTTAGTTCCGCCTGTCGACGCCTCCGACGTTGCAGCAGCCGTATCCGTCGCCGCTGATGAGGATTGTACCGCTTCCTCAGAAGCCGAATTTTGTGTTGTCGCCTGATTCCCCGCCGACGAGCAGGCTGATGCAGCCAGCAAAAGCAAACACAACATGACCAATAGTAATTTCTTCATAGTCTCCTCCAATTTATATTTTTTGAGCATTTGATTTTCTGCAAGATATGTCTTTATTGAAGATTACATCTCCCTGAGCCTGAGGATCTCGCTGTCGGCCTCATCCCAGCTTATACTTGAGTTGATACTGTTATCTTTCATCACCATAATCCGGTCGCTCATCTCCAAAACCTCTTGTATATTGGATGAGAGCAATATGATCGCCGTGCCTCCCTTTACCATTTCATTCATCTTTTGATATACGTCCATTTTGCTTTGTATATCAAGATTGATTGTTGGTTCGTCGAATATCAGAACCTTTGGCGCCACAGCCAGCCATTTTGATATGACCACCTTTTGCTTATTGCCTGATGACATCATATAAATCGGAGACTCAATAGTTTTGGGCATCCCCCATTCCGACATCGACGTCCTGGCAACAAACCTCTTCAGCTTTGTTCTGATAAAACCCGCCCGTGAAAGTCTTCTGATTATGGACGAACAAATATTGTCTGTCACATTAAAATTCCCGAAAAGCCCTTCCCTCATCCTGTCAGCCGGTATATATCCTATTCCATTTTGCATGGCTTTGCCGATAGACCATTTTGGGATAATACGGCCCTTGACGTATATATGGCCTCCCCTGATTTCTTCCATGCCAAACAGCATCTGGGCGACCATTGTTGTTCCGGAGCCCACCTGGCCAACAATCCCAAGTATCTCTCCTTCATGAACGGCTAAACTAATGCTTTTCAGGCCATTAGCCGTGTCGATATCCCGGGCCTCAAGTAAAACTTCTCCTATTCCTACCCGGGTCCTTTTGTACAATTCATGCACCTGTTTTTCCAGCAATAGCTTTAATATTGTCTGCTTGTCAAATTCCCCTTTCACCAGATTGCCTGCATTCACTCCATCTCTTAGTACAACGATCCTGTCTGCTATTTCGGCCACCGTATCAATATCATGGGAAACAAAGATAACTGCGGTCTCCGGCGTCTTGAATTCTTCAATCAATTGCTTAACATTCTGCAGATCCTTCGTCTGGAACGACGATGTGGTTTCGTCCAAAACAAGCAGCTTCGGTTTTGCATCCAGCGCCACCGCAAGACTGAACATATATTGTTCAGCCAGGGTCAACGCCTTTCCCATTTTCTCGGGGTCCAGATGCATATTGACACTTTTCAGCAGTTCCCTCGCTTCTTTGTTGACACGGGCTATACTGAACATCCCTCTTTTATATAGGCCGCATCGTTGCAAATGCATATTTTCTGCGACCGTCATACTGCCTATGATCGGCGGAATCTGCAACACACAATAAATGCCTAGTTGGCGTGATTCAACGACGCTGTTAATATGCACCTCCTCTTCATCGAAGTAAATATAGCCGCTGTCCGGGTGTTCAATACCAGAAAGCATTTGAACGATCGTGGATTTCCCCGCGCCATTCTCCCCAATGAGAGCCAAACACTCCCCCTTGAAAACATTGATGCTTACGCTTTTTAATACATTGATACCGGAATAAGATTTCGTGATGTAATCCATTCTAAGAAGTTCTTCTCTCATAGCTCCTCCCAAGAAAAAAACCTCATCCCTGTTCCAATGTCTTGCCTGTATTATAGTGAACCTTACCGGCTTCAACAATTGAACAATTCTCAGAAATGAGGTCAGATTTTCACAAGTTATTAAGTCAGACAATCAAGGGCAGTACAATGTCCACGGTGGTTCCCACACCAAGCGTACTATAGATAGAAAGACCGTAACGTTCGCCATAGAACAACTTAATCCGTTCATTGACATTTTTGAGGGCTATGCTTGTTTTATCCGCACTGCACGTTTGCTTTTCCTCTTTATGGCTTAGCGAGCTGTATATCTCATTGAGCCTCTCCGGCATAATTCCCACCCCATCATCATTCACAGAAATCACAAGTCTTTTTTGCGTCATGTATATTTTTATTTTGACCATTCCCTTGCCGATTTTGGGTTCAAGTCCATGATACACAGCATTCTCTACAATAGGCTGAATTGTCATTTTGGGTAATGTCGCCTCGAGCAGGCTTCCCACTTCTTCAAAATCCTTCAACAGAACAAACCGGTTGTCAAACCGGAGTTGCTGAATCAGCATATAATTCTCCACATTTTTGATTTCTTCTTGAATGGTTGTCAACTCTTCTGTTTTGCTTATGCTGTATTTGAATATACCCGATAGAGCTTTTGTCATTTGAGATATCTTTATTTGCCCTTCCTTAACAGCCAGTCCTCTGATTGAATCCAGTGTATTATAAAGAAAATGCGGGTTGATTTGAGTCTGAAGGGCCTTAATAGTGGATTGTTTGAGCAATAGCTGAGCAGCATATTCCCTGTTGGCATACTCCTTTAGTTTGTTAATGAGCATCTCAACATTTTGCCCCATTTCATTGAGTTCAAAATCCTCCGGAAGATCAAAATCCAGATTCTCGCCCCCATCGCTCTTCTCCAGTACGATCTCTAAGGCGAGTCCTATTTTTCTAAGAGGAGAATAGATTTTTATGTGAATAAATGCAATCAAACCGCAACCTAATCCTACAAATAGCAAAAAGTATCCGATTAGCGCGATCGTCAAACCATCACGGCGTCCATTTATGAAGTATATAAAAATCAATCCCGCTCCCACCACCGCCACAATTACAAGAACGATCCAGAACACCAGCATCCTGATACAATTCAGGCTTAAATTAAGCTTATGGTTCATTTTGCACCTTACATATAGAGCTTTCTAAAATCCTGCGGTGAAATACCCACCTGCCTTTTAAAGGTTTTTGTAAAATAGCCCGGATTGGTATACCCCACCTTGCCTGCGATATCATTGATTTTGATACCCCCATTCTTAAGAAAAGCTTTTGCCATTTCGATGCGATATTCCGTTAAATAATCCACAAAGCTTTTCCCCGTCACCTTCTTGAAAAGCGTGCTGAGATAATTTGGATTCATATGTACGCTTTCTGCGGCATCCGACAAACTGACATTATCACTGTAATACTTTTCTATATACTCCCTGACAAGCGAAATCGGGCGTGCTTCACCACTTTTTCGTTGCTCATTGTATTCGTGATATTCCCAAACCAACTTTTTCGTTAACCAGTTTTTCAGCTCGTCAGTTGTCGATAACCATTGATATTCATTGATTGCCTGTTTAAAAGCATCGCACCCCACCTCAAATCCTAAATCTTCAATAGTATAGTAAAAAGTCTGAACGATTTCTTTCACAAACTGATCTAATATTTCAGGATTTATACTTTCCGGATGAATTTGACTAAAGAGCTCTGCAATCCAGTTATGGATCGCGTCGAAATCTTCAAGCTGCAGCATAGACACAAGCTGTCGCTTTTGTTTTATAGTAAATAATGGCCTGCTCCTGCGAGTTTCGTACTCTGCGAAATTTATTATTCTGCCTTTTCCTATCACAATCCGATATCTGACAGACATAACCGCTTCATCGTATGAGCTTTTTACACTCTTCAAACTCTCATATGGTTTCCCGATTCCCACTGTCAATGCAGATACAGGGTAGTTATTAACAATGTATTTAAGTTCTATCATATGAACCTGAAGTATTCGGACAATGTCTCCCACATCATCTTCGTTATCAATAATTACTAATGCGGCCCCCTCTATATAGGCAATCAGATCTCTTATATTCTTGTTTACATAACTTAGTAATCTGTCTAATATTGACTCATGTATCTGATCAATGTCTCCAATCCGGCTGGAATAGTCAGGCCATATTATCGCGCATTGAAAATACTTATTGGGATAATTCAACTCAACTTTTTTGGGGGTCTCCCCTGTTTTAACGATATATTTCATTGTTTCCAATCGTAGTGTTTCTGTCGTCTGTTCCAATTTTGTAGATATTTCATGTTGGATACTGCTTTGATTCTTTTGTGCCTTAATTTTATTGGCCAGCTTAATCAGCGATATCTTTATTTCATCTTCGTCAATTGGTTTTAAAATGTATTGAGATACGCCATATTCCATCGCCTTTTGGGCGTATTCAAAATCTTGATAACCACTGATTATTATACACTCTCCTTTCCACCCTTTATCTCTGGCTGTCCGCATTAATTCGATACCATCCATACCAGGCATCCGGATATCAGTTAATGCAATATCGGCCTCCATAATCCGTTCTATTGCATCCAGCCCATTTATTGCATCTCCAACAACTCTCATATCCATCGACTCCCAGTCTATGGAATGAATAAGCAGTTCACATATCCATTTTTCGTCGTCAATAATTAAAACATTTAACACGAACTTATACCTCCCGGTTGTAACTTATGCTTTTCGAAATATAATAAGTGGGGGTTTACAAATAAAATATAGAACTTTTCATATGGAGTGACCTTGCTGGCCTGTATATTGTAACCCTCTTGAAGTATTTTGTCAAAAATCCGCTCTGTGAAACGTAGCCTTCCCATACAGGCTCTCTCAGTGATTTATTTGAGACAAGTAGATAAACCTATATGGCAGATAGGTCAAATCCAAACAGTTCACAAGCCATAAATAATAAAAAAAGTCCGTCCACATGGCGGATGCCAGATGAAAAGACAGATGATATAATATGATGTCATTTTTTCGGGTTGGTTATTTATCCTCTAGGCTGATATGTCTTAAGCCTTTATTCCAGATTTGCATGACGCAATTTCAGATTCGCTTCCGCATCCAGATTCAGCGTTTCGGCAATCCGGATGACAAAAGCGTCAAGCAGCAACAGCATACTTTGCTCGAAGCAGGAGCCGCCGGGCTGTATCGATGTGAAATTGCTGGCCACTTTCGACGTTGGCGCGCTGATCCGTACCACTTCGTCCGCGAGCTTGCCGATGCTGGATTCAGGGAATATGGTCACCAACGCTAATTCAGCGCCAAACGATTTTGCCCTCTTCGCCGCTGCCAGCAGGCTGTCTGTCTCGCCCGATCCCGAGCCGATGATAAGCAGATCGCCTTCACCGATCGCCGGAGTCACAATCTCCCCCATCACATAAACCGTTAGCCCCAGATGCATAAGGCGCATCGCAAACGCCCTGATCGAAAGCGCCGAGCGCCCCGCCGCGGCAAAAAATACGCGCTTTGCTTTAATTATACGAGAAATCAGCGCCTCGCAGGCAACAGGATCTACGCCCGACAACGTCTTTTTCAATTCTTCAACGATCTGTAAGCTGTATTCACACGCGTTCATTTATTTCTCCTTATCCAATGATCTGCTTCATCTTCTGCGCGACGCCGCGCCTGTCGGTCTGCCCGGAAATGCCCATGCCAACGATTACGATGTCCGGTTGCTGCGCCACCACTTCTGATAAAGTCGCCAGCTTCACACCGCCGGCAACAGCTGCTTTTGTCTTTTTAACAACATTTTTTAAAACCTTCAGGTCTTCCAGAGGGCTTCTGCCCGTATGCTGAATATCAAACGCCGTATGCACGCAGATATAGGTAAGGCCAAAGCTGTCCAGCTCAATGGCCCGTTTTTTCATATCCGGCACGGCAATCAGGTCCGCCATGACCTCTTTGCCGAACTCACGGCCGGCCTTCACCACGTTCTGAATGGTGATATCCTCCGCAGCCGCCAACACCGTTACGATGTCCGCTCCCGCTTCAAAGGCCATTTTCGCTTCGTCATAGCCGCCATCCATAATTTTGAGGTCGGCCAATACGCACAAATCGGGATATGCGTCCTTCACAGCCTTAACGGCGTGAACACCGTCACGGATGATGAACGGGGTCCCGATCTCCGCGATGTCCACGACGTCATGCAGATCCTTCAGTATTTCCAGAGACTGAGGAATGTCATAGATGTCTAAAGCCAGTTGCAATCTCATTGTTTTATCTCCTTTTCCAGTGTTGTCTTATCTATATACCCTGTGTCATAAAGTATCTCCGCGACATAGGCGCTCGCGGTTCCCACAACGTTGGTACATTTCGTGGTGTGCGCGCCTGCGCTTTCAAAGTCTTCCCGCACGGCCTTTGTCCGCAGGCAGTAATCCCTGCCGAATATCTGCTTATGTATATCGCGGCATGTAACTGTGCCGTATGTCTCCAGAAGCCGGTCATGAAGCCTTTGCGCCATGTCATAAGAAGCATACTGCGCCTGCTTGTCCCCATCCTTCATCATCTGATAATACCGCCGGCCAACGCAGCTCCCCATATACATCACTCCGCCCGCATAGCCGCCGCACACGCCGTCTCCGCATATGGCCATGCCGCCCGAAAAGCCGCTCGCGCTCTGAAACAGCGCCTCATCCACCCGGCCCGTCAGCTGGAACAGCGCGTCCAGCGTACCCTGAGCGCATCCTCTGTACTTCTTTTCACAGAAAAAGCCAAGGTTATAAGCCCGCTTCATCAGCGCCACTTTAACGTCGTCTTCCAATTCCGTATCTCGATTGACCCGGTCATAGTGCTGCTTGATGAGTTCCAGCAGTTCCGGTTCGTTCTCCAGTCCGCAGTACCGTTTTGCGGCTTCCTTCACCCCGTAAACCCGTGCATACTCACTGACCATCTGAGATTTTTTATCAGATTCGGGAGCAAAAAGAAACGCGTAGGCGATCGCCTTGGTAAGATAATATGGCCATATTCCATGTTCGCGGCACATTAGCGCAGGGCCTGTCAGCCTTTCGCTCTTGCCGAGCTTTCGTGCTGTGTCCGCTCCCAAGCGTACCAGCGTATCCTTTAGTACGGGGTTATCAAGCAGTTTTATAGCCGCCTCGTTCCACTCGCATGTATCCGCTTCAGAAAAGCCGCAGACTTCCATCAATGTCTGCCCTATCTCGTCGAGGGCACCCCGAGCCGTCTGCATAACGAACGGATCGGCGATGCTTTCGTATGCGAATGTATGCCCACGGTAATATCCCATATAGGCGAACACCGCATGCAGCATGTTATAGGTATAGTATTTTCTGAGTTCCAATATCGGCAGATTATCGACGAAGGCCAGACCCTTTACAGGAGGCAGCCCCCCCTTGAATGCTTTTTTATCCACCGGCAGCTCGGGATATCCGTTTGTCACCACCGCCAGCGGATCCTTTGCACGCTGCGCATCATCCGGATCTATTGCCAGGCGACGTGTCAGCGCGCTAACGAAACCAAAATACCGGTTGCAATACGCCTTTTCATCAAAACTCAGGCGCGGTTCCAACTGATCGAACAGCTTTCTGGCCGGGTCAAACATATTGGCGCAGACTATGACATCAAGCGTTTTATCAATCTTCAATGCCATCCGCTCGCGGAGCTCGGCATACAGTATCTCCGCGACTTCCGGAAACGCTTCGGGCGGAACCGCAATCCCCATGAGTTGACAGTCTTTAAACAACGCCATGATCGCATCACGTTGGGTTGTATGCAGTGCTGCATAATCGCTTACGTTGACGCTTACACTCCGACCGTCGTTATCGCAATTGTTTATCGTAAAAGCCGGACGGGCATTCAGCGTGTCGACCAACACCTTATTGCTATCAACAAACGTCAGTGAATAACCTGCCTGATGGAAAAGGTCGCCCAAAAAACCTCTTCCGATTTTACCTGCTCCCCATATCAAAATATTCTGCTTCACTTAATCCCTGTCTTTCTGTTAGCCAATTATATCTATCGCTGTACCCGGCCCGAACCGCCGCCCTTTATCAGAGCCTCAACTTCCGTAACGTTTACCCGATTATAGTCCCCATTGATGGAATGCTTGAGGCAGCTTGCCGCAACGGCAAACTCCAGCGCCATCTGTGGCTGCGGATAGGTATTAAGGCCGTATATCAGGCCGGCGGCAAAACTGTCCCCACCGCCTACACGGTCAACGATATCTGTTATCTGATATTTTTTCGATACATAAACTTTCTGTCGGTCAAACAGACAGGCAGACCAGTTGTTATGATCAGCCGATTTCGATTCACGCATTGTAATAGCGATTTGTTTGACCTGCGGATACCGCTCCATGGCAGTTCTGGCGATACTCTCATAGGCCGCGACGTTCAATTCCCCGCTCTCAACCGAAACATCCGCAGAAATACCCAGCGACTTCTGAAAATCCTCTTCATTCGCAATAATGACATCCACATAACCTACCAGCGTTTGCATAACTTCCTGTGCAGGCTTGCCATATTTCCACAAATTCTTTCGATAGTTGAGGTCGCATGAAACGGTGATGCCCATGCTTTTCGCGGCTTTCACAGCCTGAATGGCCAGTTCCGATGCGCTCAGACTGATAGCAGGCGTAATGCCTGTGATATGCAGCCATTCACATCCCGCTAACGTTCTCTCAAAATCGATTCCTCCTGCCGGCAAAGCCGCGATTGCAGAATTTGCGCGGTCGTAGATGACCTTACTGGGGCGTTGGTTCGCACCCGTCTCCAAAAAATAGATGCCCATACGGGCATCTTTGACGGATACAATTCCGGATACATCCACACCAAAACCGCGTAGTTCACGCAAACACGCCTGTCCAATATCGTTGTCCGGCAATGCGGTCAGGAAGCGAGCCTCCATGCCAAACTGTGCAAGAGAAACCGCGACGTTGGCTTCTCCGCCTCCAAAAGTAGCTTCGAGGTTTCCCGATTGAAAGAGGCGGTCATGTCCCGGACTTTTCAGCCGCAGCATGATCTCCCCAAAAGTTGCAATTTTCATCATTTCTCCCTTGCTTTCGATAAAAAACCAGAAACGTTACTTACTTATCTTCAAACGGAGCGATGATCTCATTGATCTTCGCCATAGTCTCATCTGAGATATCCCAACTGACCGCTTCCACATTCTTTTCGAGCTGTGCGATTGATGAAGCGCCGCCGATGATGCTGGTGACTTCTTCCTTCTGACGCAGCCAGTTGATGGCCAGTTCGTTAACAGGCTTTCCAATCTGCTTCGCCACCTCGTTCAATTTTTCATAGCATGCATAATATTCCATAAAAGTGTCTCCTGACAGTTTGGGGTTCGCGCTGCGAATATCATGCGACGAAAACGTCTTCTCTTTGGTAAACTTACCCGCCAACAGCCCCTGGAATAAAGGACTATAAGGTAGAAAAGCCTGTCCCTCTCTAAGTACCACAGGCAGAACGTCCTTCTCCGTCCGGTATTCAAGCGGTATGTTGTGATAAGAACGCGTATTTCTTTCAAGCATGTTATACAGCGACTGCTGCGCATTGATTTCTATCATTGACATATACGTTTTGACATCTTCGGGCGAAAAATTAGACAGCCCAATATATTTAATTTTTCCGGCTTGTTTGATACTTCGAAGCGCTTCCACCGTTTCCTCAATGGGCGTATCATGATCCGGCCAGTGCAACTGATAAATATCGATGTGGTCAGTCTGCAACCTTGTCAGGCTTCCGTCGATCTCGCGTAGTATATTTTTCTTTGAAAGATCGTTTTTTGTTTCATGTTTTTCGTTCCATGTCAGCCCACATTTGGACGCAATCAGAACCTTATTCCGTTTTCCCTTCAGTGCTTTCCCCAGCACGATCTCGGAATGTGTCCATCCGTAAACGGGAGCCACGTCAAACAAGTTGATCCCCTTATCTATTGCCGAATGGACAATATTTGTGGCAACATTGTCGTTAGAGGTATCAAAATCACCGCCGAAATTCCAGCAGCCAATACCGATAGCTGATATCGGTTCATTAATCATTCTGACTTTCTTGTATTGCATGGTCATCAGATCCTTTCAGTCCAAATTACAGAATATTGATTCGAGTCGCCCCATATGCCAAGGGTAAACAGGCAGGTATGAACATGATTATTCGGCTGTCACACCTGCCTGATCCCGTTGTACTATATTTAGGAGGAACTTTTCTATCTGCCCAAAACGGACAAATCAGTATATACATCCAACAACGATGTATAACATTTATCGAACACAGGCATATACTTTGCATACTTGGCCGCATTCTCTGCGATAGGTTCATCCTGCGCTACAGCTTTATTAAACTTCTCAACCTCTGAGAAGCTCTTCAACTCGCCGATGGCCACGCCGGCGCAAACAGCTGCGCCGATGGAGGAAGCTTCGTCCAGATAGTTGAGGGTAACCAACTTGGTGTTGAATACATCCGCGAGTATCCGGCGCTGAATTTCACCCTTAGCCATTCCGCCAATTACGGTGATCTCATCAATGTTAAGCTGACTGCTGAACACTTGAAGGATGATGTTAAGGTTATAAGCGATTCCCTCAATCACGCTTCTCAATATATCCGCGCGCTTGTGTTCCAGCTTGAGGCCGATGAACGCGCCCTTAGCGTCAGGATTCCATCTGGGACTCCTCTCCCCCAGCAGATAAGGAAGGAAAATCAGCCCGTTCGACCCAATGCTCGACTGCTCTATTTCCTCATTAATCAATTGATACGGCGAAATACCCTTCTTTTTAGCCTCGGCTACCTCGCTTGTGCAAATCTGGTTTTTAACCCAGTTGAACGACGCGCCCGCGCTTTGCATAGTACCGCAGGGAGCAATAAACCCAGGAACCAAATGCGCCCAGTTGAAGGTGCGGTACTGATCATCGTAAATCGGCTCCTTGGTTGTCGTCGCAATCCAGGAGGATGAACCCAGACAATTGTATGTTTTCCCCAGCGAGACCGAACCAGCACCCACCGAGGCGCACATGCCGTCGCCGCCGCCCATAACAACTTTCGTCCCCGGATAAAGACCGCATTCCGTAGCGATCTCCTCACTGATTTCACCGGCTATATACGTGGACGGAACAGCCTCAGGAAATTTATCAATATCAATGCCCGCAGCGTCAAAGATCGTTTCCGACCATTTGAAGGTGTTGAGATCAAACGCGTTTGTACCTGAAGCATCCGAATAGTCCGTCAGGTACTTGCCGGTCAGTCTATGGACGATATAATCCTTTGGATTGAGCGATTTATATATGTTCTTATAAATATCCGGCTCGTTATCTCTCACCCACATCAGCTTCTCAATTGAATAAGAAGAACTGCATTTATGGCCTGTAGTCCTGTAGAAAACGTCTTTATCGATTTTACTCAATATCTGGTCAGCCTGCTTTGTCGCGCGCATATCCGCCCAGATAATCGCCTTGCGCAACACGTTTCCCTGTTTATCCACACAGACGCACCCCATCATCTGCCCACTGAAAGATATCGCTAAAACATCCTTTACATCTATATTCCGAGTAAGCAGTTTATTGGTTTCACATACAGCATGCCACCAATCGAGCGGATTTTGCTCTGCCCAATTCGCGTTAAAGTAATCTGTACCATATTCACTGATGGTCGAACCAATGTATTTCCCCTCTGTCGTAAACAGAGACGCCTTGTTTCCCGAAGTTCCAAGGTCATGAGCGATCAGATATTTTGTCATCTTCTTCTCCAATAATAACTATTTATATTTCTCCATCATTTTGCGTGCAAAAGCGACACTTTCGCGTACGAACGTTTCACCATCGGGAGCAAGCTTACGCCATACCCAGGTGCTCATGTTATCGGAGCAGTCTGCGAATCCCTCGAATCCCAGATACCCATCGAAACCAATCTCCTTAAAAGCCCGGAATACGCCATCCCAGTCAACATGACCGGTACCCACGATTCCTCTGTCATTTTCGCACATATGGAAATATTTCATTCGGCTTCCCGCCGTCTTAATCGCCTTATAAAAGCTCTTTTCCTCCACGTTCATGTGGTAGCTGTCCAAATGAACGAAGATATTGGGCTCATCAATCATCTCACAGAGCTTAACAGCCTGTTCGCTGGTATTGAGCAAATAGGATTCATAGCGGGTCACAGGCTCCACACCAACCGAAACGCCTAAATCGGCCGCATACTTTGCGACTTCCTTCAGGCTGTTTGCGCTGAATTCCCACTCCTTCTCTGTCGGCATGCACTTGGCATCCTTCATATATTTTGAGTAGATTACTCCTGAGAACGATTTTGCGCCCGCTTCAGCAGTCGCCTTTACACAGTCTTTCAAGTACTTTACGCCTTTTTTTCTGCTCGTTTCGTCAAAGGAGGTTATATCAACATCATCAGCCAACAAAACATTGGATGTCGTAGCTTCAAACCCATCCAATCTTTCCTTGACAGCTTTAGGATCGAAAAGGTCTAACCTCATTAATGGGATCTCTATAAAATCAAGGCCAAGCGACCGGACTTTATCAATAATGTCAAGTGTGTCGTTTGACCAAGTGCTGCACCATTCGTATGCATGAATACCTAGTTTCATAATTGGCCTCCAATTCTCATTAACCCTATTTCATATGTCCTTTAGTGATTGCATAAGTATTAGGTACACTTGTTTGATTCCCGCAGGGTAATGGACTCAAAGCCTGCGGGAATCAGCGTCAGAAAGGAAGAAAACCCAGTCGTATTATTCGTTCGTCATAACCGCTTTGACGGCTGTCATCGGATCATTGATGTAAGCCTTCAGCGACGCGACCGCATCCTTCAGATCGAAAGTATGGGAAACCAGAGATTTCAGATCGACCATGCCGGCTTCCACCATATCAATGCACATTGGGAAATATAGAGCGGGAACCGCGTCGGATGCTCTGATTTGTATCTTCCTGTGATGGACCAGATTCGAGTCGAAACTGGCCATTACGCCTTCCCCATACGCAATGCCAATGAATGAAAGTATTCCGCCCATATTGAGGGTGTGCGTACAGGGCTCAATCAGCGCCGGCGGTGCTGTCAGCAGCACCTTATCAACGCCTCCTCTTTCAAATGTATATGTTTGAATATCGTCGATATCCATATAAATGATCTCGTCCGCACCAAACTTTTTTGCCAGTTCGGCTCGTTTTGGTGATCTTGAGCGTCCGGCAGCATATATCTTCCGCGCACCTGCCGCTTTAGCCAACTGTACCGCCATCAAGCCAATAGGCCCGATTCCCACAACCAGCACATCGTCATTCAGCCCTACCTCGGCGACTTTGAACATATCCACGGCGACGCCAAGCGGTTCGATCATGCTGCCCTCTATAAAGCTCATTTTATCGAACTTGACACACAAAGACGCAGGCGCTGCAGTGTGTTCTGAAAAGCCCATGCTTTCACGCGGAACCATATAGTTGATGATATCCTTGTCCAGATCCACACGCCCGTTGCGGGAGCTGGTCGAAAGCGGGCTGAACGTTGACGTTTCCAAAACGACCTTGTCACCTACTGAAAGATGACGAACGTTGTCGCCCGCCTTCTCAACAATACCGGAAAACTCATGTCCAAAAGGCTGCCATTCGCTTGCCGCATACTTGGCCAATATCATATCGTGGCCGCAAAAGCCGCAAGCCTTTACCTTAATCAAAACATCGTCCTGACCGATTTGCGGCATGGGGACATCTCTCTGCTCGAACTGAAACGGCGCCTTCAGATATGTCGATATCATAGCCTGCTCCTTTTTGTCGGCTACTTAAAGGCTGACATTTCGCCGCTATACGTGCAGCCCGCCTGCAGAAGTACGCTTGAATAGCTCGTAAATTCTGCCGAACGGACGCACGCACGCGTATTTTTATCATCGATCATACTCTTGAGCTCCATATGCGGAACATAAACGATCTCACATCCCGACGGAGCCAGAACCTCGAGTAACTTCTTGTGATAATTGGGGCTGCGAGTATCAATTTCCTCGGCAATGAACGCCTTCTCGATCGCCATCGCATTCACCATAGTTTGGATGACGTCCAATATTCTCGGGATGCCCGGTTTCAGTGCCAGATCTACGCATTCCTTATCAACCGGAATCGACAGCCCCGCATCGCTCACGGCAATCCAGTCGCCATGTCCCGTATTCCCAAGCAAACCCAAAAGCTGTCCGTTCAGTATTTCACCTTTGATCATTTCTGACTCGCCTCCGCAGTTATTTTTTCTACGTCTATACTGAGATTTTAGTTATCTGGCTCTCTTCTTGCTCAAGCTGTCAATAAGAACCGCGCCCACAATCAGGCAGCCGATTATTATTTCAATGATCTGACCGTTGAGGCCGAGAAGAACGCCGCCGTTACGAATCGTCGCAATAAGAATAGCACCAACGACAGTACCGCCAACCGATCCTTCGCCGCCTGACATTGAAGCTCCGCCGACAACAGCCGACGCGATGGCATCCAGCTCATAGCCTGTACCTAATGTCGGGATACCGCTCGCCAGACGGGATGTCAGCAATATACCGCCGATGCCGCACAATACAGCTGAGAAGATATAAGCACCATATGTCGTCTTTCTGACTGAAATACCCGAAAGTCTTGCCGCTTCCGTGTTGGATCCTATCGCGAAAATGTTTCTGCCGAATGTGGTTTTCCTGATGATAAAGAAAGCAATTGCTATGATGACAATCCAAACAAGCGCCATTAGTGGAATGCCATATGACATCGGATCACCTTTGGCGTCAGTTCCCGGAAAACCGAGTGTTGTCTGAGCGATCTGCAAAAACGAACTATCGAAACCAGTAATGTTACGGGCGCCGGATATCAGCATGATAACGGCACGGATAATAGTCAAAGAACCAAGTGTTGCAATGAACGGGGGAAGCTTGCCGTCAAAGACCATGGCGCCATTAGCAAACCCGACCACGGCGCAGGCAATAATCCCGATTAGCATCGCCAACCACATGTTCATGCCTTGTTGGATGACCAACAACGCGACGATCATACCGGAAAGGCCAACGTTCGGACCAACCGAAATATCGATACCGCCTGTAATGATGACATACGTTTCAGCAATCGCCACTATGCCATAAACGGCTGTGGAGCGGAACAGGTTGAATATATTATCGTAAGTCAGAAACGAATCCGTCCCAAATGATAGCCCAATCGCCAATATGATAAGAAACGCAAAGGGAACACCATAGCTGTTCGCCATATTTCTTAATACATTTGGTTTTACCGCTTTTTCTGCTCCATTCATCTGGAGTTCCTCCTTCTTAATGCAAGGTTATTTTAATTTTTTATGCAATACCGGACGCCAGTTTTAATGCCTTTTCTTCATTGAGTTTGCCATTTTCATAGTAGAATTCCGACTTGTTCAATATTGCCATCTGTTTTCCTTCAGCCATCACGATCATATCATCTGAAAGCCCCATAACTTCAGGCAGGTAAGACGAAATTAGGATGACCGCCTTGCCTTGTGCGACAAGCGCCTCAATGAGCTTATAAATTTCAACTTTTGCGCCGACATCAACGCCAACGGTGGGTTCATCGAAAATAAATATTTCGCTGTCCCTGCACATCCATTTGGCAATAACAACCTTTTGCTGGTTGCCGCCTGACAAATTTTTGCATCGCTGTCTGGGCGAAGGCGTTTTTATATTGATGGCCTCAATATACTTATCAGCACGCTCCCGCTCACTTTTTAGATTGACAAGGCCATTTTTGGCAATCATCGGATATGAGGCAAGGTTAGTATTGAATTCCACCGAAAGGCCCAAGCATAAGCCGTCCTTTTTTCTGTCTTCCGTCAAGAATGCAATAGAATTCCTCATTCCTTCAATTGGCGTCTTGTTATGAATTTTCTTTCCTTTAACATAAACGTCACCGCTGTCATAAGGATCGGCCCCAAAAAGCGCACGACACACTTCTGTCCGGCCAGCGCCAACCAACCCAAACATGCCAAGAATCTGCCCCTTCTTCAATTCAAAGGTAACATCTTTAAACTTGCCTTCTTTGGTCAGCTTATCGACCTTCAGCACGGTCTCTCCTATGGTACCCTTCTCTATGCCATACATATCATGAATATCGCGCCCAACCATCAGCTTAACCAGTTCATCCTGATTGGTTTCTTTAACATTTAGCGTATCTACATACGTACCATCTTTGAGGACCGTAACACGGTCACATATTGCGAATATTTCCTCAAGTCTGTGAGAGATATAAATGATGCCATACCCTCTGTTTGTCAGTTTTTTAATTAGATCAAACAGAAGGCTGACTTCTTCGTTTGCCAGCAATGCAGTCGGTTCGTCGAACACAATGACATTCGCTTTCTGATGAACTGTCTTTGCGATCGTTACCATCTCCTGCTGGCCAACGGTCAAATTCTTCACGATCGTCCTTGGATTAATATCAATATTCAAATCATTCAGCGTTTGTTGCGTAACGCTGTTTACGGTTTTCCAATCGATCAAACCCATCTTCAGAGGCAAGTTTCCCAAGAAAAAATTCTCGGCAACGGTCAAATGCAGAGCGAGTGTGATATCCTGATATACTGCGCCAAGACCGCACATTTTCGCCTGATATGGGTTTTTATACGTTGCTTCTTTATCGCCCAAAAAGATTTTCCCGGATGTTGCGGGATAAACGCCCATTAGAATTTTGATCAGGGTAGATTTACCTGCGCCATTCTCACCAACAAGGGCATGAATCTCGCCAGCTTTTACATCAAACTTTACGCCTTTTAAGGCTTTTACACCAGGGAATTCTTTTTCAATATTCTCCATTCGCACCAATACTTTATCTTCAATTCCCATACGCTACCAACCCTCTCGTTATTTAATTCCCAAGTTGAAC
>Ga0183096_1000489_pt1 | contig 52547 bp, 42 predicted proteins | sample Biomet5_FD_127791 | JGI IMG/M metagenome (GOLD analysis project Ga0183096, IMG submission 127791) | Microbial communities from bioreactor (seeded with sewage sludge) at LBNL, California, USA - Biofuel metagenome 5 (version 2) (version 3) | ecosystem: Engineered > Bioreactor > Anaerobic >... | reverse complement strand
CTATCATAAAAATATTGCTGGCTGATATGACTCCAAAGGCTTTCCTTCCTTCGCCTCAAATCTCCCGAAGTGACGGTCAGTTAAGCCTTGCATTAATTTATGAATCTTAAAAACGGGAGATGGTCAATTTTAAAATTTAAATGTTTGAAGATGCGAAAGTTTATACTCTCTTTTTTGCTGGTATTTTTTACCGTTTTTGCAGTGTCGGCCGCGACATATACAGTAACAGAAATTACTGATGACGGAACCGGAGGAACCGCAGGGACCCTGAGCTGGGCCATCACCCAGGCTAATGCTGGTACCGCCGGTATAATAGTGTTTAACCTGGCCTCGGGCGATGCGGTAACGCTTAGCGCTGCGTTACCGGCAAATACCAATGATCTGACCATAGAGGGCACCAACACGGCAACCGGCAATTCTGTAACCATACAGGTAACAACTCCCGGAACGTCGGCTTTTAGAGTGTTTTACATCGATGCCAGTAGCCACACTGTTACGATGGAAAACCTGGTTTTAAAAGGCGGGGATATTTCCTCGCTTAGCGGCACTTCGTCTTACGGCGGGAGCATTTATCTTGTCGCCGGTACATTATCCCTGGATGCCTGTACCATTAGCTGGTCGCCGGCTTCTCTCGGCGGTGGAATCTATAACAGCAGCGGCGGTACTGTTTTGATAACTGCCAGTACCATCGTTAATAATTTTGCTACGACGGGCATTTATACTTCTGGAACTGTTTATTCCTATTATTCATGGTATAATGATTTATCTGGAAGTATAAATGAACAGACAGCTGCACCAAATATCACGACTTCATATACCTCAGGAGATTTAGGCACGCTTGCAGATAACGGCGGAACAACCCAAACAATAGCATTAAGCAGTACTGCACCTGCGTACCGGGCAGGTACATTTGTTTACTACAATGCTACCGATGGATATTATTTCCTCGACAATACCGGCATATCGCATAAGCTGGATGACTGGAATACCAATCCTACGGTAAATGCAAGTGATAAAATTACCACTGACCAGCGGGGAGAAACCAGGAATAATCCTCCATCAATCGGTGCATATAAGGCAGCGCCTCCATATTATATGTCAAAAAGCTCCGGTAACTGGAGTTCTACTTCTGTATGGTACATAAATATAACAGGCGGAACTAATCCTGATGACTATACCACAGCAGCTGCCGAGGCGCCCACGGCAAATAACTCATCAGGCATCACCATTAATAACTTGTTTTACTTCTTTTTTCCTGTCCGCTTTTTTTTGCTTTTCGATTTTTTGATGAAGCGGTAAATAATAAATGCCACAATTAGCACAACGACTCCGGCAATCAGGTAGCTCATGCCACTGAAAAGGTTATCTCCCTTGGCGCGGCTCCACATTTCCAGTACTTCGTCATTTTTATCAAGATAGTCGTTGATAATGGCACAGCGGTCGACCACGCTTTGGTCGGGATACTGTACCGGGTTTATTTTCAGGCTGTCGTTACCCGGGCCAAAGAAATAGCTCAGGTTGACTGTACTTTCAAGAGTCGAGTCGATAGCAGCCTCACGAATTTCGGGTGAAGCAACTGCACTGCAGTAGCCACTTATATCCATGTTGCGCAGGGCTACATCCGGCCGGCAAAGATAATTCAGAAAGTAGCTGGCAGCTTTCACGTTTTTGGCGTATTTCGGGATGACCCAGCAGTCGAACCAAACGTTGCTGCCTTCTTCCGGAACCACAAAGTCGAGCGGAACGCCCACTTTCGATGCTTCGTCAATGGCCCATACGGCATCTCCGTTCCAGGCGTAGCAGAACCAGATTTCACCTTTGGTCATCATATCTTTTCCGAAGTCGGCTTCCCATCCGGCCAGGTTGGGTTTCATGGCTTTCAGCTGCTTTTCGACCATGGCGATATCCTGTTCGGTGTGGTCGTTGGTTACGCTATACACCGTGCGTTTGCCCGAAGCAATTTCGTTGCGGTAACCATATACGGCAGCCATGGCATACGCATCCCAGTAGCTGTCTTTCATCAGCATTTCGCCTTTGTTTTTCGGATCCCAGAAGCAGCCCCAGGTTTTCACTTCGTCCGCCGGAATTTTGCCGGTGTTGTAAAGAATGCCGGAAACACCCCACATATAAGGGATTGCATAGACGGCTGCATTTTTCCCTTTTATACTGTACTCACTCAGCCGGTCGACAATAAATGGCGACATGTTGTTCATGTAGTCGGGCGTAGAACCGAAATCATGGCTAACGGGCAGCAGCAAATCGTTGTTGATCATCCGTTGCATAATAGCCTGTGTCGGGCAAGCCAGGTCGAAGTCTTCCTGCCCGAGAGCTATTTTGGTGTACATTACTTCCACCATGTCGAATACCTGGTACACAACTTTAACATCTTCGCCGGTTTGTTCCTTGTACCATTTGGGGAACTCGGTCAGCAGGTCTTCGTCAATGTAGTCGGCCCAGTTATAAATTTTCAGCACTTGCTGACGTTCATTATCACTGGCCTTACACGGGTTGGAAAACAGGCTTGCTGAAAGCAGCACAACAAGCAGAAACAAACTCTGCAGAAAAGGAAACTTGATTTTTCTCATTTTACAATTGTTTTTTTAGCGGCCCGTTTGTTGATGATTAACAGCAGGGCCAGCACGGTGATAAAAATAATTGCTGAAAGCGGGCGCAACTCCGGAGTTAATCCTCCTTTGCGGGCGTCGGCATAAATATACGTTGACAAGGTTTCCAACCCTTCGTTCCCAATGGTGAAGAGGGTTACCACAAAATCGTCGATTGATAGGGTAAAGGCCAGTATAAAACCGCTGAGCATTCCCGGACGCAGCTCGGGCAGAAGCACTTTCCGCAGGGCATAAAACGGCGTAGCTCCCAGATCGAGAGCTGCCTCGTAAAGGTTGTCGTTCATCTGGAGAAGGCGCGGGTAAACGCTGAGCACCACGTACGGCGTGCAAAATGAAATATGAGCCAGAATAACGGTAGAGTATCCCTGTGTGATGCCCAGGCTCACAAAGAGCAGGAACAGGGAAATGGCTGTAATAATATCCGGGTTCAGGATCGGGATGCTGTTGACCAGTTGAACCGCTTTTCGTGTCCGGGGTTTCAGGTTGTAAATGCCGATTGCCGCAATGGTTCCCAGCAGCATCGATACAAAAGCAGCGATCAGGCCGATGATAAGTGTATTCCACAGGGCGCTTGTCAGGGAGTGATGCAGTCCGCTCCGGAACAGGGAAGCGTAAAGCCTGAATGAAAAACCCGTCCAGTTGCCCAGTACTTTTGCCTCAGTAAATGAGAATATTACAATGATAAGGATCGGCGCATACAATATCGTCAGCAGCAGGATGATGTATAATTTCGGCAGGATACGTTTTATCATATCAGGCCTCCTTCCTCGGCAGCTTTTGCATTGCCCTCACCGTTAAGCAGGGCCGTAATTCCGATCAGCAGGAGCATGATCAGCGACAGGGCTGCCCCGTAATTCCACAGTCCGTTGTAAATATTTTCCTGAAGGGTAGTTCCGAAAAGTTTTATGTTGTTTATTGTCAGCAGTTCGGCAATGGCAAAGGTCGAGATCACCGGCATGAAAACCATCATAATGCCGCTGGTAATTCCGGGAACCGACAGCGGTAAAATGGTCCGGAAAAACACCTGCCGCGGATTGGCGCCCAAATCCTGGGCCGCTTCAATCAGGCTTTGATCGGTTTTTTGCAGGGTATTGTAAATCGGATAGATCATAAACGGCAGAAAGTTGTAGACCATCCCGAAATAGAGTGAACCCTGCCCGAGCGGAATTTTCAGGAAATCGAACAGTGCAACGGTTGCCAGTGTACGGATCAGAAAATTGATCCACATAGGCAAAATGAAGAGCAGCACCATGATTTTTGCGGTTTTCTTTTCCATCCGGCTTAAGATATAAGCGGCCGGGTAACCGATAAGCAGACATAAAACAGTGGTTATCAATGCCACGCCGATCGAAAATATAAACGTGTGCATGGCTTCAGGCTGCATCCAGAAATGGCGGAAATGTTCGAGTGTAAATTTGCCTGAAGCGCTGGTAAATGCGTAATAGACAATAAGGATGAGGGGCATCAGCACGAAGAAGGCGAGAAACAAAATGTAAGGAATCGACCAGTTCCTTCTTCTTCCTGCGAATGTCAGTAAAGTTTTTTTCACTTTCGCAAAATTTAGAGGTTAGAAACCCGGATTGCGTTGGGAGGGATGGTAATTCCCACACGATCGCCGTCGTCCCACACATCGTTGGTATCCACGAAAATATTATCCCCGTCATCGGTCAGGATCGTCAGGTGGTAATGATCGCCCTTGTACAGGATGAAATTCACCTCGCCGCTAAGCATTCCGTCTTCTTCATTATCCTGAAGGATGATACTGCCGAAATCAATGCTGACAGTCACTTCACTGCCGGGTTCAGTCTCATGATTTTCGCTGCATTCGAAGGTCTGTCCCAAAAATTTCACATGATCCTGATCGGCAACTGTTCCTTCGAAAGTATTGCAAAACCGTTCTTTTTTCATTACATGAATGTCGTCCGGTTTTACCAGCAATCCAACTGTTTCGCCAACTTCGAAGCAGTGGTAATCCTGAATCATGAATTCGAATCCTTCCGGCGTAATAATTGTCATTTCGTAGTGAACTCCTTTAAAAATGCTGGACGTTACTTTTCCGCTGAACTGGGCGGCATCCGACATTTCAAAGATGTAAATATCTTCGGGGCGAAGGACTACATCCACCGGTTCATTTGGGGCAAATCCCTTATCGACACACTCGAATTCGTAACCGGCAAATTTCACCAGGCTATCGTGAATCATCGTTCCGTTCAGAATGTTGCTTTCGCCGATAAAGTCGGCCACGAACGCATTGACCGGTTCGTTGTATATTTCTATCGGGGTACCGATCTGCTGGATTTTTCCGTCGCTCATCACCACAATGGTGTCGCTAAGGGTCAGGGCTTCTTCCTGGTCGTGGGTCACATACACGAACGTGATGCCCAGTTTTTTGTGCATGTCCTTAATTTCCATCTGCATGTCCTTGCGCATCTTCAGATCGAGGGCGGCAAGCGGTTCATCAAGCAGAAGAACTTCCGGTTCGTTTACAATAGCGCGGGCAATTGCCACACGCTGTTGCTGCCCGCCCGAAAGCGAATCCACGTCCCGTTCTTCGTAGTCGGTCATGGTTACCATTTTCAGCACTTTTTTTACCTTCTTTTTGATAAGGGACGATTCCATTTTTTTCAGGTTTAACCCGAAAGCAATGTTGTTGTACACATTCAGGTGAGGGAAAAGCGCATATTTCTGAAATACGGTATTAACCGGACGAAGATGCGGAGGAGTGTCAGTCATGTCAGTCCCGGCAATCGTAATTTTTCCCTCCGTAGCTTTCTGAAAACCGGCTACAATACGGAGCAAGGTAGTTTTTCCGCAACCCGAGGGACCAAGAATAGTTACAAACTCGCCTTTGCGCACATAAAGATTTACATCATTGAGAACCGGTTTTTCGCCAAACGAATGCGAAACGTGTTCAATGCTAATAATATTTTCAACTCCTTGCATTTAAAGATCTTACTGTGTCAAAATTAAACGAAATGAACACTTTGTATGTGAGAGGCAAATATAGATAATGAAATGAATTAGATGATACATTTCCGGCAACAGAATGACATAAAAATGCAGAAGATTTTACAATTATTTTCAAATACAATTGGAACTCCTTACAGAAAGCGTTTTTTAGTGGTTTAACTTCATTTGAATTTTGGCACAAGGCTTTTTACAGCTGGTTTTCTTTTCCGGATAATAACCTTATTATACATTGTAACCGTTAACTTTGGAGTATCTTCGGAAAGTGAAATTAAAAACAGCAAGATGAGGAAGTATGATCTGTTCGGGCCTGCAGATGAGAAAATTTTCACGATGATGAAAATTTGCGACTTCGATGAGGAAGACCGTTACCAAAATGAGATTCCCCACCTTCACGAATTTTATTCTGTTGTGTGGATTAAAACAGGTGAAGCCATACATGCCACCGATTTTGTGGAATACCGTTTACCGGCAGGTTCGGTTTTGTTTGTACCTCCCGGCTTAAAACACCGCCTTTTGTTGAACGACCTGACCGGCGGCGATTCATTTGTTTTTAACGAAGAATTTATCCGTTATAACCGGAAAAACCATGTTCCGCTTAAAGAGTATAAGCTTTTTAACAACCCTTCGTTCCGGACAATTATTTCGCTTGATGAACCAGACAAAAGGAAATTTGAGCAGATTTTCGGGTTTATGTTCGGCGAGATTCAGAAAACGGATGAATATAGCCCCGACATTATTTTAAACCTTTTGCACCTCTTGCTTCTTGAGGCGCGCCGGATTTTTGAAACCCAAGATAAACAGGCTGAAGATCAGCAGGAAGGGCATACCGATATACAATCGGTCATTCAGTTTAAATCGCTTATTGAAGAACATTTTAAGACACAGAAAAATGTTTCGTCGTATGCCGCTATGCTGAATATGAATCCCTCGTGCCTGAATGAGGTCTCGAAAAAAGCAACCGGGATTACAGCCGGCGAGATGATCCGCAACAAAGTGATTGAAGAAGCCCAACGGATGTTATACGCTTCCGACCTTTCGGGAAAAGAAATTGCCTTTGAACTGGGATTCGACGATCCGGCCTATTTCAGCAGGTTTTTCAAAAAGTACACCGGTCAAACCCTGAAGCATTTCCGGGAATTTAGCAGAAAAAAGTACCATTAAATCTTTTTTTAGTCCATTTTCTGCCGGCTTTTGCTGCTCTATCTTTGTAACTGAAACAGTAAACAATTTAATTATCAGTTATGAAGACAATAAATTTGAAATCAGTTTTTATCCTTTTAGTTGTATTAGGATTGGGTACAGCAGCATTTGCTGAATCGTACAAAGTTGATAAAGCAGGAAGTTCGGTGAAATGGACCGGGAAAAAAGTTACCGGCCAGCATAACGGCACGATCTCATTTCGTGAAGGAGCACTCGACATTACCGGCGGAAAGCCTTCGGGCGGCGTATTTTTAATCGATATGAACTCGATTGTTTGTGAAGATTTGACCGATGCCGACTGGAACCAGAAACTGATCGGCCATCTGAAATCAGATGATTTTTTCTCGGTTGAAAAATACCCGGTAGCCAAACTCGTGTTAACCGGTGTTGAAGCAAAAGGCGGGAAGAAATACCTGTTTAAAGGAAATCTTACCATAAAAGGAATTACTCATCCGGTCGAATTTGAAGCAACTGTTAACTTTAGCGGGAATACGGCTTCTGCAGCAGGAACTCTTGTGGTCGACCGTACCTTGTACAATGTACGTTACGGGTCGGGTAAATTCTTCGACAGTCTGGGCGACAAAACCATTTACGACGATTTTACACTCGATTTTAACGTTTCTGCGAGTAAGTAATTTATGTTTCTCATGTCAGAAAGCCTTTCATTTCGAGCGAAACGGACGAGGCCTTGACTTTTTTGATTTCTTTTTTGTGTCAAGACAAAAAAGAAATTGGGGTCAGGGGGCAAAGCCCCTTTTAGGTAAGTAACCGCATGTTCATAATAATTTTTTAAAGCCATGACAACAGTTGTTTATAAATCAGATCAGCGGGGCCGAGCCGATTACGACTGGCTGAATACCCGGTACAGTTTTTCGTTTGCCAATTATTATAATCCTGAAAACATACATTTTGGTGCGCTCCGGGTTTTGAACGACGACACCATTCAGGCCGGAATGGGCTTCGGGATGCATCCACACGACAATATGGAAATCATTACCATTCCGCTGAAAGGAGCTTTAATGCACCAGGACAGTATGGGGCACCGGTCGGTGATTACTTCCGGCGAAGTGCAGGTGATGAGCGCCGGAACCGGCATCCGGCATTCCGAATTCAATGCTTCGGAAAATGAGGTGCTGCGCCTTTTCCAGATCTGGATATTCCCGGACAGGCAGGGACTAAAGCCCCGCTACGACCAGAAAAAGTTCGAACCAAAAACCGGGGAACCGCTTTTGCTGGTTTCGCCCGATGGCCGTGAAGGTTCATTAGCGATAAGTCAGAATGCGTTTATTTCAGAAATAAAAATGAATGCCGGCGAAGAGTTTACCTACTCTTTATATGCAGAAGGAAACGGCCTTTTTATAATGGTGGTTGAAGGAAAAGCAACAGTTGACGGGAAAACACTTTCAAAACGCGATGCAATTACGGTAGAACAAGCCGGCCAGGTTTTGGTACACGCCGAAGAAAAACCGGATTTACTGATTTTGGAAGTGCCGTTATAACGCTACGGCCACACCTCTGAAATGGGCGTTTCAATCCGGTCGACACGCAGAATCTTGGTTTCGAAATCGGTACGGTCGCGGCCTATTACTTCAAATACCACCTTGTAGTTTTCAAGTTTTTGGCGTTTCACGATGTCTTCCAGTTGCGACCATCCTTGTTTTTCGGTCAGCAGTTTCAGGGTCGCGATGTTCCCGAGATCGCTGTCGCACATGAAAAACACGATCTTCCGGCCGTCAGCAGTAGCGAAATGTACAAACGACGCATATTCATAAGTAAGTTGATTCTGACTGTGGTTGTTATAGGCAATAACCGAATCGGCCACAGTATAATTCAGAAATCCGCCTTTGATATTATAGTTTATGCCGATTTTTTCGTTAATCTGGCGAAGCAGGTTCTGCGTTTTGTATGATCCGATAAAAATGACATGATTACCAGGCAGATCGTCCCATCTCAGCTGGCTTGAATACATCATTTTTATATCGGCCAGACCCCCTCCCAGAATATTCATTATTTTATACATACCGAACGGAGCCTGGATATTTATATAAGTCTGGTCTGTTTTTTTTATATCGTTGATTAGTTCCGGGTGCCGGGTAATATACTGGTCCAGATCTTTGTCGCTGTTAATGCTGTTAATCCGCATGGTCCCCGAAATTTCATTTTTACTGTTCAGCCAGAAAAAATAATGATCCCCGAGGATCAGTAATACCGGATAGTCTCCTTTGGTAAATTCTTTCCAGAATGAATGTCTTGCTGCTTCGGGGCTCTTCCGGTGCTGGTAAAGGAAAAAAGTAAGGACAAACAGCAGAATGCTGAAAGCCAGGAGTACAGGTGCAATTTTAAATAGTTTTCTGCTGTAAATCTTATAGTAATTTACCTTTATCCAGACAACATATTTCCCTTTGGGAACTTCAAATTTTATTTCATCGTTTTTGCCTTCCCGTTCGTAATATTCTTCCAGTTTTTTCCGGAGGTTCAGTATATAAACCCGTATGTTTAAATTTTTTTCCTGACTGACTTTTTTCCCGAACACTTCATTGGCAATCTGAAATTCCTTCGGGTCCTCGCCTTTAATGGTTGCATCAACCAGGTAACGGAGCAACTCGCGGTTCACCGATGATTTTGAAAAACACTGACTTTTCAGGATCAGTTCCAAATACCTGGCTATTTGTTTGTGATCGGCCATTAACTACTGATAGTGAACAAGGTTAAACGAAATTTTAACATTCTTTTTACACTTTTAAAAGTATAATTTTTTCAGCAACTAAAAAACGAAACTATTTTTAAATAGGGAATCTGTATAGTAATATGACGGTTTTGAGGAGAGAAGACATTGCTGGTTGTTGACAGGATTCGATTATAAAAAGTACAGAGTAAGATAGGGGATGCAATTGACTGAAGATTTTGGCCGGAGTAGGATTCCGTTGTGTGCTGTTCGTTCAGAAAAAATGTAACTTTATAAACTCAGATAAACAATGAAACAATCAAGACGAAGATTTATAAAAAATTCGCTGGCAATTACCGGTGTACTCTCTGTTTCTGATTCACTTTTTTCAATGGAATTACCACGTCAGTTTTTAACAAAAATCGGGATCTGTACCCGGGTGAGCGACAACGGGATGCTTGCAGAATTCGGGTATTCGTATATCGAAGAGAGTGTAGGCCACTTTCTTATGCCTCAGGAAAGTGAGGATAAATTCAATGTTCAACTGGAACTGGCAAAAGAATCGAAGTTGCCGGTATATTCCTGCAACAGTTTTTTACCCGGAAGCCTGAAATGTGTGGGTGAAGAAGCTGTTCATCCTGAGATTCTGAAATTTGTTGAAACAGCATTCCGCAGGGCACAGCTTGCCGGAGTTAAAATTATTGTGTTCGGTAGCGGTGGTTCCCGAAAGATTCCGGAAGGTTTTCCGGCAGCAGAAGCCCGGCAGCAGTTTATCAGTCTGTGTTCGCAAATGGGCCCCATTGCCGCGAAATACGATGTGACAGTAGTTCTTGAACCATTAAATAAAAAAGAATGTAACTTTATAAATTCCGTTGCCGAAGGTGGCGAAATTGTGAAAGAGGTGAAACATCCGAACATCAGGCTGCTGGCCGACATTTACCACATGAAAGTCGAAGATGAAGGACCTGAAAGTATTGTAAAGTACGGCCGTTTTTTGCGCCATGTACATATTGCTGAAAAAGAAGGGCGTGCTGCTCCGGGCACTCACGGTGAAGATTTCCGTCCGTATTTCGAAGCTCTGAAAAAAATAAAATATGGAGGAGCCCTTTCAGTTGAATGCAAATGGGATAATATGGAAAAACAGGCCCCGCTGGCTTTGAAAACACTTAAAGAACAAATATTAACCACTAAATAATTTTAACCATGGAAAAAACACGACGCGATTTTATCAGAACGGCAGCCATTGGTGCAGCCGGGCTTACTATCGGAGGAATGGGTATGTCGGCAAAAAGCTATGCCGGTATTGTAGGTGCAAACGACAAAGTAAAAGTAGGAATTCTGGGCTTTTCGAACCGTTTTAGAGGATCGTTGGGACCGGCATTTCTGAAGTATGCCAAAGAAATGAATTTCGATTTTTTTACTGTCTGCGACATCTGGAACCGCCGTCGAGACGAGGGACAGGCTTGGTACAATAAGATGACAGGCGGGAAAATTGGTACAGCCAGAAATACCGACGAATTATGGGAACAGAAACCCGATGCAGTGATTATCAGTACGGCCGATTTTCAACATGCCTTGCTGCTGACCGAAGCTGTAAAAGCCGGTTGTGATGTGTACTGTGAGAAACCCTTTGCCGAAACAATGGACGATGCAAATGCAGCTTTAAAAGCAGCAAAAAAAGCCGGGAAAGTGATTCAAATCGGCTCGCAGCGCCGGAGCGGCCCCAATTATCAGGCAGCTCACGATTACATCCAGTCAGGGAAATTCGGGAAGATTATTGCTGTTGAAATGACCTGGAATGTAAACCAGCCGGGACGCTGGCGTTTGCCTGAACTGACCAAAGAGATAAAGGAGGCGGATACCGACTGGAAACGTTTTCTGCTGAACCGTCCGTACGAGAACTGGGATCCGCGGAAATACCTCGAATACCGTTTGTTCTGGCCATATTCATCAGGTATTCCCGGGCAATGGATGTCGCACCAGATCGACACGGTACACTGGTTTTCACACCTGCCATATCCGCGTTCGGCAGTTGCCAATGGCGGAATTTACATGTGGCAGGACGGACGCCGCAATTTCGACACGATGACTGCCGTGTTTGATTACGGACCAGCCGACAAGCCGGAGGAAGGATTTCAGGTAATTTATTCATCAAGGCAAACCAACTCTTCCGGAGGTACCAAGGAATGGTATTTTTCGAATGGCGGAAAATTGGATCTTGACACCAATAAAGTGACCAGCGATGGCGGCTTGACCGAAAAATATGCCAGCCAGATGGGGATGAAGCCATTCCTTTTGGATGAATTTGAATTACCCCAGATAAAAGTTGAAGCCGGTGCCAACACCGGGGCCGACCCGTTGACAAATGCTCACATGAAAAACTGGATGGATTGTGTACGTGCAGGAAATGTAAAGACACATGCCCCGATAGAAGCTGGTTACAGCCATTCGATTGCCAATATTATGGTTACGGCTTCCTTGCATACCGGCCTGCGTGCCGTTTTCGATGAAAAAACAAAACAGGTAGTGGCCGGAGGTAAAGTTTTTAAGTATTAATTTAAGCATGTAGAAAAGTGAAGGCGTCTGTTCCGGGCGCCTTTTTTTATAAAAAGGGCTATCCAAAATATCGGACAGCCCTTTAAACGTTATAAAAAGATGGATGGGAAGAAACTCTATTATAACTAAAGTTTTATCCTTCCTGAGATGAAGAAGTAACCTTAAATTTTTTATTATTATTTGAAACCCCCTGTTTTTATGATGAAATATAGCTGAACAAGGGATGAACCGCTAGTTTTTTGTGTTTTTTTTATTCTGTTTTACATCCATTTATGAATAGCATCACTTAAATAGCTGTTAAACAGGTGCAATTCACGAAAAGCATTAAGGGTATAAGGTATAAAATCGGGTCCGGAAACCAGTTTGTCGCCAATTGCCGAACCGAAACTGTATGATTTGTATTTCAGAAGATCGATATATTTATGGTCGGCCGGGTAACCTTTCGGGGCCGATTTCAGTTTATCGTCATACATTTCGGGGAAAAATTTTTTAAAGTTTTTCCGGTTCAGAATTTTTTTTAGCTGGTCGCCCGTATCACTTATTTCTATTCTTATGGCTTTTAATACATCGGTATCCGGCATGTATACGCCTCCGCCTATAAAACTTTCTCCCGGCTGAATGTGAAAATAGTACCCCGGCCATATACTTTTCCGGCCTCCTCTGGCAATGAAACTTCCCATATTTATTTTATAGGGTGTTTTATCGTTTGAAAAACGAACGTCCCTGAAAATACGGAACAGGCATTCTTTCGGATCGGAAAGCGGAATGTCCGGATCAAATTTCCGTATTTCGGTATTAAACAGTTCAGTCATGAAAAGCATTTTATCCCTGCTTGCCTGATAACGGTCACGATTTTTGTCGAACCATTCTTTATTGTTATTTTCTTTTAATTCAGCTAAAAAATCAAGTACAGTCTGCATTTCTGTTTTTTGATGTTTATCGGTGTTTTTCCGGGGAAATCATTTAAAATACAAGGATACAAATGAAAGGAATTTTTTATAAGAAGAAAAAACAACGAACCCGTTTAAGCATAGTTTTAAACGGGCCCGTTACAAAAGAAATTTCCTTTTGTGATTCAGTAAACCGCAAGGATTTACTTATTCAGTTTTTTTCTTTTTTTTACAAAGAAATAGGCACCGGCGGCAACCACCACCACTACACCTGCAACAATAGCAATAATTGCTGTTGAGCTGCATGAGCTTGCATTTTCTTCTTCAGCTTCGTAAAACACCGGATTCATATCGTCGATTGAAATGGTGTCTTTTTTGTCGCTAAACAAACTATCGTCCTGTTGTTGTCCGGCAGCCAGGCTTGCAAAAGCCATACTTCCAATCATCACTGCCAGTAAAAAAATCCGTTTCATATATACTTTTTTAATTAATAGAATTTGCCAGTTGCCTGTATTTTTCCGCAATTTCCGGATTCGTTTTTTCATAGGTATCAGCCAAAACCCGAATTGCATCCGTATAACGTGGATTTATCTGTATGCACTCTTTCAGCACTTCCCTTGATTTTGCAATATCGGAATCACGGTACAAATTTGCAAGTTTTATATACGCAACAAAGTATTTTTTGTTTATTTCAATAACTTTTTGATAATATTTAACAGCTTCTGACTTATTCCCTTGTTGTTCAGCAATATCTCCCATCAGTAAAAGGGATGGTTCATATTCAGGATGAATGTCCGTTCCCTTTTTTAAAACGGAAACAGCTTCATCGGTTTTGCCCTGATTTAGCAAGGCTCTCGCAAGCTTAAAGTATATCAGCTCGTTTTCGGAATCGATTTTTACTGCCTTTGACAGTAATTTTTCAGCTTTTTCCGAATCCCCTTCTTCAAGGGCCTGTATGCCTTTATAATCGTCATAAGTCTGCCGTTTCAAAACAGTACAAATCGGGACTCCGTCGGCATATACGGTATGTATGGCATTTTCGGGAGGCCACAGGCCATTACGCAATTGCTCAGGATGAATGTAACTGTTTCCTACAATCGCATAATCCCAGTTTTTACTGCTTCGGTCTGTATACTGAAAATAAGAGAAATCGATATTCGGATAATACCGGAAAAACCATTGTATAGGGAAATTACCACCTACCCGGATATTCCGTTTGGGCTGTACTTCGTTCAGATAGTTAATCAGCCATTCGGTTCCTTTGCGCATACTGTGGTAGTAGTAGTCGGTTTCATATTTGCCGTAGGCTCCTTTTAATCCTCCGACAAAAGGATTAAAATACAGATAGTAATACGGATGATTGGCAATCATGAATTTTACCGGGTGAATTGCAAGTATCAGAACAGTAAGTATCAGTAGAAATTTCGTCCAGTTTTTTTTTATTACTGAAAAGAATTCAGAAAAACCTAATGCTGCAAGCAGGACAATGCCAGGGTAAATAAAGATGAAGTGCCTCCATGCACCGTATAAATTTGCATGTTTAAGAATGGCAAAGACCGGCGGGAAAACAATTGTAAAAACCAGGAGCAGCAATGGCAATATCTTTCCGTTTTTGAATATCCTTGCCGAAAAAACCAGAAAAACAACAACGCCCGAAAGTACCACGAAAGGTATTGTAATAAGCATGTATTTGGGCAGATAAAACCACGGCAGATAATCGGACCAATAATAACCTCCGTTGAATATTTGCCTCAATGTGGTCGGAAAGTTGGTCATCACCTGGTACGATTGCCAGGGTTTAAAAAACGGGTTGGTAAGAGCATATGGCCAAAGCAGCAATCCCATGAAATAGCTGATCAGGGAAACACAAACAAGCAATTTCAGGTGATATACAATTTCTTTGACTGTGATTTTTATACCTGAAAAATGCCGGTACAAAAAATACAGCAGTACAAAAAACCAGAGATATATAATAAGTAAAATTCCCCCCGCCCTTATGCCGATTGAGGCTGCAATACTGAGCACAAGTAAAGCAATAGTCTGTTTAGATGGCTTAGATCCGGAAAAGACTGTTTTCAGAGATAAAAATACACCGGCAATATATGTCAGAGCGAAGGGAATATCTTTTAAGTTATTTTGAAGATGCCCTAAAAAACGGGGCGATACGGCAAACAGTAAGACAACGATTATGCCTGTGCGGTAGCCGGAAAGATACACAGCAAACAAACCGGTAACGACCACCGCCAGCCATCCGATAATTGAATTCATCAGATGCCGGAACGCATATACATCGTCAATATTGAAAATATGAATGAGAATGGTCACGAAATTGTCGAACGATTGTCCGTAATACTGCAAGTGCGTTTTGGGGGTATAGAGTGCAGATTTGTCTTTGCCCAGGGTTTTGTAAAAATTGTATACTTTTTCAGAATGTTCGTAATGTACTTTCTCGTCACCCGAAATTCCGGCGTCGCGACTGATAATGACGACAGCAAGCAGAAAAATTACAAGCAAGCCCCAAAATACTATTTTCAGTTTCTTTTCGGCCATTCTTAATTCAACCCGTTTTTACTGTCATTTTTATCTCACGGTCCTAATAATGATCAGGGATAAACGACAATTTTTTAGTTGTTTTACCCCGAAAAACCGTTGCTTTTTATTGATTTAGATCCATTGCTCTGTTCGGCAACCGGACCGGAAGCCTCGCCGGTATTCCGGGGTATTCACAAAATATTATCGGGGAACGTTTCAAACGAATTACCACACCTACCCGATTAAATAAGACAATTAACTTTGTTTTTACCCTGATTGAATTTTAATTTCCTGTTGAAATTTATTTTCAATCAGGGTAAGTTTTTCCTGTAAAATATTTTTCTGAATGTCCCGGAATGCCGGGCCTTTATTTTTTCAGCCGTTCCAGGGCTGCGTTGGCTGCGTCTTTCAGATCGTTGTCCGATTTTAAGGCTTCCAAAACCGGAATGCTTGCATCAGATCCCATCCAGCTTAATTCTGCTATTAAAACCTTTTTGGCATCGTTCTCGCAACTCCGCGACTTCAACAACTTCAGCATAGCTTTTTCATACTCCGGCAATTTTTCATCGGAACCCGAATCCTTTCTGATTCTGGCCTTCAGGTCTGAAATATATTTACGGCTACGCCCGATTTTGTATCCATCAATTTTATCCATCAATTCGGAAAGGGATAATGGTCTGAACTCGGGCCATTCAACAGTGCTTACCGAATTCGGGAATCCGGCAGGTACTTCCTGTGTTACTTGTCCGCTGGCTGCCCATTCGGCGCCCCGCTGTAAGGTGACAATAAATCCGGCGCACTCAATTGCGGGATATTCGTTTGTATTTTTGCCTACATGACCGAGCACGGTCTGGAAAATTCGTCCTTTCCCGTAAGTAACAGTAAACAGGACTGGCTCGTCTCGGCCTGTTCCTTTGTAAGCAGTGTCGGCATAAGCAGTTGCCAGAATATCCATATTTTTGGCCGGGCCGCGGAGTTGCTGGTATAGTTCGTCTTTTGTGTGCATCCAGCTGGCGGGAAGTCCTTTCATTACAGGGTGCTCTGCATCCCGGGTTTTAATCAGGTATTCGTGCTGAGGACCATGAGAACCGCCAGGTCCGGGCGAATCGTCGCGAATCAGGCTGTCGTTTTTATAATATATATACGGGCCGCTTTTTTCATCGCGGTTTCCCCAGCCGCCAAGTCCGGTTATTTCGTTATACTCTTTCCAGTCGGGGAAAGGGTTATTGGCTGCATGATAAACTACTACTCCCCCTCCGTTTTTCACAAACTCAACAAATGCTGATTTAGTTGGTTCAGGCCATGCGTCCCCGTCATAATCGAGTACGACAAGATCGAATTTGCTGAAATCGGGAGCAAAGCTGCTCATATCGGCACCTTTCGCGGGAGTAGTAGCTGTTTCTATTGAAAATAAGCATGTAGATTCAAGTATTTTTTTGAGAACAGGCGTACTGACAGTCCAGTCGTGGGATGTGTTCTGACCGGTAATAATCAGTGCTTTGTATTTTGCCTCTTTCTTACAGGAATTCATTCCTCCAATAATTCCTGCCAAAATGATTATCGATAGAAGTATTTTTTTCATAGTTAATTCGTTTTAAATTACAGGAAGAGTCCACGGTTCACGCATTGGGCGCATTAAGAGGCGACTTGCCTTCTCGTCGCCGATAATTTCTTCTTTTTCGGGATCCCATTGAATTTTCCGGTTGGTAGTCATGGCAATTTCGCCAAGCAGTCCGACCGAGATGGAACGGTGGGCAACATCAACCGGAGTAATGGTTTCTTCTCCGGAACGGATACAATCAATGAAGTTTTTCCAATGATTATCGCTCTTATAAAGTAAGGTATCACCTGTTCCCATTTTTTCATCCAGAATTTTGGGGTCGGAGGCGAACAAATGGTTGCGATCAACGTGAATCCAGCCGGTTTCTCCGTGCCATGTTACACCCATACCATATTTCAACCGGGCTGCATTTGCTACCCTGATTTCAATTCCGCCGGCATATTTACACAGAAAATCATATTCTACCGGAACGTCATAAATTCCTTCGCGCGGGTAAACGCCTGTACCTTCAACTTCAACGGGGCCTGTCCGGTCCAAGCCCAGTCCCCAGTGAGCAATGTCGATATGGTGACCGGCCCAGTCGGTTAACTGGCCTCCTGAATAATCCAGTATCCATCGCCAGTCCCAGTGACAGACTCCCCGGTACGGAACTTTAGGCGCCGATCCGAGCCAGAAATCCCAGTTTAAGCCCGAAGGGACTTCTTTTACCGGAGGTGTACCTATTCCTGCATGTGCATCCGGTAATCCCACTTCAGTATATTTTACTTTACCGATACGTCCGTTATACACAAGTTCGGCGGCATGATGAAATTTTTCGACCGATCGTTGCCAGCTTCCTGTTTGCCATGTAATTCCGTTTTTTTGTACTGCCTTTACAATGGCTTGTCCTTCTCGAATACTTCGGGCCAGTGGTTTTTCCCCGTATATATTAACCTTTTTTTCTGCGGCAGCAATATAGGTAAGGCTGTGCCAGTGGTCGGGCACAGCAATACAGACAGCATCAAGTTTTTCTTTTTCAAGAAGTTCACGATAATCTTCGTAGATACGACAATCGTTGTTTTTATAGAACTTATTTACTGTTTGTTGAGTGCTTTTTAAATGGTTCGCATCAACATCACAAAGTGCAACATATTGAACTTCATTAAGTTCCATAAATTCTTGCATGTTCCAGTTCGCCTGGGAACCTGTTCCGATAGCACCCATTACAATACGGTCGCCCGGGGGTATTGCTCCATTCATTCCTAAGGCTGAAGAAGGAATGATGTTGGGAAGGATCACTGTCCCTAAAGTTGCAGTTGCTGCACTCCGGAGAAATTGTCTTCGATTGGTTTTGTCTGACATGTTCTTTTTGTTTAGTTAGTATTAAAGAGCCTTTTTGTTTTTCTAAAGAAGAAAAAACCGGCTTTATTTAGTTTTTCGTCTCAATCTCATCATTTCCTGTCCAACATCCTGCTTCAAAAATATTTTTTTTGTTCCTTTTCAGACTTTACACGGTGCTCCGGGTACGGGAACTTCAATTTGCATATCGACCGGCCCGAATTCAATAACCTTGGGTCCCAGTTCCATTCCCGATTTAAAAATTTCGTCCCAAAGAACTTTTTTACCTGTATATGCAGATGTGCGTCCCATAATGGCTGTAAGGGTTGAAATGGCAGTCCGTTCGGCCTCGTTCACATATTCGCCGGTCCGAATGGCATGAACCAGGTGCATGTGTTCCTGCACGTAAGGTGGTATTTTCAAGCTGTTGGTTTCATTTCCGTTTTCATCTTTCGGGTAACTAAATTTCCATTTTACGGTTCCGTCGAGATTCCAGATAGTATTCTGACAGTTGGTATATCCTTCGGTGCCCATTACCAGTTCGCCGGTACCGTTTGCACAATCGTCAATTTCGCGGCACATGCTATGGGAGGAAATGCCGTTCCCGAAATCGAAATCAACGCTGAAAAAATCGTACTGATCGCCTGTAACCCTTCGTGCACGGCCACCATATCCGATAGCGCTTTCAGGGTGTTTTCCAAGGAACCAGTTTATTACATCGATATTGTGGATATGGGTATCGAGAATATGGTCACCGCACAACCAGCAGAAGTTATTCCAGTTACGGATCATGTATGTCATGTCGTCCCAGCCTTCTTCACGGGTACGGAACCATACATGATTCTGATTCCAGTAAGCTTTTGCAGCAAGTGGTTTGCCGATAGCCCCGGTCATCACCTGTTTGTAAGTTTCGATATAATCTTCCTGATGGCGGCGTTGTGTTCCGGTAACGACATTCAGCCCGACAGATTCTGCTTTTTTGGCTGTTGCAATTATAGAACGGATGCCTACAGGATCGACGGCCATTGGTTTTTCCATAAAAACATGTTTCCCCTGCCTGACAGCTTCTTCAAAATGCAAAGGTCTGAATTTCGGGGGAGTAGCCAACAGTACCACATCTACCTCTTTCAGAGCCATTAGTTTTTTATAGGCATCGAAACCGATAAAACAGTTTTCCTCCGGGATTGGCCTTTTAAAACCCGCAAAACGTTCACGACAGGCATCAATTTTATCCTGAAAAACGTCGGCCAATGCAATTATTTCCAGATCGGGACCTGCACTGATGAAGTTAATAGCAGCACCTGTTCCCCTGTTTCCTGCTCCTACCAGTCCGGCCCGAAGTTTTTTACCTTTTGGTGCAGCTTTCAGAATAGGTGGCAACCCCAGCGTTTTGTTATCGATATGTTCTTTGCATGAAGAAAGGAAAGAAGCCGCTCCCAGCAAGCCAATTCCGGCTAATGCACTTGATTCAAAAAATTTTCTGCGGTCCATATTTTTAGTTTCTTTTTCCATTGTATTCATTCATTAAGTTATTTCTTTATGATGGTTTTGTCGGGTTCGCAAACTACGCGGAAACCGACGTCGATGCAGTCGGAATACCACCATATACTTTTGGGCATCTGCGGGTCGGTAACCAGCCATGCCTTTGTTCTTGTATAATCGCGTGCGGCACTGCGTACATCTTTTGCATCACTTTTAAACGAACCGCCACGAATCACATGTTCTTTCCCTCTTCTGGGGCCTCGTGGATCTTTTACTAAATTCGTGTACTTTTTGTAAGCAACAGGCGAATAATAGTCGAGACAAAATTCAGAGACATTTCCCAACATATTTTTTAGTCCGAACGGGTTTTCTTTCACACGAGAAGGTTCCTCTGTTTGTGTCGGGCTGTTCCCCTTGTATATCACATACGAATTAATATTCGTTGTATCGGTTCCGAAGATTTTTTTAAATATTCCATCTGAAGTATATTTTTTCGGGCTTCCTTTAAAGGGATACGGCGTTGAAGAACCGCCCCGGCAGGCATATTCCCATTCAGCCTCGGTAGGCAACCGATATTTTTTTCCGGTTACTTTGCTCAGCCACTGGCAATAGGTGTTGGCTGCATACCACGACATAGTAATTGCCGGTCTCGAACTTTTTCCCCATCCCTGGTCGGGTGCTCCCCAGGGTGGCGTCGGTCCGGTTATTCCATCTACTTCTTCTGCAGCCTTTTCCGATTCTTTTCTTCCCTGCGATGACGTTTGAGCAAAGAATGCAAGGTATTCGTCCCAGGTTACTTCTATTTTTCCCATCCAGAAGTCAGACACTTCAACAGGATGGACAGGCCCTTCGTCTTTATCACGTAACGGTTCATTGGCAGGGCTTCCCATATTGAATTTACCTCCCGGGATAGCCACCATATCGAATGAAACACTTGTACCAGGTATTTTTTCAGTGAAATTTACAAACCGGTCCACAGGAGTAGCCTCTTCAAAAATTTCCTTATTGGTTTCTGCATTCCCGAAGTTGGTATTATGCTCATGCATTCTGTCCGGATCAAAATGGCCCACATCCAGGTGACAATTCAGGCAACTGACGTTTTCTTTGGACGTAATGAAATTCAGGTGGGCATCTTCTCCCTCTTTTGAAAGGCTGACCGGAAATAAATTTTGATGGCATTTTACACACGATTCGGTATATGTAAATTTTTTCGCTGCTTCAAGCGTACGTTTTTGTTCCCATTTGAAATCGGCACTGTCTTTAAACCAAAAGCCGTAAATGTCTTTGGCACCTTGTTTGGCCTTGGCAAAAAGTTTTCCATGTCCTTCAGGAGGCAAATGACATTCGGTACAATGAACAAAAACTCCTGTCCGGTTATTATGATGAGGCGAAAGTTTCCAGCTTTGTTCTGCATGAGGGTGAACGTGGCAGGACATACAATATTCGTCGGTTGAAGTATAATCAACAGCTTTTTTCCCGGCATATAAAATTATCAGGCAAATAGCAATCCCTCCTAAAAACAGGAAAAAATAAAGTTTGCGTCCCGTCATCATTGATTTAAAGTTTAGTTTCATCCTTCTTCTTCTCTTTGTATATACAAAAGTAAAAAGAGGTAGTTAGTACAGATTTATCTGTAAATTATAATGTGATTATTCCCGGGTTAATTTAGGGTTAAAACTGCAAATCAGAAAAAAAGATATAAAAATTAAGTCATTAAAAATCAATGATTAATAAAAAGTTAACCCATCGTAAAAATTTTTTTATAATCAGGGAACCAAATTGTCGAATTTTTTAGGAAAAGCTTCGCCATAACACTCCAGATAAAGAGCGCAAAATTTATCATAAGTAAATTTTGCTGTATTATAATTGTTTTGTTTCACCAAAGCATTCAGCTTAAATTGCAAGGCTTGCTCATTCACGGGGTCTGTATCAAAGATACGGTTTGAAAGTTTCATTACCAGATCATTATCTTTTTCAATATCGAGTTTTGCAAGAAATTTGAGAAGCATATCGATGATACTATTTCCGATATTTCCTTTAAAGTCATCAAGCCAGTCGTAAGTTTCTCCTTTAAAAATTTCTCCGCCCCTGATAATTTGGTAAAATTGCAGGTAATAGTCCGGATCGATTACTTCCTTGTCCAATATATCCAGGTATTCAATATAATCGCAGTATACATCGTTTGAGAACTCCATTGACCACCGGTCGATATTAAATATGATTTCAACTTTATTAATTGTTGCAAGCAGTAACCGCAGTTTCCGGATAGTAACTCCCCGGCTGTTTTTTGCACTCTGATAGGATTGCCCCGGCCATAAAATATCGGTCATTTCCTTGGTTGTAATCCCATTTCTGCCCTTTTGGGAATAGAGTAAAATCAATAAAAAAAGCTGTTTTATTTTTGGTGAAAACAGTAGTGTAATGTTATTTCCGTCGTTGTCAAGAATTTTAAATGTGCCAAACAAACGGATGTAATTTTTTTTCGGTTCATGAATATCGGAACGATCAAGTTCCCTGATTTTTTCGGCAGAAATAAAACGATGCCTGATTTGCCTGAAATATTTCTGATAAATCCATACAATGAACCCCAGCACTATAAAAGCAATAATAATTATGGAAGAAACCGGATATCGGGCAAAAAGGTTTCGTTCCGGAATAATTTCGTAAACGTTTTTACTGATTCCCCATATTTCCTCTTCTCCCAGCGCACGAGACCAGATTGCCAGGTCGTCAATAGCTCCGTACATATTTGATTTCCAGCTAAAACCAGCTACACCTATAAATAAATTATCGCGTCCTTTAAATGAAGGATGTCCAAGCGATCTGCTGTCAGGTTTTCCGTTAACGAATATTGCCTGCTCACCGGTTTCCTTATTGTAACGCCACACCAGATGGTACCATTTTTCTGCATCAATACGGGTATTTCCTTCCAGATCGTTTGAATAGAATCCGAAATAAGGCTTCCGGTTCCGGATAAGCAAATGAATGCCTTGCTGGTAAGTATTTGTTTTTGTGCCTATGATACAGTAATCTTCTTTATCGGGCAGGTATTCCTTAATTTTTACCCAGGCAGCTACTGTAAAATCATGGTCTCTGATTTTCACATCTTCCGCCTTTGGTAAAACAATATGACTTTTGTTGTCGAACCAAGCCACCGTAGACCGTACAGAGTCGTGAATAAATGTTACGCCGATATTTTCCCCGCTGTGATTGTTCAGGCTATTATCCTTTACCCCGTTTTCGAACGTATAATATGCTTCCAGGTTTTCATCAATTTCGAGCGGCGATGCAATAAAATGCTGGACAATATTCTGAGCAGGCTCTTCGAAAACCACCGACTCGGGTTTAAACCTGTAACCGGGACTTTTAGGAATCAGTGAAATATTATCGCCGGGGCCGACCGGGAAACAGAACTTTCCATTGGTCAGACTGTTTGACCCGACCCAGCTTACGTAATCGAGTATCTGGGCATTAAAGCTAACCGTACCTTTTACCACTTTAAATGAACGTAACTGGTTCGTTACATTAATGATCCACATCCCGAACCTGTCGAGCATAATGAAATTGGGCATTTTTCCGGTAGCTGTCCATGTATTTTTGATGTGTTCAATCAGGTAGGGATTTTGTGTGAGATCACCGCCAAAATTGTGCGGACTGTCTACACGCCGGGGCAGATTATAATCGTTGTAAATGAGCAGGCTGTTTTTCGGGTCTCCTTTTAAAAATTCGCCTTTAAAGTCAGGAGCTTCCAATAGCGAGAAATAAGGTTCGACTGCATAATCCCAAACGTAATTCAGCCAGTCGGGGGCATTACGGTGCGACTGCATTGCAAAAACAACGAGCCGCCTGTTCTCGTCAACCATTGTTTTTAATGCGGGCCATCCGGCTTTAGGATCATAAACATATAAAAACTGGTCGATGCCTGATTTGGTGAAAACGTTTTCCACTTCATTTACATTTACACTAAAATCGAGGAACAGGGTTAAAATTTTTTCGGGATTTTCTTCCAGCTTTTTCTTTATCTCCGATAATGTTTCAATAAACGGAACAGAAGTGCCGTCTGCGTTTTTCAGCATAATCTGGTTTTGCTGTTTTTCCCATTCCAGGTAGAAGCGGAATCCCCCGATATTCAGGTCCAGTAATTGTTTTACCGTTCGTGTTTCCTTTAAATTTGCATCAACGCCGGAGTAGTTCGAAATCACAAAGATACTTTCATCGTAAAGTTTCAGGATTCCTTCTTCTGAAGCAAATAACGATTTTACGGAGAAGATATAAATCAGACAGAACAGAAAAAATATATGTTTTGGACAAAAACGCATAATAGCCTGCTTACTTTTTACTGAACAAAGATAATTAATGTGTCCTGTTTTAAAAACAGCACAGGAGCAATCCATTTTTATAACATTGGAAAATATGTTTCAAAGGGATAATTGTCCTACTGTATTTTACAGAAAGGAAAAATTTATATTTTTGCAGGACTTACGGGTTGTTAGCTCAGTTGGTTTAGAGCATTACCTTGACAGGGTAGGGGTCACTGGTTCGAATCCAGTACAACCCACTTTTTAGGGTTCCGAAGCGAACCAAAAAACGCTAAATCGTTGATAATCTTCACTTTTTGATTTTCTATTCAATCAAAATAATCCATTTCATATCAAGTAATTCGTGAGCTATTCCGTAAGCTGGTTTTTGCATTAAGGTCTACTTACTGCGATCTCTGTAATAGTTTGTAATTCATTTTGCTATCTATTTGAAGCTAATTCAGTAGAATGCGGAACAATCAAGGCAGGCATCACAAAGTTCATGTCTGAGAGTCTCAAACCCGGACTTTCGGACGAGAAGATTTTAATTACAGATGCGCAGGATGCAGCAAATCTATGTGCGTAAGGACAATGTCACAAAACGGAGCAATCAGAAATAATTCTGAAATAAATATGATATTTTTAAAAAATATTTTTTGGCATTGATCCCATGTACCAGACTAAGAAAACATTCATTAAACCCGATATGAAAATGTCGGATCTGATATTGGAAAATCCGTCGTTGCTGCTAATGATGGAACATTTCGATATAAATATTGTGGTAGGGGACAAACGTGTGGAACAAATATGCAGCGAGAACCTCATTAATCCGCAGGTATTTGTGTCCATCGCAAATTTGTACAATGGATTTCATCCTGCCGGAAACGAAAATTTTGATAAAACCGATACAAAATCGATCATTTTTTTTCTGAAAAACAGCCATCGTTATTATTTAAACGAAAAAGTTCCGGAAATAAACGATGATATTCAAAAGCTGTATACTGAAAATAACAGCCCTGAAATCAGGTTGGTTGAGCGTTTTTTCAACGAATATTCGCAGGAAGTAAAGGAGCATCTCGGCTACGAAGACGAAATAGCTTTCCCCTATTTTAACAGTCTGGCAGGCGACAGTAATCAGCCGGTTCCGAAACGTACAAGATATTCGGCAGGGAAATACCTGAAGCACCATACCGATATTGAAACAAAAGTCGGGGACTTAAAAAAACTTCTTCTGAAACATATTCCGTTAAAGAACGACCGTTTTTTACGGAGGAAGCTTTTACTTGGCTTATTTGAACTGGAGAGTGACTTAAATATTCATTCTGCTATCGAAGAATCGATCCTGATCCCGTTGATAAAAAAAATTGAAAAGCAACAGTCCGTTGGATAAATGCAGGGTAAATATTGCGATTATCGAGCCTTCTTCAATTATATGCGAAGGGTTGTCCAATATTCTGTTACAGGCAGAAGGAGTTCATTACAGCCTTTACTATTTCGATAGTCTGGAAGAAATAGCACAGGAAATGCCGACGGGTAAAATTGACCTGGTGATTATAAATCCTTCCGTGGTAAAAAACGACATCAAAATTTTTACTTCCTGCAGGAATGCCCGAAATTCAATGGCATGGGTAGGTATCCTTTATTCATTTTTCGAACGGGAAACGCTGGAGTTGTTCGATGCCCTTATCCAGATAACCGATTCGCCCGATGTTATTAGCGCAACAATACATCGGTTAATGTCTTTGAACTGTCATGGCAAACACGCTGAGCCGAAAGAACAACTTACCCCCAGAGAAACAGATGTACTTAAACACCTGGTTCATGGATTATCGAACAAGGAGATTGCCGATCAGTTGAATGTCAGCATTCACACTGTGATTAGTCACCGCAAGAATATTGCCCATAAAACCGGAATAAAAAGCCAGGCCGGCCTTACCATTTATGCTATTTCCAATAAATTTATCGATATAGAAGATTATCAGGGATAAAAATTATCCCCTTATTTTGGGATATTGCCCTACACAAAAACCCCATCAATTGGGGATTGACCTCTCTTCATTGTTTCTATTCTTTTGTGTCTCTAATAATTCTATTAAAACACAAAGGAGAGAATAAATGAAAAGAATATGTACACTTATTCTGCTGGGATTACTTTTGATGATTCAGGTTCAAGCCCAGGAAAAAACAGATGCCATGCTTTTTGGTGATGTGAAATCAGTAACCAGCAAAGAACACATACCGTATGTAACCATTCTTGTTAAAGGAACGCGGTTTGGAACCACCACCGATGAGACAGGCCATTATAAACTGGCCAATCTTCCGTTGGGGAAATGTGTTATTATCGCAAAATTTATCGGTTACAAAACACAGGAAAAAGAAGTTTTTATGGAAAAGGGAAAGGCAGTTGAACTGTTTTTCGAACTGAAAGAAGATGTAATGAATCTGGAACAGGTGGTTGTTACCGGAACCAGGACAAAACACTATGTGAAAGATGTTCCGATCAGAACAGAAGTGATTACCTCAAAGTCAATTGAAAACAAAAATGCCGGAAATATTTATGATGCGCTTGAAGGCACTCCGGGCATCCGGGTGGAACAGCAGTGCCAGTACTGTAATTTTTCGATGATACGAATGCAGGGGCTCGGTTCCGAGAATACACAAGTGCTGATCAATGGACAACCTGTCTATTCGGGTCTGGCCGCCGTATACGGCTTACAGCAAATGGGCACCGACGATGTCGACCGGGTGGAAGTAATAAAAGGCGCCGGTTCTGCCCTTTACGGGAGCGGCGCTATTGCCGGGGCCATCAATATTATTACAAAGGAACCGTCGTTTGTGCCCGAAGTTTCAGCAGATGTTCAGTTCGGAAATTTCGGAACAAACAGATACGATGCTTATGCTTCATTACGAAATGAAAAAGGGAATATCGGCTTAACAATTAATGCCCAAAAACTGACAGGAGATGCCATTGACCAGACATCGGAAGGGACAACCCGCAACGAAGTAAAGCATAAAGACGGCGTTTCCGACCGCGTAGCTTCCAATCTGAATAATGCAGGTTTCGGCTTGTATGTCAACGACTTGTTCTCGGAAAACGACAAACTGATCCTCAGGGGAAGGTACATCTATGAAAAACGGGAAGGCGGTATAATGGATGACGATTATTACCGGAATCCGTTTACCGATGGTACGGAAAGCATCACAACCGACCGGTATGAAACAGAATTATCCTATAAGGCACTGTTTAAAGATGATTCTGACCTGAGCCTTTCTGTAGCCTGCACAAGTCATGACCGTACGGCGACAAACGACACATATCTGAACGATTACATGGCCACCCACGATGACAATACGCCTGACGTCAGAGATATGCGTCCTTATCTGGCCGGTGAAAATTCGGTAACCGGAACCTTAACGTACGGGAAGCAACTGAATAACCATCATTTGTTAATCGGGGTACAAGGTTTTTCCGACAAGCTCGATGAGTCGGGAATGTATGTTGTGGTCGACGCCGAAAGTGAGTACCTGGGAACTTCCTATAAATCGACCAGCCATAAGTCGGCGCATGAATTCGGATTTTTTGTTCAGGACGAGTGGAATCCGGGTGAAAAACTGACTATTGTGCCGGGAGCCCGGTTCGACATTCATCATTCAGAAGAAGAGTATAAAGCCGACAAACAGGTTTTTACATCGGCTTTCCCTGAAAGCAAATTCAACAAAAGCAGTTTTAATCCCAGAGTTGCCCTGAAATACGAAGCTTCGCAACGGCTAACCCTGCGGACAAACATCGGTACGGGTTTCAGGGCTCCTTACGGATTTTCCGAAGACCTGCACCTGTGCAGCGGTTCTCCGAGGGTTTGGAAATCGTCGGATCTGGATCCTGAAAGGTCTGTCAGCTATAATTTGTCGGCTGATTATTACGGGAGTAAGGTTCGGATTAGTGCCAATTTATTCAGGACTGACCTGAAGGATAAAATCGCTTTTGCCGATGCCGATCCGGAGGTTGCTGCCCTTGGATATGATTACCAGTGGGAGAACATCGACGATGCTTTTGTGCAGGGGATCGAGGCTTCACTGATGGCCGATTTGTTTTCCGATCTGGATCTGGGCATTGATTTCACCCTGAACCAGGGAAAATACGACCATGCAAGGGAAGACTGGGTCGGGACAGAATATGAAGATGACAGCAGGTACATTTCCCGTTTCCCTGCTGTGACCGGAAATATTAAGCTGGAATACAGTCCGGAAAACTGGGTTTTTTCGATAGACGGAAATTACCAGGGACGGATGTATATCGACTATTACAGCGAAACAGAAGGAATGAGCAAAATAAAACATACAAGTCCGTATATGCTTTTTAATGCGAAGGTTTCAAAAACGATCAACGATTTTAAGCTGTATGCCGGGGCCAAAAATATTTTCAATTATATCCAGCCGGAGAAGCATCTCGACGATGCAGCCTTTATGTATGCTCCTGTGTTCGGGACTATGTTTTATGCCGGCATATCGGTAAGGCTTCAGCATTAATTCTGTCGGAAATACTTTGCCTGTAAAACCACCTGTATATGGCAAAAAAGAGCAGATTTTCTGAAAAAATGGTTCAGTAGTTTTTTCCGGAAGAAGGAAGTTCTGAAAAATATTTATAATATTGAATGCGTACTGTTAGTGCGGGCAAAAAAAACATTTAGGGAGCATGTGTGTTTTAAGTGTTAAATCGAAGAAAATGGAAAATACGACATATCATACCGAAGGACACCACCATCATCACGACAATGATTTACAAGGGAGGAAATTGTTATGGACTACCTTACTGAATTTGTCGATAACCATTGTACAACTGATAGGAGGCTTTATCTCCAACAGTCTGTCGTTGCTGTCAGATGCGCTTCATAATCTGGGCGATTCGTCGGCCATATTTATAGCTTTCCTTGCAGGGAAAAAAAGCCGTAAAAAACCGGACAAAAAAAATACTTTTGGTTACCAGCGGGTAGAAATTCTTGCCGCATTGTTCAATGCCATAGTGCTTATTGCCATCTGCATTTTTTTATTTTTCGAAGCATACAAACGGTTTGCTCATCCCGAACCGATAAAAGGGAAACTGATGCTCGTTATCGCCACGTTCGGATTACTGGCCAATCTGGCGTCGGTTGTTGTGTTACGAAAAGAAAAATCACATAGTCTGAACGTAAGGGCAGCTTATATGCACCTGCTGGGCGACACGCTGTCTTCGGTTGCTGTCATTGCCGGCGGGGCAGCTATCTGGTTTTGGGAGATTTACTGGATCGATCCGCTGATCACGGTTCTTGTAGGCATTTATATCATCTGGCATACCTGGGGCATTGTAAAAGAAACCGTGGATATCCTGATGCAGGCAACCCCTGACGGAATCAATCTTGAAGAAATAAAAACACAGATAGAACAATTGCCGGAAATTGATAACATCCATCATGTGCATGTATGGAAACTAAGCGATTCACAAATACACCTTGAAGCTCATCTGAATCTGAAAAGTAATGTCGATATGGTGGAAATGATGTCCGTCAGGGAAAAGGTAGAAAATTTATTGCGTGAAAAATTTGGCATTGAACATATTACCCTTCAAACAGGTTATAACTGTTGTGAAGGGAATAAAAAGTTAATTAATAACTAATAAAAGTAAAAGTCATGTTACAGACAAAACAGATTCAGGAACTATTGGGTAACGAGAAATCGTTGCTCGATTTTTCATCGCCAAAGATTAAAAAAGACGCAATAACCACTCCTGATAAGGAAATGGTTGATAAAGTTTTTATGTGGTCCGACCGTAATAACCGGGTATTGGGAAATTTATACCGGTTGTATCATTCCGGTCACCTGGCAGGTACGGGATACCTCTCACTCTTGCCTGTTGACCAGGGAATAGAACATTCGGCAGCAGCTTCATTTGCCAAAAATCCGATGTATTTCGATGCCGAAAACATTGTAAAGCTGGCTATCGCAGCCGGTTGCAACGGGGTGGCTTCAACGCTGGGAGTACTTGGAATTGTTTCGCGTAAGTATGCCCATAAAATTCCGTTCGTTGTAAAGTTGAATCATAACGAGTTGCTCACTTCACCCAATACGTTCGACCAGATTCTTTTTGGTTCAGTTGATCAGGCTTACAATATGGGAGCCGCAGGAGTAGGGGCCACTATCTATTTCGGATCGCCCGAGTCCGACCGGCAAATTGTGGAAATCAGTAAAGTTTTTGCTTATGCCCATCAAAAAGGATTATTCACAATTCTGTGGTGTTATCTTCGGAACAGCGATTTTAAGAAAGATAAGGATTACCATGTTTCTGCTGACTTAACAGGCCAGGCCAACCATCTGGGTGTTACCATCGAAGCGGATATCATTAAACAAAAACTTCCCGAGAATAATGGTGGTTACAAAGCCATGAATGCTGACGGGAAAAAATTCGGAAAATACGACGAACGGATTTATACCGAATTATGCTCCGACAATCCCATCGACTTAGCCCGTTATCAGTTAATGAATAATTATGCAGGGCGTATCCCTTTAATCAACTCAGGCGGTGCATCGGGGAATAATGACATGGCTGCTGCTGTGCGAACTGCTGTCGTCAACAAACGGGCAGGGGGAAGCGGTTTAATACTTGGAAGAAAAGCCTTCCAAAAACCATTTGAAGAAGGAGTTTCTATTATTGAAGCCGTTCAGTCAGTGTATCTGGATGAAAAGATTACAGTCGCTTAACAGATATTCATTAATCAGTTCAGACTCGTTGACGAATTGATCAACCGGATAAAAAATTCCGATCAATTCAGAGCCCGTACCGAAACAAGGTTTTGTTTGTGTTTAAATTGTTGATGTTTAAATGTTTAACAAACAAGGCCTTGTTTTTTTCAAAATATTTTCCGGATATTACGTCAGACTCATGTTTTTTAATTTATGTGTTCTGGCAGTAAAACGAAAAATTTCGATAATTTTCACACCGTAAAAATGAGGGACAAAAACCCTTCGGGGCCTTTAATCCAAACTTACAATATAAAAAGGAAACAGCTATGGAAAAGAATATTTGCGGCATCCAGCAAATGGGGATTGGAGTTGTCAATGCAAAAGAAGCATGGAAATGGTACCGGAGTGCTTTTGGAATGGATATTAGCGTGTTTGAAGATACGGCTACTGCAAAATTGATGAAGCATTATACAAACGGGCAGGAATGTGACCGTTATGCGGCACTGGCCATGAATATGGAAGGCGGCGGCGGATTTGAAATCTGGCAGCATACCAACATAGTACCGAAACCTCCTGTTTTTGACGTACAACCGGGCGACTGCGGCATATTTATCTGCAAAATGAAAAGCCGTGATGTCCAAAAATCTTTTCACGAGCACCAGGCGAAAGGGTTCAACATTCAGGGAGAACTAAGTCAGGATCCGCAGGGACACTTGCATTATTACCTTCGTGACCCGTACAACAACATCTTCGAAATTGTTGAGGAAGAGAATTATTTTATGAAACAGGAATCGCCGACCGGAGGTGTTGCCGGCGCAGTGATAGGTGTTTCCGATATCGAAGAGGCTTTGAAAGTTTATGCCGGTATTCTTCAGTATGACGAAACAGTTTTCGACAAAACCGGCCGGTTTGACGATTTTGCTGCCTTGCCCGGCGGAAGCGAAAAATACAGGCGTGTGTTACTGAAACACAAACCGAGGACAGGCCCTTTCAGTAAAATACTTGGCCCCACACAAATTGAACTGATACAATCGCTGGAACGGAAACCTAAAAAAATATTTCAGGACCGGATCTGGGGAGAACTCGGTTTTATCCACCTGTGCTTCGACATTTTGGGAATGGACCTTTTACAGGAAGAATGCGAACAGAAAGGCTTTCCCTTTACAGTAAACAGTGCCGACAGTTTCGATATGGGTTCGGCCGCCGGTCATTTCTCCTATATCTCCGATCCCGACGGAACGCCAATTGAATTTGTTGAAACACATAAGCTCCCTGTTGTCGAAAAACTGGGCTGGTACATTAACCTGAAAAACAGGGATCCCCGCAAACCGCTTCCCGACTGGATGATAAAAACACTACGGTTAAGCAGGGTAAAAGACTAGCGTTTTCATTTCCTCCGGAAAAACAGAGGATTAAAAAACTTCCGATACAATTTTCTGCGTATTGTCTGAAATACCGTAGGTATAAATGTGCAGGCCCGGAACTTTATTGGCAACCAGATCTTTTGCCTGCTGAACAGACCATTCCGTACCTACCTGCTTGGCTGCTGCGTCGTCTTTGCATTTGGCAAGTTCGGTAGCAAGTTCAAGAGGTATGTCAATGCTGAAAATTTTGGGCAGAACCGTCAGCTGGTTTCTCAGATTAATGGGTTTAATACCGGGAATAACGGGCACGGTAATACCGGCAGCCCGGCAGCGGGCAACAAAATCGTAGTACTTCCGGTTATCGAAAAACATCTGGGTAACCACATAGTCAGCACCGGCATCTACCTTTTGTTTCAGGTAATTCAGGTCGGTTTCGAAATTGGGCGCTTCGAAATGTTTTTCCGGATAGCCTGCCACTCCGATACAAAAATCGAGCGGAGCACTGTTTTTCAGGTCATCTTCCAGATATTTCCCTTTTCCAATGTTTACAATCTGTTCGACCAGTTCGTTTGCATGAGAGTGTCCGTCGGGGTTCGGCCTGAATACACTGTCGGTCTTCGGTCCGTCGCCACGTAAAGCCAGTACATTGTCGATTCCCATAAAGTTCAGGTCAATCAGCACATGTTCGGTTTCGCTTTTCGAAAAGCCGCCACACAAGATATGCGGGATTACCGGAATATTGTACTTATGCTGAATGGCAGCGGCGATGGCTACTGTTCCCGGTCGTTTGCGTACCACCCGTTTTTCAATGGTACCATCGGGCATTTCTTTGTAAATTACCTCGTCTCGGTGCGTCGTAATATTGATGTATTTCGGGTTGAAATCAATCAGGCTTTCAATTGTATTGTAAATTTTACTTGCATCGTTCCCTTTCAAAGGGGGAAGTAATTCAAACGAGAAAAAAGGTTCTTTACTGTTTTTTATGATGTCTATCACTTTCATAATGAGTCGTAAGTTATGAGTATTGAGTCGTCAGACTGTTTCCCTGATTTATTTAAAAATGTTTTCTATTTTTTTCTGAGCCCTGTTGGCGTTATGCTGAATTTGCTTTTCCATCGAATTGTTAAAATGAAAAATCATATCGAGTACAAACATAGCAGCCATTCCCAAAAGAAAAAAGATGAAGGCATTTTTTGTCGGTTTTTTCATGCGTTCCGTTTTTCAATTTTTAAGATATTGCCTACAAAATTACACCGAAAAATTAAAGTTTGGCCTTGGATTGTCCGGGTTTCTGAGGACAACTGCGAATTTATCTGCTTTTTAAAAGCATACTTCTGCTTTTCAAATAACTTAAAATGCCTGCCAACTATTTAATCCCGGTTTATTAACTTTATATCAAAATCAAAATCTGAAATCATGAAGAAACTGTTTCTTTTTGCATTTGCATTATTTACAGGCGCGGCAATGGCCCAGTTCGTACCCAACGCTTACAGCCCGACCCGGATCGGGGATTTCATCATTCAAAACGGGAAAATTTATTACATTAAGGAAGTCGGAATGCCATTCAATCCGGAAAACTATGCCGGGCTACTATTGCAAAAAAATACGCCTAACGAGGCAATTAAAGTGAATATGACCCGGAAGGAAGGCCTGAAAGGTACTTTCACCAACTATCCGCTCGACTGGGCAAGTTCCGGTTTTAAAATGAAAAAGCTGGAACCGTTTTTACTGATGCCTTTTAACGCTACATTCGAAATAGAAAAACAAACGCACGGGTATATCCTGAAAGTCACCAATATCTGGTTTAACGATTCGAAGGCAAAACGGAACCTTACGCTGGAAGACATTGTCGGGGCAAAAAAAGGAAACATCTTTTCAAAAGAGAAAAAGGAAGTTCTCTCATTATCCATCCTGAACGCGAACCTGAATGAAATTTTTATGCCGCAGGCAACATTCTGAAAATTCTGTTTTGAAGGTCAGTCTCCCATAAAAAACCTGTAAAATAACGATCAAATAGGATGGCTCATGTCTCCGGCAAATCCGGCAGGTCATCCTCTTTTTTTATTGCAACTTTTAACAACTGTTGAAAAGTTTAAAGGAACAATCCTCCGGTTTGTTTTCTTCCTCTGGCGAAAAATTTATCTTTGCTTTCGGTTCAGAAAAATTAAACATTCCGGCATTGGCAACTTCAAAAAAAGATATTGAGACTCCTTTAATGAAACAGTATTCTGCCGTTAAGGCAAAGCACCCTGACGCCATTTTACTGTTCAGAATGGGGGATTTTTATGAAACATTCGGGGAAGATGCCATTAAAACGGCTGATATTCTAGGCATTACACTCACACACCGGTCGAACGGTGCAGCCAGCGCCGTCGAACTGGCCGGTTTTCCGCATCATGCGCTCGATACGTACCTGCCCAAACTGGTAAGGGCCGGACAACGCGTTGCCATTTGCGAACAGCTCGAAGACCCGAAACTGGCAAAAACAATTGTCAAACGCGGAATTACCGAACTGGTTACGCCCGGAGTTTCCATCGACGACAACATTCTGGAACACCGCGAAAATAATTTCCTTGCCTCGGTACACTTCGACAAAAACATGGCAGGCGTTTCATTCCTCGATATATCAACTGGCGAATTTCTGACAGCCCAGGGCAGTTTCGAGTATGTAGATAAACTGCTGAACTCGTTTCAGCCCAAAGAAGTTCTTTTTCAGAAAGGGAAGGCGAAAGAATTTACAGCCCTGTTCGGAGGTAAATTTTATACCTATACGCTTGACGAGTGGGTTTATAACGAAGACACTGCACTCGACCGCCTGCTCCGCCATTTCGAGACAAAATCGCTGAAAGGTTTCGGCGTGCAAAACCTTACTTACGGGATTATTGCTGCGGGGGCAATTCTGAACTATCTCGATCTCACACAGCACAGTAACCTGGGCCATATTTCGGCCCTGTCGCGCATTGAAGAAGAAAAATACGTATGGCTCGACCGGTTTACAATCCGTAACCTCGAATTGTTTACTTCGATTAACGAAGGGGCGAAAACACTGATACAGGTTATCGACAAAACCATTTCGCCCATGGGGGCGCGCCTGCTAAAACGATGGATTGCCCTGCCTTTGAAGGAAATACAGGCGATTAACAACAGGCTCGACATTGTTGAATATTTCATCAAAAACGAAAAGCAGAAAACAGAAATTGAAGAACAGCTCCGGCAGGTTGGCGACATGGAACGTATTATCGGAAAAGTTGCCGTGGCACGTATTAATCCGCGTGAGGTAGTCCAGCTGAAACATGCACTGCGGGCAATCGGGCCGATAAAAGAACTGTGTGCGGCTTCCGGCAACGAGGGACTAAAAAGGTTTGCTGAGCAGCTCAATCCCTGTGAGTCGATCAGACAACGCATCGAAAAGGAAATTTATCCCGATCCGCCTATGCTTCTGAATAAGGGAAGGGTTATTGCCGATGGCGTTTCCGAAGAACTGGACGATTTGCGGAGGCTTTCCTATTCAGGAAAAGACTATCTGGCACAAATGCAGGAACGCGAATCGCAGCGAACCGGAATTCCTTCACTTAAAATTGCATTCAATAATGTTTTCGGCTATTATATCGAAGTACGCAATGCCCACAAAGACAAGGTTCCGCCCGAGTGGATCAGGAAACAAACCCTGGTTAACGCCGAACGGTACATCACGGAAGAGCTGAAAGAATACGAGACAAAAATACTGGGGGCCGAAGAAAAAATTCTTTCTCTTGAACAGAATCTGTTTAACCAGCTGGTTGTTGCCCTGTCGGAATATATTGCAGCCATTCAGCTGGATGCAACAATCCTGGGCCGGATCGATTGCCTGCTCTCGTTTGCCACTTCGGCAACAGCCAACAATTACTACCGGCCTGAAGTCAACGATTCGAAAATAATCGACATAAAGGAAGGCCGCCATCCGGTTATCGAACAACAGCTGCCAATCGGCGAATCGTATATTGCGAACGATGTCTTTCTCGATCCCGGCAACCAGCAGATAATCATTATAACCGGGCCCAACATGGCCGGAAAATCGGCATTGCTGCGCCAGACTGCGCTCATTGTACTGATGGCCCAGATCGGCAGTTTCGTTCCTGCCACTTCAGCAAAAATCGGGTATGTCGATAAAATTTTCACGCGAGTGGGAGCTTCCGATAATATTTCGTTAGGCGAATCAACGTTTATGGTTGAGATGCACGAGGCTGCCAGTATCCTGAACAATATTTCAGACCGGAGCCTGATCCTGCTCGATGAACTGGGCCGGGGAACCTCAACGTACGATGGCATTTCCATCGCCTGGTCGATTGTCGAATACATCCACGAACACCCGAAAGCAAAAGCAAAAACGCTGTTTGCCACTCATTACCACGAGCTGAACGAAATGGAAAAATCGTTTCCGCGGGTTAAAAACTACAATGTTACGATCCGCGAAATGGGCAATAAGGTGATTTTTCTCCGGAAACTGGTCCGCGGGGGAAGCAACCACAGCTTCGGAATCCATGTTGCACGCATGGCCGGAATGCCGCAATCGGTTGTAAAACGTGCCGATGAAATACTGTATGAACTGGAAGGTTCACAGAAAAAGAATAAACTTTCAAAACCGCTTGAAGGGATGGCCGAACACCGGGAAGGTTTCCAGATGAGTTTTTTCCAGCTCGACGATCCGGTACTGAAGCAAATCAGGGATGAAATAAAGAATCTCGACATCAATAACCTTACTCCGATCGAGGCGCTGAATAAGCTGAATGAGATTAAAAAACTCACCGGTTTGAAGTAGTTTTCAGGAGAAAAAACCCTCTTCCTCATTTTTTATATTAAGTTTTGGAGAAAAAAAAAATAGCTCTATATTTGCAACGCTGTTTTTGAAAGTGAAGCAGTGTGTTCATAAATATTGCGAGAATAGCTCAGTTGGTAGAGCACGACCTTGCCAAGGTCGGGGTCGCGGGTTCGAGTCCCGTTTCTCGCTCATTTCCTTTAAAAAGGTTGTTCATTAAAATAGATATCTTCTCGTTTTAAGTTCAGAAAAACATTGGGATGCCCGGGTGGTGGAATGGTAGACACGTTGGACTTAAAATCCAATGATCATTATGATCGTGCGGGTTCAAGTCCCGCCTCGGGTACTAAAAATCCTCTTAAATAATTTATTTTAAGAGGATTTTAATTTATCGGGCAACAATTATTATCACAAACCATCCTTTTGGATAACGTCAGCAATCGAAAAACCATTTTATTTTTGCCAGTATTTTTATTCCCGGTAATTGTTCATTTTCTGTTTGTCAGATTCTGAGTCAACTTTTTTCAAACTTCTTCTGGTTGTATTGTTCTGCAATCCGTTGCCGTTCCTCCGAAGAAAGGGATTTCATATAGGCGTTCCAACCCGGACAAAAATTGATATGCCAACGCCAGAAACGACCGGCAAATGATTTCGGTTTTTTATCGTATTTTGCCCGCAAACTGCAATTTCCACAATTTATTTTATCCATATCTTGAAAGTTTTAAATTCTATTGCGCAAGTTACTGCATATAAAAACGAGGATGTCTCAAAAGTCCGAAATATTTAACCACAATGATCACAAGGAAATTCACAAAGTTCACAAATTTTTAATTATCAATTAATTAATATTTGTGAACTTTGTGCAAACATAGTGTGCTTAGTGGTTAAAATGACTTTTGGAACAGCCTCTGCTTTTATTTTTCAGAAACAGTAAACAGGACCTGATCTTTTTGTTTCGGGGAAATAAAATTGAAACTAATCCGGTAAATAAGGTCTCCCCACCTTGACAAAACAGCCTGATCTTCTTCTGTCCCCAGTTTTATCTTTTCCGTCTCCGGACTCATTTTTTTCGCATCATATCGAATAATAAAATCTTTCGTTTCCCCTTTTTCTGACTGGTAGTGAATAACCAGTTGCCCTGGTTTTATTACTTCTGAAGGATAAACAGTCATAAAATGTTCGGTAATCCGGCCCGCTTTTGCCAGGGTAAAATTATCTGTTACAGCAACCTGTTTGCCCCTTGTGTACCGGATTTCACGCTGTAAACCGGTAATTCCTGCATCATCGGAGAATGCTTTTGCAATATCAAGCGAAAAATTCACCGTATTACCTGTCGATTTGTAATTGACATCGGTTGCCCGGTACTGACTGCCCGGTAACTGGTCTGCCCCGTTAACAGTCGGAAGGTTGTGGTAATTGGAGCAGTTGTACCAGATTTCGTACCGCTGGCTGCTGAATGTTTTCCGGGTATATGTACCGCTTCCGACATCGATGAGAAGGGGTTGTCCGTTATAATATACAATGAAATTTCCCACGTCGTTATGGTTATGACTTTCGGCATTATGTCCGCCTTTTGCAGCAACAAAAAAGCCCTCGGTACTCCCTTCCTTATCGCGGGCGGTCATTACCTGAAGGTCGGGCAGCCAGACATCTTTTGGCAGAGGCAACCGTTTTTCTGCCTTTCCCATTTCATTCTGAATAAATAGCTGGTACAAATTGCGAAAGAAATGGGAACTCGATACGTTTCCTGTCGGTTCCTCTTTATAGAATGCTCCGAAGGCCATCATATTGTCATCGTGAATTGCCTTTCCAAACCGGTAGACCATACTACCGGCTATATAGGTCTCGGGGCTGGCATCGGCAAAATTCACGAAGTATTTTTCGCTTATTTGTACCCGGTATATGTACCGGCCCATGTTTTTTATCTTTTCATTTTCGTATACATAACTGAAGGCATTGTTACTTGCCTGGTTAAGCAGGGCTATATTGTCGAACAAAGAAGCAGAAGCGGCACCCCAGTATCCGGGGCCTTCGTCGCAGCCTCCATCTTCGGGATACGGGTTTACAAATTCATCCAGAACCTGGGTTATTTTATACACCATTGCAGCTCTTCTCTTATCGTTTTTCTCAAGCAACAGGGCAGCACACAGCCAGTTGGAGCAAATCCACGGGTTCCAGTTATTGGGGACCGAACGTCCTCCGAATTTTGCACCCATCCACCAATGCGATTTATTCATAGCCGGTTCAAAAATCCGTTTATTGGTCTCGTAATAAATCCGTTCGCGTATCTGAGGAGAGACTGCATCCAGCTTTTCGCCGATAAAATAATCGGTCCATGCCAGAAATGAGGCCGTTTCTGCACCGAAAAGATCGACAATCGGATCGCGGACATCGACTAATCCCTGATATTCCGGGCCAGTTGGCAAATGAGCCGGCACACCCCACCACGATTCTTCGCAGATTGACCAGAGTCCATTGATAATCTGGTCGATAAAACGGCCTTCGTTTTCATATATTTCGGCAAGCACTAACGTGCCAAGTACTTTCCGCTTTTTAAAGCTGATTGACTCGTATTCTGTCCTGTTTCCGTTCCGTACAAAGAGCAGGGATTTTGTAGCCGGAACAGACGGCCATTCATATGTAAGATATTCTTCAGCTTTTGCCAGATAGCTTTTCATCATATCCTGGTCGGCTTTTGCCCAGGCTGTCCGGTCGTCAGTTTTAGGAAAAGGAACCCATTCCGAATGCGGAATTAATATTTTCGAAAGCTGTTCTTCGGAATATTTTCCGCTAAGCAGGTTCTTTGTTTGTGCATTCGATTGCACAACGAAACAAAAAACGAAACAAAAAAGAAATAGATTTTTCATGTTAGTCGGTTTAGAAGATTAGTTTTCAGCATCATAAATAAGCCCCCCGTGAAAGGGGGCTTAAAATCCACATACTAAAATTATTTCAAAATCCAGGGTATTACCCCGCATCAAAGATAAGCAATTCACTAAAATTTACCATCCTGTCCCGGCAAAGTCTGCCGGTAAATAACAATTTGGTTGCATGAGGGGAAAACAAAGACTGAATGAAAAGGATGTATGATATTTACTACCATAGTGTTACTCCTCCGGGGTAGTCCCGTATGGGACGATAGTATGGTAGATACTAAAATATGCAGATTATCAGTAGAAATACATGGGAAACAAAGAAGGGCCGCCTTCAAATTATTTCCGAAGACAGCCCTTCTTCATTACAGAATGCCATTTATTGCAACGCCATTTTTAATGCTTCGGTCGTTGTGTAATATTTTGTAATCATATCAGGTACTTCCCATTCGGGCATCTGTCCGGTTTCCAGATAATTTAAGAATTTTTTTGTTACCTGTCCGAAGTGTGCTTCGTGCCCTAGCTTGTATTTTTCAGGAATATCAACCGTCCAGAGGTTGTCTTCCAGTTTAACCAGTTTCAAACCCGGGTACATGGTAGCGATATCTTGCTCAACTGCTTTTTTCAGACCTCCTTCAAATGTGTCCAGCCCTTTGTCAATGTTTGCTTTTATGTACAGGGTCGGCTTATAATTTTGTTCTGCACCTTGTTTGATCATCAGGTCGCAGACAGTACCGCGCATCACACTGTAATGAGTGTCTCCTCCGCCTTCCGGAGCTTCGAAATGCCATGTTACCGATACTTTTGCATATTTCCCTTTCAGGGTATAATTCATTTCACCGTTTGAATATACTTTCAGCAAATCGCCGTTAACATCCTTTTTCAGGAAATCCGGGTACTGATCGAGACCGGTTGCCTTTTTGAACATTTCAGGAGTGAGATCGGTTGTCCAGCGTTTGGCCGACAACATTTTAACATCCGATTTGCTCAGTGCCTGGTCCGGGAAAGCTTCCCACTGAATAAGGTCGACCAGATGGGTGGTTACATCTACGATTCCTTCTCCCTGCTGCTTGGTATCGAAGAACCATGCCGGACGTGTAAGGGGTTTCCCCGATACATATTTGAAGAAGTGGTGAACACTTTCCTTGGTAATAGCCGGATCGTCAATTGTTCCGTCGACCAGCTGCCCGAAAACATCGGGTATTTTTGATAATTCGCGTTGCAGAATAGTGGTTATTTCATAACGTTCGGTCATAATATCGTACAGGAGAAGCCCTTTTTCACCGGCAGTTTTAAAAGCCTGTTCGAGCACGGCAAAATTTTCGCTGTTGATAGCCATTGGTTTGTCGGCCAAGACGTTGATTCCGGCATCGATGGCACCTTTAATATATTCGGTTTTTTTCGCATTGTTACCGGCAACCACCATCACATTACCCGGCTTTTCGGTAAGCATTTTCTGAAAGTAATCGGCCCCGGTATATACTTTTTCAACCCACGAAGTCGGATCTTCCGCACGGTTGTTATACCCGTCAATAAGTTTTAAATGATTGTTCAAATCTTCCCCTTCCGGAGCATATACATAAACGGTAGAGTCGATCTGGTCGTACATGGTTTTTTGCACCAGTGCTGCATGAAAGTGCCCCGGATCGAGGGTCATCAGTTTTACTTCGCCTTTTGCGCCGGTAAACATTTTTTGTTTTTCGGCAGTTTGCTGCGACTGTTTGTTCCCTGTGCAGGCCGAAAGGGAAACGGCTATTGCGAACAGGTAAATTGAAGCGTGTTTCATTATTGTTATTTTTTTAAATTCCGTTAGTGAACACAAAAATATAAATTTTGAGGGAACTATCCAGTTTATACGTTTTATATCCAGCGAAGTAAATCTCTTCAGGAAGGCATAAAAAAATCCCGGATTTTTGTTTTCCGGGAAGGTCAGAAGATATAGGAATTTTTTCTATAACAATTCAGCTTCGAGTAATAATTCTTCCATATCGACCTGAAGATTCATTGCTTCGTTGCGGGCCTTTTCGGCAAAGTCTTTACCATTGGAGGCATAAATAATCTGGCGCGACGAGTTGACCAGCATACCGCAATGGTCGTTCATCCCATACCTGGCAACTTCTTCGAGGCTTCCGCCCTGTGCCCCGATTCCGGGAACCAGCAGGAAATGATCGGGAATAATTTTGCGGATGTCTTCCAGCTTTTCAGCTTTTGTTGCACCCACCACATACATCATGTTATTGGCGTCGCCCCAGTTTTGCGAGGTTTTCAGTACCGATTCGAATAGTAAATCGCCGCTTTTTTCATCTTTCAGAAACTGGAAATCGAAGGCTCCTTTGTTGGAGGTCAGGGCTAGCAGAATGACCCATTTCTCAGGATAAGTCATAAATGGTTTTACTGAATCTTCGCCCATATAAGGAGCAACGGTTACCGCATCGAAATCCATATAATCGAAAAAAGCCCGTGCATAGAGGTTCGAAGTATTGCCTATATCACCACGTTTGGCATCGGCAATGATGAAAATATTTTTGTCTTTCTGCCGGATATAATTCACTGTCTTTTCCAATGCTTCCCAGCCTTTTACTCCCTGCGATTCATAAAAAGCCATATTCGGTTTGTAGGCTACACACAAATCGTGGGTTGCATCAATAATTTCCTTGTTGAATGCAAAAACCGGATCGCCGGTAGTTTTCAGAAAATCAGGAATTTTCAGAATATCGGTATCAAGTCCGACGCATAAAAAGCTGCGTTTCGTTTTTATCTGGTTGAATAGTTGTTCCCGGTTCATTGTGTAAATAGTAATAAGTAGTAAGTAAAAAGTAGTAAGTGATTGATAAATAATGATTTTTAGTTCGGCTTTCAATCTATTAGATTTCAGCTTCTTTTAGTTTTTCAGCATTCTCCTCCACCTGAAGTTTTTCGATTATTTCGTCGATATCGCCGTTAATAATAGACTGCAGGTTGTACAGTGTTAAGTTAATCCGGTGATCGGTAACCCGTCCCTGAGGCCAGTTGTAGGTACGGATTTTTGCCGAGCGGTCGCCGGTTGAAACCATTGTTTTTCGTTTCGATGCAATCTCATCAATGTATTTCTGGTATTCCATATTGTAAATACGGGTACGCAACTCACCCATTGCTTTGGCCAGATTTTTCAGCTGTGATTTTTCATCCTGGCAGGTAACGACAATACCGGTTGGTATGTGCGTCAGGCGGATGGCCGAATAGGTTGTATTAACCGACTGCCCGCCAGGACCTGACGAACAGTATGTGTCCTTGCGGATGTCGCTTTCTTTCAGCTCCACGTCAAACTCTTCGGCTTCGGGCAAAACAGCAACCGTGGCAGCCGAGGTGTGAATACGTCCCTGCGTTTCGGTCTGCGGGACACGCTGTACACGGTGAACCCCTGACTCGTATTTCAGAATACCGTAAACTCCTTCGCCGGTTACTTTGGCAACAATTTCCTTGTAGCCGCCCGATGGTCCTTCACTAAAATTGGTTACTTCGAGCCGCCAGCCTTTGCGTTCACAAAATTTTGAATACATGCGGAACAGGTCGCCGGCAAATATACTGGCTTCGTCGCCACCTGTACCTGCGCGTATCTCGAGAATGGCATTTTTCCCGTCCTGCGGGTCAGCCGGGATCAGCAACAGCCTGATTTCCTTTTCCTTTTCAGGAATCAGTTTCTCGCTTGTTTCGATCTCTTCCTTGGCCATTTCACGCAAATCATCGTCACTTTCGGTCTCCAGAATTTCATGTCCCGACCGGATATTATCGACAATCGCTTTGTATTCTTTGAAAACTTTAACCAGCGAATCAAGACGTTTGTATTCCTGGTTCAGCTTTACATACCGCTTCATGTCCGACATCACTGCCGGGTCGGTTATCTGTTGCCCCACTTCTTCGAACCGGTGAAGAATGGATTCGTATTTTTCAAGTAATTCGTATGCCATATTTTTTCCTCCCATTCCCGCAAAGACGGGAATCTCGTTTTTAATATCAGGTGCCGGACTTATCCAATCCGTTTTTCCTGCAATTAAAAAGAGCTAATATTCAAATGTTCCGTATGATGATTTAATTGTAAGCTTTTTGCCGGTAAAAGGTTCAACGCGGCCGATAACCTGTGCATCAATATGAAACGATCTGGAAACAGCAATGATTTCTCCGGCCAGTTCGGGGTCGAGATAAATTTCCATCCGGTGTCCCATATTGAATACCTTGTACATTTCTTTCCAGTCGGTACCCGATTGTTCCTGAATAAGTTTAAACAGCGGCGGAACCGCGAACATGTTATCTTTTATTACATGCGCATTGTCGACAAAATGAAGCACTTTGGTCTGTGCCCCGCCCGAACAGTGAATCAGTCCGTGAATACGGTTCCGGTAGCTGTCCAGTATTTTTTTGATTACCGGGGCATACGTCCGTGTAGGCGAAAGAACCAGTTTCCCTGCATCAATCCCGAGTTCGTCAATGGCCTCTGTCAGCTTTTTCGTTCCTGAATAAACCAGATCTTCCGGTACTTCCGGATCGAAACTTTCGGGATATTGTGTTGCCAGGTAATGTGCGAACACATCGTGCCGTGCCGAAGTCAGGCCGTTGCTGCCCATTCCTCCGTTATATTCCTTTTCGTAGGTAGCTTTTCCGAATGAAGCCAGACCGACAATTACATCGCCCGGCCGGATGTTGCCGGCCGAAATCACCTCGCTGCGTTTCATGCGGCAGGTAACGGTCGAATCAACAATGATGGTTCGCACCAGGTCGCCCACATCGGCTGTTTCGCCGCCGGTAGGATACACTCCCACTCCCATTTTCTGCAATTCGCGGCAAAGTTCATCGGTCCCGTTAATGATGGCAGCAATTACTTCACCCGGAATTTTGTTCTTATTACGCCCGATGGTCGACGAAAGCAGAATATTATCGGTAGCACCAACACACAGCAAATCGTCAATATTCATGATCAGCGCATCCTGTGCAATGCCTTTCCATACCGAAAGATCGCCGGTTTCTTTCCAGTACATATACGCCAGCGACGATTTGGTGCCGGCCCCGTCGGCGTGCATAATGTTACACCATTCCGGATCGCCGCCCAGAATATCAGGAATAATTTTGCAGAATGCGTTGGGAAATAAACCTTTGTCGATATTTTTAATGGCCTGGTGTACATCTTCTTTGGAAGCTGAAACGCCCCGGGCCATGTATCTTTCGTCGCTCATATATATAATTGATTGCTTTTTAGCGCGACAAAGTTAATGTTTTTGGCTGAAGTTTTAAAAGCCTGCAAAAATTCGTATGCCAGACAAAATCAAAATTTGTTTTGTGTTTGAAAATAAATTGCTAGCTTCGCCTCCCGAATGTCACTATTTTTATAAAAAGTAACACGATGTCGGTTTCACGTTTTGGTGTATCACTGGAAGAAGAACTGCTCAAATCGCTTGACGAGTATGTACAAAGCAACGGTTTTTCCAACCGCTCGCAGGCAATCCGTTATTTAATTGAGAAGTACACGGTGGAGCAGAAATGGCAATGCGACAATATTGTTGCAGGAGCCATTACACTTGTTTATGACCACACGAAAAAAGACATCCGGGTAAAATCGATCGACATTCAGTTTGAATACCAGGAAGTAATTCTTTCGTCGCAAAATTATCATCTGAATGAAACCAATTGCCTTGAAATAGTGGTAGTAAAAGGCCCTTCCTATAAGTTGACGGAACTTTCAGATAAACTGATTGCAATAAAAGGATTACAACATGGTAAACTGATAATGAGCAAAGTATAATATTTTTTTACGCTAAAAGTAACACGATTATAATAAAAAGTAACACTATACAATAAACCTGTAAACGATGAAAAATTTTTCAATTCTCTTTTTGGTGCTTTCACTTATAACAATGGAACCAGCATTTGCCGATGGTAAATACACGGTTAAAGATACGATTCTGATTAACGAAGTGGTGGTAACCGGTACGCCGGTAAAAGTGAACCGGGAATATGTACCCATGTCGGTAAGTATTATAACGAGATCGCAGCTGGAAGAAAGCGACGAATCGGCTTTGCTGCCGGTTTTAAACGGCCGGGTTCCGGGATTGTTCGTTACCGAACGCGGGGTAACGGGGTTCGGAGTATCGGATGGTGCTGCCGGGCAAATCTCGATACGCGGAATCGGAAGTAATCCGACCACCGGTGTTCTGGTACTGATCGACGGACATCCTCAGTTTATGGGGCTCTTCGGTCATCCGCTGGCCGATTCGTATGTTGCATCCGATGCCGAACGGGTAGAGGTCATCCGTGGTCCCGGTTCGGTTTTGTACGGTTCAAATGCAATGGGAGGAGTAATCAACATCATTACAAAAAAACAGACTAAAGAAGGATTAAACGGGAATGCACGTTTGATGTACGGTTCGTTTAACACGCAGAAATACAGGGCTTCAACCGGTTACCGGAAAGATAAACTCAGCATTTTTGCCAGTGTAAACCACGACCAGACCGATGGGCACCGCGATAATTCCGATTTCAAAATAACAAACGGCTATTTAAAAACCGGTTACGAGTTTTCAAAAAATCTGACAGGGGCCGTCGATTTCAGTCTGGCCGGCTTCAAGACTTCCGATCCCGGGCCCGATACCCTGCATGCAGAACCGGGAGAAAAACTGGATATTACCCGCGGTTACTGGTCTGCTTCTCTCAATAACGACTTCGGCAAAATGTCGGGTACAGGCCGTTTCTACCACAATTTCGGCAAACATGATATTACCGACGGGTTTCATTCAACCGACCACAACTGGGGAATAAACCTGTACGAATCGTTTAAACTTCTGAAGGGAAACAATTTTACGGTTGGCGTCGATTATGCCAATTACGGAGGTAAAGCCAGGAACAAAATCAGCAACACTTTCCTTATCGACACTACTGTTTACGAATTAGGTATTTACGGTTTTATTCAGCAAAATTTATCAGGGAAAATCACCCTGGATGCAGGTTTGCGGTACAACGACCACCGTACCTACGGAAGCGAATGGATTCCTTCTTTCGGAACAACCTTCCAGCTTGCAAAACAAACAAGTTGGAAAGTCAGTGTTTCAAAAGGTTACAGAAGTCCGACCCTGCGGGAACTGTTTTTGTGGGGGCCGAATCCCGACCTCCGGCCGGAAAGTATATGGGATTACGAAACCGGTATTATTCATTCGTGCTTCGACCGGAAACTAAACCTGGAACTTACCGGTTATATACTGAAAGGAGACAATCTGATCCAACGGGTTGCCGGCAAGGGTTATCAGAATTCGGGCGAAGTTTCGAACAAGGGAATTGAACTTTCTGCCGACGCACGTGTGAACGATCATTTCGATTTTTACATGGCATACAGCTATATACACATGAAAACGCCGGTGTACGGAACTCCTGAAAATCAACTGTTTATCAGTGGAAATTACCGGTTCAAAAAACTTTTGCTGAATGCCAGTGTGCAGGAAGTTGCCGGACTGGATACCGATTCTTCGACAAGCGTAAGCAAAGAATCGTACACGTTGGTCGATGCAAAGGCCTCGTACCGTTTGTGTAAACTTGCACAGCTTTTCGTTAAGGGAGAAAATCTGCTCGACCAGAAATACGAAACGCTCCGGTATTATACCATGCCCGGAATAACCGTATTCGCAGGAGTTAATCTGAATTTTTAATTGCAGGTTACATCTGAATATTGTTACGGTCCAGAAATTTTTTAAAATCTTCCTGGTAGAACTCGCTGACCGGTATTTTATTTTTTCCTATGATGACATGGTTTTTCCCCAGGGCATCAATTTTCCCGAGGGCAATAATATATGACCGGTGTACCCGCATAAACTGTCCGGCCGGCAGTTCTTCCAAGATGGTTTTCATGCTTTTATGGGCAATCACTTTTGTACCGTCGCTTTTAAAAATTTTCAGGTAATCTTTCAGGCCTTCAATGAAAAGTATATCCCCGAAATTGACTTTTTCCAGCTGGTAATTTGCTTTTACAAAAAAGCATTCCGGGTCACTGCTGTTCGTATTTTTAACCCGTCCGTCGATTAATTCTTTTGCTCGGACAACGGCCTGCATGAAGCGGTCGAACAAAAAGGGCTTCAGCAAATAATCGGCGGCACGAAGGTTAAATCCTTCAAGCGCATATTCGGAATAGGCAGTTGTGAAAATAACAAGCGGTTTGTTTGCCAGACTGTTCAGAAACTCAATTCCCGTGATGTCGGGCATCTGGATGTCTAAAAAAATCAGGTCGGTTTCTTCTTTCTGAAGATAATCGATTGCTTTAAAGGCGCTGGTAAAACGTTCTTTCATATCTAAAAACGGCACCCGTGCGGCAAAATCGCATACCACATCCAGAGCCAGGGGTTCGTCGTCAATTGCTACACACCTTATCATGAATTAAGTTTTAAACTGAAATCAACAATGTATTGTTTCCCTTTTGCTTCAACATTCAGACTATACATTCCGGGATAGCGAAAGTTAAGGCGTTTTTTAAGATTCTCAAGCCCGAAGCCCGAACTTTCTGTTTTTTTCTTTGGAAAAATACGGTTGCTGGTATGTACATTCAGGCATTGGTCACGGTCGTCGACCCGGATTACAATTTCTGAAGGCTCCTTGTAGCTAACTCCGTGTTTGAATGTGTTTTCTATGACCGGGATCAAAAGCATGGGCTCAATCTCCACCGATTTGTTCTGCACATCCACGTCAAAAGTTATAACCATATCGCTTGCCAGCCTCATTTTCTGCAGTTCGATGAAATTCTGAATATAGTTCAGTTCTTCCGACAAAGGCACCGATTCCTTGTTTGCCTGGTAAATCATATACCGGAGCAGTTCCGACAGTTTTACAATCGCAAGCGGCGCATTCTCCGACTTCTGAACGGTAAGCGAGTAAATACTGTTTAGCGAGTTAAAAAGGAAATGCGGGCTGACCTGCGATTTAAGCAGAGAGAGTTCAGCAGCCAGCCTTTCTTTTTGCGCCTGGTCTTTTTGTTTCTCTTCGAGCCTCCAGCGCTGGTAAATTTTCCAGCCGGTACCCACAGCAAAGAAAAAGGTAATCTGGCTTAAATTCCGGAAACTGTCTCTGAAAGAAAGATGATACCCCCGGTCAATCATCCGGTCGCGGAAATCACGGAATTTGCCCCCCGGATCGAAATCAATTTTCCGGAAAACATAAATATCGATGGCCGGCTGTAAAAACAGAAAAACGGCAAAACCCACCAGGGTTACAACGATAAACCACGTAATCTTTTTGTTTTCAAGAAGCCGGGGAATAAACAGGTAAATATTCAGGTAAAAATATATCAGGAGCAAAACAAATTCCTTATTCCATATTATAAAGCGGTTCCAGTCCAGCTTCTGGTTCATGGTAATATTGGGAAGGAACAGGTAAACCGTCCACACAAGGATATGAAGCAAAATAGTATAAAACAGATTTTTCCGCATAGTCAAAAAAAATATAATCCCGATAAGATAAAAGTAACTTCGTTTGAAGGTAAACCGAAAAATTATAGATAAAACCTTTGTAAAAATAGACAGTCAGGGAATAATTAAGCTGAATGCAGCCTGTTTTTTCAGAATATGAATGGTATTAAAATTTGAATATCTTTGCGGAAGTTAAAAAAACGGAGTAAAATACTTGTATGAAGAACATTCGGAATTTCTGTATCATTGCCCATATCGACCATGGGAAAAGCACCCTGGCCGACCGCTTGCTGGAAGTCACCAAAACGGTAAACGAGCGTGATATGACGGATCAGGTTCTTGATAACATGGAATTGGAAAAAGAGCGGGGGATTACCATAAAAAGCCATGCCATTCAAATGGATTATGAGCTGAATGGTGAAAAATATGCGCTGAACCTGATCGATACTCCCGGACATGTGGATTTCTCGTATGAAGTTTCGCGGTCGATTGCAGCCTGCGAAGGAGCTTTGCTGGTCGTTGACTCGACACAGGGAATCCAGGCCCAGACAATCTCGAACCTTTACCTGGCCATCGACCACAACCTGGAAATTATCCCGGTACTGAATAAGATAGACCTTCCGAATGCTATGCCCGAAGTAGTAGAAGATCAGCTGATTGACCTGATCGGGTGCAAACGCGACGAAATTATTCGTGCCAGCGGAAAAACCGGTGAAGGAGTTGAAGAAATCCTCAACCGGATTGTGAAAATAATTCCTCCGCCGGTGGGCGATGCGGATGCCCCTTTGCAGGCATTGATTTTCGATTCTGTTTTTAACCCGTTCAGAGGCGTAATTGCCTATTTCAAGATTGTGAACGGGAAAATCAGCAAGGGCGACAGGGTTAAATTTGTTAATACCAAACGGGAATATGACGCTGATGAAGTCGGCGTGCTCCGTCTGGATATGGAACCCCGGAAAACGCTTTTTGCAGGCGATGTCGGTTATATTATTTCAGGAATAAAAACCGCTAGGGAAGTAAAAGTGGGAGATACCATCACTCATCTGGAACGTCCGTGTAATAAGGCCATTTCGGGTTTCGAGGAAGTAAAACCAATGGTTTTTGCAGGTGTTTACCCGATTGAAGCCGAAGATTATGAAGACCTGCGCGCTTCGATGGAAAAACTCCAGTTGAACGATGCTTCCCTGACTTTCGAGCCGGAATCGTCGGCAGCACTGGGCTTCGGTTTCCGTTGCGGTTTCCTTGGCATGTTGCACATGGATATTATACAGGAACGCCTCGACCGCGAATTCGACATGAATGTAATAACCACGGTCCCCAACGTTTCGTACCTGGTTCATCTTACCGACGGAAGTTCGCAACTGGTTTACAACCCGTCGGGAATGCCGGTTCAGAATGTAATCAGCCAGATTGACGAACCGTTTATCCGGGCCCAGGTAATTACCAAATCCGAGTTTATCGGCCAGATCATAAAACTTTGCCTCGACAAACGGGGAACACTGGTCAAACAGGATTACCTTACCACCGACCGGGTAGAACTCTCGTTCGACCTGCCGCTGGGCGAAATAGTTTTCGACTTTTACGATAAGCTGAAATCCATTTCAAAAGGATATGCCTCTTTCGATTATCACCAGACCGGTTACCAGCCGGCCAGACTGGTACGCCTCGACATTTTGCTGAACGGCGAAATGGTAGATGCCCTTTCTACGCTGATTCATTTCGACAATGCGTATAATTTCGGCCGGCGGATGTGCGAAAAGCTGAAGGATCTGATTCCGCGCCAGCAGTTCGACATTGCAATTCAGGCCGCTATCGGTGCAAAAATTATTGCCCGCGAAACCATCAAGGCAGTGCGCAAAGATGTAACTGCAAAATGTTACGGCGGTGACATTTCCCGTAAACGCAAATTGCTCGAAAAACAGAAAAAAGGGAAAAAACGAATGAAACAGATCGGGAATGTCGAAGTTCCGCAAAAAGCATTTATGGCCGTACTGAAGCTCGACTAAACGGTTTTCAGCTTCCTTCCGGAAGAAAGGAATTTTCCCCGATAGGGGGCAATTTTATTTTGATACGAACATTTAATTATCAAATGCTTGCATTATTATATCTTTCACATAGTTTCCTATCTCATCATTGTATTGATTTTCATTTATAACTAATTCTGGATAACCGCCCCATCCATCCATTTTGATAAAATTTCTTTTATCATTATAATCGCCTTTACGCAAATGGATTTTAAATCTCGTTTTAAATGATTCAACCCATATTAAACCTTTACCATTACTATAATATGATATCATACTACTATTTACTCTTTCATCAATATCATCACTGATATTTAATATCCATTCTCTTAAATCTTTCAATATACTATTGATTTTTTCAGACCCTCTATAAAGTACATTTTCCAAATTAATTTCGTCATCATTTTGAGAAATAACATCTTTAGAGTTAGTAGAATTAGAAGAATATGAAGTCGGCTGTTTAGATATAGTTAACTGTTCAAATGATATTAAGTCTCCATAAAATGAATATTTAACCAACTCAACATTTGCATTTATTTGATTGATTGCTGAAGTTTCCTTTTGGTCAAATTCTTCAGCGATTATCATCAATCTTGGAGAAATTTTCCAATCAACTTTTATTTCATTTCCAATCTTTTCTCTGACAATCATCTCAAATGTCCTACGATTATTTCTCAACCAGTCAATATAAAATAGACCTTGAATAATCGCGCTTAGATCTTTTTTCTTTTTATACTCAATTACTACAGGGGTTCCAATCTCATCAATACATAATGAATCAATTCGTCCATTGGGTATAGGATACTCTGTTTCAAGAAATTTTAGCCCGAAAAATTTTTCAATATTAGTCTCTACCAGATTCTGTAAATCTTTTTCTTTATCAAATTGGACACGTTTTACTGTTTCAATTAATTGCTTTTGATTAATTCTGTAAAGTGGCATAATTTTTATTTTAATGTTGCCCTAATGTTTTAGTATCTTATCCATCGCTCAGAGCAGTCGTTGCTAAAAGTAAAAAAATAATTGATATTAATGACGAATTGTGAGAGGTTTATAATGAGGAACATAGTGGCTAACTATTATTTTGAGGTGTTGTTTAAAAATTCCACGCAAAGTACGCAAAATTACAGAACGCAAAAAAACCTTTAGATTTGAATTATTAATAGAGATATGATAATTATGATGTTAAAAAGGGGGTTTTAGGGGGAGTTAATAACTTTGAAACCAGTTAATAACTCAAACCGGAGGGAACTTTGGTGAACTATGCAA
>Ga0183096_1000485_pt1 | contig 53208 bp, 38 predicted proteins | sample Biomet5_FD_127791 | JGI IMG/M metagenome (GOLD analysis project Ga0183096, IMG submission 127791) | Microbial communities from bioreactor (seeded with sewage sludge) at LBNL, California, USA - Biofuel metagenome 5 (version 2) (version 3) | ecosystem: Engineered > Bioreactor > Anaerobic >... | reverse complement strand
AAATTCTGAACTCTTTCTTCAATTGTAGCTTTCCGATCTTCATAAACATCTTTTCGTCCATTTTTATTAAAATCTATCCAGTCATGTTTATAAATCGACTCTTGAGCCGGAACAACAAAAATGTTTAGCAGTATAAACAGTATTATAAAAATAACTCTCATATAAATTAAAAATATTCGTAATACACTAAAGTCACATTTTTCAAAGATTACATCTATTAAAAGATATCCGGGAAGTCTATTTAATTTCCCGGATATCATCTATCGCAAACCCGAACAAAAATCAACGCAGTTTAACTTCCTTTGCATAATCAAAATCATCATACAAAGGCCTAAGAGGTATAATCTTTGACAAGTCATCTTTCACAGCCGTCATTGCAAAAATCCGAATGGCATGATTGTTAGGCAATTTAATGCTTTTCACATTTTTAGGTAAGTCTATTTTATACCTAAAGATATAACTATACTCGTACGCCTCATTTTCAGAAGGATAAGCAAGATGTCTATGAGAAGAAAACCAAGCAATATTATCTTTCTTCGCATAAGGAGTCATTATTGATTTTACTGTAACACCATCTTGTTTAAACTTGCGCCGATAGTATTGCCCAACATAACCTGACCAATATTGAATAGGTAATGCAATATGTTTTCCGTTAAGGATAAAGTCACCAATAGTATCATCAGTAGCCACCGCCAAGAGATAGAGTGCATTATAATTTCCATCAGGCAGCATAATAGTCTGTCCCTTACATATTACCGCATTATTCTCTTCATCCGCTTTACTACCCATTTTAAATAAAATATCATTATTCAAAAGTGTATCAGGGATCAACTCGGCAGGCATGCTGTATCTTCCTTCCAAGTTCCCATCATCCCTGTTCGAGTCATAGCTGAAAGCATCAACATTATATGGCAATTTCACCAAAGTTTGTTTAACCGCTTCCTCTCCTCTATCAGTTGTCGCAAATTTCACCGCATATGATTTTATCCCGTAGTGGGAAATATCAAACTTCAACTTCTTACCTGAAAAATCAGCATCTCCAATACGTTCTTCCTGCCCATTTACCTCATATGCATCAACTATATTCATAGGGAACTCAACTCCGACATTTTGAATATCTTTACCAATTAACTCATTTATGCGAATAACATAATAGTTTGAATTCTCCATTTTTTTACAAGCCATAAGTCCTACCTTAGGAGAACTAACCCTAACCCACGAAATGGATCGGCCAGATTTTCCAGAATGCTTATCAGTTGTAAAAGACAATAAAGGTTGATTAAACATTTTTCCCTGCCAAGGCGTTAAAGCTTTTCTCCAATCACCAGAGTGTGCATAAATTCCATATCTAAAATGATGAATACCCCAATCCTGTGATTGTTGAACCACATATCTTTTATTTACTTCAGGAGTAAATAAAAGAGTTAAGCGAAGCGTACTGTCATCAGGTTTATCAGAGCCATATTTACAATCTTCCAGAATAGACACTCCAAATTTACCTGAGTTATCTGTTTGATCAAACCATTGACGGGAAGGTACTTCATATTTCTTTGGATTATTAATACCTCTTTCAATGGTGCCGACTCCCATATTATATGTTGTTTCATCATTCTTAGCAGCTAAAGGGAAAGCCGCTTTCAAACTAACTCCGGAGGATTGCCAATCAATATTATTATCAATAACAAACCGCTTACCGGATGCACCTGCCGAAAGAGACAGGTACTGAGTAATTATTGAATTCTTGCCACTACGCTGCACTTCCAAAGCTACACGCAACGGACCTTCTTCTACAACACGTATAAATACATCTTCATCCATATGGGCAAAGGGAGGTTTCTTCCTATCACTCCATTCCATATTCCAGGCAGGCCAAGTATATGATTTTTCTGATTGGAAATCTAATGTTGCCGGTTTAGACAGTAACTGGCACCCATTCTTCTTATCATAAATACTCGTAAGGTTTCCCCTTGCATCAAGTTTGATACTATAATATTCATTCTCAAGAGAACGATTTGAGACCTTCAATAGAGAATTTCCCTTTGCCTTTTTATGGCTTTCCCTAACATCAAACACAGCCAAACCAACAGAAGGAACTTTCCCTTGAAAGATGAATTTAACAACATTCCCTTTCTTCTCCAAAATTTGACTTGGAACGATCTTCCCATCCGGGCCAATTACTTCAATATCCGCCGGTACCTTATCAAAAGACAATTCAGTCGTTACTATATCTTCCCGATCCATTGCCACAGGATTATATACAACAACGGGAGTACCTTTTACCTTTGTATTTAAATCATTAGCCAATACTCCAACGGCATGTTGCAATACATCTGAGAAAACATTAGCTGCAACGTATTCATCATTCCATGAATATTCATAAGCTTTCGGAGTAGCTGTCCCGGGAAGTATATCATGAAATTGGCTTTCCAGAAGCAATTCCCATGCACTGTTCAATCGTTGATAAGGATAAGAAGCCCCCTTCCAGTCCGCAAAAGTAGCCATCTGTTCGGCAGCTTTGGCCAAAAGTTCATTTTTCCGGTTCATCTTTTTCATAAATGCCTCAGAAGTCAGAGAACCCGCACTATGCTCGGTCAAGAGTAAATCACCCTTATACACAGGCAGATTCTTTCTTATATCTGGTGTGATATCCTTAAACATTTGGTCAGACGAGGTCAATAATACCTTAAAATTACTCTTTGAATTAAATAAACTACCTTCAAGATGCCTCACATCATCTTCCCGCGGAGCTCCTCCTTGATCTCCAACACCATAGTACTTGTAATCAAAAGCATACCCCGTCTTGGACTTATTCTTATCTAATCTTTGACTCCATTCCTCATCTAAATCAAAATGAGGCTTAATATGACTGACATAAGAACCTGGATTTAGAGCAGAGATAAGTCCTTTCCCATCAGGACCAGACCAAACTCCTACATTAAAGGGAACTCCTGCAGCAGACCCCCAAGTTAATTTTTGAGTAGAAAACCCTTTGAGTCCTGCATAGTTAAGAATTGTTGGTAAGCACGCTGGAAATCCAAAGCAATCCGGCAATAAATAGTCAGCACTTGTTTTTCCAAACTCTTTCTTAAAGAAATTATTGCCATACAAGACTTGACGTATAATAGACTCAGGATTAGAGATAAGAGTTTCCGCTTCATCAACGGACGAACCAGCTACATTCCAACGTCCTTCCTTCACATATTGCTTTACCTTTTGATATAGTTCAGGATAATACTCTTTCATTAAATGATAACGAAAGGAACCCGTAAAGTTAAATACATAATCAGGATATTTATTAAAAAGGTAGAAATTCTCCGTCATAATGTTTTTTATATACTTATCAATGACTGTTGGATAATCCCAATTCCATTGAGTATCTAAATGAGAGTAACCAATAGTATATAAAACCTTATCTTTATTAAGGTCATAATCCATCTTATGCTTAGCATACTGAGCTAAGATATTCTCAGAGCAAAGAAAGAAGAAAATACCAATAAAGGTAAAAAGGAGCCTTTTTAAGTCAAATTTTACTATATTCATATTTCAGTTTAATTATTTCATAACTTTAATTATCAATCTTACACTCCCATGTAATAGATATTTAAATAGTGCTTTAATTATAGTCAGGATTTTGTTCAAGTACAGCTCCTGTATTCAGATCTATTTCAGATTGTGGAATAGGAAAAAGATTCTGATGATCCAAAATACTTAACCCAGGATTTACCGGATCATTATTATACTTACGAACTCTTTCGACTAGATTTCCCAAACGCATAAGAGTGAGCATTCTCCACTCTTCCGTATATAATTCTCTAGCCCGTTCATCAAGAATGAAATCTATAGTCACATCATTTGCCGTTATAGGAGTTGCATGTGACCGATTCCGAACAGCATTAATATCTGCAGCAGCCTTAGCCTTATCACCTAAGCCCAAATATCCTTCAGCACGAAGCAAATAAGTCTCAGCTAATCGCATGGCGTACAAATCTTTAGAATTATATCCTCCTCCGGATCTAGCTTCATCAATATAATGTTCATCAGGAGTTGCAACTTTCATAAAATAAGGAAAAATATATTGAGTCGTATCTTTAAGAGCGCTAGCTCGCGCACCATTATAAAGACTAAAATCTATTTTTTGACCATTATATGCAGAATTGGGATTATCAAAATAGAACGTTCTTTTGATATTGGCTTCTGAGTTCCGATCATCATCCCAATCCCCTTTCCAAATATCATAAGCCACATAATTTGTCGGCCTGACCCATGCTACCGGTCTACCTAATAAATTGCTGTAACCTGTATAATTTCCACTGTACAATTCCCCTAAAATAGCTGGGTAACCATCCGGCGTATTACCCATCCTATAATAAGCTGGTCCAAAAGCTCTTTCTCCTGCATACAAGCCTCCTCCAACTATATTGGGATCATTTTGAATAACCCATATAGCCTCAGTATTGGAGCCCAAGTTCTGATTACCCATAGTGAACAAGTCAAAATAAGCATTTTCTGTACCAAAAAGATTTGGCTGATTACCAAACCGCTCTTTCATGAGAGCATATCCATAATCACTAATAACATGAGAAGCTGCGTCTACAGCAGCCTGATATTTCTTTTCAGCTAAATAAACTTCACTTAAAAGATGCCAAGCCGCACCTTGAGTAAGTCTCCCTTTTTCCGATTCTTTTCCAGGAACTGGCAAATTTACAGTAGCATATTTCAGATCAGATTCCATCAATGCATAAATAGAATCTTTCGGCGCTCTCACAAAGTCGGTTTTTGGCGTTGTGACAGGTTCCGTAATTAAGGGAACGTTCCCAAACATTGTTATTAAGATACGATAGCTGAATGCTCTAAAGAACTTGGCTTCCGATATATAAGACTTTTCTTTGTTTTCATCCGCCCATTTTATATTATCTATACCTTTTAATACAATATTAGTCTGATAAACCAAATCAAATGCTTTAGTCCAATATTCTTTCGGTAACGAACCGTCAGGAACAATTTCCGTATCCCAATTACTCATTGTTCCTCCTCCGGGATCTTCTCCATTATAAGCTTCATCTGTACCTAACGCAACATAAACAAACATATATTTTGCATCTACATTACTATACCAATCTCTAGCTAAACTATATAATCCAACAACACCCATTTCTACATCACTCGGATTTTCAAAAGCATTAGAAGAGGAAATAAAGTCCAAAGGTTTCTCACTTAACACATCACTACAAGAAGAGAAACAAAACGCTGTACAAAAGAAAAACAAACTTCCAGCAACAATATTATATATTATACAAGTACTTTTCATTGTAACATATTTTACAGTTTATAACAAATTAAAAACCAGCATTAATGCCGACAACAAAACTTCTCATTAATGGATTTTGAACATCCGGATCCCATCCAGACCATTTAGTCCACGTATACAAATTGTTGCCGCTTAGGTAAACACTCAAGTTATTCAAGCCTAAGGTATTAAGAGATCTTCTATCAAAATTATAAGCTAAAGTTACATTCTGTAAACGAATAAAACTTTTATCCTGATATATAGTAGGAGCTATTTTAGGATTATAATACATACCCGGAGCATTGTTGACCGGATGATCAGGCCTCCAATAATCCCTGACAGCTGTCCTGTTTAACCGATATGCAGAATCTGTTCCACCGGCAACTAAGGCATCGGTATTTGAACCCATATAATATCCATTTCCTCCCTGAATAGAATTAAAGAAGACATTAAGCGACCAATTTTTATAATTGAACTGATTACCGAAACTTACCCTGTAATTAGGATCTGTAGAACCAAGTATTTTTCTATCATCACTTGCCGTTATCTTTCCATCTCCATCCAAGTCTTTCATTTTAAACTGACCAGGATAATAACCTTCCAAGATAGTTCCATTAAAAAGGTCGGATTCTTGCCATACCCCCTTAACATCATATCCATAAACCGAATTAATAGGATGCCCCACAAACCAACTATTTCCAATATCCTCAGTGACATTATCATAAAGCTTTGTTATCCTATTTCTATTTAAAGAAAAAGCAATGTTACTGGTCCATTTAAAAGTAGGATTCTCAATATTATGTGTTTCTAAATTAATTTCAACGCCATGATTTTTGATACCACCAATGTTATCCCATACACTTGAATTACCGGAAATCCTTGGTATAGCCCGTTCGACCAACACATCAGAAGTCACCGCATCATAATAATCAAGGCTACCGCTAATTCTATTACTCAAAATTTTAAAATCAAGACCTACATTCACTGATTTGGTTTTTTCCCAACCCAAATTATCATTACCCATAGATCCCGAATACAATCCGATAGCAGTATTTCCATCAAAAACAGTGCTTGTACTACTCATCTGGGACTGGCTTTTATAGCGCCCAATACCCTGATTTCCATTTAAGCCATAAGATAAACGTAACTTTAAGAAATCAAGCCATTTAAGCTTATTAAGAAAAGATTCTTCAGAAGTCACCCATGCCAATGATAGCGATGGAAAACTCCCCCATTTTTTGTTACTACCAAAGCCAGAATAACCATCACGTCTTACTGTAGCTGTCAACAAATATCTTTCTTTAAAAGAATAATTAACCCTTCCCAAAAAAGATCTGGTATACTCTTTATATGCAGAAGAAGATATCTTTTGAGTTTCTGCAAGCTCTAAGGAATTATAGCCTAATTTCTCTGATGTAAATCCAATGCCATCAGCTACAGTTCCTTCTCCCTTAAGTTCCTCGTCGCTATGAAGCAGAGTGATGTTTATTTTATGATTCTTGTTAAATGTGTGTTTATATGTTATAATATTATTTATCAACCATTTTTGTTGAGTACTATTATTTTTAGTTCCTTCACCATCCACCTTGGATCCTTCTGCTACAGATTTAGGGAAATATTGATAATGCCGGCTAAAGATATAATCCCTAGAATAGTTTACTTCATACTGAAGCCCTTTAATGAATGGAACGTTAAACTTACCCTTTAAAACAAGATTCACGTTATCAACAGGTTGCGAGTCTTTTACTTTCTCATGTCCCAAAGGATGATATGCATAAGATTCTCCAGCAATATAAACAGGATACTCTCCTGAATCATCGTATTTACTCCCCAAAGGACTTGCTATCAAAGCTTGTGATATGGAAGCCTCAAGTCCTGAATAATCACGATGAGCATACATTGGAGCAAACTCAACTGTAAACCAATTTGTTATCTTATTTTCAAATTTAGCCAACAATGTTAATTTACTAAAATTATCATCAACCAGTATGCCTTTTTGATTTGTATAAGAACTTGATAAATAGTAATTAGTCCTTTCCGTTTTTCCCGAAACACTCAGTGTATAAGATTGAATAGGAGCAGTTCTAAAAACTTCATTTAACCAATTGATTTCTTTACCCGCTAAATAATTATTCTGTTCTTCCGCCGTTCTTAAATAAGATGCCACCAGATTCTTATCTGTAACATCAGGTCGTACAGGTCTTCCATCTGCACTTGTAGGCATAGTCTTATACCAATTATACAGACTTTGTTGATAATAATAATCCACAAGTCGAGTAGCATACTGTTGACCATTCATTACATGATCCCGATCGGTATTCGCAAGATTCTGAACACCATAATAAGCATTAAAATTAAATTGAGGTTTACCAGACTGCCCTTTTTTAGTTGTAATTACAAGTACTCCATTTGCTGACCGGGAGCCATATACAGCTGCCGAACTCGCATCTTTTAGCACATCAATAGAAGCAATATCATTAATATTCAAATCTGCGGTACTTCCATTAAAAATCATACCATCTACAACAAGAAGAGGAGTATCACTTGCTGATAATGATGTTTTTCCTCTGATAGATAATCCACCGACTTCACCCGCTTTAGACCCGCTTTTTGCATTCAGTCCAGGAGTAGCACCTTGCAAGGCTTGTACAAGATCCGTTGTGGGTGTCATATCCTTTCCCGCCATATTAATATGAGAAATTGAGCCTGTAAGATCTTTTACCTTTTGAGTACCATAGCCAACAACAACTACCTCATCCAGCATTTTGGTATCTTCCTTCAAATTGATAATAAAATCCCGCTTATTGCTTATCCGGATTTCCTGTTTTTCATAGCCAATGTAGGACACCTGAAGCACTCCATTATAAGGAGCAATAAAATTAAATTTTCCATTTAAATCGGTAATGGCACCTATTGTTGTACCTTTTATAGACACATTAGCACCGATAATAGGTTCACCTGACAAGTCTTTTACCACACCAGATATTCTATACTTGTCATTTTGATTAATATTATCAGTGCTATAACCTTTCGCCTTTCTTAATAAAATATTCCTTCCTTCTATCACATAATCAATATTCCCGTCTTTAAATACTTTATTTAAGACACTTGTTATTGATTGTTTACGAACATCAATCTTTATATCTTTATTCAAATCAACTTCTTTCACGTTGTACACAAATAGATAATTGGTTTGACGTTCAATATTTTCCATTATATTACTTATGGAAATTTTATCAGAGACTATTGTTATACGCTTCTCCTGCGAATAAGATTCACTTGCAAAGGCACTTCCTATAAATACAAACAGAATAAATCCTACCAGCCTCATCCTTTTTAAAAATGTTTTTATTTCAGTACAAGATTTACGATACAAAATATTTTTCATATATTTGTAGATATAATTAAGAGTTACTAACTTAAGATTATGGGGCCAATTTATAATTGGCTATTTACGGGGCGGTGTTACAGCACCGCCTTTTTTACAACACTTTTTCTATACCATAGGCAATATTTTTTAATTAGACAAATTCGGATATTAATTAATAGTAATCAGGTTCTTATCATCATCTTTCATATAAATAAAATTATTATCTAACCTTAAAACTTTAAAAACATGTTCAATACCATCGCTTACCCAAAATTTGCCCGTATAACGATTCGATAATATTTTTGTATTATTCACAACAATATTAACTCCATAATAGAGCTTTAATTTATCAAGCATTTCCCGTATTGAAACATTATTAAAATAAAGAAGGCCATCCCTCCATCTAAAGTATTGTTTATCTTCTATCTGTTTTCTTATTAGACCATGATGCTTATATATAGCCATCTTATTGGGTGTCAATTTCATCCTTTCGCCCGTGCGCGTACTGTATATTTCTACACAACCTCTCAATAATGAAGTCGCCCACATTTCATCGGTACTATAAGCCATTACGTTGAATTCCGTCCCCAAAACCTTTACATCGTATTTACAGGTTTCAACAATAAATGGTTTTTCCTTATTTTTGGAAACAATAAAGTATCCTTCGCCGTCTAACTTTACTTTACGATTCTTTCCTTTAAAAACAGAAGGGAAAGTCAGTCGACTCCTTGCATTTAACCATACTTTAGTCCCATCTGACAGCGATATTTCAGATCTCTGACCTGGAGGAGAATAGACACACTGAAGCTGCTCTATATTCTTATTCATCCAACCGCTAACGCCAGAAACTATTCCCCAAAGAGCAAGAACTATAATAGCAGCAAACTTCATCATCCTTATAACAGTCCGATCTAAGAAGAAATGCTTTTTTTGAGCAGAGACAGCCTCTGCATTCCAGAGAGAAATATCAAATAATTTACGCTGTGCCATATACTCACGTAAATTCTCTTCATCTCTCTGAATCCACTCAGTTATTTGTTGTCTCTCTCTATCTGTTGCATTTCCAGAAATATATTTTTGCAATAAGCTTGTTGTCATATTATGTAGTTATATACTAAAAACGATTCAGACAGTGAAAACCCTAAACTAATTTTTAAATTTCATTCATAATCCATTAAATAAATAGGATACATATAATAAAGCTATCCCAATATATTCTATCAAATAAAAAAATATCAATATATTCTTCTATAGCCATAAATAAATGGCTAATTTTATGCCATCGTTAACCAACTTGCTTATAATCCATGCAGAAAGAAAAAAGACGGGTCGTAATACATTTATTAGCCGTGGCTATTTTATGTCAGTTCATCTTTTCTCCAAAAATATGGAGCCAGTCATTACTCTTCCACCACTTAAAAATAGAAAACGGACTTTCCGAATATTCGGTACAAGCCATATATCAAGACGAGTTAGGCAGGCTATGGATTGCTACCAGAGACGGGTTAAATCTATATAACGGCAATAATATCGAAGTTTTCCGCCCTATAATGAATGATACCACTTCCATTATAGGACATGACGTATACAACGTCACAGGAAACCGCAAAGGAGAGATTTACATCCATTGCATGACAGGAGTCATGTTGTATGATATGGAACAAAAAAAGTTCCATACCGTAGTAGCACAAGGAATAGAACGAATATCAATGGGAAAGGAACATCTTTGGGCCTCCTATAAGAATAAATTATATGCATTAAATAACAAAACAAAAAAGTTAGTAACATACCACTCGTTTGACAAAAATATAAATATCACCTGTATAAATGAAGCCTGCAACGGAAATATATACATCGGAACACGGGACAACGGACTAATTATATTATATAAAGATAAACGCACCATTCATTCTTTCTCAAACGAAAATATCATTTGCATTTTTGAGGATAATAAGCATAATCAATGGATAGGTACACTGAAAAACGGATTGTATTGTATCAAAGGAAATAATGAGATTGTTCATTACAAGCATGACCCTAATAACGAAAACAGCCTTTCAAACGATTTTATCCGATGCATCAATCAGGATAATCTGGGGAATATATGGATAGGTACTTTTTACGGCCTTAACCTACTAAATACACCAGAAGAGAAGTTCGACCACTACTTCCATTCCGATGAAAAGCAATATAGCATCGGAAGCAATTCCATATGGTGCATTTTAAAAGATAACCAAGGATCGTTATGGATAGGAAGTTTCTATGGAGGAGTAGATATTCTCAATCCGGAATATCTCTTCAACAATTACTATACACCAGGAAAGGACGGGAGAGGATTATGCGGAGGAGTCATCGGAAGCGTAGCGGAAGATGAATCCGGCAATTTATGGATATGTAGCGAAAACACCGGTCTAAACTTTTTTAATAAAAAGCAAAGAACCTTTCAATGGTTTTTAAACGAGAACAAAAATCAAACCACCTCTACCAAGGGAGCGCTTAAGGATGTATGCTATGACCACCAGCAGCATTGTCTATGGATAGGATACCACTTGAAAGGATTAAACCGAATGGACATAAAAAGCAAGAAGGTGGAAAGAATACATTTCACAGATGTTAGTGCCGGCGATGATTATGTAAGACGCATCGTTCCCTTTGAGAATAAACTTCTGCTCGGAACACACAACTCCGTATACCTTTTCAATAAAGACAACAGGACTGCTCACCCTCTCTTTGATAACAATAAATATAAGCTAACGGAAAAACAGATTTGGGATATGTTTCTTGATTCCAAACAACGGCTTTGGTTCTCCACTTCATCTGAAATATATTGTTATTCTATGAAAAGCAAAAAGATGTCGGCCTATCAATATAATTCCAACGATTCCACAAGTTTGCAAAACGGCAACTTATATGTATTTACTGAAGATAAAAGCCATCATATATGGGTAGGGTCAGCAGGAGGAGGCATCGCATTGTTCAATGAAGAATATCAGAAATTCAAACGATTCAATACTGCGAATTCCCTGTTAATAGATAATTATGTATTAAACATTGCCACAACTCCCGAAAACAATCTATTAATAGCAACAGACAAAGGAATCTCATGGTTCAACACCAGAAACCATTCATTTGTGAATTACCACAACACGGATATTTACCCCTTTATGGCATTAACCGAACGTTCCCTCCATGTCACTAAATCAGGCGATTTAGTAATAGGAAGCGTCAACGGAATGTCTATCATAAAAGAGGACGACCTCAAAATGAAGGACAAGAAGTTCTCTATTAATTTTTATTCTCTTTCCATAAACAATAATATAGTAAAACCAAGCGATGATACGCGCGTATTAAACAAGGCTATAGAATACACCGATACCATTAATTTATACCCCAGACATACGGTATTGAGCATCAACTATTCCATATCAAACTACATAAAAGCCATCAGACCAATTGTATATTACAGACTAACCGGCTTCAACAATAAGTGGATACAAACATCATCCAGCGAGATAGTCTATACCAACCTCTCACCGGGAACATATAATTTGCAGATTAAAGCAGAAGCAGGAGAGTCAGGCCAATTCAGCTCCCTGAAATCACTGTGTATTGTCGTACATCCCCCTTTCTACAAAACGGCCTGGGCTTATACTATCTATGTCATTCTAGCCATCCTGCTATTCTGGTGGTTCATTCGCTACTACACTTATTTAATCAGGATGAAGTCATCTTTACAATATGCAAAACGGGAAAAACTGCACATTGAGCAGTTGAATCAAATGAAAATACAATTCTTCACCAACATCTCCCATGAGTTACTAACCCCAATAACTCTCATTATCTCTCAACTCGAATCCATACTACAGCTAAGTGATATCCATTCGGGAATATCGAAGAAAGTACTAAGCGCACTTCACAATACCGACAAAATGAACCGCTTAATTAATGAGCTATTGGACTTCAGCAAAGAAGAAAGAGGAAACTTACGACTAAATATCAGCGAACAAGATATCGTTAAATTCACAGATGAAGTCAGCCAACCTTTTAAAGAGTACGCCACCAACAAAAACATAAGATTCTCTTTTTCCTCTACCGAAACAAGCATGCAATTATGGTTTGATAATATTCAACTGGAAAAAGTGATCTACAACCTGCTGTCCAATGCTTTTAAATATACCAAACCCGGCGGCAGCATAGCCGTTCATCTCTCTAAGAAAGAAGAAAGTATATTAATTGAAATAAGTGATACGGGTTATGGCATATCCCCTGAGGCAATAGACAAAGTTTTCGACAGGTTCTATCAGGAAAAAAAGTCCTATAATGTTCAAGGCTCCGGTATAGGTTTGGCCTTATCCAAGGAAATTGTTAAAGCTCATGGAGGCAGCATCTCGGTAGAAAGTGAAGTTGGCAAAGGAAGCACCTTTACTGTTTGTCTGCTACAGGGAGACGCACACTTCGACTATAACAAAGTGCAAAAAACAGGAACCGAGCAGCAAGAAATAGCCAAGGTTATAGCTTACGAGAAAGAAACAGAAGAGATAGAACAGACCCCAAAAACGAAGAAAGAATATAGCATACTCATAGTTGAGGATAACGAAGAAATGCTGAATATTTTAGCTGAAATATTTACTCCCTATTATGACGTTCACCTTGCATCAAATGGTGCCGAAGGGTTAAAGCAGGCGGAATCCATCCAACCTCACATTATATTATCAGATATTATGATGCCTGTTATGAATGGAATAGAATTATGTAAGAAGATAAAATCCAATCTCAACACTTGCCACATACCGGTTGTCCTGCTAACAGCCCGTATTGCGGTAGAACATATCATCTTCGGACTGACCAACGGCGCAGATGATTATGTAATCAAGCCTTTCAACGCCAAAATATTATTAGCACGTTGCAACAACATTATAAAAAACAGAGAAATATTGCAATCATATTATAAGAGCAACCCTGTTTCGGACACCAAAGCAATCGCCACAAACAGGTTGGACCAGGAACTGTTGGACAAAGCCACTCTGATTGTTGAGAAGTACATGCAAGATATAGACTTTGACATTGATTTATTCGCTAAAGAAATGTGCCTTGGAAGAACTAATCTTTTCAGGAAAATTAAAGGCATCACCGGACAGACTCCCAATGAATTCATCATAACAACACGATTAAAGAAAAGCCTCTCTATTTTAAAAGAGCATCCTCAGATGCCCATATATCAGGTAGCCATGATGGTTGGATTCAAAGAAGATTCTTACTTCATGAGGTGCTTTAAAAAGAATTTCGGAAAGACCCCATCTGAATATCGGGAAAGTTAAAACACCCTTGCTACAATATGTAACAAGGGTGTTTCTTTAAGAATTAAGGCTTTGACACCTTTTCATTAATTGTCTGTTACCGCCTCTGATAAACCCGGACGTAATCAACATCCATAAAATTAGGAAAAGCTGAATCATCTATTCCTTTTTTTCCTCCTAATCCACCACCTATAGCCAAATTAAGAATCAAGTAAAAAGGACGGTTATAGGGCCAATACGCAGAACCTGATCCATTATCCGAAAACTTAAAATAGAGAATACCATTGACATATGCTTTTATCTCGGCCTCATTCCATCCCAAAGCATAGACATTAAAACCTTTTGTTGCACTATCCAAATAAATGGTTTTCCCTTTTTGAGTGCCTTTTATATGGTTATATGCACCCGTATGTACAGTTGCAAATACGGAATCCGGTTTAAAACCAACATGCTCCAGAATGTCAATTTCTCCACTTTGAGGCCATCCTCCATAAGTATTCTCAGTAGGCAGCATCCAGATGGCAGGCCATGTTCCGACTCCCGCAGGTAACTTTGCACAAACTTCAATCCTGCCATATAGCCAGTCTCCCTTATGCTTCGTAATCAATCTGGCAGAGGTGTAGTGTTTGCCGTTAAAATCCTCTTTTAAAGCTGTAATGCGCAATATACCATTACAGACATAAGCATTCTTCTCATTTCCAACAGTATACCACTCTGCCTCATTATTGCCCCACCCATAAGAATTACCTCTCGTATCATAGCTCCATCTCGTTGAGTCAGGCAAGCCTGAATAATCAAACTCATCAGACCAAACCAATTTCCATGTACCACGAGCATTGCCAGTTTCCTGCGCCATAACAACGTTTCTCCCCAATACGAACAATGAGATGAAAAGAGCAAAACGTATACAGTTATCAGGGAATAGGAACAATCTTCTTTTACACATAAAACTTTATTTTAAAATCCACATCACCTTATTAACCTCATCATATCCATCAAATTGTCTGTCAAGAGCTTCAACCAGATTATCGCGGTTATAATCACTCTCACCGGTGGGATAAAGCCAACGCAACGGAATTCCGTTTTTATTATCTTCATTCAAGTTGGTATCCGGGTTAATCGGGAAATCCGGATATCCTGTTCTTCGGTATTCAAAATAACTGGTTTCCGGATCTTGAAAGAAATTCAAGATATATCTTTGCATCCAAATTTGTTTCAATTGATCACTCGTTGAGGTTTTAAAAGCAGCTTCATTAGTAAAATAACTATTTATATAATCTTGATTAATAGCCATACCATGAGTATACTTAGTCTGAGTATTAGCCATCATGGAAGAGAGTGCCGCCTTCACCCCCGATTGATAATAATCTTCGGCTGCCCCTGTTGTAATCCAATTTCGTACTCTTGCTTCAGCCAGAATTAATTGTTGTTCCGCGTAAGTTATCAGCATACGAGGTTCCGAAGCTTCCTCCAGCTGATACCGCAAATTTAAAGCGGAGAACTTATTTGCACTATGCATTGCATTCATTTGAGCATAATCCATGGATACATCCACACCGACATATGCGTCCGGGGCCGATTCTGAAATACCTGAAGCTATCTGTGCCTTTGAAGGTTCTGCAATATAATACATTCTACGGTCCGATAACTTCTTCAAATTATCAATAAGTAGTGAGCTAATCACCGTTCTACTTGTAAACTGATCACTCGTCGAATAAAGCGGATGCCTATTTTGGCTGGAATATACCAGTCCCCAATAACCGGTAGAAGCCTCCATTAGATAATTTTCGGAAACAATCTTTGCAAAGCGTTCTTTTATATTGATCTTAGAACTGCCTTCTTTTGAGCTCAAACTCATCAAGACTCTTAAAGCAAACGCATTGGTGGCTCTTCTCCATTTATCAGGATTACCATTATACGGTGTGGGATCTCCATTAAAAGTTGTTCCTGACTTAAAACAAGAATCGGCTTTTTCCAACTCGTTCACCACTCCTAATAAGACGTCCTCCTGAAGATCATATTTAGGCCTATAAACTTCTTTCAAACCTAAATTGGCATCAGAGTACGGAATATCTCCCATTTCCATCGTTAACCTATAAAACATTGCCGCACGTAGAAAATAGCCAACGCCGGCATACGAGCTTTCCATCAAAGTACCTTTTGCATATTCATTCATTTGATCAATGTTGGGTAACATAGTCATCGCTCCAAAAGAGCTATTTCCTATTTGGTTATACTGCGTCCCCATGATCCCTTCATTGGCATACCCCACATATTTGGGAAATGCATTGTCTGAAACCATAGCTTTTGCATCCTTGCCACTAAACTTGGCCATTACCAATATGTTATTTGTGCATAACATAGAGGCACTTCCTTCTGTTGTACTGTCAGGATTCGTATTTATATCATCAAAATTACTGCAATTCATTAAAAGCAATGCCATAAATACACATCCCATTATCTTAACTATTTTCATAATCTAAATATTAATGTGTCAGAATTTCATTTGAATATTAAACCCTACGTATCTGATAGAAGGATCGGTAAGATTCTCACTACCGCCATCAGGATCAGAATATTTAAAATCTTTAGCCCACAAAAGGACATTCTGTCCGACTGCCGAAACAGCAATACCTTTACTCCCTAGCTTTTCACACCACTTTTGGGGAACATTATACGTCACCGAAATATCCCTGATTTTGAAAAAAGTCGTGCTCATAATGTCCAAAGGAGATGCATAACCGCCCCATGCAAAATTCTTATGTAAACTATTTATATAGTTTTTGTACGTCACATAATGATCATTCGGAGCAAATGTCCTGGTATCAGTGACTATATTTCCATAGGTATCATAAGACACGCTTCCCGAAACCACTTTAACTCCTTGCCCCAAATAATTGCTTGTTCCCGGTTTTGTGGCATCTAAATAACGTTCGGGAGTGACAGACTTAGGATGTACTCCATTTCTCCACATATAAGCTTCTGTAAAACTGGAGGTTTTGCCACCTACACGCCCGTCCATTGAGATATTAAAGGTCCAATTCTTATACCTCAAAGAAGTAGAAAATCCCCATATCCAATCCGGATCATTATAACCGTCAACAGATGCATATTTAGAATACTGAGGCAATCCATTCACCAAAATCATATTCCCTTGAGGATCTTTCAAATAGTCATTAACAAGATTATAATCCGCACGCTTTCCGACTTTCACCCATGGAACATCCCACGAAAATTGTTCATCCAATTTAGTGAACCGTATCACACTTGTCGACCAGTTCAACGCACAGTCCCACTGAAGGTCTTTCATTTTAACCGGAGTAAATTTGGCAGAGATTTCAACTCCCTTACGCGTTTTTTCTTCTTTCGAATTTTGGTATTTGCTGGAATATCCACTTGCCTGACTAATGGAACTGTAAACAATATAATCATAGTAACGCCTGCTAAAATGAGTCACATCCAAAGAAATTCTATTCTTTAGGAAGTTCACGGTAGTCCCAAACTCTATGGTTTCAGAAGCAGTAGGAGAAACATCATTATTTCTGATAGAAGTCGGTAAACTTGCTGAACTCATGGTACCCCAGGCGTTTGCTGTAACAGAATAAGTGTTATTTATTTCATATATACCGGCAGGAGATTTTGAAGTTGTCCAGGAACCTCTGACTTTCCAATAAGAAAGCCAATCCTGCTTTGGCAATATTTCAGTTGGAATGAAGCTGGCTGAAACAGACGGATACAGATAAGACCGGGTTGAAGAAGGTAAGGTAGAACTCCAGTCATTCCGTAAAGTTCCTTCGGCAAATAGCATACTCTTCCAGCCGACTTCAGCTTTTGCATACAAACTGTTGACTTGCTGTTTTGAAGTAGCTGTGCCTATGTAGGGCGTATTAATTGAAGCTTTTAATGAATAAAAACCGGGTACGCTCAATCCGCCCTGTGTCCGGGCTTCAATAGCATTATAATGGGTATAATATAGAGTACCACCGGCAAGTCCGTTCAAATTAAAATCACCAAACTGCTTTTGGACGGTTAATATGAAATCTCCAGTAATACTATAACCTCTGCTCAACCCTGTATTATATGAACCCTTGGTTGATTCACCCCAAACTTCTTTGCCGCCGCCTATCACGGTAGCTATACCTCCACCGGTATATGACCCTTGTGAGATACTTACATCCTGACTATTGGTATAAGTATCAAAACCAACTCTCGCCATACCTTTTAACCACGGAGTCATTTTATAATCCAATGACAGCATTCCGTTAAATATATCCCGGTCAAGCGTATGAATTCGTTGATACAAATCAAAATAAGGATTATTATTGCTCGTTGTATAACTGTTATTCTGAGATTCATTCTTAACCAGCCAATAATCTTTATACTGACGGACATCAAAATCAGGAGCAGATAACAGCAATAAACTATACATGGGATCGTATGCACGATAACCGTTAAATCCAATATTAGGAGAATGCTGCTTATTAAACGTCATTGTTGACGACAAAGTGAATTTATCTAATTTAATATCACCTCCCAAGGTAAAAGTATACTTGTTATAAATAGAATTTGGATAAGTACCTTTGTTATTAACCCATGTAGCGGAAGCACGCACACTTCCTAATTGCCCTTGTTGAATGACACTGATATTATTGTTTAAGATATGTCCACCCACCAAAAAGTTCTTAAAGTTATCTTTTCCAATCGGCAGATAAGGCATCGATTTCATTGTTTTTGAAATGGGGTCCCATTGAATGATGTCTTGCCCTTCCATCGGAACGCCCCATGCTCCAACCGCTGTTCTCGAATAAGTATTAGTTGCAGTATTAATCTCGCGACCATAGGTAGATTGAACCTTAGGTATAGCCAAATAACCGGCGGAGAACATTGAACCACTATTCACAACAATTGATAATCCCTTGTTTTTACTCCCTTGTTTAGTCGTAACCATAATGGCTCCGTTAGCTCCACGATAACCATACAAAGCGGATGCTGTGGCTCCTTTTAAAACTTCAATGGATTCTATATCATCATTGGGTATATCTCTCAAACTCATATTACCATAAGTAATACCATCAATAACCAATAATGGAGATTCCCCACGAAGCTTTATTTCAGGAGCATAGGCAAAGTCGGAACTGTTTTTAACCATCAAGCCCGAAACTTTACCGGTAAGTCCCACTCCAACATCCACGCCTTTGACAGTTTGCAGACCTTCGCCACCAACTTTCTGTACGGCATAACCCAAAGCCTTTTCCTCACGCTTTATTCCCAAAGCGGTTACCACAACTTCGGTTAGCATCTTATTTTCTTCATCCAAGACAATATTCAAGACCTTCTGATTCTGAATCTGAACAGACTTTGTTTTGTATCCTATATAAGAAAATTCCAGTATAGAGTTAGGAGAAACATCAATAGAAAATTGACCGTTTAAGTCTGTTATTGTACCTCTCGTAGTACCTTTCACTTTAATAGAGACTCCAATTAAAGGTTCATTTTGCTTATCAAACACCTTTCCTTTAATCACAACGTCCGCTAATAATTCGCTTACACTTATATTACTTCCATTATTCGCACCCTTGGCATTGGTCGTATTCAAAAAAACAAATGCCAGCATGAGAATGCCGATTTCGTATAAAACCCGTTTTAATGTTCTGTTTTTTTTCATGTGATTTTCTTTTTTGTTTTTACTATAGTATTATTAAAATGACTAAAGTCCTCTCTTCCATGTCAATGAAGGAGGATTACATAAACTTAAGGAGATTTGCTCTTACTCATCATAATTATTAGAATTAAAGTATATGACGCAAAGATATTTCGGTATCTGACAATCTCACTATGATATAATTCCATAAAACTGTATAATAGTACATTTCAATAATTCAGGGGTTGTTCAATTCCACCCTCTTATCCCTAAAGAGAAAGGCATGTTTGCTATACAAGGGTACTTCCTTAAGACTATTGCTTTTGGAATTATATTTCAGTAAAAGTGTACTTCCCTTCAGTACTGCAAGGAAAATATTTATGAACCTTAGCACCAAAAATGATACAAATGAAGAAATATCTCCTTTTACTAACGATTATGATGTTATGTAGCCATGTAGCAGGGCAAGCAAATTACACAATAAACGAAGCATGGCACTTTTACCGAGGAAAGACACTAAAACCGGAAAACAACAACCAGACTATAAATATCCCTCATACATGGAACAAATTAGACGTCATGGATGATACTCCGGGATACTATCGAGGGGCAGGTTGGTATTGGCGCAATATATTCATCGGAAAAGAAGGAGAAAACAAACGCATATATATCAATTTTGAAGGAGCAAATCAGGCTCTTGAGTTATACATTAACAACAAATTTGTCGGGAAACATATTGGTGGGTATACTTACTGCTCATTCGATATAACTCCTTACGTAAAAATAGATCAGAAAAACCGTTTTACGATCAAAGTGGATAACAGCAATAATATCGACATACCACCACTATCCGCCGACTTCACTTTCTTCGGAGGTATTTATGGCAACGTCTCTTTGCTGTTTAAGTCACCGATACACATTTTCCAAAAAGACTATGCTTCTTCCGGCATATACATTTATACGCCAAAAGTTTCAGAAAAAGTAGCGGAAGTTACTTCTCGAATAATAGTCAGCAATACAACGCATGCACCACGAAAAATTACAATAGCTCAACGGATAATATCCCCTCAAGGAATTGTTATTACGAGTCACTCATATAACACAACTCTCTCTCTTTCCAAAGAGCAAACCGTTGATTACAAGACTTTTGAAATACAAAATCCTGAATTATGGTCACCGGACTCACCAGCATTATATACTTTGGAGACAACTCTTATGGACCCTCAATCAAAGGACACTTTAGACAGGGTAAACGAAGAATTTGGTTTGAGATGGTTCAGTTTTGATGCCAACAAAGGATTTTATTTAAACGGCAAGCATATAAAACTCATTGGAACAGGCAGACATCAATGCCGTATCGGAGAAGGGAATGCCTTGTCCGACGAACAACAGATTGAAGATGTATTGCTATTGAAAAAGATGGGAGCCAACTTCTTGCGAATATCTCATTACCCCCAAAACCCATATATCTTGCGTATGTGCGATAAACTAGGAATAATTTCTATGATTGAGATCCCTATTGTCAACAGCATTACGGAAAGTAAAGCGTTCGAATCAAATTCAATAAACATGGCTAAGGAAATGGTGAAACAGAACTTTAACCATCCATCTCTAGTCGCATGGGGATATATGAATGAAATCTTATTGCAGCCTCAATACAAAAGCGGAACAAAAGCATACCGAAATTATTGTGAAAGCATTAAGCACTTGGCTTCGCATATAGAGAGTATCATTAGAGAATTAGATCCCTACAGATACACGATTATGTCCTGTCACGGCTCTATAAAAACGTACCAAGAAGCAGGGTTACTTGAGATACCCCGTTTAATAGGATGGAATCTTTACCAAGGGTGGTATGATGGCAGATTTCAAGACTTTGATACTTTTATCAATACATTTCACAAACAATACCCCACTATTCCCTTTCTCATCACCGAGTATGGCGCCGATGCTGATATTCGTTTGCACTCTTTTAAACCGGAGCGTTTTGATTATACAAACGAATATGCCAATCTGTATCACGAGTATTATTTACAGTCAATCGTCAATCATTCTTTTGTTTCAGGAGCTGTAATTTGGAATCTCTGTGATTTTTATTCCGAAACAAGAGGCGGAGCTGTCCCGCATATCAATTGCAAGGGAATTATCGGATTCAACAGGGAAAAGAAAGACACTTATCTTTTATATCAGGCTAACTTGCTAAAAACGCCTTATATCGCCATAGGAAATGGTTATTGGAAGAAACGTTCCGGTATGGAGGACGGCAACGGGACTTGTAGCCAACCTGTCAATATATACAGCAATCTGCCACAAGTTGAAGTCATACACAACGAAGTATCTTTAGGGATGTATCCCGTAACCCATGGCATCGCCACGGTAAATATACCTTTTACATCAGGAGATAATTCCATAAGAGCCATTGCACACTATACAGGAGGTAAAGTCGAAGATACTTATAAGTGCAATTTTGATCTTGTACCTCTTATACTAAAACAGAGGTCTTTTACAGAACTGAACGTAATGCTTGGTTCCAACCGGTATTTTGAGGACAAAAGTTCTAACATCTGCTGGATTCCGGAGCAAGCCTATTCACCGGGAAGCTGGGGATATATAGGAGGCGAAGCACTACGGATAAAAACCTCATACGGAAGTCTTCCCGCATCTCAAGATAATATTTTAAATACAAATCAAGATCCTATCTTCCAGACACAACGCATAGGAATTAAGAATTTTAAAGCAGATGTACCGGATGGAGAATATGCCATATATCTATATTGGGCAGACTTACTATCCGAAAATAATCGAAACAAAGTGATCTACAATCTTGGTAATGATCCCTTGAAACAAGATACGGAGCAAAGTGATTTTAGTGTAAGCATTAATGGGCTTCAAATACTGAATAACTTTAACTTCGCCAAACAAATAGGAACAAAGACTGCAATTATAAAAAAGACATATATAACAGTAGATCAAGGTCAAGGCCTCAACATACAATTTGCGTCAAAAGAAAAAGCTTGCTTAAACGCCATACGCATTGTTAAACTAAACTAAGCTTTATGCTCTTTTACAAGAATATAAAACGAATTATAATTAACTTGCAGACGCATTATATAAATTAAATACACCATGAAAAAAATCTTATTATTCTTATTTTCAACGTTACTCATTAACATGGCTTCCGCCCAGAAATTATCTGAAGACATGTTCATTGAAAACTTGCTGAAGCAAATGACTTTGGAAGAAAAAGTAGGTCAACTGAATCAATATTCAGGAAATTGGAAGGCAACAGGACCTAATAAAGTTTCGGCCAATAATGTACAAGAGATCGAAAAAGGGCACATCGGATCCATGCTCAATGTTTTTGGTGCAGATGTGACAAGAGCGCTCCAAGAACATGCCATGAAATCAAGGTTGAAGATTCCTTTACTCTTTGCTCAGGATGTCATTCACGGATTCCGGGTTACACTACCGGTACCGCTTGCAGAAGCCGCAAGTTGGGACTTAACAGCTATAGAAAAGAGCGCCCGCATTGCAGCAACAGAAGCCTCCGCAGCAGGCATCCACTGGACATTTGCCCCGATGGTGGATATAGCCCGCGACCCTAGATGGGGAAGAGTGGTAGAAGGCGCTGGGGAAGATACTTATTTAGGCTCTCAAATAGCTAAAGCCCGGGTAAAAGGATTTCAAGGTGAAGGAATAGGTCATACCAATAGCGTTGTGGCGTGTGCTAAACATTTTGCGGCATACGGAGCGGCAATGGCTGGACGGGATTATAACACAGTCGACATCAGTCGGCGTTCGCTCTGGGAAACTTACCTTCCTCCGTTTAAAGCAGCACTAGATGCAGGTGTAGGTACCTTTATGACAAGCTTCAATGATTTAAATGGCATTCCTTCAACCGGCAACCGCTACTTGTTGCATGACATTTTAAGAGATAAATGGCATTTCAAGGGGGTTGTTGTAAGTGACTGGGGAGCAATAAGAGAACTGGTTCCCCACGGACTTTGTAAAGATGATAAAGACGCAGCGCTAAAAGCTATTAATGCAGGATGCGACATTGACATGGAAAGCAACTGTTATAACAGGTATCTCGCCGACTTGGTAAAAGCAAAAGCCGTATCGGAAGAGACTCTTGACAACGCCGTACGCAATGTTTTGCGATTAAAATACAAATTAGGCCTATTTGACGATCCATTTAAATTTTCAAATGCGGAAAGGGAAAAAAAAGAACTGGCTAACCCCGATCACAAAAAGTCGGCTAAAGAAATCGCAGAAAAAAGCATCGTGCTGCTAAAGAATGATCACGAAACCCTCCCTTTATCCGCGAAACAAAAGAATATAGCCTTAATAGGCCCCTTAGTCAAGTCAAAAGCTGACATGAAAGGTCCTTGGGCTATTCAATGGGATACTGACGATGATTTAATCTCATTTTACGAAGGGATGGAAGCGCGCATCCCGCAAAAGACCTCCCTGCTCTACGCAAAAGGATGCGACATCAATACAACAGATAAATCGGGTTTTGATGAAGCTGTAGAAACAGCCGCTAAAGCGGACATCACAATCATGGTGATGGGGGAAAGTTTTGAAATGAGTGGAGAAGCCCGGAGTAAAACAGATATCAGCTTACCCGGTGTTCAGGAAGAACTAATAAAGAAGATAAAATCGCTTGGTAAACCCGTTGTAGTTGTATTAATGGCAGGACGGCCCATGACTTTCAGTTGGACTGCAGAGCATGCCGATGCCATTTTATATACCTGGTGGTTGGGCTCGGAAGCAGGGAATGCCATTGCAAACGTGCTATACGGAGACTATAATCCTTCAGGAAAGTTACCAATAACTTTTCCCAGGTCAGTAGGACAAATACCAATCTTTTATAATGCTAAAAACACTGGTCGCCCCACACCCGATGAAAACAAAATATCTTATGGTTCCGCTTATATCGATTCACCTAATTCTCCACAATACGCATTCGGCTACGGACTCAGCTATACCTCTTTTAAGTACTCCGACCTGAAACTAAGCAGTAACCAAATGTTACCTTCGGAAACATTAAGAGTCTCCTGTGTGATAAGCAATACGGGAAAGAAGAAAGGAGAAGAAACGGTACAATTATACATCAGAGACATGTATGCTTCGGCAACAAGACCGGTAAAAGAACTCAAAGGATTTCAAAAGGTAGATCTTGCACCCGGACAATCGACAACCGTAAACTTTATAATCGATAAAGAAACATTGTCTTTCTACAATCAGGATATGAAATGGGGAGTTGAACCCGGAACTTTCAAAATCATGATTGGTGGAGCTTCTAATAACACTCCTTTAGAAGCTCAATTTGATGTTATTTAGGATAACAGGCACCAGCTTATTTTTCCTCGTAGAGCAAGGAATGCTTGCTCTACGAGAAACAAAGGCTTCTTCTACGACCAGCGGTTTGTTGGTCGTAGAAGAAGTTCTTTTATCTCCTAGCTTGCAATAATAAAGGAATTTGGCTTGGTTCCTTTGCCACAGGAATGCCAACCGCTTCAAACGCTGCAATCTTCTCGGCAGCAGTTCCCATGCCACTGGAAATAATAGCACCGGCATGCCCCATTTGCTTGCCGGGAGGAGCTTGTTGACCCGCGATAAAGACAGCAACAGGCTTTGTAATATGTTTTCTGATGTATTCCGCCGCCCGCTCTTCTGCATCTCCACCAATCTCCCCGATAAGAGCAATGGAATCTGTTTCCGGATCGTTCTCAAAAAGTTCAAGAAGCTCCTGATAATAAAGACCTACTACAGGATCTCCACCAACACCCACCGCTGTGGACTGCCCCATACCATTGGCTGTAAGATGATAAACAACTTCGTAAGTCAACGTACCACTCCGACTGATCACTCCCGTATGTCCTTCTTTAAAAATATGTGCAGGCATAATGCCCAAAAGACTTTTACCCGGAGAAATCAGACCGGGACAATTTGGTCCAATCAATTGCGCACCTTTTCCTTTAATAAAATGATAAGCCTCTATAACATCAAGTGTAGGCACACCTTCCGTAATACATACAACCAGCTTCACTCCCGCATCAGCGGCTTCCATCATTGCATCCTTAGCAAAAGCAGCTGGTACAAAAATGATGGAAGCATTAGCTCCGGTTGCTTTAACAGCCTCATCCATCGTATTAAAAACCGGAACATCGTCCACCAATAAGCCGCCTTTTCCCGGAGAAATTCCCCCAACAACGTTAGTACCATAAGACCTCATTCTCGAAGCATGAAAAGCACCATCCCGTCCGGTAATTCCCTGAACGATTAAGCGTGTTTCTTTATTAATTAAAATACTCATATTCACTTATTTTTTAATCGTTCTTACTAATTCCACCGCTTTCCTTGTTGCTTCACTCATCGTTTCAGCAACATGAAACTTTGTTCCTTGTAATAAAGCACGCCCTTCTTTCTCATTTGTACCGGTCAGGCGAATAACAATAGGAATCTCGGTTTCTATCTGCTTAAAAGCCTCAAGTAGACCAGTAGCCACATCGTTACAACGTGTAATACCACCGAATATATTAATCAGCACCACTTTAACATCCCTGTCCGCAAGAAGCAACTTCATTGCCTCTATAACCTTGACAGGATTGGAACTGCCACCAATATCCAAAAAGTTTGCCGGATTTCCTCCATATAACTTTATCATATCCATCGTAGCCATGGCGAGTCCGGCACCATTTACCATACACCCTATCTCCCCGCCAATATGTACATAGCTAATGCCTTTGCTCTTAGCTTCTTTTTCTTTCCGCTCGGCTTCAGTGGGCTCAAAAAGAACTTCAATCTCAGGATGACGGAACAAAGCGTTATCATCAAATGTCATTTTAGCATCAATAGCAATCACTTCCCCCTTCGGAGTAACAATCAACGGGTTAATCTCGGCGAGTGATGCGTCCTTTTTGATAAATAGCTTATATAGTTTTTGCAAGATGGAAGCAGTCTGTTTCACTTGTGCCATGTTATCAAAAAGCAAAAAAGCCGCTCTTCTAGCCAAGTAATCAGGAACGCCAACAGCCGGGTCTACTGGAATTTTATGGATCTTTTCGGGAGTGACACGAGCCACTTCTTCAATATCTACGCCTCCAGCTTTACTCAACATCATGACAACCGACTTTGAAATACGATCCACCACATAGCTTATGTAATATTCAGCTTCTATATCCACAGCCTGCGCAATCAATACACATTCCGCAACATAACCTTTAATATTCATACCTAAGATAGCTTTTGTTTGGATGCGCAACTCTTCTTCGTTCCTGACAAGTTTCACTCCGCCAGCTTTGCCGCGTCCACCACTAAGGACTTGGGCTTTGACAACAGCCATGGATGAGTTCAACTTATGATAAGCCTTAACCGCTTCCTCCACACTTCCGCATAAGTAACCTTTATTCACAGGTACTTCATATTCGGAAAAGAAGCTCTTTGCCTGATATTCGTGAATTTTCATGGGACATTAATTATATGTTTCTTAAAAGAAACAACAATTAATCATAAAATGTTTACTAATCTCAAAAAATGCTTTCAATTAGAAGTAAAAGTTAAACAATTGAACCAATAACCTTAAACCAATGTTATCATATCAAACACTTTAAATAAGTACGATCATGGAAAAGCATTTAATTCACAGCAACGAATTGCATCTTATCAACAAGAGACGCATTCATCAGGCAATAAAACAAGTAGTAGAGGATTTGGATATTGCAGCAGGTTCAACCGCTGGTTTTAATCTATACGCCGTAGTAGAAAGCTATCTTACCGATCTGGAAAAGCGAAAGAACATTAACGAGCTGCTTGATATTGAAAAAAACAACTGATTAAACCCAAAGAACAAGTACATTATATATAATAAAGCCCATCAAAGAGGTTGATTCATTCTCCTCTCTGATGGGCTTGTGTATTAAGAGTGACCCATCAATCCTTGGATTGATGCACAGTCAATTGAGGGAAAGGGAAGCCAATACCCTCTTTATTAAATATGGCATAAACAGCCTTGTTCACATCAAAATAAACATTCCAATAGTCTTCACTTTTCACCCAAGCGCGAATCACCACATTAACGCTACTGGCATCTAGTGCATGAAGTGCAACAAACGGTTCCGGAGCATTCAAAACCCGACCGTCAGAGGTAAGAATCTGCCGGACAGTAGCTTCAACCTTATCATAATTCTCTCCGTATTCCACCCCTACAATCCACTCCAACCTACGAGTGTTTTCACGGCTATAATTAGTAATCGTACCACTACTTAACGCACCATTAGGAATATAAACAACTTTATTATCAGCTGTGACCAAAATAGTATGGAAAATCTGGATTTCACGTACCGTACCAATGACGCCCTGACTCTCAATTACGTCACTTACCTTATAAGGACGGAGAAGCAATACGATCAATCCACCAGCAAAGTTTTGTAAGTTCCCGGACAAAGCCATACCAACAGCTACACCGGCAGATGCCAGCAATGCCGCAAACGAAGTCGTCTCAACTCCCAATTTCCCGATCACAGCAATAATCAGCAAAACCATTAAAGAGATACTTACCAAACTTCTCACGAAACCTTGAATACTGGCATCAACCTGTCGCTTAACCAAAAGCTTAGCCACTAACTTATTAATAAATTTAATCAGAAAGCGACCTATAATAAAAATAAGCAGTGCACTCAATAAACGACCACCCGCTGTCACACTCAAATCTATCAAATGCTGAGCAACAGAACTTAATTTGCTAATACCCTCTTCGGTCGAGGAGATGGGAACAAGTCCCAATAATACTGATAATACCATATAAATTTAGTTTAATTATTAACACAAACACAAGACCAATCGCGAACCAAAAGTAAAAGATCATTGATTTGCAAAACTAATCATTTTGATGGATTATCAACAAAAAGCTTGCATATTTTGATCATAAGCTCTACATTTGTCCCGATTTCAACTAAAGGGGTGCCCTAAAACAACGGGCTGAGATCATACCCATTGACCTGATCCGGATAGTACCGGCGTAGGAAAAAGAAGAAAAGTTCCCCTTTTCTGTATTAATCTTTAATAGTTAAAATTAAAATGAAAAAACATGCAACAACGGCATGCCTGTTAATGGCAGCGCTGAGTGTCTGTGCACAGACGCATGAGAAGGATAGCTTGCAGATCGTCAATCTGCAAGAAGTGCAAATTATCTCCACACGGGCTACAACCAATACCCCGGTGGCATTTACCAACCTCAATAAAAAGCAACTCCAAAAGCAAAATTTTGGTCAGGATTTACCCTATTTAATTAGTATGACTCCATCCGCTGTTACCACCAGTGATGCCGGAGCAGGTATTGGTTATACCAGCATCCGTATACGTGGGACAGACGGCACGCGCATCAATGTCACCACCAATGGTATACCACTAAATGACGCCGAAAGTCATAATGTCTATTGGGTAAACATGCCCGATTTTGCTTCCTCTGTCAAAGACATGCAAATACAACGGGGTGTAGGAACATCTGCAAGTGGAGCTGGTGCATTTGGAGCAAGCATCAATATGCAGACCAGTGACTTTTCGCTGAAACCTTACGCCGAAGTGGATGGGTCATACGGATCGTTCAATACCCACAAGGAAACGGTGAAAGTCGGTACCGGACTAATGAACAAGCATTGGGCATTTGATGCCCGATTATCCAATATTGGAACGGAGGGTTACATTGACCGCGCTAAGGTTGATTTAAATTCTTATTATGTACAGGCAGGGTATTATGCTGATAACACCTCAATCAAGCTCATCACTTTTGGTGGCAAGGAGCGCACTTACCATGCATGGAACTATGCCAGCAAAGACCAAATGAAACTTTTTGGCAGACGTTTCAACTCTTGTGGCTACATGTACGTCACCGATAAAAATGGTGTGGTACACCCGCAAAGTGAATACAGCATAGATTACGATTTTCAAAACATCAGTGATCTGGTCAAAGCAGGTGGAAACATTCACTACTACAAGGACCAAACGGATAATTATATCCAGAATCATTATCAACTCCTATTCAACCACAGCTTCACCCCGGCTTGGAATCTGAACATCGGGATACATTATACAAAAGGAGATGGTTACTATCAGGAATATAAAGGGAAACGGGATCTTGTAGAATATGGGCTCGTCCCGTATGAACTGAACGGCAACACTGTTGCAAAGAGCGATTTAGTCCGTAAAAAAATGATGGACAATTGGTTCGGAGGAGGTATCTTCTCTATCAACTACAATGGTGAACGTCTGGCAGCTTCTTTAGGCGGGGGATTAAACCGGTACGACGGCGATCACTTCGGTAAAATCTTATGGATAAAAAACTATATCGGAGAACTGGATCCTGATAACGATTATTATCGCAATACGGGTACCAAAAACGACGGGAACATTTATCTGAAAGCTAATTATAAGCTAGTTGGAGGGCTCAGCGCTTATGCAGATCTGCAGTACCGCCACATTGTATATAAGATCAATGGATTGAATGACAAATGGAATGCAGCTACCGGAACCTTGCAGCAGTTGAATATTGATGAACATTTCAGTTTCTTCAATCCTAAAGCCGGACTATCCTGGCAGATCAACCGTAATCACCGCTTATACGGTTCATTTGGTGTAGCTCACAAAGAACCCACCCGGAATAACTATACGGATGGAAAATTAAATATCCACCCTAAAGCAGAGCGACTTCTTGACTATGAATTAGGCTATACTTTTGCCAACCAATGGTTCAATGCAGGAGTCAATCTATATTATATGGATTATAAAGACCAATTGGTACCTACCGGAGAACTAAATGAAATCGGTGAACCGATGGCAGACAATATACCGGATAGTTACCGTATGGGTGCCGAACTAATGGCAGGTGTCAAGCTACCTCATGGCTTTCAATGGGATGTCAATGCCACATTGAGCCGCAACCGAATAAAGGACTTCACCGAAACACTTTATAAAAATGAAGAAGCAGGTACCGAAGCTCTTAAAATAACTCACGGTGATACGCCTATCGCTTTCTCGCCGGATTTCATTTTCAATAATCGTTTTGCTTATACTTACAAAGGCTTTGAAGCGGCTCTGCAATCACAATATGTCAGCAAACAATACCTAACTAATGCCAAGCAGGAAGATCAGACATTGGATGCTTATTTTGTAAGTAACCTCAATGTAGCTTATACTTTCGAACTTCCCCGTATAAAATCAGCTACAGTAGGCTTTACCATTTATAATCTCTTTAACGAGAAATATGAGAATAATGGATTCGCCGGTAGCGGATATTATATTGATGGTGGAAAGAAAATCCGGTACAATTATGCGGGATATGCCGCACAGGCAGGCACAAATGTGCTGGGTCATATCTCGTTCAACTTTTAGTTATGGAACAAACACTTGAAATAATCGGTACCATCATCGGACTCATCTACCTTTGGCTGGAATACCGGGCAAGTATCTACCTATGGATAGCGGGCATCATCATGCCCGCTATTTATCTGGTGGTCTACTACGACGCGGGACTTTATGCCGATTTTGGAATTAATGTCTACTATCTGTTTGCTGCTGTCTACGGTTGGATGATGTGGCAATACGGCAATTCATTGAAAGGACTTTTCAAGAAAAGGAAGTACGAAAAAGACGCGTCAGGAATAAGAGAATATCAGAAAAGAAAAGTTGAATTAAAGCACAACGAACATTCTGAAGAAGGGAATAATAAAGAAACAGAGTTTGCCAAAAAGAAAGAAACGCAGATTATAAATGAGCAGGAAGCCAACGACAATTCGCGGAAAGGAAGCGAACTCCCGATCAGCCGGATGCCGCTACGCTATCTCTTTCCACTGATCCTGATATTCATTGGAGCATTAATAGGCATTGCATGGATATTGATCCGTTTCACGGACAGCACCGTCCCCTGGCTCGACTCTTTCACCACAGCCATGAGCATTATCGGTATGTGGATGCTGGCACGGAAGTACCTTGAACAATGGTGGGCATGGATAGCTGTGGATGCCGTCAGTACGGGACTGTACATTTACAAAGGATTGGATTTCACTGCCGGATTGTACGCGCTTTACACAATTATCGCTATCTTTGGCTACTTCAAATGGAAGAAACTTATGCTACTTAAAAATTATGACGACTGAAATAATACCCCGCACTGATGCTGTAATTCTGGCTAACGGAGAATATCCATCCCATCCATTACCTCTACAAACATTAGCAAATGCACCCTATGTCGTTTGTTGTGACGGTGGTGCGGATGCATACATCAACCGGGGACATATACCGGATGCAATTATTGGAGACGGGGATTCCCTTTCCATAGAGAACCGTCAACGCTTCAATTCCATTCTGCACCGGATGGATGACCAGGAAACCAATGACCAAACCAAATCCGTTAACTTCTTACTCGAACAAGGCAAACAAAATATATTGATTGTAGGAGCAACAGGCAAGCGGGAAGATCATACGTTGGGGAACATCAGTCTATTAATGGAATACATGAGATCAGGTGCTACAGTCCGTATGCTGACCGATTACGGGATATTTATCCCCTGCCGCAACACAACAACTTTCCCAAGTCACCCCCATCAACCTATTTCAATAATCAACTTCGGCGCTACGGGCGTGCAAGGTAACGGTCTGGTTTATCCGCTCAGTGATTTCACCAACTGGTGGCAAGGTACCTTAAACGAATGCACCGGCAACGAATTCACCATTCATGCACAAGGGGAATATTTGGTTTTCATCAACTATCCCTAATAATCAAGAATTAAGCTAATTCTATTAAATTTCTACCACAAGTAAAAACATCCATCCCATTTTATCCGACAAATCCTATTCATTAATAACACTTTCTGGCATTAATTTCTAATGGTATATACTTCTGAATAATTCTCTCTTAATATGCCTCTAGGCTCAGATATTTTATTCACATAATGAATGATAGGAGTGAATATTCTTGTCTCTATTATAGGACTTTCTTCATATTGTGATTTAGGATAAAGCGTGACTGTTACAGCAACCTTTAAATTTTCGATTCTACTATTAATTTTATCATCATAAAAGTTGTATAGATCACTTTCTTCACTTGTGACAAAATTAAAATGTACTCCTCCATAATAAGGTTTAATCGTTAAACCTCCATAATCAGTGACACTACTATTATAAAATAAATATGGTACTAAAACATCTTCAGAAATAAGATCAATTTGTGTCTTACACGAATCAAGTTCACTATTTAATGCAGGATTCAAAAGTACTTTGACAGATCCAGACTCTAGTGCAAAATCTATTCCACAATCATAAGTTCCTATTTTCCCTTTTTTGCTAATTAGTCCATAGCTTACTCCCTTTTCTATTTCAATTATTGGAGTTGATGCCAAGCTCCATACTCCTAATGGCTTATTATATATAGGTAATATATCTGAACCTTGACTAAGACATCCAGGCAATAATAACCTACTTATTTCAACAGCATTAGACGAATATTCACTGGTTATCGTTCCCTCTGTAGATATAACTCCTTGAGTCGTGAAATTCAGAGTATATTTCGTGGGTGTTGTTTTATTAAAAACGGCCAAAATATTACCTAGTCCAACATTTACACCCTTTTTTACTATAGATTCAGCACCTGATTTTAACAAATCAGAAAAGGTTGTTTTTTTATTAAAAAAGCCTCCTTTTTGTAATAAGCTATCAAGAGCAGAAGCCGCTGTTTTTCCCATTTTTGAAATGAATGGCTTAAAAGGGTTACTAGTCACTAAATTCACAATCGTACCTTCACTTCTTAAATTAACATCACTACTTAATGTTATCTTTGACAGAGCTGCGTCATAATAACTTATATTAAAATGAGCATTTTGTTTTTCTATATCAGGATCATATGAAAGTCGATATTCATAACAATTCCACCCTCTCTTTAAAGCCTTTATTTTATCATTGACCAAGGGGGTAACATATAGGTTTTGTATTATTGATTGGTTATTTGCCAAAGATTGTTTTTCCGCATTGCTCAATAGCTTATTACTATTATCAAAAGATAAATTGCAGAAACTAGAATTGGAATTTGTTGGATCATAAATACTATAGTAAAAGACTCGCATGATTCCAGTAAATTTATTATAAAAAATTAAATAATATTTTCCTCTTTCATAAGTATTAGGGTCTGTACAAAAATTATATAACATTTCCCAGCCCTGATATTTTTTATAATCCTGTGCTACATCCATTATAGTTGGAGATGCCGCACCACTATACCAAGGTAGAGTCACATTATCATACCCTAATAAAAAGACGTTTCTTACATCTTCCCAATCAAAATAAAGTGACGTAACAGGAGATATACTTCGAGTTGCCATTTTAACATCAGTTATTACTTCTTCCTTCTCTTCGCATGATGATATTACACATAATAAGAGAATAAGCAAAAATATATTTTTTTTCATATAGCTATTATATTAAGTTATTCTATAATTTAGTTACTGAAATTTAAGTATAAACCATATATGTTTGTATTTGAATATCCTGAATTTAACTTTTCTATTCTGATACTACTCAGCTGGATATAGTTTCTATAAATTGTATGTTCCCCTTCTGTTGCAATAAGGAACCTATCACCAAAAACAATATCTTTTTTTTCGAAATAATAATACTCATTATTATTGTACTCTGTGTTTATACCAATACTTTGAAAATTCTGCGAATCCATTATTTCCATTATTTTAGCTCGATTATCTTTTACTAAAAAATCCGCATCATCATCTTTACATGATACAAACAAGATAGGAATTATTAATATAACCCATAAAAACATATTCTTCTTCATAAACCCTCCTTTTGAGATTAACAAATAATACAATATGATACATATATACATAATTACATCACAAAAATACATACTATATGTTTAAATAACAATATTTTTAACACAAAAACAAGCGTTTTCCAATCAAAATATTGCATGGTTCAATTTTATTTGCTTGCAAAAGAGAATATTTTTATTTATCCGATCAACAAAAGACACATTACTTTTTCATAACTGATAAAGCAAAAAGGTATCTCAAAAGTCGTTAAAATGAAAAATCACCCTTGCTATAGTTGTATAGCGAAGGTGATTTTTAAACTGTCTCTTTTTAAAAGGAGAGCATCTTTTCTCCACTTAAAAGAAACAAAAAGTTTCTTTTAAACCAAAGCTAACAAAGACTTAATTATATCTACACATTTTACAGAAATATATATGCGTATTACTCATTCAGGACTTTGTATATACAATAACCTGGATGTTTTACACAGTCAGCAGATAGCGTTTAAAGTCTGCGAAATCTTTGCTCATAGACAGACTCTGCTTCTCACCTTGCATGAAAGCTTTCAACTTGGCGGGAATTTCCACCGTCTCGCCAATGATCTCTTCTACGGTATCACGGAATTTTGCAGGATGTGCCGTTTCCAAAAAGACTCCGACTTCACCGGCTTTCAATCCTTCTTTCAAGGCACGATAACCGCAAGCACCGTGCGGATCAAGCAGATAATGGCACGATTGCCAAGTCTCCCGCATCGTTTCGGCTATTTGTTCGTTGGTATAAGTTGTTCCGCTAATCTCGGCAGCAATGGCATCATGACTGCCTCCGTACAAATCGAGCACACGGGCAAAATTGCTTGGATCACCCACATCCATTGCATTGGCAATGGTAGCAACAGAAGAGCGGGGGGAATACACTCCGGTCTTTAAATACTGATAAAAAATATCATTCCGGTTATTGGCTGCTATAAAGCGACGAATCGGCAATCCCATCCGCTTACCAAAGAGTCCGGCTGTGATATTCCCGAAATTACCACTAGGCACACAAACCACCATATTGTCAGCTTTACCGGCACGTTTCAACTGGGCATAAGCATAGAAATAGTAAAACGCCTGCGGCAGGAAGCGGGCTACATTGATGGAGTTGGCACTGGTCAGCTGCATGTGCGCATTCAGTTCCTTATCCATAAAAGCCGCTTTTACCAAAGCCTGACAGTCGTCAAATGTTCCATCCACCTCAAGCGCGGTGATGTTCCGCCCCAATGTAGTGAACTGCTTTTCCTGTATCTCACTAACCTTTCCTTTGGGGTAAAGCACATACACATGAATACCTTCCACACCAAGAAAGCCATTAGCTACGGCACTACCCGTATCACCCGAAGTAGCCACCAGCACATTAACCTGTTTCTTACCTTCTTTCTTAATGAAATACCCCAGAAGACGCGCCATAAATCTTCCGCCTACATCTTTAAAAGCAAGCGTCGGTCCGTGAAAAAGCTCTAAAGAATAGATAGAAGGATCCACCGGAACCAACGGAACATCGAAACTCAACGTATCATAAACAATTTGCTTCAAAGTTTCGGCAGGAACATCTTCCCCAAAGAAAGCGTCCGCCACCCGGTAGGCTATTTCCTGAAAAGATAACGTTTCAATCCGGTCATAAAACTCCTGTGGAAGGGGTTTGATGGTACGGGGCATGAAAAGCCCCTTATCAGCGGCAAGTCCTTTGACCACCGCTTCTTCCAACGTAGCTTCAGGAGCTTGCTTATTTGTACTGTAGTAGTTCATATTTTTAGGATTTTTCTTTCAACAGCCTTATTTAGTGTCTCATAAATTCGTTGATAAATTCGTCGTTCTTCAGGATTCCGTAACTGCCTTCACACGCAGCCTCTTCATCGTATGTCTGCACTTCATCGGCTTCAATGCCGGGATACCAGATGAGGAAAGGAATAGGATCGGCCGTATGCGTACGAAGTTCGCACGGAGTAGGATGATCGGGAAGCACGGCAATAGCGACCGGTTCGTCCCAGTCCTTCACCGCTTCATAAATAGGACCAACCGCTCTACGATCCAGATTCTCAATAGTCAGCAATTTCAAATCCACATTACCCTCATGTCCGGCTTCATCGCTGGCTTCAATATGAAGATAAACAAAATCGTCCGTTTTCAGGGCTTCCAAAGCAGCAGCTACTTTATTCTCATAGTTCGTATCGTACAAACCGGTAGCACCTTCCACCATCAGACGACGCAGACCGGCATAGTAACCGATACCACGAATCAGATCCACGGCGGAAATCACTGCACCTTTTTTCACTTGCGGGAATTTATCGGACAGTTGCTCCATGTTCGGTCGGTAACCCGGACTCCACGGCCAGATGCTGTTCGCCGGATCTTTACCTTCAGCCTTCCGCTTTAGGTTTAGCGGATGATTCTCCAACAACGTCTGCGAACGCAGAATCAGGTCGTTGATTAAATCGGCCGTTTGTTGCGGAGTCAGTTCCGCTCCACCCTCGGGTACGGTAATCTGTTCCGCTCCCGCCATCGGCTTTACCAACAACGGACGAAACGGCTTCAAAGGAACATCGTGCGGAGGAGTGCAATCAATGCGCTTATCCCCTCCTTTAATCACCAGCAAATGACGGTATTGAACACCGGTATAAAAGCGTACCCGCTCATTGCCCAATTGCTCTTGCAGATAGTTAATCAACACATCTGCTTCTTCAGTCGTAATATGTCCGGCGGAATGGTTCTTGATCAAATCATTCTCAACACAGATGAGGTTACAGCGCATCGCCATCTCACCCGGCTTCAAGTCCACCCCGATACTGGCGGCTTCCAATGCACCACGACCTTCATAAACCTTAGGCAAGTCATAGCCCATGACGGACATGTTCGCCACTTCACTACCGGGATGGAATCCTTCGGGTACCGTCATCAAACGTCCTACCCGACCCATACGCGCCAGCATGTCCATGTACGGTGTTTTGGCATATTGCAGCAGTGTTTTACCGCCCAAAGCCTTCACCGGCCAGTCCGCCATACCGTCACCTAAAATAATAATATGTTTCATAATTTCCCTCTTTTTAGTACAACCTGAAAACACTAAACATTGGCTATGCTCATGATGTCGGCAAAGACACCCGCAGCCGTAACCCCTGCACCGGCTCCATATCCCTGAATCAACATTGGATACTCTCTGTACCGCTCCGTAGTCAACAGGATGATATTGTTACTACCTTCCAGATTATAGAACGGATGATCATTACCCACTTCCGTCAAACCAACAGAAGCTTTCCCATCTTCTAAACGAGCAACAAACCGCCAATGTTTGTTCTTACCTTCTAATATTTTGCGTTGGGCTTCAAAATCGGCATCCAAACCGGGCACCCGTTTCCAGAAATCATCCAATGATCCTTCAAAGAAATCATCGGGAATAAACAGGTGTTTCTCCACATCCGACTGTTCTATGCGGTAACCGGCTTCACGTGCCAAAATCACCAACTTGCGAATGACATCTTTCCCACTCAGGTCAATACGTGGGTCAGGTTCGGAGTAACGTTCCTCCTGCGCCATCCTGATCGTCCGGCTAAATGGAACTTCCGCACTCAGCTTATTAAATATGTAGTTCAGTGTTCCGCTCAACACCGCTTCTATCTTCAAAATCTTATCACCGCTATGGATCAGGTCATTAATCGTCTTGATAATAGGCAATCCCGCTCCGACATTGGTTTCGAACAGATATTTCACTCCGCGCTGACGGGCTATCTGCTTTAGCTCATGGTAGTTTTCATACTCCGAAGAAGCGGCAATCTTATTGGCGGCAACAACAGAGACATTATGCTCCAAAAGATCTTTATAGAGCGAAGCCACACCGGGACTGGCGGTACAGTCCACAAAGACAGAATTGAAAATATTCATTCCTATAATCTCATCACGGAGTGTATCCAAAGAACTGTTTTCCCCCTTCCGTTCAAGCTCTTCCCGATAGTTCGACAGGTCAAGTCCTTCTCTATTGAACATCGCTTTAGTGGCATCGGCTATTCCGACAATGCGTAACTTCAATCCATTTTCCAACATCAGCTTTTCCTGCTGGCAGCGTATCTGTTCCAGCAGACTACCGCCCACCGTACCGACACCGCAAACAAAGAGATTAAGCACCTGATATTCCGACAGGAAGAATGAATCGTGGATGACATTCAACGATTTGCGAAGCGACCTGGAATCCACAACGAACGAAATATTGGTTTCCGAAGCTCCTTGTGCACAAGCTATCACATTGACACCATTCCGCCCCAACGTACCGAACAGTTTTCCGGCAATACCGGGAGTATGCTTCATATTCTCGCCCACAATAGCTACCGTCGCCAAATCCTTCTCGGCTTGTATCGGTGAAATCTCACCCATCTCAATCTCCTTGATGAACTCCTCGTTCAAAACTTCACACGCCAAATCGGCATCTGCATTACGCACTCCAATGGAAGTGGAGTTTTCAGAAGAAGCTTGTGAAACCAGGAATACACTGATGCCACTCTTCGCCAAAACCTTGAATATACGGTAGTTCACCCCGATCACTCCGACCATACCCAAACCTTGCACGGTAATCAGGCTGGTATCGTTGATGGACGAAATTCCTTTAATCGCTTTACACAACGGATTGGATACATTCTGCTTGATCACCGTACCGGAAGCTTCCGGATTAAAGGTGTTCTTAATCAGAATGGGAATATTCTTATGGCATACCGGATAAATGGTAGGCGGATATACCACCTTCGCACCGAAGTTACAAAGTTCGGTTGCTTCCACATAGCTCAGTTCATTAATGGTATACGCTCCCTGAATGACACGGGGATCAGCCGTCATGAAACCATCCACATCGGTCCATATCTCAAGCACATCGGCATCAAGCGCTGCTGCAATAATTGCTGCGGTATAGTCCGAACCACCCCGTCCGAGGTTGGTCACATCACCCGTCGTCTTGTCTGTTGCAATAAATCCGGGAACTAACGACAGCTTAGGCATCTTGCAGAAGACCTTCTTAATCAGCTCATTAGTCAGATTGGTATCCAGCACATGCTTGGCGTGCTTATTCTCCGTTTTGATAAATTCACGGGAATCAAGCAACACCGCTCCGGTCAGCTCGGCAACGATAATGGAGGACAAACGTTCTCCGTAACTCATAATCGCATCGGAAGTCTTAGGAGACAAGTCTTTAATTAAATAAATACCTTGAAAAATATCTTTGAGTTGGTTCAGCAATTCGCCGGTCTGCTTTTGCAATTCCAGTTGTCTTTCACCGGCGGGAATCACTTCCTTTATCATTTCCACATGACGGTATACTATTTCGCGAAACTCATTTTCGTAAGCAGAGTCACCGGTTGCGGCCATTTTCGACGTATTAATCAGCTTATCTGTAATGCCCCCTAAAGCGGACACCACCACAATAACCGGTTCTTTCACTGCATCTATAATTCTCTTAACGTTCAAAAGGCTTTTCGCGGAACCTACGGACGTTCCGCCGAATTTTATTACTTTCATATTCCTTATATGATAGGTTAATACATTATGTCTGAAGACAGGCGTCGCCTGAGACCGACATTTAATTTAAATAAGAAGAAAAACTGCTGAAAAAATGGTGTAACACGTAGAAACACAAATACTATCCCTAACCCCTAAGGGTTGTGGTCATGCACATGGATGTGACTGTATAATAGTACTTGTTCATAAACATATGTTTCTATCTTTTTTGATAAGTGTTGCAAAAGTAATAATAAAAACATTCAATCTATTACTTTTTAGGAGTTTTTTATGATAAAAATACATCGGGGTAATGATAAAGGCTGATAAAAGGAGAAAAACAAACTTACATTTTCACACCTGAGTAAAGGATATTCCGCTCTTCGACGGATAAATAACTATCATTTTGTTATTTATTTCGAGACATATCACTATATTTGCGCCAAATCAATAGGAGTGAATAGAATATGAATCCCGACGAAACTTCCGTTCTGCTAATTTATACCGGTGGAACTATCGGCATGATAGAGAATCCCGAAACGGGAACTCTGGAGAATTTCAGCTTGGAACAGTTGCAAAAGCACATTCCCGAACTGCAAAATTTCACCTTCCGCATTGATACTTACCAATTCGATCCACCGATGGATTCATCGGATATGGACCCGGAAGCCTGGCGCAAACTGGTACATATCATCAGCGACCATTATACAAAGTATGCCGGATTTGTCATTCTCCACGGCACAGACACCATGGCTTACACCGCCTCCGCTTTGAGTTTTATGCTGGAAGGACTTGGTAAACCTGTTATTCTTACAGGATCGCAACTCCCCATCGGCGTACTCCGGACGGATGGAAAGGAAAATTTGCTAACGAGTATTGAGATAGCAACGGCTTGCGATGAGAAGGGCATGCCACTTATACCGGAAGTCTGCATATTCTTTGAGAATCACCTGATGCGAGGTAACCGCACCACCAAAATGAATGCGGAGAACTTCAATGCTTTCCGTTCATTCAACTATCCGGCACTGGCATCAGTGGGCATACACATTAAGTATAATCTGAGTCTGTCTCATCGTCCGGGTCATATCGCAAAGGACTTAATTCCGCACTATGCACTGGATACCAATATCGCCATACTGAAACTCTTTCCCGGCATTCAGGAAAGTGTGGTTGCTTCCATACTCAGTATCAAGGGGCTTAAAGCCGCTGTGCTGGAAACATACGGTTCGGGCAACGCACCCCGAAAGGAGTGGTTTATCAAACTGTTGCAGCAGGCTTGCGAACAGGGCATCGTTTTGGTCAACGTCACCCAATGCAGTGCGGGGACAGTGGAGATGGAGCGCTACGAAACCGGTTACCAACTTTTGCAGGCTGGAGTGGTATGCGGTTACGACAGCACTACGGAATCCGCCGTCACCAAACTCATGTTTCTCCTGGGGCATGGATACACACCTTCGGAAATCAGAAAACAGATGGCACAACCTCTTGCGGGGGAAATCACCCGGTAACGCACCTTATATATAATAAATAGATATAAATCCGGCAATAAGAACCAACAAAACAGGGGGTAAATCAGTTTTATTCAAAATAGAATTAAAAGAGAACTGATTTATGAAAGAATTTTGGGACGATCGATACAATCAAACAACTTATGTTTACGGTGAAGAACCGAATCTCTTCTTCAAAGAGAATCTCGATAAATTAGAGGCAGGACGCATTCTCTTACCTGCCGAGGGTGAAGGACGAAATGCGGTGTACGCAGCACGCAAAGGGTGGCAAGTCGAAGCATTCGACCAAAGCGCACAAGGGCGGGAGAAAGCAATGAAACTGGCGGAAAAATATCAGGTCAGCTTTTCGTACACCATCGGAGGGATAGACACCCTCAACTATCCGCCTGCTTTTTTCGATCTTATTGCGTTTACCTATACGCACACTCCTGCAAACATCCGTTTACATTTCCATGCGGACTTACTTCCTTATTTAAAGAGCGGGGGACATGTCATTCTGGAAGGTTTCAGCAAAGCACACCGGAAGCATCAGGAGGAAAACCCACATGCGGGTGGACCAAGAGAGGAAGATATGCTCTACAGTGTGGAGGAGATACCTTCGTTATTTCCCGATTTGGAGACTTTAGCACTCACCGAGCAGGAAATCATCCTTTCCGAAGGCATTGCTCACAAGGGAGAAGCATCGGTGATACGCTACATCGGAAGGAAGATTTAAGCTCAAAAATTCCATTCTCTTTACCCAGAGTTTTTACACATCTTACTTGCACGCTTGCACTTTCGGTTGTATCACGCTGATAATCAAAGCATAGTAGAGTGGTGGCAGTAAAAAAAGCGAGCGTGCAAGCAAATTTGCTTGCACTTTTAAGCTCATCGCAACGCACCGTCTTTCTTACGTCTTATGCTGTTTCTTTTTATGTTTATAGCAGGTCTTTCTATTGTTTTTACCCTATCTGTCTTTATTACCCACAGCAGTGGGACGCATATTCCACAATTGTGGAGAAGATGCTTCACAGCTGTGAAGAAGATTCCCCACAGCTGTGGGTAAGCAATAAGTGCCATTATAAACACACTATAAAAGATTATAACATTACTTGATAATGTGATGCAGTTACCCATTATGAAAGCAAATACCAGAAAAATCAGTATTTAGAAAACAGAGCTATTATTCACAAATAGGGCAATCAATTAGTCAAGGCAGAAGATACGAAAGCTACTGTTAGCCTTTCGGTATCCAATGGACTTTAAAAATGGAGCAAATACTACTACAGAATACACGTACGATGCTAACGGAGATTTAACAAAAGATTTAAATAAGGAGATCAGTAATATTTCATATAATTTACTAAATTTGCTCAGTGAGTTGAGAATTAGCAATTCTTCTGGCTCCGCAACAAACTCTTATCTGTATGCGGCTGACCGAAGGGAATTAAAGAGTGGAACAACTTTATAAGCATTTTTAATAATTCAGCACAAGCAAAAAAGACTATAAGTGTACACTTTCACGGGCTTTGGCAAATCCCACAAATCAAACCGTCATACAGCAACCTGTTTTTAATTTCTTTTTAAATGGAACATTTAGTAACTACTTTAAAACAACTAAGTAAATGAAAACAAAAATCATTATATTATTTTGCTCTTTTTTTATTGGTGTGGCGAGTTTGAACGCTCAAAAAGAATTTAAAAACAAAATCAACTTATATAATAAAGCACAACAAAGAGAAGGACTTTGGAAAGATGATATAAATAAATATTGGCGCAGCGAAACTTATTATCACAATGGCAAGAAAAATGGAATATACAAACTATTTAGTATAGAAAGGAGTGAACTTGAAATATTTGGAGAATACAAGAATGACACTATTACAGGGACATGGTATTATTTTAGTAATTATGGACATTTGACAATGTCACAACATGATTTTCAACAAAATACTTACCAAACTCCCATAGTCCACCATATGCGGCAAAAAGAGCTTTGCCCTTTTCGCTGCTATTGCATTTTTTATTACCCCAATGGAAATAAAAAATCAGAAGGGATTCTGCTTTGGGACAAAGACCCGGAGTCTGACTTTACATTTGAATATGGTGAATGGAAATACTATGATGAGAATGAAAGACTTATAGAAACCAAGGTTTTCAAATAATCAAAGCGCAAAGATCTTTCTATAATTTGCCACAATAAATGATTGTCCGGATAAAATTCATCTATTTTTAGTCCGTTTTTTATGCTTTATTTTTAGTTTTACTCCCATGGCATCATTGATAACTTCACTACGGACTGGCTATACGGGAAACCAAATAGCCAAAGCAGAAGATACGTAGCAGCTGTCAGCCTATCAGCATCAATAGACTAAAAAAGGAACAAGACGTAGTTTTTTTTAACACATTTAAATATTAAAATCATGAGAATGAGACTATTTATTTTTATATTAATATCTTTTACTCTTAACCTTAACATAATTGCACAGAGCGAATCTACTAAGGAAATTAATCAATATAATAAAAAAGGGCAAAAAGAAGGTTTATGGAAAGATACCATTAATAATAGACTAAGAGAGACATATTTTAAGAATGGAATAAAATCAGGAATATATAAACAGTATAACTTAAAAAAAGAATTATTAATCTTTGGAGAATATTGCAAAGGAAAGATGTGCGGAACGTGGTATTTCTTTGGAAATACAGGACATATATGGACTATTTTTAAAGATTTCACAAAGAATACGTACTCCATCATTAATGAAGGAGATAAGAAAAAATACATTCCCGACTATAAATGTTACTCTATATCATATTATCCTAATGGAAATATACGCGATGAAGGAACTCTTCTATGGTCGGAAGGGGAATCTCCTGAATCAGATTCTTCAGTCGAATACGGTGAGTGGAAATACTATAACAACACAGGAAAATTGATAAAAACAAGAACTTTTAAATAGCTAAATCACCTATTTTTCAAAAGTTTACTAAATTTCAGATGCTTGGCATCGACTTCTCCTATAATAAAGAAAACTTTACCGTTCTTTTAACAAGCATGTTTGCAAGTAATGTATCCTGGTATTATCACTCTTATTGTTTAAATCATCCTGATAAAGTTTATTGTTATCCAGACAACCTCAACACAAAGAGCTATCTTAAATATTTTCTTACTTTCAAGAACAACAAACTTATTAAATAAAGATTCACTCATAGTGAGAAACAATGAGAGTGTGTCGTTACAGAGTATCTATGTCTTAAGATCATATATAATATTCATATTCGCCGTGAATTTAGCTGTTCTACCTCATGTCTTATTTGTTGCTCACATTTCATACGCTTTCCATAATCAAGTAGCTCATCTATCAAGGCCTGTTTAAACTCATTGCCTCTATTCTCATTCTTAGAAATGATTTTTTGAACCAATGTTGAAAAGGAGAAAGTCTGATATTCTAAGATATACGATATTAAAAAAGACAGTTTACTTTTAAGAAGACTATCTTTATCATTTTTTCTTTCTACATAAATCAAACAAAGCTGAGCTAAAAGCGTAATGCCTTGTTCAGGAGCGATTTCACAGTAATAGATCACTAAGGGAAAAGCTCTATCAGGATCTTTAGAAATGTAATAATCAAAAAAAGATTGATATACAGAGCTATTATATTTTAATAAGAGCATTGTCTCAACGATAGTATAGTTCCAATAATCATCCTTCAAAAGGCGCCATTTTTTATATAATTTTTCAAGGCTAGGTGCTACTTCTGACGCTTTCATACCCACGATTGCTAGCAATGCGACTGAACGATAATCATTGCTGTTAAATTCTATTTCATTTAAGAAGAACTTAAAAATACATTCTTTATCCTCATCAGATGCTCCTAATAATTTAGAGGATAGACGACGGATATATTCACGCCCACCATCCTTGTAACATTCTGCTCCATACTCACGCTCTAAAGAACGAAGAGCATCCATTATTATTTCTGAATTCATGGTTATTTTGTTTATAACAACATAAATTGTTCCCTGCCAACCTCCAACGATTATTACATACGGAATTATTAACCGCACAGGGACATTATAATTATCTGCTCATGCAAATACGAGTTCTTCAGATGCGAAGAGATAATAATACATCTACAAAGTTACAAGCTTAAAGGAGCAAAATAATACATAATACACTACAGATAGGACAATTCATCCAACTTAAACCAAAGCTAAACAAGTTCTTCACTTTTGTCTAGAGTAGCAAAATTCATTTTCTAACTCCATTTTTCTTTTAAAATAAATCCGGCATTCTTCTTCTTCTCTATTTACTATAAGATTTTCATATGCTCGTTTATTAGAGCAAAATTCAGGATAACCAAAAACGGCTTGAACAAAAGGATAAATATTTTCATCTTTATTTATAAGCCTAAAAGCCCAATTTGAGCTCAATGTATCATCTACAATCTCAAATAAAGGACAAGGAGAAGCCGAAATAAATCCGTTATCAGATATGCCTGATAACTCTGAAAAATAACGATTCCCATTACTAAAGATTCCTTTCCTATCTTTACCTCGTATTCCACCATTGCCGATGAATCAAATCTCCCGACAACCTCCTCTCTGACAATTGATTCATACTCGTAGGGACGCAAGGCTATTCCCGTGTTATTGATACAAGATATTCTCATAAGTTATTTAAATTTAAATAAACTTGGCTCACCAGAGTCATTTCGTTCTTTGTCATATTGAAAATTAGTTTTGTTAAAGAGGTGCTTTAAGTGAGTTTTATCCGTTAGAGATATGCTTAGGATTTGGAGAACTTCGTATGTACTTCTGTTGAGTTTCATATCATGTTGAATGATTGCAACCAAGCAGTATGCAGTTATGAATTCTTCTAATATAATATTATCTTTCAACACTAACTATATAAGTGCTTTCATCCAACATTATATTTTCAACCCCTTTAATAAAACTAAAATAACCATCTAATATCTATCGGTGCCTAAATTTAATTGCTCAAATACTTTATGTTATTTGTTCTAAACTTAACTTCGGGTTTTTAAAAAGCATTGTAACATATCTATTATCAAGAGTATTTACGAGCATTTCTAAATTTCCATCACCATTATATTTAACATATAAAATTAGACTAAATATTCCAATGTATTTATTTAAATCACTAAAGATTGGATTATTCCCTTCTCGGATCTTCGCGTCACTCCAATCCTTAATAACCCAAAGGCAAGCTCTACTTATGTACACATCTCCAACTAAATCATAATAACCTCCAAAGTGCATTTCTATCACTTTCTTGTCTATATCGTAACAAAATTTGTTTATATATTCGTCATCGAACGAATATCTTAAAAACTTCTCCATCATTTATATTTATTTAATGTAGAAAACATATTCTCGATCCTCATCAGTTGCCTCTAATAGCTTAAATGATAATTAACAGATATGTTCACGCCACTATCTTTGTAATGTTGATAAATTGTTCCCCGCCAACCTCTAACGATTATTGCATACGGAATTTAAACCGCACAGGGACCACTTTATGCCGTTATGAATACTCTATATTCCTACCGATGATGAAAGAAGACTCTTCCATAAAATACACATATATATATTTTACCTTTTAGTCAGCGTAAAACTTATCGATAAAATGTTCTATCATTCGGCCTTCTTCAGTTGGTTCATAGTTCTCGTCAAAATGAAGAGCAACTTAACTACATGCTAATTCGCGAATAGCGTCAGCTATATCGTTCTCTATAGAGAGTATTATATTAGCATTATTATCCTCTAAGAAAATGCGATGGCGTAAAAGTTCCTTATCCTTCAACAAATTACCCATCAAATATTCATTTTTACTCAATTCTATTTTCATTATTTCTCATCTCCTATATTTTATCACTTTCTTTGTGCTCGTTGAATATACAATTATTATACTTTTCGTCATTGAATTTATTACAACTGCGTGAATTTTCCAATCTATTTTACACTCTCCCTCCCTTTAGAATCTTTAAGTATTGCACTGCTAAGAACTTAGCCTCAGCGGTGCAATAAGAAGTAAGATAGTCACGTAAAGTTAAACTTCTTACCTTTAAACTCAACATCCAGCTAAAGTTTGCTATCCAATTTGCTTAATATTCTCATCTTCATTCCAATAGTTTAATGAATCCCAAAGATATTTGCCAAATGCCCCTTCAGCATCCAACTTCTCTTTAACTTTCGGATCGGATAGAGCTTGTTTTGCATATACAGCCATTTTTTCTCTATTACATAAATCACGCATATCTAAGTCACTATAGTTTGCCCATTTATAAAGAATATTCTCAGGATCGAGCTTTGCTGCCTTTTTCATCAGACCTTGAGCTTCTTCAATCTCAATGCCAAAATACCACTCTGACATACAGGCTATTTTACCTATGAAAAACAAAAATTCCGGATTATTTGAAAATTTAGAATATGACTCAATAAAATATTTCTTTAATAACTTTGCATAATAATCATGTTCACCAAGGTCATAGTCTTCTTCAACCAAAATATTCATCAATAAATAATTGATACTTATATATGCATCTATATTAGCATTTTCTTTACTCAAAATGTTCTGCATTAAAGCAATGGCTGATTTCCAATCTTTATTTTGTTCAAATTTGAATAAAAGTTTTTTCCAATCCATAATCTTATATTTTTAAGGAATAAACATTGTTCCAAGTTTTGGAACTCCATTAACAACACTACCTCTAATAATAACATCATAACTACCAACATGAACAGAAACATTATTAAAGATCCCACTTGCTGGGAGTTTACCATTTGCTGCGTTCAAACGGCTCTAAAAGCACTCTCTTGACTACCAAATTCGGTTACTAATGTGTCTAGATTATGAGCTGCTTTACCAAAGATATGAGTAACCTTATTCTTCATCGCATAGGCAACTGCATCTTCAATAGTATTACTTGAAATAGTTGTTCTCTCTTCTGCTATTTTCGGAAGATTCGGTTTTCTCGACTACGGGTTTATGTGGTATTGATTTGCATAATGATACCCATAAATACCTCCTACAGCAGTTCCAATAGCTGCGCCAACCATTCCTTTTACAATAAGACGAGACATCGAAGCCATTGATAACAAGACTACTAAGTTCTTTATTCGCAATTTGTCCGGCGTAACCGCCTACTAATCCAGAAAGTCCTCCAAAACCTACAGCTACTGGCTACATCTCTAAATGAACGAGCACCACCTAAGCAACTGCTGATCCCTGCCAATCTCCAACGATTATTACATACGGAATTGTAAACCGCGCAGGGATATTATAATTACCGATCTACTATATAGTTATAAATATCTATATATCAACAGACTAGATAATATAGTTTCAAGAAACATTTATCAATATTATAAAAATCTTCATTAAGATTTAAATGAGTGCTTTGCCCACAACACAACAAAGAAAGCTATATATGTTGAGAAAACAATATAACAAATCGTAATTATATTCCAGCGAACACTAATCTTTTTGCGACGAATAAACTTTTTATACCGTCCACTCCTTTGAAAATAAAAATAACAGCATAGGTAAGCCAAAGCCATACACGCACATAATATATAATCAACTCGATTAAAGAGAGAAGGATAATCCGACAATATTGTAATGCAACCATACAAAGTAAAGAGATTCATTGCCAAAGGAAAAGCAACACCCCATACACTGGAAAACAGAGTATCTTTTGTCACTGGAAATATCCTAATAAATGAGTTTTCCATTTTATCGGTCCAATAAAATATTGTTGAGAACAACTGATCAAAAAAGTATTTTACCATATTAATAAATTAACTTCCAAAATTGATGCTCCCCGCCAATCTCCAACGATTGTTGCATACGGAATTATTGACCGCGCAGGGATATTATAGCTAATACTTATATAAAAAAAGCCTTGGTAACAAAATTACAAGCAGCATCAACCAACAACTTATTCAATATTCGCAATCTCAAATTCAAATCCACTTAATTTTTCCTCTTTTACCATTTGCCTAAAAGATTGTGAACAAAAATAAATTGGCTCAGGTCGAAGAAGTCCACGGTTAATACCTACATATTGTTTGCTTTCTAAAAAGTCATAATCATAAATAAGATGATTATTAACAACGTATACCTCTGAAAGAAGATTAAGTCCAATAGTATCACCATTGGGACATTTATAAATTTCTTCTCTACAATAGGTAGATAAATCAAATGGATTAACCCCGACTACAGTATTATTAGATAAACATATCCCATTAAGTGCTTTTAGCTGATAATAGGAGGATTCTCCATTCACGAAATTAACAGGAAGCAAATTCAGCCCCTTTAAAGACCTCCTTTTTACAGCTTCTGCAAATCTAGAAGACACAACAATTTCTCCTCCAATAGTTTTTGCTATATCTTTTTGCGGAATACTTTTTTTCTTAAGTATTAAAGAAGAGATCTGCTTTCTTTTCGCTCCACATATTTTACAAGCCACAGATTCATCATACAAAGTTCCACACTCTTCTCCTGTAGGCTCAAAAACTTTATCTATCTTCATCTGAAGCAGCTTTGCACTATTTAATTCAGTCTGAGTATAGCTTCTCTTATACTTCCATCCATAGAAAAAACATGTATCATATTTTCTTTTTATTTCATTATCCATTAGAGGAATCTTATTATATCTAGGATCATCCTTAGCAATATATACAATCTTTATTATAGATGATCCGACATTCTTACACTCACTTTCATCAAAAAGCAAATGAGCATATTCCAAATTAACTCTAAGTTCTAATATTTCTTTCATAGGCAATAAATTTAATATTTATATCCTGATGGCAATGGATATTTAGTATAAACGGCTTTCATTATATTCTGCAACTCTCCTGCACTAGGGATACCGTTTCCATATGGCCATAACATTCTAAATTCAAAAGTCCTCCACAACCTACGGCTACTAGCTATATCTTTAAATGAACGAGCACCACCTAACCAACTATTGATCCCTACAAACCTCCAGCGATTATTACATACGGAATTATTGACCGCGCAGGGATATTATCACAACTGTCCATACAGTTATAAACATCTAATTATCAACAGAGTAAACAACATTACCTCAAAAAACATTTATCAATATTATAAAGATCTTCATCAAGATTTAAACGAGTGCTTTGCCCATAACACAACAAAGAAAGCTATATATGTTGAGAAAACAATATAACAGATTGTAATAATATTCCAGCGAACACTAATTTTCTTGCGACGAATAAACTTTTTATACCGTCCACTCTTTTGAAAATAAAAATAACAGCATAGGTAAGCCAAAGCCATACACGCACATAATATATAATCAACTCGATTAAAGAGAGAAGGATAATCCAACAATATTGTAATGCAGCCATATAAAGTAAAAAGATTCATTGCCAAAGGAAAAGCAACACCCCATACACTGGAAAACAGAGTATCCTTTGCTACAGGAAATATCCTAATAAATGAGTTCTCCATTTTATCGGTCCAATAAAATATTGTTGAGAACAACTGATCAAAAAAGTATTTTACCATATTAATAAATTAACTTCTAAAATTAATGCTCCCTGCCAATCTCCAATGATTATTAAGAAGACCCCACGGGGATAGCAAAGCAACCGCTTTATGCTGTTATGAATACTCTATATTCCTACTGATGATGAAAGAAGACTCTTCCATAAAATACACATATATATATTTTACCTTTTAGTCAGTGTAAAACTTATCGATAAAATGTTCTATCATTCAGCCTTCTCCAGTTGGTTCATAGTCCTCATCAAAATGAAGAGCAACTTCACTATATGCTAATTCGTGAATAGATCGTTCTCTATAGAGAGTATCATAATCTTTAAAGACAACCTCCACATATATCAAGCTTTTTAATCAAAACAGTCAATAGTTATTTGACATAATTATTAAACAACATGATCAGTCAATATCTTAACGAAACAATCTGCAATTATCAAGTTCCATTCCTTTAAGAATGACAACTATTATAAATATTTTGACTTTGTTTTCTCTTCACATATACTATATCAAACTCAAATAAATAGTTCTCTTATAATATGAATTTCTTTATAAGTTATTAGACGTATTAGAATCAGAATATCTAGAGGGATACAGCATAGTATCCCTCCTTATTAGACGAGCTAGTATCCAATCCTTAGAGTATCTAATATGGGAAGATGAATTTTGCTCATATTTTTTAGTAAATATTTTCCACCTCCCCAATAATCTCCAGACTTAAGCTCAAGTATGCCTCTTCGGAAAGGCTTATCAAACGAATCAGATATTTTCATTATTTCCCTATCGTTCAATAACTTATCTAAGAGAACCTGCAATTTTTTGTTCTGATAGTTTTTAGCAACAGTAGTTGAGACACTGGGATCTTGGAAAATAAAGTATCTAAAGATCTTATAATCAATAGCATCTTGTTTATATAGATTAGAAACAAGATATAACATATCCACATAATCATTAATCTGTAGATTATATAAAACATACACGATATCTAAATCTGTAAACTCATTCTTTTGAAAAGAAGTATTTGTCAACAAATTCAGCATTTCACTTTTACAAGATTTGGTATCGGAGAGTAAAGATGGGGCTCTTTTTTTACAACTCTAAACAAATAATCAATCCGTCCTAAAGAATCTTCAAATATTCGGTTTTTCTCCAAAGAATCATAATGAATTTTCATTTTGTCCTCTACTAACTGGAAATTCTCAAAAACATTATCTGTCTTTGTAATGCCATTCTCGTTTCTAGTCGAACAGCAAGAAAGTGTTAATGCTAAAAGAATGAATATATGTAGCTTCATAACTCTCAGTCTATTTAAAAATAACTAAAATAAAAAACAAATGCACTCAACAATAACGATTAAAGCAATAGCAAGAATAAAGAGTTTCTCATAACATATTTATTAGAATTTAGAAAATCACCATTTATACACAACTTACTATCGTGATAAAAACCTCTCTAAGACTCTTTAATGGACTGATATTCTGCTTTTAGAGTATCTAATATAGGAGTATTATTTATATACCTCTTTTTTAACCCAAAGCTTTTCTCACTCCTTTCCCACATTACCCCATTCTTTAAAAGTAATAGACTTTCCGAGAAAGAAAGACATTCATATGACCGTTGATATTTTACTTTCACGATCAGATCATTATCCTTGAGTATATTATCCAAAAAGACTTGTAATTTTTTATTCTTATAGCTTTTATATACAGTAATTAAAACGAAGTCATCAGGAAAGATAAATCGTTCAAAAACATCTTGGTTAATATCTCCATTTTTAAATAGTAGCACTACTGAATCCAACAAGTCTACATAATCATCAATGGGCAAATTATATAAAAGGTATGGAATATCATAATCAATAAAATCATACTTTTTGAATGTTGCATTCATTAACAGATTCAATATTTCATTTTTATAAGTTTTAGTATCTGTAAGCAACTGCGGTGCTATAGTTTTTACTACTTCAAAAAAATGGATCGTGCGTCCTATGGGGTCTTCAAATATCCCATTCTTTTCTATATACTTACACTATTAACCGACTAAAATTCTAGACAGTCGGATTTGTTTAATTACACGGTCTATATCGTGCTATATTTCTTCTTTTCGAAAACCTACCCCTGCTTATAAATCCAGTCTAAGCTGGATTCCGGGGCTTTTGTTTCGTTTGATTTTCTTCTTAAAGTAAGTTCTCGAACAATTTTCGATCAACCAATACAAGTCTAAATGACTTATCAGATGGAT
>Ga0183096_1000473_pt1 | contig 54277 bp, 41 predicted proteins | sample Biomet5_FD_127791 | JGI IMG/M metagenome (GOLD analysis project Ga0183096, IMG submission 127791) | Microbial communities from bioreactor (seeded with sewage sludge) at LBNL, California, USA - Biofuel metagenome 5 (version 2) (version 3) | ecosystem: Engineered > Bioreactor > Anaerobic >... | reverse complement strand
AGTTTTCCGAAAAGGTAAATGAAATGGGATTCAACAGTGTGGCAATGTACAACATGGGTGGCATGAACGAAGACTACCTGGTTTACGGAGCCAATTCAATGAAAATACGGGCACAGATGGATTCTCTCCTGGATATTCCTGTTTTCCCCTGTGTTTCAGTTGGCTGGGACGATACGCCGCGATTCCCTGCAAAAGGCATTCACAAAGTGGTACACTATCATAATACGCCGGTCAGTTTTGCAGCCTTGCTCTCCAAAGCCAAGGAATACGCCGACAGCCATCCTGAACAGCCGAAACTGATTACCATCAACGCCTGGAACGAATGGGTGGAAGGCAGTTACCTGTTACCCGACATGCTCAACGGGTTCGGGTATCTGGATGCTGTAAAAAAGGTTATGTGCGGGGAATATGACAAGTATGCAGAGAAATAAGATAAATCAATTAGTTCGCCAGGTATTAGTTGCTTTCTGAAAAAGCAATCATTCATTTTTTTAATTATTAAAAAAACACCACTATGGGAAACCGAATCGATACGGAACTGTAATCTGAAGATCTGAATGCAGTGTCACAGTCTGTTACTGCTATTCATTCAAGGTTTCCGGAACCTCGAAGATCTTCAAAAAATACTTATAATAGTCTGTGTATCATCTGATATTGTATTACAGATTCAATATCACAGCAATCCTGTTACAGAGGGTTCTGACAGCTTGAATAAAGATCAAAAGTATTTATATTTGCGAATGATTAAAAAAATAATTTATTAGTTTTAATCTCCTAAAAAACATAAATACTGAATCTTCTTAACATGAAAATTTCATCACTTCTGCCAATCATTTCTATTGTCGTATTTTTTACGGCCTGCAACAAAGAAAAACCTGAAATTTATGATCTTCGCTGTGAAAACCTCAGTAATCCAACAGGCATAAACACAACTATTCCCCGGCTGAGCTGGAAAATAAAAAGTGATAAAAACGGAACCGAACAAAAGGCCTTTCAAATATTGGTTGCAAGCGACCGTTCCCTGCTTACCCAAGGTCGTGCCGATCTTTGGAACAGTGAAAAAACAGAATCATCAGAAAGTGTTCTGGTCCGGTACAAAGGAAAACCATTAAAATCAGGAGATCTGGCATACTGGAAGGTTCGCGTATGGGACGAAACCGAAACTATTTCTTCCTGGAGCCCGGTTTCCGAATTCAGTATCGGATTGTTGAACAAATCAGACTGGCAGGCCTCTTACATTGGATTTCCGACAGAAGCAAAATTCAGCGAATGTCCCCAATTATATAAATCATTCAATATTGAGAACACTACGGCCCAAACATTTTTGCATGTAAACTCACTGGGTTATCACGAAGTTTACCTGAACGGGAAAAAAGTAGGAGACGGAGTACTGACTCCCGCCGTTTCCCAATTCAACAAACGGTCGCTGGCTATTACTTATAATGTAACAAACTTGCTGAAAGAAGGCCGAAATGACCTTGTTTTGTGGCTTGGAAGCGGCTGGTACAGTGAAGGACTTCCCGGCGTTGTAAACGAAGGTCCGCTGGTAAAAGCACAGCTCGAACAAGTGACCGGAAACAAACGGGAAATAATTCTCGTAACCGATTCTTCATGGAAAGGAAGAAGCAGCGGCTACCTGCGCATTGACAAATGGGGAGCTCATCACTTCGGAGGAGAAGAAATAAACGGAGCATTGCTGAAAAACGACCTGTCTTCTGAAAAACCGGATCAGGGAGACTGGGCCCCGGTTAGTGTTGTTTCCGTTCCCGACCACCAGGTAAGTCCGCAAATGGCTGAACTGAACAAAATAGAGGAGATCATCAAACCGACTGGAATACAACAACTCGCAAAAGATACTTTCCTGGTCGATATGGGGAAAAATCTTACCGGATGGATAGAAATACACTTTCCGAAGTTGGAAAAAGGACAGGTAGTTTCAATGGAATATGCCGATCACCTTGACTTAAACGGGAAGTTTGCCGACAGGAAACAAATCGACCGGTATATCGCATCTGGAGAAGGGATCGAATTTTTCAAAAATAAATTTAACTATCACGGATTCAGGTATATTCGCATGTCGAACCTGCAAACAGCTCCATCTGCCGATTCAATAAAAGCATATCTTATCCATACCGACTACAAACTGGCCTCTACATTCAGATGTTCCGATCCGGATATAAACCAGATTCATGATATGATTTTCTATACCCTTCGCTGCCTTAGTCTGGGCGGCGACCTGGTCGACTGCCCTCAGCTGGAAAGGTTGGGATACGGCGGAGACGGAAATGCCTCGACCTTAACAGCACAAACCATGTTCGACATGGCGCCGTTATATGCCAACTGGTTACAGGCATGGGGCGACTGCATTCGCGACGACGGCGGAATGCCGCACACAGCACCGAACCCGTATCCTGCCGGAGGTGGCCCTTACTGGTGCGGTTTCATCATCACAGCTTCGTGGAACACGTACATGAATTACGGAGATATGTCGAACCTTCTGAAATACTACCCGGTCATGCAAAAATGGCTGGGATATGTCGACAAATACTCCGTTGACGGCCTGCTGAAAAAATGGCCCGACACCGACTACCGGGGATGGTACCTGGGCGACTGGGCAGTTCCCGATGGGGTCGATCAAAAAGCTGAGGCGTCGGTCGACATAGTAAACAACTGTTTTATAGCCGTTTGTTTCGACCGAATGGAAAAAATTGCACAATTGCTCGGCAAACCGCAGGATGCAGAGATGTATCATCAGAAAAAAATACAACTTCAGGAAAAAATACATCAGACATTTTTCGACAAGGAACAAAACAGCTACGCAACAGGTTCTCAGATTGATCTGACTTACCCGATGCTGGCCGGTGTAGTGCCTGCTTCCGTGTATCCGGATGTAAAGAAAAGCCTGTTTAACGAAATCATGAATAAACGCGGCGGGCACTGGGCCTGCGGACTGGTCGGCGTTCCTGTATTTACCGAATGGGCCGTACAAAATCATGCAGTCAACCTGATGTACACCATGTTAAAAAAACGGGACTGTCCCGGATACCTTTATATGATTGATAACGGGGGAACCACTACCTGGGAAGTATGGAAAGGTGAACGTAGCTATATTCATAATTGCTATAACGGCATCGGCTCGTGGTTTTACCAGGCCGTGGGAGGCATCCGCAATGCCGGTGGCGTACCTGCATACCGGAAAGTAATTATCGATCCGCAGGTACCGAATGGCATTACATGGGCAAGAACCACGAAAGAAACCCCTTACGGAACTATCTCACTGAACTGGAAAACCGATGGGAAAAAGATGGAAATGGAACTTGGCGTTCCGGTCGGGACTGAAGCAGAAATCGTAATTCCGGATAATGTTGAAAAATACACGATTACCGACGCCGGACAACAAATACCTGAAGAAAAGGTACCTGCAATAAAAGTAAAAAGCGGAAAATACAGCATTACCTATTTCTTTTCTGAAAAATAAAGAATTCTGTAAATAATGCCACCAGATTTCACGGAATCAGGTCTTTTGACAGTATTTATTTAAATCAGCCAACTAATGATATTTTATATCAGGCTACTAACTTTCAAATCAATGAATACCAAGAAATCCATATTTTTTGTTTCCCTTGTTTTTAGTTTGCACTTTGCAGGCTATGCACAAAAAACATTTTATAATATCACTGATTTCGGGGCAATCGGTGATGGAAACTATTTATGTACAGAACCGCTAAACCGGGCAATCACTGCATGTTCCGGTAACGGAGGAGGAACCGTTATCATCCCACGCGGAAAATTCAAAAGCGGCACTGTTATACTGAAGGACAATGTGGAATTACGCCTCGAAATGGGCGCAACATTACTTGCCAGTACCGACCATAAGAATTTTCCCCGTCAGCCGCAACCGGCATACCGTTCGCAAAAAGACCCCGGAGGCTGGTTTTCGCTTATTTATGCCGAAGGAGCAACAAACATTGCCATTACCGGTCTCGGTACGATTGACGGGAACGGGGCACAACAAACGGCGGTTCCCGGTCTGCTTAGCGGTGACCGCGACGGCAGGCCCCGGAATATCCTGTTCATTTCATGCAACCATATACGGGTTGAAGGAATAAGAATGATGAACTCCGGAATCTGGAATCAGCATTACCTGAACTGCGAAGATGTGATCGTCGACCGCATTGAAGTATATAACCATTCGAACCGGAACAACGATGCAATCGACATCGACGGATGCCGGAGGTTTGTCCTGTCCAACTCGATCCTCGACTCGGACGACGACTGTATCACGCTGAAAAGTACAGGCAGTGCTTCTACCGAAGATGTCGTAGTTACAAACTGCGTTACTTCCAGCTTCTGCAATGCAATTAAAGCCGGCACCGAGTCAACCGGAGGTTTCCGCAATATTACTATCAGCAACTGTGTGGTAAAGCCCAGCCGGTGCACCGAAAAATCCGTTTTCAGAACTCCGAGAAACGGGATTACCGGCATTTCGCTCGAAATAGTTGACGGCGGTATCATGGAAGGAATTTCCATCAGCAATATTACCATTGAAGAGACCGAATGCCCGCTGTATATCAGGCTCGGAAACCGCGCCCGGAAACACACCGAAGACGCGCCGGAACCAGGATTGGGTACTATGCGGAACATTTCAATCAGCAATATTACAGCTTATGACTGCGGAAATTTTTCAAGTTCAATTACAGCAGTTCCGGGTTGCACGATAGAGAATGTGACCATCAATAATATTCAGCTTCACAATAAAGGCGGACTGAAAGACGGTGAATACATTGCCAGTCTTTCAGATGTAAAAGAAGACGAAAAAGGTTATCCGCAACCATCAGTATGGAAAAATCTTCCCTCTTCGGTATTTTTTATCCGCCACGTAAAAAATCTGGCCATCAGTAACCTGATGTTCGACAGCAACGAACCTGATCCGCGTGTTCCGGTTATTGCCGTCGATGTGCAGAACCTTCAAATCGGGAAAAGCATGTATACAGGAGCTTCATCCTCCGGTCCGTTTATCCTGCTTGACCACGTCACCGGGACCGAAATTGAAAAGCCCCAAAACTGGCAGGACAAAAAATTCATCAGAAAACTATAATCCGATGAAACTCATCTTTTCCATATCAATTATTTGCTGTATCCTTCTGGCAGGTTGCAAAAAGAATCAAACTCAGGAAGGGTGGAGTATTTCAGCAAAAGGAAACGGAATCAGCATAAAAGCAGGCATTTTGGAACGGCAACTGCAACTGAAAAAAGGATCGGCAACCACCTCGTCACTTCTGGTTAACGGGACGAACACAATCAGGGAAAGCATCCCTGAAATTGCAGTTACTTTATGGAAAGCTTCGCCTAATGAAGAGCCCCAGGGAATCGGCTATTCCGACCATGCCGGGGTTGAACAGAAAGATGCGGTAAAGAACCAGACTGACGCGCTGAATGTGGAAAAGGGGAAAGGACAGTCTCTTCAAACTGTAAAATGGATTGATCCGGCAGAAGTAACAGGAGAACAGGCAACTGTTTTCGACTCGCTGTCTTATTCTGTCTCCAGTCCGAAAAAGGACAAAACCAGGTTGGTAATCGCCCTCGTTTCATCCGCGAATACTGAATGGAAGGGTTTGTCGGCCGAAATAAATTACGAGATATACACAGGATTTCCGGTTATCAGAAAATGGATAAACATCCGGAACCATGGAACGGAATGGCTCAAAATTTCAGGATTAATTATCGACAAATTTCAGTCTCTGCCTCAGTACAGCACGGCTACTCTGCTTACGCCAAATTCCAGAGGCATCGATCCGTCGATTGTTGCATTCAGCGATACCGTTGCTTCTTCAGGAATTATCCTGGCAAACGAAATTCCATCGAAACTCAGGATGCTTTCCGGAAAAGGGACAATGGGTTACAACCCGGAACTTTTCGAATGGGTGATCGGCCCCGGCGAATCATTCGAATCGGAGCCGGTATTCATGTATGCTTTTTCCGGAGAAAAATATCAGACTGTTTCTGCGGTTTCAACAGCACTCGACCGCTGTGTGGAAAACGAATTTCACAATTTTCTGAATAAATACATTCTCCTTCCGGCTAAAGAAGAAAACATTGCTCCTGTTTTTTGTTCGTGGACCAATTACGGAGCCAACATCAACGACAGCAACATGCAGGTTGCTGCCGGCATTGCCTCGCGGATCGGGTTTAAATGTTTTCAGCTGGATGCAGGTTGGTCCGACGCCGGCCCCGACGGTGGCTGGGCCGTTTCGACACCTCGCCCCATTGCCGGCAAATTCCCTGACATGAAGGATCTGAGCAGTTATATTCAATCGAAAAATATGAAAACAGGCCTGTGGTATTCTGATTTCATCAACGAACAGCAAGCCGGCAAAAACGGGAAAGAACCGCCGTTGTTCAGTCTGCCGCTCATCCGCAGGGCCGGAGGTCTCGGACTTAGCCTGTGTTATAATCCTTCCCGTGAAAAATATGTCGATGAAATCGTATCCCTGCATAAAACATTTCAGGCTGATTATTTCAAACAGGATTTAAGCAATATCTGTTATGGCGACATTGCCGCCGGACACGAAAGCCGAACACTGAAAGAATCGTACCTGCGCGGATTGCGCGGTCTGTTTGCCATAGAGGATGAAATACACCGGGAAGCACCGGAAATATGGCTTCAACTGTCGCATGAAATATACTGGGAAACACCCGGCCCGGAAGCTGACATTGCCGTTCTGAAGCATGTCGATTCGTATCATTCGGCGCCAAATGAATACTGGGGCGCCGGAAACCGGCAACAACCGGTAAATAGTACATGGAAATACAACGTTGACAGCCTTCAGCAAAAACTACGGCAGGGGGCATTCCGTGCCCGTGATTTGTGGTACAGGCACCGGGGCCTACCGCTCAGCCGGATTGAAGTATTCGGAGCCGTAACAACCGATTACAAAGGAGACCTCAGTCCCGACATCATCGACCGCCAGATATGCAGCTGGCTGATGGGCGCCCCTATTTCATTCTCCGGCGATCTGACTTCCCTTACAGAAGAAAATATTGCCCGCTACCACAGCCGTTTTGCAATGCTCGAAGAACTTCAGCAGAAATATAACATTTATCAGAACTTCCAGTTTAGCGGTGTGCCGGCTCCTACCGACGAAGGATGGCACTGGTGGGGCAAACTCAACCAGGACGGATGTGGAGCAGTTGTGGTTATGCGCGGGAATGCCGGCAACAACATTCAGCCAATCAATATCCCATGGGTTAAGGCCGGTAAAAAATACAAGCTGAAAGGTTTATTTTCGGGAATAAATCCGGGCGAATTTTCCGGAAAACAATTGCAAAACGGAGACTTAAAACTGACTTTGTCTACCTACGGGCAGGAAATTATTGAAATAGAAAACGAATAAATACAGGTAATGAAAAAAGACAGAACAAGCAATTTATGGTATGCACTGTTACTGATCCCGGCGATCTCAGCAATACTGGCACTTAACCACTTCGGATTTTTCTTCAGATCGGGATCGGCAGGTGGCGGAATACTGATTATCCTGCTCCTGTATTTTAACCGGCTCCGAAGCTCAAAAGATGTATGGATGATTTTGATGGCTTTCCTGTTTTCAATCGGTGGCGACTGGTTCCTGGCGCACCGACATGGAGACCCAAAAATATTCATTGCAGGCATCGCCTTGTTTTTCATTGCCCATATTGGCTATTTGTCGTTTGCCCTGATGAACGGCCGTCTGCACCGGACAGCAACCATTATCGTGCTAACCGGATACCTGATTCTCTTTTTTCTGAAACTTTACCCGGGAATAACCGGTAAAACACTGATGTTCGCAGCGCTGGCCTACCTTCTTGTTTCGTGTTTCTCGCTCGGAGCAGCATTGGGTCTAAAAGCTGAATACTGGATAAAACTAGCCTATATTTTCGGTATCTTTCTGATTCTCTTTTCCGATACAATTATTGCATTCCGGGAATTTACCGGCTACAAAGAATTTGATTTTCTGGTTTTGCCGACCTATTACCTGGCACACATCAGCATTACCTTTTCGCTGATGAAACGGGCTATCAGGAAACAGGCTGCATAAAAAACGGAAAATCGGACAAAGTCCGCCCGGAAACAGACAAAATCCTTTTCATTCCACGGGTTCAAAATTTAAACAGGTTTGAACAGTCCCGTATCTTATCTTTTGTTTTTTTTAACAAAAATTCATTTGTTTTATTATCCTTACTCTCTTCATTTTTATAATTTTACAACTGTCAGAAAACAAAAACCGGAAAGCAATGAAATGTCAATACTTCAAAATTTTCGCTATTTCATTAATTCTACTTTTTGCCGGTCCCGGAAAACAAGCTCTGGCTTCAGAAAACCCGGAAAAACCCAATATTCTTTTAATTGTGGCAGATGGCTTAGGTTATAGCGATTTATCATGCATGGGAGGGACAAATATCCAAACACCAAACATCGACAATCTTTTCAGTAGAGGAATGCGGTTCAATAATTTCTATGCCAACTCTACGGCAGGAGCCCCGTCATTTGCCTCTCTGATGAGCGGTTGTTACCCTGACAAAGTTGGCGATCCCGGTATAATCCGTCCGGATGAGGCGGACAGCTGGGGATATTTTTCACCGAAAGCAATTACATTACCGCAGGTATTGAAATCGGCAAATTACCGGACTGCTTTAATCGGCAAATGGAATTTAGGTTTTGAATCACCTAACCTGCCTAATGACCGGGCATTTGATTTCTTTAAAGGTTTTCTGGGTGACACAATGGATGACTGCCGCACACATTTACAAGACGATGTCAACTACATGAGGCAGAACAAACAGGAAATCACCCCGGAAGGACATGCCACCGATATTTTTTCCGACTGGTCGGTCGAATATATTAATGGCGAACAAAAAAACGAAGACCCATTCTTTTTGTGTCTGGCATACAATGCCCCGCATTCACCGGTACAGCCATCGGATGAATATCTCGAAAAAGTAAAAGAACGAGAAAATGGAATATCGGAAAAACGTGCAGGTTTTGTAGCCTTTGTTGAACAACTTGACGCCGGAATCGGACGGATAGTAAAAGCACTTGAAAAATCGAACCAGTTAAAAAACACGGTAATCGTATTCTCTTCGGAAAGCGGGGGCTGTTTACCCGACGGCGCCTCGAACGGCGGACTGAGAGGCGGTTCCCCCGACATGTATGAAGGCGGAATAAAAGTACCCACCTGCATCGTCTGGAGAGATCTTATCCGATCCGGATCGGAGACCGAAAATCTTGGTATGACAATGGACATGTATCCCACCCTGTGCGAAATTGCACAAATAAATATTTATCACCCGATTGACGGAATCAGCCTGCTGCCAACGCTGGAAGGCCGGCCCCAGGTCACCGATAACCGCGTTGTATTCTGGATGAGACGGGAAGGTGGTTCCTTTGGCGGGTTATGTTATTATGCGGCACGGCTGGGACAGTACAAACTACTTCAGAATGCACCTTTCGAACCAATGCAGCTCTTTAATCTCGATACGGACCCGAAAGAATATATTCCTCTTGATAATACTTCCCGGTATTTCAAAGATTTGCAGTACCGCTTATCCCAGCATATCAGGGAAACAGGAAATATACCCTGGCAAAAGTAGCATTCACATTACTCAAACAGGTCATCAAAAATTCTAACCGATTTTTATATCAACACCTTTTTGTGATTTTTTACGTCACTTTTTAAAAGTTATAAAAGTAATTATCCGTTTATAACACATATTTTTCATAAACCTGAAATTTTCACACACCCAAAAAAACAAACAGATTTGATAAATAACAAATTATTTCTATTTTTGCACCTCCCAATAAAGGGATTAAAATTTTATGTATAACAAATCAGAAGTTTTATGAAAAACCAGTATGAAACCGTTTTCATTGTAACTCCCGTTTTATCTGATGCACAGGTAAAGGAAACGGTAAAAAAATTCAAAGACTTCCTCACCGAGGAAGGTGGCGAATTTTTGAATGAAGAGGACTGGGGACTGCGTAAGCTTGCATACCCAATCCAGAAAAAAACGACAGGATTTTACAACCTGTTCGAGTTTAAAGCCGATCCTTCCGTGGTCGAAAAGCTTGAAATTCAGTACAAACGTGAAGAACGAGTTATCCGCTTTCTGACTGTCAAAATGGACAAATACGCAGCAGCGTACAGTGAGAAAAGGAAAAACAAATCGAAACTGCAAAACGAAAAGGAGGCTTAAACTATGGCAGCAAATCAAAGTGAAATCCGTTACCTGACCCCACCAACAGTCGAAATTAAGAAGAAAAAGTATTGCCGTTTTAAAAAGAACAAAATCAAATTTGTTGATTACAAAGACCCTGAATTTTTGAAAAAATTTCTGAACGAACAAGGTAAAATTTTACCGCGTCGTATCACGGGAACTTCTTTAAAATATCAGCGTAAAGTAGCCCAGGCAATAAAAAGGGCACGTCATTTGGCTTTACTGCCTTACGTTACCGACATGATGAAATAATTTAAAGCAGCAAGAAAAATGGAAATTATATTATTACAAGACGTAACAAGACTGGGGTCGAAAGACGACATAGTAAAGGTTAGGGATGGCTACGGACGGAACTACCTGATCCCCCAGAAGATGGCGGTTGTAGCCACCGAATCAGCAAAAAAAGTACTTGCTGAAAACATCAAACAACGGGCACATAAAGAAGCAAAACTGAAAGAAGCAGCTTTGGAAATTGCAGAACAACTGAAAAACAAACAATTGATAATTGGTGCAAAAACCAGTACTACCGGAAAAATTTTCGGTTCTGTTAATACCATTATGATTGCCGAAGCACTTAGTAAAAAAGGATTCGAGATCGACAGAAAACAAATTTCTATCCCCGACGATAGCATCAAGGAAGTAGGAAAATACAAAGCAAAAATCAAACTTCACAAGGAAGTTGTGGTTGAGATCGAATTTGAAGTTGTATCAGAATAAATCAATTCACTTACAGAATCTATTTTTTCAAACAGATAGAAGCCATCTTCGGAAGAGGATGGCTTTTCTTTTTCTGTGTCAGCCTAGATTTTCTGAATAAACCGGTTAAAAAGCAGACACTGTCTGCCTTATTTTGACCAGCCGGGTCAGCAAATTCTCCAGCAAATCAAGCTTCAGCATATTGGCACCATCCGATTTTGCAACAGAAGGATCAGGGTGTGTTTCAATAAAAATACCATCGGCACCAACAGCAATGCCTGCCCTGGCAATGGTTTCAATCAACTCCGGCTTTCCGCCTGTTACACCGCTGCTCTGGTTCGGTTGCTGCAACGAGTGGGTAATATCCAGTATCACCGGACAATTATTTTTTTGCATTTCCGGTATTCCGCGGTAATCGACAATTAAATCCTGATAGCCGAAAGTTGTTCCCCGTTCAGTAAGCATAACCTTATCATTACCGATCTCTCGCACTTTATTCACGGCAAACTGCATGGAACCGGCCGACAGAAACTGACCTTTCTTAATATTCACGACTTTACCTGTTTTTGCAGCAGCCACCAGTAAATCAGTCTGACGGCACAAAAAAGCCGGTATCTGCAAAACATCCACATACTCAGCAGCCATAGCCGCTTCACCAGCCGCATGAATGTCGGTTACAACCGGAATGCCGAACGTATCGTGTACTTTTTTAAGTATTTGCAGTGCTTTTATATCACCAATTCCTGAAAATGAATCGATGCGTGAACGGTTTGCCTTCCGGTATGAGCCTTTAAATACATACGGAATATGCAAACGGTCTGTAATTTCAACTATTTTCGCTGCAATTTCGAAGGCCATATCCTCACCTTCGATTACACAAGGCCCTGCAAGCAATAAAAAATTTTCACCTTCATGTTTAATTCCCGGAATCATATTTTTTCTATTTTTTTAATCAGAAACAATTTTCTACGGATGGCTTCAGAAACTTACTTCGAAAAATATTCGGTAATAAATTTCCTGCAATCCGACACTTCAATATCACTAAAATAATAATCACTTCCATTTTCAGTAAGTATCACCTGACACCCTTTCCGAACCGCTGAATAATACTGCATTCCATCTTCAAAATCATAAATTTTCGGGTTTTCCAGTGCATCTTTTACCATTTGGCCATTCATATCTGTAAAGCCTATATTTTCAGTAAGTAATGCTATTTTCTGCTTTGCTACTTGCTCTCCGCTTTTCTTTGAAGAAAAATAAAAAGCCACCGCCATACATAATGGCGAAGTATACAGTTCGACCCCGTATTGTTTATTCAGACTGAGAACCCGCGCAGAATATGAGAACAAAGGATATTCCTTATTCAGGACAGAAACCAGAACATTTACATCAACAAAGACTTTCATTTCCTGCTTTTGTAAAATTCCTCTTTCATTTCTTTGGATGTTCTCCTTTTATACTCAGCCTTTCCTTCGGCAACCTGCATTACCCAGTCAGAAACGGGTAAATCTTCAAGCGTTTTATATTCTCCCGAAGTAATTTTCCGGAACAAAAATTCGGTCAGACGCGATAAACTGATATTGTTCTTTGCAGCAAATTCTTTTGCCTGTTCAATTACATCGCTGTTAAAATGAAGTGTCAATTTTGCATCCATCGTTTTCACGTTTATACGTCAAAAATAAAACATTATTACGTAAGCACAAAACAGGAGAACATATTTGTGCAGACGAATCAGCTGAACCGCTTTCCCCACCAGTTTTTCAGCCTCTCCAAAATTTTTATTTCCGAAGGATTATTCTGTGGAAAATAGAATCGCTCATCTTTAATTTCTTTGGGAAGAAAATCCTGTTCCACAAAATTATTTTTATAGGAATGGGCATACTTGTAATCCTTTCCGTAGCCCAGATCTTTCATCAGTTTAGTAGGGGCATTACGAATATGCAAGGGGACAGAAAGGTCGCCGGTGCGTTTAACAAGTGCTAATGCCTCGTCAACGGCCATATATGCCGAGTTACTTTTGGGCGAAGTTGCCAGGTAAACCGTACATTCAGAAAGAATAATACGAGACTCGGGCATCCCGATTTTGTGTACTGCATCGAATGTACTTTGCGCCAGCAGCAAGGCATTCGGATTGGCCAGTCCCACATCTTCGGCCGCTAAAATGAGCAAACGGCGGGCAATAAACTTCACGTCTTCCCCACCCTCGATCATACGGGCCAGCCAGTAAACAGCCGCATCCGGATCGCTCCCCCGAATGCTTTTTATGAAGGCCGATATGATATCATAGTGCATCTCACCGTTTTTGTCGTAAACAGCCAGATTTTTCTGAAGACATGCAGTCACTATCTCATTATTTATAATCACTTCATTTCCTTCGGCAGCATTTACGACCAGTTCGAGCACATTCAGCAATTTACGGGCATCGCCGCCCGAAAACCGGAACATGGCTTCATTTTCTTCAATAACAATCTTTTTTTCTTTCAGAAAAGGATCCCGGGTTACAGCTGTTTCAACAATCCGGGCCAGATCATTCTTTTCCAGATGTTTCAGCACATATACCTGACAACGCGATAAAAGCGGCGATATCACTTCAAACGATGGATTTTCGGTAGTTGCACCAATCAGTGTAACAATTCCCTGCTCGACCGAAGCCAGTAACGAATCCTGCTGTGACTTGCTAAACCGGTGTATTTCATCGATAAAAAGAATCGGGTTGGGCCGGTCGAAAAACTGCTGATTTTTTGCTTTTTCGATAGACTCACGCACATCTTTCACTCCCGAGCTAACAGCGCTAAGCGTATAAAACGGACGGTTAAGCGTATTGGCAATTATTTTGGCCAGCGTAGTTTTCCCGACTCCGGGCGGTCCCCACAAAATCAGGGAAGAAATATTGCCGGATTCGATCATTTTACGCAATACGGCACCTTTCCCCACCAAATGTTCCTGTCCGATATATTCATCCAGTGTTTTAGGTCTTAACCGTTCTGCAAGTGGTTGATTACTCATTTTTGATTCTTATAACCAAATAAAAATACAACGTTTCCGACTGAATAACTTATCAAACTAATTACAATAACGTTTTATCACATTATAAGCCTCCTGAATACCCAGTTCCCCGGCCTTACTTAAATCGGCAGCACCACCTTCCACATCATCCAGAAAGATACGGATTAGTCCCCGGTTGAACCAGGCTTCGGCAAAATCCGGTTCCATGTTTATGGCCTCGTCCAAATCCTTTTCTGCATTTTGATAATCCTTTAGTTTGCACCTCACGTACGCCCGGTTATAATAGACAAATGGGAATTTAGGATTTAACTTCAGGCATATTTCATAATCATCCAGCACTTTTTTGTAATCATCCAGCGTCAGACCGTTGTCTTTATCATCAAGCACTCCATTCCTCGGAAGCGTTAATTTTTTTGAAGGATCGTTTAACGACTCGACCAGTTCCGCCATTTTTATACGATAGTTCGAACGCGAAAAATAGGCAAGCAAATTGTTGTTTCTAAGCTGAATCGCCTTATCAAAATCATTCATTGCATCCTGATACTCATCTGTTAATCCATAAAAAATACCACGGCTCAGGTAATTTTCGCTTAGCTTACCGTTCACTTTAACCTTCTCGTCGAAATAACGCACATAATTTTTGAAAGCATCCAGGAAATAATCAGTTGGCTTATTGGTCAGCATAATGGTCGGATTATAGTTATTCGTGCTGTTCAATTCTTCCAAAGCCAGATTATAATATTTCGACTCACCGAAATCGACAGAAGTATTGTCATAGGCACTTAAAATGAAAATAGGCTGAAGTTCAATAACCACATTTTTGTTTTGTACCCGTCCGTCATCAACTTCTTCGTCTGACATATCGGGCAAATTACGGTTGTCGGCAAGTGCCAGCTTAAACCGGCGACGGTCACGCTCTTCCTTCGTTTCGGCCTGTGACGACTGTTCTTTCGACTGATTTTGCTGGTCGGCCTGTTTTACTGACTGCTGGTTATTACCGGTCTGCGAAGTATTTCCCGCCTGATTTTGAGCAAGTACCTGTCCGGAAGAACCGGTTTGCTTCCCGCTCTGTTGATTCTGTTGTTGGTTCTGCTGCTGATTTTGCTGGTTCTGTGCAAATGCAGACGAATCAAGTTCCTTTTGCTGCAAATATGCAAACTTGGGATCAAGCTTTGCAGCAATCTGGTAATCCTGGGTATAACCTTCCATGCCGAGCATTTCTTTTGCGATTCCCCGGTTCATATAGGCATTGGCCATTGTCGGATCGAGATAAATTGCAAAATCGTAGTCCATAATTGCTCCCTGGTAATCCTCCAGTTTTTGTTTCACAATTCCCCTGTTATTAAAAGCATACGCATTCTTCGAATCAAGCTTTATACACTCGTCAAAGTCGCGCAGGGCTGAAGCATAATCATCCAGTGAAAAACGGGCCAGTCCGCGTAACAGATAAGCATTGGCAAAATGCGGACGAATTATTATTGCCTTATTCAGATCACGAATTGCTCCTTTAATATCATTTTTCAGGATCTGTGCATTACTGCGATTTATGTAAGCACTGGTAAATTTCGGATTTATTTCCAGGGCTTTATCAAAATCGGCAATAGCGCCATCGATATTCTTCATCGACATTTTTGCAATTCCACGGTTATTGAAAATGCCTTCATTTCCGGGGTCCAGCTCAATAGCTTTATCGTAATCATTTATACATTTTTCATACTCGTGCATCGACAGATAAGCCAGTCCCCGGTTCATGTATGCTTCCGGATAATACGGTTTTATTTCGATAGCCTTATTATAATCATCAATGGCTCCCCTGAAATCTTCAAGGTTGTGTTTTGCAATTCCCCTGTAAAAATACGGTTCAGGCAAATACGGTTTGAACTTGATAACAATATTGAAACTTTCAATGGCCCCGACATAATTTCCAATCTGAACTCTGGTACGTCCCACGCTCATAAAATGATCGATATTCAGTTGGGAAAAACATTGGGATGAAATCAGTAATAATGTGACTATTAATATTTTCTTCATAAAAAAATGTTGCATATTTAATATACTTATCAGGTACAATCGTTGGTTCCGGCAGCAAAAACAATTCTATTTTTAAGGCCGCAAGATAATAAGGGTAAAAATAATAAAATGCAGGGCTTCTGCTGTTTTTTCATTTTTTTATTTATAATTTGAAGTTTTTAACACGTGTTTTGGAAGTATTGAAAAATGTCTGTTCTGAAGGAATGATAAAAAAAAGCATATGAAAGAAAGGTGTAACTGGCCGGGAAAAGATCCTTTATATATCAGATACCACGATGAAGAATGGGGCGTTCCGGTTCATGATGACCGGAAACTATTCGAATTTTTAATACTGGAAGGAGTACAGGCCGGTTTAAGCTGGCTTACTGTACTGAAGAAACGGGAAAACTACAGGACTGCTTACGATAATTTCGACATAAAAAAAGTAGCAGCCTACGGGTCTGAAAAAGTTGAAGAGCTAATGAAAAACGAAGGTCTGATCCGGAACAGACTGAAAACAAGCTGCTTCAGGTATAAAGAATTGAGTAAATGATGCCGGACTACCAATGCCGATCTGAAAAAACAAAAAAAAACATTATCTCTGCTAAATGGGAAAAATGGATAATTATTTTGTCGTCTGGTACATCTCTCCCACCCTTTCGAACTGCGCACTGTTCGGCCATTTTTGCCTGTAACATTCGTCAATAATTTTCCCGATCCGGAAAGAAAACCCGGATAAAATTCCATTTTCAGAAATAAAAACCAACGTCTCATCAAACGATTTCAGTAAACTACGGAAAAAACTTTCCTGCAAAACTGCTCTTTCTCCGGACCAGGACTGGGCTATTTCAATATTATACAACATTACATCTGCAATAAGCGAAGGATCGGCCCCCAGCAATTTCAGTTTGCGTATCCATTTCTGAGCAACCGAACGGCGGGCTTTGGCTTTTCGTCCGTTCACCGGAAAATATTCTTTCCCGATCTGGAAACGGCATTGTTCCATAAGTTCCTTTTCTTTCGGATTAAAAGCAAAATCATAAAACTCCTTTACCTCTTTAAAACGTTTATACAAATCGACTATCTGTTCTTCCAGTTGTGATTTGCTTAATTCTTCCAGATATTCTTTTAATTCCCGTTTGCTCATCAGATTAACCGAATTTTATTATTTAGCAAAATAAATAATTAAAACAGACAAAAGAGGGACATGCAGAAAGATTCACTTCCGGACGAGGATTAACCTGTCAGAAAAAAAACAGGCATCGGAATCACGGTTCACAATGAATTTGTATTTTTGGCAAAAATTTCAGCAAAGAACATTAATAAAGAATATTAACATATAAAATTATGGGAAGAGCATTTGAATATCGCAAGGCCGCAAAACTGAAACGCTGGGGTCATATGTCCCGCGTTTTTCCAAAATTGTCGAAAGCTATACAGTTAGCAGCAAAAGAAGGTGGCCCCGATCCGGATATGAATGCAAAGCTAAGGACTGCCATACAAAATGCCAAGGCTGAAAACATGCCGAAAGACAATATTGACGCAGCCATAAAACGGGCCAGCGGCAAAGATGCAGTTGACATTGTCGAAGTAAATTACGAGGGGAAAGGACCACATGGCGTGCTGGTCTTTGTTGAATGTGCAACTGACAACACCACCCGTACCGTAGCTAATGTAAAATCATATTTCAATAAAACAGGGGGCGCCCTGGTTCCAACCGGATCACTTGAATTTATGTTCGAGCGCAAGGCAGTTTTCGAATTTGAAAAACCAGATGGAGTTGACGTTGAAGAGCTTGAACTTGAACTGATTGACTCGGGTCTCGAAGAGATTGAAATGGATGAAGGTACCATTGTAGCTACCGGCGATTACACCAATTTCGGTTCGTTAAGCCAGGCTTTCGAAGAAAAAGGCATCCAGATTACAAAATCGAGATTACAGCGTTTTTCTACCAACCCGGTTTCGTATACGGAAGAACAACTGGAAGACATTGAAAAACTACTTGATAAACTGGATGAAGATGATGACATTCAGGCTGTGTTTACCAACATCGCCTGATATAAAAACCGGTTTCCCCGGTTACAAAACCACTTTCTGCCATTTTCAGGAATACAGAAAGTGGTTTTTTATTTTATGAAAATCTTATCTTTGCGCACAAAATAAAAGACAAATACAAAGATGACTATTGATCTCATTATCCGCGACAAAATACCTGAAGCTATCAAAAAACTGTACGGACAAGTGATTTCGCCGGAAAGCATACAGGTACAAAACACCCGTAAAGAATTTGAAGGAGACCTTACCATAGTGGTATTTCCTTTTTTGCGTATGTCGAAAAAATCGCCGGAACAAACAGCCACCGAATTGGGAAATTACCTGCTCGAAAATGTAAATGAGATCAGCAAATTCAATATTGTAAAAGGTTTTCTGAATATCAGTATTGCTCCGTCTTACTGGCTCTCGGTACTGCATAACGCTTCATCAGATCCCGATTTCGGGCTGACAAGGGCTACTGAAAACTCGCCGCTCGTAATGATCGAATATTCATCGCCGAATACAAATAAACCATTGCACCTGGGACATATCCGCAACAACCTGCTTGGTTTTTCATTAAGCGAAATATTAAAAGCAAACGGATATAAAGTCGTTAAAACCAACATAGTAAACGACCGGGGCATTCACATCTGCAAATCGATGCTTGCCTGGCAAAAATGGGGAAACGGCGAAACACCCGAATCGTCGGGCATGAAAGGTGACCATCTGGTCGGAAAATACTATGTGCTGTTTGATCAGGAATACAAAAAAGAGATCGCAGAATTGGTTGCCAACGGCATGAGCAAAGAGGAAGCAGAAGAAAACGCCCCCTTGATTATTTCTGCCCGCGAAATGCTTCGCAAATGGGAAAACAAAGACGCGGAAACCCTTGCATTATGGAAAACCATGAATGGATGGGTTTACGACGGATTTGACGTTACCTACAAAAAAATGGGCGTTGATTTCGACAAAATATACTACGAATCAAACACATACCTGATCGGAAAAAGCGAAGTTATGCGCGGATTGAAAGAAGGCATCTTTTATAAAAAAGAAGATGGTTCGGTCTGGGCCGATCTCACAGCAGAAGGACTTGACCACAAAATACTGTTGCGCAAAGACGGAACTTCGGTTTACATGACCCAGGACATCGGTACCGCAAAGGAACGCTTTAACGACTACCCTATCGACAAAATGATTTATGTAGTCGGGAATGAGCAGAACTACCATTTCCAGGTTCTTTCGATCCTGCTCGACAAGCTTGGTTTTAAATGGGGAAAGGGACTTTACCACTTCTCGTATGGCATGGTAGAACTTCCGAACGGAAAAATGAAATCGCGCGAAGGAACAGTTGTCGATGCCGACGACCTGATTGCTGAGATGGTTGAAGTAGCCCGCAAAACTTCAGAAGAATTAGGCAAACTCGAAAATTTGTCAGCCGAAGAAGCCGACGAAACATTCACTACGATTGCCCTCGGCGCACTGAAATATTTCATACTGAAGGTTGATCCGAAAAAAAATATGCTTTTCAATCCTGAAGAATCAATCGATTTCAACGGGAACACGGGACCTTTCATTCTGTATACGTATGCCAGAATAAAATCGGTATTGCGCAAAGCATCGGAACAAGGCATCGAAATTCAGCCGTTGGATACAAACATTCAGGTTGGAACAAAAGAGCAGGAATTAATCAAAAAAATCACCCTGTTCGAAACGGTTGTCAAAGAAGCCGGCGATATGTACAGCCCTGCTCTAATTGCCAATTACATTTACGATCTGGCCAAGGAATTCAACCAGTTTTACCACGATTTTTCTATTCTGAAAGAAGAAAACGATCAAACGCGAAATCTCCGCCTGGTTTTAGCTGAAACGGTTGCAAAAGTTATCCGTTCCGGCATGAAACTATTGGGAATCGGTGTAGTGGAAAGAATGTAAGGACAGGCCCCACTCCCATTACTCCGGATTGCAGGCAAACGAAGGGAAAAGCTGTATTGAAAAAAGTCTGGAATAAAGGCAATTATTGTGAGGAGTATAATGTATATATTACTTTTTCAGAGAATTAGTTGTATCACGAACCGTTACGCGAAAAATATTCTGAGTATTCCCGGTTATTTTGAAACGCTCGTCAATCCGCTTGCCTACGACCCACACAATTTTATTACCACTTGACAGAATCCAGGCATTTTCCTTTTCCGGGATCGAATATTTTTCATCGACAAAAAAGTCGCTTATTTTCTTAAAGCCATGCATTCCCAAGGGCTGAAAATACTCTCCTTCCTGCCATTTTCGCAGCAATAAAGGAAAATCAAGTTTGTCCATGTCAAAATCAGCTTTCAACGGATCTGTCGAAATTCTGAAAGACGACGTTTTTTTTATTTGTTCAAAATTGGCCGAAAGCGGAGATGAAATTTCCGGACAATTTTTGTCAATATAAAACAACTCAGGGCTATCCCTGTCAACTTTCGTAATCATCAGTGTTTCACGGTCTTTTACCAGCCGATAAGTTCCGGCATAAAAAACCTTTCCCGATTCTCCTGTCAGCGTCTGAAAAATGTCGTCAGCCTGGTCCGGCGAAAATCCCTTGTCACGCAACAATTCGTAAAGGACGGTTTTCCCCGCCACACAATTTTTAATTGCAGCAATCCGGATCATTTCACCCCAGTCATATTTTTCTACAGCCTCCGTTTTTATTTCATCAATTTTTTGCTGAAAAAGCATTTCTGCTCCATTCAGATTATCAATTGTTTTCGCGATATTTTTTCGGAATGCCGGGTGAAACTCATCAAGCAGAGGAAGAATGCGGTGCCGGATAAAATTCCGACGGATCGTGGTATCGCTGTTTGATGAATCTTCCCTGCTTTTTATCTGGTTCACAGCGGCATAATTCCGGATAGACAGCCTGTCGGCAAACAGTATGGGACGGATAAGTCTTCCTGTTTTTGGTTTAATGCCCGAAAGTCCCCGGATTCCTGTTCCACGGGCAAGATTTATAAAAAAGGTTTCTATCACATCATCCTGATGGTGTGCCGTTGCCAGATAATCAAATTTTTCGGCATCCAGCAATTCCGTAAACCACGAATAACGTAAACTACGGGCAGCCATTTCAATTGAAATGCCTTCCTGCCGGGCATATTCTTCCGTTTCGAAATGCGTTACGTACAACCTGAGATTATGCTCATGACAATAATCGGTAACAAATTTTTCATCTCCATCCGACTCATCTCCCCGTAACCTGAAGTTGCAGTGTGCCACGGCAATATTGTATCCTGCTTTTCTGAAAAGATGCAACATAACCATCGAATCCACTCCTCCGCTCACGGCAAGCAGTATCTTTTGCCCCGGATTAAAAAGTTTTTCCTTCTGAATATATGTCAGGAAAGTTTCCAGCATAATTGTTCTGATTTTTGACAGCTGAACTTCACATTAAAATAAAACATGTTTTTCTTTTTTACAAATTCACAGGCTGGCAACCAGTTCACAAATCCGGACAACCACTTCCGAAGCCTTCTCCATTGAACGCACAGGCAAATATTCATAGGGCCCGTGAAAATTATGTCCTCCGGTAAAAATATTCGGACAAGGTAACCCCATAAACGACAAACGGGCACCGTCAGTTCCACCCCGGATGGCCCTTATCTTCGGTTCAACGCCAACATCCCGCATTGCTTTTTCCGCAATATCCACTACATACTTAACCGGCTCTATTTTTTGCCGCATATTGTAATACTGATCTTCAAGCTGAAGTTTTACCACTTCTTCCCCGTGTCTAAGATTAATCAGCGCACAACATTCTGTCAGAAATTTTTTACGGAATTCAAATTTTTTCATGTCATGATCACGGATAATCATTTCTACAGTTGCCTCACTCACATTCCCTGAAAAAGATGTAACATGATAAAAACCTTCGTACTTTTCGGTATGTTCCGGTCGTTGACCGGCGGGCAAAAAATTGATCAGATGATTGGCAACCAGAATGGCGTTAATCATCTTATTTTTTGCATAACCGGGATGCACGCTTCTTCCCTGAATCAAAATACGGGCACCGGCAGCGTTAAAATTTTCATATTCCAGTTCACCAATCTCACCTCCATCCAACGTGTAGGCAAAATCAGCCCCAAAACCTTTTACATCAAAAAAGTCAGCTCCTTTCCCTATTTCTTCATCAGGAGTGAAACACACACGTATATTCCCGTGCTTTATTTCCGGATGTGCAACCAGATATTCCATGGCCGAAACAATCTCAGCAATACCGGCTTTATCGTCAGCGCCGAGCAGTGTTTTTCCGTCGGTTACCAGCAAATCCTGCCCGATATAATTCTGAAGTTCAGGAAACATTGCCGGGTCCAGTTCCATCTGACCATCATCGTCTAATTTTATAACACCTCCCTGGTAATCTGAAATCAAACGTGGTTTTACATGTTCTCCCGAAAAATCAGGGCTTGTATCCATGTGTGCAATAAAGCCTGTAACCGGTACTTTCTTATCAGCATTGGCAGGCAAAGTCGCTGATAAATAGCCATTTTTATCCAGCAGAATATTCTGAAGACCAATTTTTTCTAGTTCATCTTTCAACACGCGGGATAAATGTAACTGCCTTTCCGTACTGGGAAAAGTTTCACTTTTCGGATCTGAAGTGGTATAAATTTTAGCATAACGAATAAAACGTTCCGTTATCTTTTCCATTTTAAATATCATCTGAATTAAATTTAAAGCCTAACCGTTTGCCCGTCTGTATTTTCGAATGGCTGATCTCAACCATCATCTGTTCAACCGAGGCAATTTTCACATTGTCGTAAGGCGGTACCAGCAAATCGAAATCGATGGTGTACTGAATAGCTGTTTCTGTAATCTTCCTCAAAATCAATTTATTCACTGTATCTTTCACAAAATCTTTAACCAGTTCATCCGATTGCCGTTTCCCTTCAACAAAAAAATGGTTTTCCCAATTCACAAATATCCGGGCAATCAGGTATCCCAAATCAGCATACCTGTTATATTTAAACGAATCAGTCAGAAAATTATATATGTTGATTACCCCGCAATACGAGTTTAACCTGTTACGTTTCACATATTCAGTTTTCCATATCGGATGGTCCCGATCGAAAACAAATATATTGGAGTGCATACTGAAAATAAGTAAGTCGCCTCCTATTTTAAATTCGGCTTCGAATACCCCTTTTTCCTGAAAAACCGGCAAAACGTCATCATCAACTTTATCTTTCAATATAGAATGATAGTCTTCAACCAAATCTTTTAATACGATTTTCAGAAGATTAAAAGCATCAAGAACATTTTTATATGCCAGCTGCTTCACTGTCGATTTTTCGATCAGGTCTTCAAGGTTATTTTGTCCGGCCATATTGTCTCAGTTAAATTTTCATAAAAATAAGAAAAGCAGCCCAAACCCGACTGCTTTTCCTTTATATTATCGTTCCTGCAATTTTAATACGCTACGGCAAACAAAACCCTCCGTTCAGAAGGTTTACCCGAATAAATACATTTTCCTTCTTCTTTTTCCTGTCCGAAAGGAATACATCGGATCGTCGCCTTTGTCTCTTCCTTTATTTTCAGTTCAGTCTCCGTTGTTCCGTCCCAGTGAGCCAGCACAAAACCGCCTTTCGTGTTCAAAACTTCCTTAAACTCTTCGTAAGTATCAACTTTTGTCGTTTTATCCTTCCTCAGTTCAAAGGCTTTCCGGTAAATATTTTTTTGAATATCATCCAGTAATTTTTCCACGTAGACATCAATTGTTGCAACCGGAGCCACTTCTTTTGTCAGCGTGTCGCGACGGGCAACCTCTACTGTTCCGTTTTCAATATCACGCGGCCCGATAGCCAGGCGTACAGGTACACCTTTCAGTTCATACTCAGCAAATTTCCAGCCCGGCTTTTTATTGTCGAAATAATCATATTTTACTGAAATGCCACGGGCCTTCAGTCTGGCAACTATTTCTTCTGCCTTTACAGAAATATTGTTCAACTGTTCTTCATTCTTGTAAATAGGAACAATAACTACCTGAAAAGGTGCAAGTTTCGGGGGAAGTACCAAACCGTTGTCGTCAGAATGTGCCATAATCAACGCTCCCATCAAACGGGTTGAAACACCCCATGAGGTCGCCCATACATATTCATCGCGGCCTTCCTTGTTCGTAAACATGACGTCGAAAGCACGTGCAAAATTCTGTCCCAGGAAATGTGATGTTCCTGACTGCAATGCTTTTCCGTCCTGCATTAATGCTTCAATGGTAAATGTTTCAAGCGCTCCGGCAAAACGTTCATTTTCAGTTTTAGCCCCTTTAATGACCGGTACAGCCATAAAATTCTCCACAAAATCAGCATACACATTGATCATTTTCATTGCTTCATCCAGAGCTTCCTGCCGGGTTGCATGAGCTGTATGACCTTCCTGCCATAAAAATTCGGCCGTACGCAAAAACAAACGGGTACGCATCTCCCAGCGAACAACATTGGCCCACTGGTTACATAAAATCGGAAGATCACGATACGAATGAATCCAGTTTTTATATGTATTCCATATGATCGTTTCTGATGTCGGACGTACAATTAATTCTTCATCCAGCTTTGCCTCCGGATCAACCACTACTCCAGTCCCGTCAGGATTAGTCTTTAAACGATAGTGGGTAACTACTGCACATTCCTTGGCAAAACCTTCCACATGGGCTGCTTCCTTACTGAAAAACGACTTGGGTATAAACAAAGGGAAATAGGCATTTACATGTCCGGTCTCCTTAAACATTCTATCCAGTTCTGCCTGCATTTTTTCCCAAATTGCATAGCCGTAAGGTTTTATGACCATGCATCCCCGGACTACTGAACTTTCGGCTAAATCAGCTTTCACAACAAGATCGTTGTACCACTGTGAATAATTTTCACTTCTTGAAGTCAATTCTTTTGCCATCTCTGTTTTTTTGGTATGGTATTTGTTTTTTTCTGCTTAGTTTTGATGCTACAAAGAAAGCAAATATTTTAATTAATAGGAGGAAGAATTATGAAAACGAAAGTTACAACCATGCTGGTTTCGCTGTTGATACTCGGCTCCTGCAGCACAGGAACTTACGTAACTCGTCCGAACGAAGATGATATCTATTTTTCTCCTGGCGATATTATACTTCCCCCCGCTGCAGGTACGACGGAGAACAGTGAATCGGCTTCAGTTCAGGCTGACAAAAGTGTGAATACACCGGATCAGCAAGTAGTTATAAGCCAAGCTGAGACTCATGACGACGGAACAAGAACTCTTAATAATTACATCTTCACAGGTAATGAAAAAAGCGATTACCTGCGTGCAGACCTGAATAATCTTCAAAATCAGTACGACCTGACAGAATCAGATACAACAGTAACCGAAGATGATGAAAACTATCAGACCATCGTCAATAATTACTATGACATGAATGATCCAGACTATGCTTACAGGATAAATCATTTCCATCGTCCGTTCTTTTACAGTTCATTATACTGGGATCCTGTTTTCTGGGACGACTGGTACTGGGATGACTGGTACTCACCCTATTATTACGGAAGCATTGGACTTGGATGGGGATTAGGCTTCGGTTTTGGTTCTTTCTATTCTTCTTTGTACTGGAATTACCCGTATTATTCATGGTATTCACCTTATTATTACGGAGGCTGGGGATGGCCTTACAACAACGGTGGTTACTGGGGAGGACACAATGGACACTTTAGTGGTAATAATGATTACTACTACGGGATGAACAGAGGCTCCCATTCGACTGTTGCAAACGGAAGATCAGGTTATACGTCTACAGTTTCACGAAACAGAAGCAATAATCTCACAACCGAAAGTGGCAGAATGCAACAACAATCAGCCAGTGAAGGACGGAGTGGCCTTACAGGAAGAAGGGATCGTTCGATCAACGTAAACGGGCAAGGAACAGAAAGTGCAGCGACCCTTACTGAAAACAGACGAAGTGCAAATACCAGTAGCAACTCACGGATAAATACTTCGGCAAACAGGACATCAGGTACAGTACGAAGTTATACACCAAGCACTGCAAGCAGGACGTACAGAATAAGTACCACAACACAACAGCGTACTTATGTCCCGAGTTATAATAAACCCCGTGTGGTAACACGTTCGACCTATAACAGCAATAGTTACAACCGGTCAAACAGTTATTATGCCCCTAACGTTAACAGGAGCAACTCGGGCTATTCACGAACACAAAGTTCGTCAGGAACAACACGAAATACATACAGGTCAACTTCAACCTATAACAGGGGTTCAAGTTCATCATATAGCAGATCCGGCTCATCTTCTTACCGATCAGGAAATTACACACCGTCCAGATCATCGGGCAGCAGCTTCAGTTCAGGAAGTTCACGCAGCAGCTATTCACCCAGTAGTGGTTCATCCGGTTTTTCACGTGGTGGAGGTGGCGGAAGCAGTAGCCCGAGAGGTAGCAGTTCCGGAAGACGTTAAAATAGGTGAGTCTATTCTATATTTTCAACGAATAAAAACAATCAATAAATTCATTTAGCCATGAAGAAAATAATTTATATACTGGCAATTGTATTATTCAGTTCAGAAATCAATGCACAAAATATTGCTGATGCTTTACGATATTCGAACTACAAAATTAACGGAACCGCCCGATCAGTGGCAATGGGCAATGCATTCGGCGGACTGGGAGGAGATTTTTCTTCATTAAGTATTAATCCGGCAGGACTGGGTTTATACCGTTCCAACGAGTTTGTATTTACTCCGAATATTGGCAAATCGAATGCTGACGCTTCGTATATAGGAAGTAGCGCATCTGATTCGAAGTACAACTTTTCATTGAATAATGTCGGATATGTTGCCACTATTCAGCCAAATAATACCGGAGAATCGGGATTAGTGAGTTTAAGTTTTGGCGTTGGCTTTAATCGTGTAAACGATTTTTCGATGAATATGCTTGCTGCGGGAAAAAATGCAAGTAATTCAATCCTGACCAATTTTACGAACTATGTAAACGACCAGTATTTGTCGGTTGACGATTTTGATCCGTTTTATGAGGCATTAGCATATCCTACGGGATTGATAGGTTATGATGAAGACAATGATGAATTTTATAATGACCTTACGGATAACGGTTACGGGCAATCGCAACGGGAAAGCACAAGCAGGAAAGGCTATACGAATGAATATGTATTTTCGTTAGCAGCAAACTTTAATCATAAATTATATATAGGTGCCACACTGGGTGTTCAGGATTTGTATTATAAAGAAGAGACTGATTTATATGAATATGATGCCAATAACGATATTCCATATTTTAACAGTCTGAATTTTTTAACTTATTCGAAAACTACAGGAACAGGCTATAACTTTAAAATAGGGGTAATATACAAACCGATTAACGAATTACGGTTGGGAATTGCCCTGCATACGCCGACGTTCTACGATCTGCATAATGAATACCAGAACAAAATGCTTTCAAATATGACACTTAACAATGGTGCAAAAGATTACAGTTCCACTTCGCCGTATGGTGAATATGATTATCACCTGAATACTCCGTTGCGGACTGTTTTCAGTGCAGCTTATGTTGTCGGGAAAAAAGGTCTGATATCAATAGATTATGAACTGGTTGATTATTCAACTTCTAAATTACGTGACGGAGGAGAAAACTATGACTTTACCGATGAAAATGATGAAATAAACGAAGTTTATAAAACAGTTGGGAACCTGCATATCGGAGGTGAATACCGTTTAACTGACAACTTCAGTTTGCGCGCTGGTTATGAAAAATATCCAAGTCCTTACAAATCTAAAGCTTTTGATGCGGACCAACCTAACAGCGATGCCGACTATTCTTCAGTCTCTGCAGGTTTTGGTTACAAAGAAGGAAACTTTTTTCTGGATATGGCATACAAACATGGAACAAATAAAGAATACAGCACCCTGTACGATGGCTCTGAATTTGCAAAATATGATATAAAGAACAATAATGTCATTCTGACTTTAGGATTTAAATTTTAAATGTTTAGAACAATTTAAAAGGCGTTGAATTCGTTCAACGCCTTTTTAGTTTTCAATACATAAAAATTCATATTTATGATTCCAATGACGTTATTATAAATTGATAATCATTATCTTACAACTATTCTTCCTGAAAAAGCACTTATTAGTTTTCCCTCATTAAAAAAGCAGGTTATCCTGTTTCCTGTATTTATTCTGAATATTTTTGTTTCCGTATTTTTGTGTTTAATATGAACAAACAAGCTCTTCCCTGATATGATTCCGGTTAGATGATTTATTCGTACATTTGGGTTGCCTGTCAACAAAGGCAGACATGCATCAGACGGACTATTTGTTAATAACGAAAGAGGAATCGTGAAATGACATAATTTCGAAAAAACCGGTGTTAATCAGGTTCAGAAAATTTGAATGAGTCATTGCGCCTTCTTCTTAGATTGAAAAATAAACAGATATATTATGAATACGAAATACCAACACCTCAGACCTGACCAAATAAACCTGCTGACAGCAAACGGATGTTCGTGCGCCGAATGGGAAAAAATAATGGTCAGCGAAGGATTTCATGCCGAAAATGTACGTAACACTTATTTTTCAGGAGACATCAGACTGGGTGACAATTCAGGTACAGTCGGCTTTTGGGGTGGAATAAAAAAACAATGCGGCATTTACGACTCGTCTATCCATAATTGTACTGTCGGCGACCATGTATTTATTAATCACATAAGCAATTACATAGCCAACTACGATATTGAAGACCATGTAATTATTGAAAATGTGGACCTGTGTGCCACTGAAGGCGAAAGTTGTTTCGGAAACGGTTGCATGGTTGAAGTACTTGACGAAACCGGCGGACGCAAAATAATGATTTACGATTATCTTTCAGCTCATCTTGCCTACATAATGGCGTTCTACAGACATCGTGACAAAGCCATTGATGAACTGGAAAAAATGATTCGTGAATATTCAGAAAAAATAAAATCATCGCGTGGCCGGGTCGGACAATATTCCGTATTGCAAAACTGCCGGCAGATACGGGATGTCCGGTTTGGCCCATATACAAAGGCAAACGGTGCCAACCGGCTTGAAAATGGTTCGGTAAACAGTAACGAACAGGCCCCTGTTATTCTCGGCACCGGAATTACAGCCCATAATTTTATTTTTTCATCCGGTTCTGAAGTAAGTGACGGGACGATCATTGCCAATTCATTTATCGGGCAGGGGTGCATACTAAGCAAACAATATTCAGTGGAAAATTCACTGTTTTTCGCAAACTGTCAGGGTTTTCACGGTGAAGCATGTTCTGTTTTTGCCGGCCCTTACACCGTCACCCATCATAAATCGACCTTGCTGATTGCCGGTATGTTTTCGTTTTGTAATGCAGGAAGCGGTTCAAACCAAAGCAACCACATGTACAAACTGGGGCCAATCCACCATGGTGTTGTTGAACGGGGTTCGAAAACCACCAGCGATTCATATATATTATGGCCGGCCAAAATCGGTGCCTATACCCTGGTAATGGGGCGTCACTATAAAAACATCGATACATCAGACATGCCTTTCTCCTATCTGATTGAAAACAAAGATGAAAGCTGGCTGGCACCGGCAGTTAACCTGCAAAGTGTGGGAACAATCCGCGATGTAGTTAAATGGCCTACGCGTGACCGGAGAAAAGGTCCGAAATTACTGGACTGCATCAATTTCAATCTGCTTAGTCCGTTTACTATTCAGCGGATGCTTAACGGGCTCGAAATTTTGCAAAACCTGAAAAAGGTGTCAGGTGAAACAACCGACACGTATGCCTATCACAGCACACTTATCCGGCGACATGCACTCGAACGGGGAATTGAGCTCTATACCAAGGCTATGTACAAATTTCTCGGAAATTCAGTCATCTCAAAAATAGACAGATGCAGTGTAAACAGTCTTCCTGACATTATTGAATGCCTGCAACCGGCAAACGATACAGGAACCGGCAACTGGAGTGATCTGGCAGGATTAATAGCTCCGCAGTCGGAAATACGAAGGATAGTATCCATGATCGAAAATAATGCCTTCGAAAATCTGGAAGAGATTGAAAATGAATTTCGGCTGCTTCACAAAAATTATTATGAGTATGAATGGGTTTGGGCTGCAGAATTACTGAAAAAAGTCACAAAAAAAGAGATCGAAAAACTTACTATTAGAGACATGGTTTCCCTGATTGAAAAATGGCTTGAAAGCGTTGTTGCTATTGATAAGTTACTCTATATCGACGCACAAAAAGAATTCAGGCTGGACGCGATGACCGGTTTCGGAATGGATGGAAACAAAACCACAAAAAAACTTGATTTCGAAAAAGTAAGGGGAAATTTTGAAGATAATGCCTTTGTAAAGGAAATCCATAATCATATTGAAAGAAAAACCGTTTTAGGAAAAAGGATCATTCAAAAACTTGAAAACATTGAAAAGCTTCAAATGCAGAATATCAACTAAACCGGCTTTTATGCCAACTTTCTGATTATTTGGTGCCAGTCAAATATTAAAAAAACAAATTCAGTGGAATTAAAAACAAAAGAACAGTTAATCAGTCTGTTCGAAACATATTATAACGAAGAGGTTATTGCATTCGAACAAATCCCCGGATCGGGTTCATACCGTCAGTACTGCAGGTTAAAAAGTGAACACCGGCAGGTAATAGGTGCATACAACAGCGACCTGAAAGAAAATAAGGCATTCTTCGAATTTTCATATCATTTTCTGAAATATGGTCTGCCTGTACCTGAACTTTACAAGGTATCGGACAACCAAAAATTGTATCTTATTGAAGATTTGGGAGATACCACCCTGTTCGACTATATCGGACAACATCGTCAACCGGAAGGTTTTTCAGAAAACATTGTCAATCAGTACAAAAAAGTTCTTGACATACTGCCTGAATTTCAGGTTCATGCGGGGGCTGACTTAAATTACGGGAATTGCTACCCGCGAAGTGCCTTCGACAAACAGTCGATGATGTGGGACCTGAACTATTTCAAGTACTATTTTCTGAAGCTTGCCCGGATTCCTTTTGATGAGCAGGCACTGGAAGATGATTTTCAGAATTTTTCGGATTATCTTCTGTCAACAGAAGTCAACTACTTTTTATACCGCGATTTCCAATCGAGGAACATCATGATAAAAGAAGGCAAGGTTTACTTTATTGATTACCAGGGAGGCCGCCGTGGTGCCCTGCAATACGATTTAGCTTCGCTGCTCTACGATGCAAAAGCAGATATTCCACAGCGTATACGCGATGAATTGCTGGAATATTATCTAAACCAGCTGGAAAAATATATTCCTGTCAACCGTGACGAATTCAAATCTTTCTTCTCGGGCTATGTTATTATCCGTATTATGCAGGCCATGGGAGCTTACGGATTCCGCGGCTTTTACGAAAAAAAAGAACACTTTCTGAAAAGTATCCCGTTTGCCCTCGATAATCTGCGGCATATATTAAACAATCACACCATAAAAGTTCACCTTCCTGAACTTTTTAATGTACTTCGTAATGTCAGCGAATCAATAACACTTCGGGAAATTGCCCCAAAGGAAGGAAAATTAACCGTCAGTATTACAAGTTTCTCGTATAAACGGGGCATTCCGGAAGACCCGTCAGGCAATGGCGGAGGTTTTGTTTTCGATTGCCGGGCCATTCACAACCCCGGACGATACGAAGAATACAAACACCTGTCGGGCAAAGATCCGAAAGTTCAGGATTTTCTTGAGAACAATTCCGCTGTTAACGACTTTTTAACGCCTGTTTATACATTGGTCAGTCAATCGGTACAAAAATATTTATCCCGCGGATTTTCTCATCTGAGTGTCTGTTTCGGGTGTACCGGCGGCCAGCACCGTTCGGTTTATGCGGCTGAAAAACTGGCCGAATTTCTGAAAAACAAATTTCCGGTTGAAGTTGTTCTTATTCACAGAGAACAGGAAAACTGGTAAACAATGGGAAAAACACTTTGCAAAAACGATAAGGAAAAAACATACGACAATCCGCGGTATCTCTGTGCAAAATGCGGAAGAAAGGCCAACAAGAAAACAAAACTTTGTAAACCTCAAAAATTGAAATCGGAATAACTCATTTATATACTAAAATACAGATAAAGTCCGCCTACATTCTGATGGTTCCATGCATTATTTTGTTTTAGTTTATTGCAACAATAAAATAAATCGATTTTCACAAAACGGATGTTAAACAAAGAAAACCCGCCAAACAACCGGTAATTATAAAAACCTTCGTCATTCAGTTTCACAAACATTTCTTCAGCTACATACGGACGAAACCCAAAATCGAATATACTGACAGGAGAAACAATCGTTAGTTTATTCCGGTAGCGAGACTGCCTTTCCCCTGTGTCGAAACAACGGTAATCATAACGGTTCGAAAAATTGAGTTTAAATTTCTTTACTTCTCCCTTATATACCATATAAGCCTGTGGTGTCGTTTCCGAAACCCAGCTGCTATTCGAAAACGAACTCGCATTCCGCAAGGCAACTCCCAAGGCTATATTCCTGCTAAAATCATGATACAGAATTATATCTGTATGCTTATAATTTATCTTATCGTCGTCAATACTATAATGTAACTTTTGGCTGAAAGACAGCCGTGTTTTCTCACTTAATTTTCCTGTTAATGACGTATAATTCCATAGGTAGGCAGGTGTATCACTCTGTCCGTTAGCAATAAAAGAAAGGACAAGTAATATCCCTGTCACTATATAAGACTTCATTCTCTCCCTTTAAATATATGAGTCGCAAAAATAAATAAAATCGAATACTCCGAATGAAAGGTTTTTCTATTTGTTCTGAAGCGAAAATTCATATCCGGCTTCAAGAGCACGAATATTTAAATCAATCACGTCCTCACCTTTCTTCTCAAAAATCGCTTTCACCCCGTTGCGTATTTTATCAAAATGAATATCTGTAAACGGAGATGCAGCCCCCAGCATAACCATATTCGAAGCACGTGCGTTTCCTATCTCTTTGGCAATCTGATCGGCATCAATAGCAACGTAGTGTGGTAATTTTCTGATTTGCTCCATCACTTTTTCAGGATCAGGATAATTAGGAATGTTAATAAATGACGTTATATTGGTGACCAGGTATCCTGTTTCGGAAAGAAAAGGTAAATAACGAAGCGATTCCATCGGTTCTACAGAGAGGATAATATCGGCTTTTCCCAAAGGAATCAAATCGGAAGCAATTTTTTTATCGGAAATACGCATGTGTGAAACCACTGCACCTCCCCGCTGACTCATTCCGTGGGTTTCGGCCTGTTTAATATTCAGGTTATCGGCCAGTGCAGCCATTCCCAATGTGGCGGCAATCGATAAAATTCCTTGTCCTCCTACTCCTGCTAATATGATATCTGTTTTCATTTTTACTGATTTTTCAATTCTAATACTTAATCCGCGGTCTATTTTTTATTGCGTTTACGACGGGCTGCCCTTTGCAGACATTCACGACGGGGAATAACAACAGAAACACCTTTATATTCTATTTCTTCCCTGAATATACGGGCCATCTCTTCATGGTTTTTCTTCAACGGAACAACCACCCGGATATGGGCCGGGTCAACACCTATCCCCGCACAAATACTCTCAATTTTTCCGTAAGCGGCAGAATCCTGCCCACCGGTCATCGAAACCGATTCATTATCCAGTATGAAGATTGTAATATTGGTATTTTCGTTAACAACATCGAGCAAACCGGTCATCCCCGAATGCGTAAAAGTAGAGTCACCAATAACAGCTATTGATGGCGTTAAACCGGCATCGGCAGCGCCTTTTGCCATTGTTATCGATGCGCCCATATCAACACACGATGAAATCGTTTCATAAGGAGGCAGGGCTCCCAGCGTATAACAACCAATATCAGAAAAAACGCGGCCTTTGCCGTAGTCTTTCATCACTTCATTCATAACCGCATAAACATCCTGATGACCGCATCCCTGGCACAAAGCAGGAGGACGGTTCACAACAACAGCAGGAACGGACTGCCCCACCGGCAACGATAAATCAAGAGCTTTTGCCACCAGGTCGGGATTTAATTCGCCATCGCGCGGCAATGCTCCGTCCAGACGCCCGTGAACCGGTGTCCCTTTTCCGAAAAAATCCTTTATCATTTCTTCCACCAGCGGATACCCCTCTTCAATAACAAGAATTTCATCGCATTCATCCTCCATTTTTTTGACTAATGCTGAAGGAACCGGATACTGTGATATCTTTAAAACAGGAAAAGGACAAGACTTTCCCGTATAATTTTCCATAAAATAGTTATATCCTATACCACAGGTTATTACACCAAGCGAATGGTCTCTGCCCGGAATATAATCATTATACTTCGACTCATCCGACAACCGAACCAATTCGTCCTGTTTTTGCAGCAGATCCCTGTATTTCTTCCGGGCAAAGGCAGGAAGCAATACAAATTGCTTATGATCGGCTGGTATACTCAATTTATTTTCGTCAAGTATTTCTTTTCGTTCCACACCCGACCGAGAATGAGCCAAACGGGTAGTAATCCTCAGCATCACAGGCGAACCGGTTTTTTCGGATAACTGAAAACCTTCGTAAGCCATATCATAAGCTTCCTGCTGGTTAGAAGGTTCAAGAACAGGTATCATCGCAAATCTGCCGTAAAAACGTGAGTCCTGCTCATTCTGAGAGGAGTGCATCGAAGGATCATCTGCCACTGTCACGATTAAACCTCCTTTTATGCCTACAATTGCCGAGTTCATAAAAGCATCGGCTGCAACGTTAAGCCCCACATGCTTCATACAGACTATTGCCCGTTTTCCCGCATACGACATTCCCAGGGCCGTTTCATAAGCAGTTTTCTCATTGGTCGACCACAACCTGTGGATATTACGTTCTTCCGCTAAAGTATTCTCCTGAATGTATTCGGTAATTTCGGTGGAAGGAGTTCCCGGATAAGCATAAACGCCGGATAAACCACCGTCAACTGCTCCCTGTGCGATTGCTTCAACTCCTAACAATAACTGTTTCTGCATGTTAATGATTTTTTATTTTTCTAATTTCGGGCGTGTAATTTATAGTGAATCAGTTTTAAAAACAAAAAATGAAGTCATGTTTTACAAAAAAGATAAATCAGGGATGAACTTCCGGGATAATTCGTATTTTCGCCGCTCAAAAAATAAAAATCAATATCAGTGGAACAAGATCCCGGCAAACTATTTTTTAACGACGGTTATCAACTGGCAAAATCCGAAATGAACGGAAATCCGGACAAAAAATCCATCTTCAGGGCATTAAAAAAAATGTATCAATCGATTGATGAGTTAAATGAATCGTTGCTGAATTTTGCCGGGAAACAAGGTATAAAGGTTGACTGTTGCAAAGGGTGTGCATGGTGTTGCCATCAGCCCGTATTTGCCAACTCTTATGAACTTCATTATTTATCGGAATACATCAGAACAAATTTTCAAAAACAGAAACAAAAAGAAATACTAAGGTGTGCCACGGAAAAAAACAAAAAAGTAAGTACTTTATCAGAAGACGCTGTACTGAAATATAAATCACCTTGTCCCATGCTTGAAAACGGAGCTTGTTCTTCTTATGAGGCCCGTCCGATGGCCTGCCGTATTTATTTGTCAACAAAACTCGAAAGTTGTCTGGAATTCTATCATCATCCTGAAAATGAAAAAGATTACCCGGCACTGCTTGATTTTCCGCTTCTGGCAGGTAAAATGATGAATGAAGGTTTCATCGAAGCATTAAAAGAAACCGGGATCGGAATTGCAGAATTCCGGTTGGAAGAAGGCCTGACTATCACCATGGCAAAAAGCTGGCAGGAAGAAAATATTCTCAAATAATCTGACATCTACATAGAGGAAAAAGAAGCTAAAAAACACTCCGTTACATACTGATTTTGTGAATTATAATTATTAACAGGATGTTCATAACCATATTTTTCTCCTTTTCAAAACAATAAATCCTCAATATTTACGCACATTACAGACAATCAGAAAGTTATAAACTTTTGTTGATTTCCGTAGTTGATACAAAGTGAATTTAAAAACGAAAAAACTCTTGACACAAATACCTGTTTTGAAGTAACTTTAATATATCAGATGAGCGATAAAAGGCAGCTCCGAAGAAGTGGAAACGGTAAAAAGAACTTAATTGGATTTTGAGCCGCTTCATCCCGGTCTCCGGGCCGGCACAACAGAAGAGCCGAAGTTTGAACAAAGAAGGATTCGTCCGGAAGGTTCAGTCAGCATGAAAAAGGTCGCTTGCGTTCTTCGACAGGTTGAGTTGAAAGGTGTTCCGGGAAAGAAGAAACTCCGGTTTCGGAACGAGGGACAAAAACAGGAAAGCCGAAAGGCCGGAAAGTTTTACAAACAGCTACAGCATATCGTAAGACATGCAAAAAGCAGTTTTGTCCGGAAAACGCTTCGTCCGTGAAGAGGACTCTCGGGAAATCGAACGGACAGCCGGAAAGTGGAGCCGTAACACGCACACCGGAAGGTTCAGGGCTGAAAGAGTAAGGTGATGAACCACAAATTACAGCCAGCCATAATAACCGTAGTCTGGCACTGAGGGTGACCTCGGTTACCTGATGTGAATGGGAACTATTCGTCACAGAGTAGCTCCCATTCGTGTTTTTAGATTCTATACTAAATATTCGAATCCTTCAGAATTACATCGTGGGCACCACCTTCAACGATACTGGTTGCCGAAACAAGTGTTATTTTGGCATTTCCTTTTAATTCAGATATAGTGAGACATCCGCAGCTACACATCGTCGACTTAATTTTTCCGAGAGTAACATCCAGATTATCTTTCAGTTTCCCTGCATACGGGACATAACTGTCAACTCCTTCTTCAAATTTCAGGCCTTCGCTGCCTCCCATATCGTACCGTTGCCAGTTACGCGCTCGGTTCGAACCTTCTCCCCAATATTCTTTGACATAGCTATTGCCTACTTTCAATTTTTTAGTCGGGCTTTCGTCGAAACGGGCAAAATACCGTCCCATCATCAGGAAATCGGCCCCCATTGCCAAAGCCAAAACCATGTGATAATCCTGCACAATTCCGCCATCGGAACATACGGGTACATAAATTCCGGTTTCTTCATAATATTCGTCACGTGCATTTGCCACTTCGATAACGGCAGAGGCCTGTCCTCTTCCAATCCCCTTCTGCTCCCGGGTAATACAAATGGAACCACCGCCAATACCAACTTTGACAAAATCGGCACCGGCATTGACCAGATATCTGAACCCATCGCGGTCGACCACATTACCGCCGCCCACTTTTATTTCACCATCATATTTTTCCTTGACATAACGAATCGTATCGGCCTGCCATTCGGAATAGCCGTCCGACGAATCAACACAAAGTATATCGACACCCGCATCAACCAATGCAGGAACACGTATGGCATAATCGCGCGAATTAATTCCCGCACCTACAAGCAATTTTTTACTGGCATCATGCAATTCGTTCGGATTCTCCTTATGACTTTCATAATCTTTACGGAATACAAAAAAGCAAAGATTCTGATTTTCATCGACAATAGGTAACGAATTCAGCTTATGATCCCAGATAACATCATTTGCTTCGCCCAGACTGATTCCCAATTTACCTACTACCAGTTTTTCGTAGGGAGTCATAAACGCTGTAACTTTCGTATCGAACGGATCTCGGCTTTCACGATAATCGCGGCCGGTTATAATTCCGAGTAATTTTCCGTTTGAAGAACCATCAGCAGTTACTCCGATAGTTGAATGACCGGTTTCATTTTTAACACGAATCACATCTGCCAATGTTTGCCCGGGTGTTACATTTGCATCGCTAACAACAAAACCAGCTTTAAATTTTTTCACTTTTCGTACCATTTCTGTCTGGGATTCAACAGACTGCGAACCATATATAAAAGAGAGTCCTCCATTACGGGCCAAGGCTATGGCCAGATTATGGTCAGACACTGATTGCATAATAGCAGATACAAACGGAATATTTAACGAAAGAGAAGGCTCCTCCCCTTTTTTAAATTTCACCAACGGCGTTTTCAACGATACCTTTCCCGGAATACAATCCTTAGTTGTTAAACCAGGCACCAACAGGTACTCACTAAATGTTCTGGATACATCATCAAAAAAATGAGCCATATATTTTCCCTTCCTTAATATATTTTCTGATTTTTCTAAAAAAATTGTGCAAATTTAAGCAAGGCATCCAACTATACCAAAATAGTTCAGATTTTACCAACTGTTTTTAATATTTAATCATACTCTGAATATTTCATAATATAATAATACTCAGATATTAATGCTTCTGATATACGTACTGATAAAAAAAATAAAAATAATTAAATCACTTCAGAAAACGTAATCATGTATTTTAGTTAGCCTGAAAAAATTTTTATAATTGTCCTGAACTTGCTCCAGAACCTAACGATAATCGCTCCCGGAATTTTAAAAATCCGATTTGATTGTTATCGAAGAGGATAATAAAATTTAAGCTTCCGTGGCCTGTTTTTTCCTATTCGCAGAATTAATTTTTTCTTCCGTATAACAGACCGGATCTTTCCGGATAGCCCGGATAACAAGGAAAATCCCGGTCAGGACAAAAGGAATACTCAGCAGCTGTCCCATATTCAGGGGCATACCGGCCTCAAAAGTTTCCTGATCTTCTTTTATAAATTCGATAAGAAAACGGGCCGTAAAAATCATTATAAAAAAAACACCTGTTATTAGTCCGGGACGATCTTTTAACTTTGTCTTCCAGAACATCCACATAACAGTTCCGAAAGTGATCAGATAACTAAGCGACTCATAAATTTGTGTCGGATGCTTAGCCACTGTTTCACCGTTTCTCTCAAAAATGAACCCCCAGGGCAATGTGGTCTCAACACCGTAAATTTCAGAATTCATCAGGTTCCCGAACCGAATGAGTGCGGCGACCAAAGCGGTAGGTACAACAACCCGGTCGAGTACCCACACCAACGGCCGTTTTGACACTTTGCGGCTCCAGTAAAACAAAGCAATAGCAATACCAATTGCCCCGCCATGACTGGCCAAACCTCCATGCCATACTTTTATTATTTCGAAAGGATGCTGTGAATAATAATCCCAGCCATAGAAAAAGACATGACCTAAACGTGCACCCACAATAGTTGCAATAATCAAATACATAAAAAGGCTATCAAGCCATTTTTCATTCGTTTTTTCGTATTTAAACATCTTCTCAACGATGTAATACCCGCTTAAAAAACCAACTGCAAACATGAGGCCGTACCAACGGACAGCATGCTCTCCTATCCTAAATATATCAGGGTTTGCATTCCAGTGAATGTACGCTAATAAATCCATTTTCCCGTTCTTCTACAATTTTTATTAAACCTTTCCGGCTCCATGGCAATTTTTGTATTTTTTACCACTACCGCATGGGCACGGATCATTTCTTCCTACTTTTTTCTCAACCCGTATTGGTTGTGTTTTTTGTGGTTCATTCGTATCCTGTCCTCCGGGACCTGAAATGCCAGGCACTTCTGATTTTGAAGTTGAATAACGGCTCATATCAGTCCGTTTTCGGGCTTCCGCTTCCCGTACCTGATCAGGGTCGCTGATCGGGATATGACCTTTAACCAATGTCGAAACAATATCCTTATTTACTTTTTCGACCATTGCTTTAAACAAATTGAATGATTCAAATTTATAAATCAGTAAAGGATCTTTTTGCTCATAAGTAGCATTTTGTACTGATTGTTTCAAATCGTCCATTTCACGCAATTGTTCTTTCCATGCCTCATCAATTGTTGAAAGTACAATTTGTTTCTGATATGATTTTACCAGCTCTTTCCCTTTATTATTGTAAGCAGTCTCCAGGTTGGTAACAATCTGAAACATCCGTTTTCCATCGGAGATCGGGACAACTATATTCTGATACTGATGAGATTTATGTTCATATACTTCTTTAATCACCGGATATGCCTGACGGGCAATAGTTTCCACTTTCCTGGTATATGAAGAAATCATTGCTTCATAGATAGTATCCGTAATTTCTTCAGGCTTCAACTTGTTGAAATCACTTTCTGATACAGGTGTATCAATCGACATCCAACGCATCATTTCCAGCTTGAACTCGTCGAACATATCAGCACCATAATATTCAGTTACGAGGTTTTCAACAGAATCGTACATCATATTCAGAATATCGACCTCCATTCGTTCGCCAAACAGGGCGTGATGACGTCTTTTATAAATCACCTCGCGCTGCGAATTCATCACATCATCATATTCCAGCAAACGTTTACGAATGCCGAAGTTGTTCTCCTCGACCTTTCTCTGGGCACGTTCAATCGATTTTGTAATCATCGAATGCTGAATCATCTCCCCTTCCTTAAGGCCAAGACGGTCCATGATACCGGTAATTCTGTCTGATCCGAACAAACGCATCAGATCATCTTCGAGTGAAACAAAGAACTGAGATGTTCCGGGGTCCCCCTGACGACCGGCACGACCACGTAACTGACGGTCGACCCGTCGTGAATCGTGGCGTTCCGTACCAATGATTGCCAAACCTCCTGCTTTCTTCACTTTTGGCGAAAGTTTAATATCGGTACCACGACCTGCCATATTGGTAGCAATGGTAACCGTTCCTTCCTGTCCTGCTTCAGCAACAATTTCCGCTTCACGGGCATGTAACTTTGCATTTAACACATTATGCCTGATATTCCTCAATTTAAGCATACGGCTTAATAACTCGGATATTTCGACCGAAGTTGTTCCCACCAGTACAGGCCGTCCTGCCTCATGCAACTCTGCAATTTCAGCAATTACTGCATTATATTTTTCCCGTTTGGTTTTGTATACTTTGTCTTCACGGTCTTCCCTTACAACCGGCCTGTTTGTTGGAATTACAACCACATCCAGTTTGTAAATATCCCAGAATTCACCCGCTTCCGTCTCTGCAGTACCGGTCATACCAGCCAATTTATGGTACATTCTGAAATAATTCTGAAGGGTAATTGTGGCAAAGGTTTGTGTAGCAGCTTCAACTTTAACATGCTCTTTGGCCTCAATAGCCTGATGTAACCCGTCGGAATAACGGCGGCCATCGAGTATACGACCAGTCTGTTCATCTACAATTTTTACTTTATTATCCATAACCACATACTCGACGTCTTTTTCGAACATGGAATAGGCTTTCAGCAACTGGTTGATAGTATGAACACGTTCCGACTTAACTGCATAGTTTTGAAGAAGTTCGTCCTTCTTTTCCAGAATCTGACGGGGAGCCAGTTCCTTATTATTTTCAATCTCGGCAATTTCGGAACCGACATCCGGCAAAACAAAGAAATGAGGATCTTCCATATCTTCGGAGATCAAATCGATACCTTTATCTGTAAGCTCAACTGAATTCAGTTTTTCTTCGATAATAAAGAACAAGTCATCGGTAACTTTATACATGTTCTTATTATTATCCTGCATATAAAAGTTTTCCGTTTTGGTCATCTGGGCTTTTATGCCCTCCTCGCTAAGGAATTTTATCAATGCTTTGTTTTTAGGAAGCCCTTTGTGTGCACGCAACAGCAACAGAGAGCCTTCTTCTGTTTCTTCCTTTGTTGCATTTTCTTTGGTTAACAGGCGTTTCGCATCGGAAAGGAGCTGGGTTACCAGATTTTTTTGTGCATTAAACAGTTTTTCAACTTTAGGTTTCAATTCCTCGAATTGCTGGTTCTCTCCTTTCGGAACCGGGCCTGATATAATCAACGGGGTACGGGCATCATCAATCAAAACAGAGTCGACCTCATCGACTATGGCATAATGATGTTTTCGCTGTACCAGGTCATTGGGATTGATGGCCATATTGTCACGCAGGTAATCAAAACCAAATTCATTATTGGTACCATAGGTAATATCGGCATTATATGCTTTACGTCTTGCATCCGAATTCGGCTGATGTTTATCGATACAATCAACGCTCAGTCCGTGGAACTGGAAAACAGGCCCCATCCATTCCGAGTCACGTTTCGACAGGTAATCGTTCACTGTAACCACATGAACACCACGCCCGGTAAGGGCATTCAAAAACACAGGCAACGTTGCCACCAATGTTTTACCTTCACCGGTAGCCATTTCTGCAATTTTCCCCTCATGGAGCACGATACCTCCGATCAACTGGACATCGTAATGTACCATGTCCCAGGTAATTTCTGAACCGCCGGCGATCCATCTGTTTTTCCAGAAAGCTTTTTCTCCCCTGATCACCACATTATTGTGAACGGCGGCAATATCCTTGTCGAAATCACTTGCAAGAACTTCAACCTCTTCATTTTCGACAAAACGTTTTGCAGTTTCCTTTATTACTGAAAATGCTGCAGGAAGTACTTCATTCAAAACTTCCTCTATCTTGTTATCAATCCGCTCTTCTATTTTATCAATTTCCTGATAGATTTTTTCACCTTCCTGAATTTCGACTTCATCAACTTTTTCCTTTAATGATTTTATCTCGTCTTCATCAGGCCTGATTCTTTCCCGGATTACCGATTTAATTCTGGCTGACTCTTCCCGTAATCCATCGTTTGAAAGATTCTTAATACGTTCATATTCTTTTTTGATTTCATTAAGAATGGGTGTTATTTCACGGATATCACGTTCAGACTTATTCCCCAGAAACTTTCCTAGTATTCTATTTACAAATGCCATTATAATTGTTCTTTATATTTTCAGAAATAAAAATGCTCACAAATGTAGTTATATTGTAAGAGTTAATTAAAACCGGGTTGCATTTTTTCCATAATAATTGTGCCACAAACAGGAATCAGCATAAAAGTGTGTTTTTTTGACAAATGAAAAGCATATACCTGACAAATACGCATACAAGAATGGCATAAAATATTTTATTCCGGTTTTCATATATACTGCAAATCAATAATAGTCAGTGAATAACACACACAGGTTATACAACGGAGGGGAAAAACAATAAAACATCCGGTTCTCAGCAATCACCAATTTTACAACAAAAAAAACCGCCATTTGCATGACGGTTTTACCGGAAATATCATCTTACATTCAACTTAGTCCACCAGATATTTGTATTCCTTTTTTACAAGATCAGGAAGATAACTTGCAATCAATGCCAGGGCTTCAGACTCAGAAACCGGTTTTTCTGATATTTTCTGCTGAAGATTCATTTTTTCAGAATCGATCACCAGTCCGCGGTATTTGTCTTCAAGTCTGCTCCATGCCGGTTTTACAGGCTTAGCTCCAAATCCGTTTTTGCAACAGGCATAACTTACTTCGAAATACCTGGAATAAACCACATACTCAACACCTTTCTTCGTTTCCATTAAGGCGATGGTAAAATTCGCATCCGAATCATTATTATATTTCAGGGTCCATGCTTTTTTCGCATTCACATCAAGTGAAGAGGCATTAAGAGGAGTAATCTGAAATTCATCCGAACAAAAATTGCTGGCATGTAAGTTCAACGAGAATGTCAAAAGGCAGACGAATCCGATCAAAATTGATTTGTTTTTCATGACTTTAAAATTTTGTTTTTGTTTCTTGTTTCCATTGAAAGAGTTTTTCTCTTTCATTTTGTCAGTAAGACTATCATCGGAAAAATTTGTTACAAAATTTTTTGATTTTATTTAAAGCAACAGTCGTTTTATTATTTAACTCCGTTAAGGAACAAGCACTTAATAAATTTTATATTTTCACAATCGGATACACCGATGAAACTGCAAAACAAAAGATAAGAAAGCCATTGGAAGAAATTGTGCACTGGAACAGTTTCCGGAGCACTAAAATCCCTTAAAACCGGCCATATATTTTTCGAGCCGGTTTAAACCTTCTGCAATATTTTCAAGCGAATTTGCATACGAGAGGCGAATATAACCTTCCCCGTTATCGCCAAAATCGATACCCGGAGTTACGCCGACATGGGCCTTTTCGAGAATATCGAACGCCAGTTTATACGAATCGGTTGAAAGGTGTTTTACATTAATAAAAACATAAAAAGCCCCGGTAGGTTCAATGGCCGGTTTCAGTCCCATTTTATTCAACCGTTCCAGCATATACAACCGTCGCTCGTTATAGGTTTTCCGCATCATCTGTACTTCGTTGCTGCTGTTGCGGAGTGCAGCAATACCAGCCCGCTGGGCAACTGAACCGGCACAAATAAAAAGATTTTGCTGAAGTTTCTGCATCGGCCTGACAAATTCGGCAGGTGCGATGACATATCCCAGACGCAAACCTGTCATGGCATACAATTTTGAAAAGCCGTTTATAACAAAAGCATTGCTGGTATATTCCAATATCGAATGAGCCCTGTCGTTGTATACCAGCCCGTGATAAATTTCATCGGAAATGATATACGGCGAAAACCGGGCAATTTCGGCTAAAGTTTCCGGTTTTAGCAAATTACCGGTAGGATTCATCGGGCTGTTAATCAGTATTGCCTTTGTTTTTCCGGAAATACTTTTACATATATTTTCAGGCCTGTACTGAAAACCATCTACCTCATATACAGGAATTTTAACCATTTCAGCTCCAACCACCCGTAAAAAATTCGGATAGCAGGCATAACACGGATCACTCAAAATCACCTCATCGCCAGGGTCACATAACGCATATAGAGCCAGCAAAATTGCAGGAGAAGAGCCGGAAGTAACCAGAATCTGGTCCGGATTGACACGGACGCCGTATTCATTCCAATAATATTCAGCTATTTCCGAACGCAACTCAGGGTCGCCCAGGCTATGGGTATAATGAGTACGACCTTCCTTAACGGCCTGACAGGTAGCTTCCCGTACAGAGACAGGCACATCGAAATCGGGTTCACCGACTTCAAGATGAATAATATTTATTCCCTGTTTTTCAAGTGTTTCCGCTTTTTCCAAAACCTCCATTACAATAAACGGAGAAATAGTCTGAATTTTTGAGGCAACCATAAGTCTGTACTTTTGATTTTGGCGTGTTAAAATTACACAGGTAAAACCGGATTGCAACAAAATCGGGCAATATTCCGGCGCAGTATCCGGATAACAGATAAATCAGAAGACGCAACCGGCTTTGTCATAATTCATTTTTTTAGTCTTGCCGCATAAAACAAAAGTTACCGTTCTCTCTTACGACACCTGCCGTACACTCAAAAACTTCCGGGAGGATTACGACGAAAAGCCGCAATCTTCCCGAAATTAAAACCGAATTATAATTCAACTTTCACCACATCGTCCATATCGGTACGCAGCGACTGCGGAATGGTAAATTTGACAAAACCGTCCATATAATTGTATGTCAGTAGTTGTCCGGTTCGTAACAATTCCAGTTTTTTAGGTTTCTTATCTGTCCAGACAGATACCTGTCCTTTTGTTTCAGGTAAAACATGAAGGTACCAGTTGTTTCCACGGGTTGTGATCAGCACATTACTTCGTTTGGCTCCGGGGGTCGGACCGCATCCTATTACTGATTCTTTGCTGTGTTTCATCCATTCAGCAATAGCCTCCATATTTTTATAATAGTTCGGATGCATTTCTCCGTCGCCCGAAGGACCAACATTCGGAAGAAAATTTCCGCCCATTGAACGGCAGGTTACCAGATGTTTAAAAAACCATTCATAGGGTCTGAATGTGCCTGTTTTATCGTAGCCCCAGCCACCACCTCCGCTGGTCCAGATATCGCAGTGTTCCCACCAGCGGGAAGGGACATAAGCAGGCAGTCTGCATTCAAACGGCGTAGTGAAATCGCCATAACGTATTCCATCTTTTCCGGGATCATCCGGGTTAACCACCTCCGACCAGCGGTCGTTAATCAGGATGCCGGGCTGAATGGAACGAATCCAGGCATATACCTGTTTGGTGTGCATGTCGTCGATGCCACGAAAATTCATGCCATCAAGCCATAAAATGTCAATCTTCCCGTAACGGGTAAGCAGCTCGTCGATCTGTTGCAGGACAAAAGCAACAAAGCGTTCAAAATTCTGCTGGTTTGTAATCGAATCGGTAATAGGAGGAACATTGTCCCTTGTATTTGCATCATACTCACAGGGGTCCATCAGACCCGGATAATGCCAGTCGCGCGGAGAAAAGTAAAAGCCGACTTTCAGACCATTTTTGTGGCAGGCATCGACATAGGTTTTCAGCAGGTCACGCCCGTTCAAATACTGTTTGGTACCTATTCCGTATTTCGACGGCCACAAAGCATAGCCATCGTGGTGTTTTGTAGTAAGAACTGCATATTTGAATCCGGCTTCCTTTGCTGCTTTCAGCCACTTATCCGGATCATAGTTCTGCGGATTAAAACGGTTTGCCAGGGCATAATATTTATCAGGAGGAGAAACTTTACCCCCGTATTTGTAATGGGCGATCATGTCCCACGACGGCTGTGCCCCAACCACACTGTGTATTCCCCAGTGCATGAACAAGCCCAGCGAAGCATCCGGATACCATTGGGCGTCGGGATTCTGTGTCGGGACGACAAAATCATCCAGAGCAGGTTGTGTTAAAACACGATGAGCACGTTCTATATCCTTCTTCTCTATTTTATAAGATTCGGGATAAGAATTTAACTGCGCCATTGCTGATGGGAATATCAGTACAGATAATAAAAGGGAATAAAATACTTTTCTCATTTTATATATTTTTCAATTTTAATAAACCGGCTATCATCCGGACAATCTCTTCAATCATATCAATCTACTTCTCTTCCAACTGATACCCGGTCGCCTTCAATATAAAACCGACAATGGGCTGCGGATTGGGAAGGCTATGCGGATGATGGCCGACACCAGGTTTATGAATCACCTTTATGGAACCACCTGCCGCTTTTATTTTTTGTTCGAACAAAGCTGTATTTTCAGAAACCGGAACCGACACATCGGCATCGCCAACCACATGAAGCATCGGGAAACCCATTTTTGCAATTTCGCGGGCAAAGTCAAGCGGATTTCCTTTAAAAGCCATTGCTTCTTCATCGGTGGTAAAGCCAAAATCCTTTTTAAAAATTTTCCAGTCGTTAGCGCTTCCTTTACCCTGTCCTTTGCCTCCGGGCCAGCTTTTCAGGTCGAGCACAGGAGCATCGGCATAAACAGCAGCCACCCTTTCCGGATATTTTTGTGCCCAGCGGTAAATATATACACCGCCACGGCTCATCCCTTCCATTACAGCTTTTCCGGCAAGTCCGGCCTCGGTCAGCAACTGATAAAAATCGTTCCAGACGGACAATGCCTCTTCATTTCCGAACAGTTCGGAAACATCGCAATATGCAATATGAAAACCTCGTTCCAGCAAAGCTATATCGGTTTGCGGTTCATGTCCCCAAAAACGGGCACGCCATACCCACGGACAACCGGGAGCAACATTTTTCGGAGCAACAATTTTCGCTTTCCTGCCTCTGAATGTAAAATCATATCCCTGAAACCCATAGAAGTTAAATGGTTTAGCGTCTTCGGGCCAGTGACCGGAAAGATCGGCCGGTTCGGTTTTTGTCCGTACAAATTCATACAAACGCCGGGCGAGCACAGAAGCTCCGGCGGCATTGGGATGTATCTTATCTGAAAACATTTCAGGAGATTCGATAAACAGGTTATACAAATTCAGAATTTCGCAACCCGTTTCGTAAGCAATATCACGAACCATGGGAATTATTTTGCCTGTCAGCACTACAGATGTAATCCCGGTTGTATCGGTTAAAAACACAGGAACCGGAATCAGAAGAACTACCCGCGGATGAGAAGGCAAACTGTTGAATGATGCGATTAAACTTTTATAATCGTGCATATACTCATCCAGGTAAATGCGGTTTTGAGGCTTGGTATCGTTGGTGCCGAGTTTAATAAAGACCAGATTCGGGTTGAAGGCAAGCGCCTGCCTGTATTCGTCGGTATTCCAATAAGGCAGGTCACCTTTGCGCAGAAGGGTTGCCCCGTTTCGTCCGAAATTACGAACATCGTAAGCATCGCCCAGCATAGCGCCCAGTTGGGCCGGATAGCTGTTTACTTCCCGGTTTTCGATTGTTGCACCGTATGTAATGCTGTTGCCCACACAGGCAATACGAATTTTTTCCTGCGAAAAAGCGGTAACAGCAATAAAAAACAGTGCCGTAAAAAGAAAAAATTCCGGGAGAATTACTTTAAAAAAACGTTTCATTTCAAACATCATTTATACTGAATATCAAATAATTAATGACGGATTATAAAATTTGCTGTTTACGGATTGTTTCAACATTTCCTCAGAAAAATCTCCCTGCCCGGGGAACTGCCTGGCAGGGAGAATAAACCGGAAAGCCGGTCTGATATGAAATTTAAAATCCGGATAATTTTATTTTACAGGTAAAAGGGCCTGCCGGCAATAATTCACACATTTAGTAACTTCTTTAACTGCATCGGAGCCCGCAGGTATTTCGTATTCCAGCTCTATATCGCAGTAAATCGGCCACTTATTTTTCTGAACCAACTGAAAAATTTCATTTACAGGTGTTTGTCCTTTACCAAACTCCTGATTTTTATTCGGATCAGAAGCGTTTGGACCGGTTTTGTCTTTAATATGAATGCTAAATATCCTGTTATGGAGCCGTTCAATCAAATCGCAGGGATTCAAACCGGTAGCGCCGAAATAATGACCTGCATCAAGATTAAGCATAAGCATTGGTCCGTAAGCCAAAACTTTGTCGAAGCTAAAACCCGGTTTTCCCGGCTGTCCATGGTTATGGAAAATCACATATAACTTGTGTTTTTCAGCAAACGGCTCCATCCGTTTGGCGGCTTCTTCCGAAATTTCCATCGTTATACCTTTGGCTCCCAAAATTTTACAAACGTTGAACGCATAATCAATTTCCCCGTCGGACCAGTCCGGATTGCCCAATTTCAGGATATGAATTTTCACGCCCTTTGCATCGAACATTTTGCGGATTCCCCTGAATTTATCCATTGAAACGGATGTACGCCATTTTTTTAATACTTCGGCATCTTTACTCTGAGGAATTCCGGCATACTCTTCAACGGGTCCTCCCATCAATTCAACAGAACTGATACCTGACTGTACGATATAACCGAGAATAGCGGATAACGACTGATCGGGCATACTCCGATAACTATAGGTAATCGTCCCTACCTGAACACCTCCGAATTTTGAGTCTGGCTTATTCCCGGCAATCGTTACTGTACAAACACTCAATGCTGCAAAAAGCAGGAATACCGATATTTTTTTCATAAACGGTACAACTTTACCAGTTTGCTTATTCATAATACTTCTTTTTATATTAAACTTATTTAAAATGAATATTAGTTTACGGTCTGTTGGCAATGATTAGTTCCATTATATAACACAATGATTTTTAGCACACTAAACACTATTACTTCTAAAAAATAATTTTACCGGCACTCTGATTTTCCAAAAATCATCCGAATTTAAATATTCCTGAGAAAAAAGGATAGAAACGGCTTATTAAAATACAAACAAAAAGAACCGGAATATTTACATCAGATTCCTCACTGAGTTCGGAATGACTGTCTGGGGGAAAGAGGACGGCGGAGCTACCCTCTTTCCCCCATCTATCAAAAAGGGAACGTCACTGGTAACGCAGTGAGAAATCTTTTCTTTAACTTTAGACAACCTTTTTATTCAAAGGAAGGCGGGACAACCTTTGTTCCCCACTGAAGATTGGGTTTATCCGATTGTTTATATTGAATGGTGCCTCCTCCTGAAATATCGTTCCAGCCGATCCATGTACTTTCATACGGTTTGCCGTTGAATTTCATGGCTTTGATGTAACAGTTTTTTTCGGAACCGCCCAGTATTGTCAAATCACCATTTTTTAAATGAATTTTTATTGACGGAAATATCGGCGCATTAACAGAGAACCCGCCGACTCCCGGTATTTCCGGGTAAAGCCCGATACAGGCAAACACGTACCACGAGCCCATAGCGCCCAGATCATCATTTCCGGGTAGCCCGTCCGGTTTTCCGGAGTATTGTTCCGTTATAACCCGGTGAACGATATGCTGGGTTTTATATGGTTTTCCGACCCAGTTATAAGCCCACGGAATACCGAAACTGGGTTCGTTTCCACAGGCATACCAATCGTCGTCGTAGCCTGCATCCAAACGGCGGAATAAAGTATCGAGCCTGCTTTCGGCTTCGGCCTTTCCCCCGATAATATCGATCAGTCCTTTGATATTGTAAGGAACCATCCAGAAATAGTTGTTATAGGTCGATTCCCTGAAGTCGTATTTCAGCGGTACCCAGCCTTCTTTCCGGCGCGATTGCAACCAGCCGGTTTCCGGATTATATAAATTTTTCCATGTTTGTGCACGGTCCAGGTATGTTTTGCCGACAGCCTTATTGTCGCAGGCATTGAGGGCAAAACGGGATATGGCGAAGTCGGCCGATGTGTATTCGAGTTGCATCGAGGCATAGCAGAAGCCATTTTCCAGGAACATATCCAGAGCCGGCCGTGTCAGCTGGTTCTGTGACTTCGTTCCGGGGATTTCCGCACCTCGCCGCATCGTTTCAAGTACAGGACAAGGATCGTAGTCTCTTGCTCCGAAAGCAAATGCGTTTGCAATCAGGATAGTGGTCGGATCGCCCTGCATAACGCCTGTTTCGATATTGGCAAGTACCCACCGGGGAAAGCCCCCACCCGACTGTTCTGCAAAATCCTGCAAAGAAACGACGACATCGGAAGCAACTTCCGGATCGAGCATGGTCATAAGCTGCACCTGCGTACGATAAGTGTCCCAGTTGCTGTAATTGGTGTACTGTTTCCGTATAGCTTTGTGGACTTTAAAGTCGGCTCCCATGTATTCGCCGTTCACATCGCTGCAAACACCGGGATGAATCAATGCTCTGTATAAATGGGTATAAAACTGCGTAAGGCGGTCTTCGTTTTCTCCTTTCACCTCAATTTTTCCCAGGTAATCATTCCATTTGGCAACGGCCTGATTTTTAATCTCGTCAAAATTCCATCCCGGATTTTCTGCGTTCAGATTTTCCCTGGCATTTTCGATCGACACGTACGATATTCCTATCTTATACTGAACGGTTTTTTCCGCCGACACATCGAAAGTGAAATACAAACCCGAATTTTTTCCTTCGGCAAAGGTTGTGCCCGGTTTCAGTTTATCATCCTTCCATGTTCCCGATGAAAGAAGGTTGCCGTCGAATTCGGCCACAAAATAAATTTTGTAGGGAGCAGGTATGCCGCAAAAATCGCCGCCGTCGGAAAACCCTTCGCAGGTATTCGGCCCGGTTATAACAGTTGTTGCCACTTTTACAGACGTTCCGGCTATACCGCCACCAATAATAACCGTTCCTTTTGCTGTTTCAGGAGCAAACGTATAGCGTGACATTCCGGTTCTTTCGGTTACCGTAAGTTCAGCCTGAATATTCTGCTGCACGGTAGCTTTGTAATAACCTGCAATTCCTTTTTCTCCGGATATACTGACATTCAGGTTAAGAATGCTGTCAGGAGAAACGGTTAACGCGCCATTCAGGGGAACGGTCGGAAAGTTGCCTTCGTTCGAACAGCCGGCCCCGCTTAACTGGTTGATGGCAAAACCTGTATTCGGGGAAAAATAGGAACGGGTAAACTGCGCCATTCCGAAGGGATAAGAGGCTCCGGGATACAAATAACCGGAAGTTAAACCGTTCCCCTTTGTTCCGATCAAGGTATTTACTTTTTCCGCGTAATTTACTAACTCCTGTGCCTTTAGCATTGAGCCAAATACCAGGAAAAAACAGGCTATGCCACAAAATTTTTTTAAAATGTTGTTCTTCATAATAATAAGGAATCGTTGTTCATATTTTATTTATCAAATACAATATCAAACTGATCGCAGACAGACCATAGACATCTATTTATCAACACGTTTAACCAAGTCCTGTTTTACATTCAAATCTTCGTCATTTACTTTTCTCAATATAATCTGAGGTCCTTTATCATCTTCATTAAGTTTCACCAACCGGAATGGGTTGCATCCCGTAATTTTTTAATATCCAGGAAGAACAGAATTCTTCCACGGTTTTCCCGTCCGGCTCCGCAGTAAAATTATTTTCATTTTGATGTATCGTAACTGTAATAATAGGGATTGAACGGTTCAGGCCGTTTTTCTTCCGGGCCACCAAAAACATTCTTCAGCATTTCCGGCCACTGGTTTGACTTCACCGGAAGAATCGTTAGCTCTCCGCCAAAATTTTTTACCTCCTTCGCCTGAATCAACTGTATCGGACTTGTTTTCTTATTGCCAAGACCTGAAAGAAGTACGTTCTGGCTAAGGACAATACATCCATTTTTCAGTTCAACCGAAATATTTTCAGAATTTCCCAAAACAACAATGCCGTTCCCGGCTTCGTCCATCACCAGACCGAACTTCACATGAGCCCGGTTTCCGTTGAAATTAATATCGTCCTTATGTATCTTGTAGATTCCGAAATCGTTCACCCGGTGTTTGTCCGGATAGGAACTGAAAGGGCCGTCTCCTACCCAATAGAAATAGTTGTATTCACGGGGCATCACCAGGGAAACTCCTGCTTCGAGAAACACACCGGTTGCCTTTACCGGAACCATGCGATAGTTTATTTTCAGAGAACCGGGCTTCTCCACTGAATATTGAATTTCCCCATCGATTTTTTCTCCCGGAAAACTCTTGCTCCGCTCAAATGTATCTTCTGCATTTACACGATATTCACCCTTACTGTTTTCCTCTCCGCTGAAACTGGCTGTTGCCGGCTTCAGCAGCCAGGGATCCCAGTAATAGTCGTAGTCTTTCGAATAATATTTGTCCCGGACAGTCACATCCGCCATTTTCGGAAAACGACCTGTTCTGGCATATAACGGACTGCTTAACAATGTTTTTCCATCCTGAACAGAAGAAATGCTGATAACGGAATTATCTTTATTTATCTCATAAACGAAATCCGTTGTCCGAACCGTAATTTTATTTTTATCGTCATTTGTCTTACACTTTCCCGTTTTCCCGTCATTACACAACGATCCGGCAACCGTCTTATATCCGGAAGCTGTCACCAGTTCGGTATTGTGCTCATAAAGAGAATAACCTTTCGAATCCTTGTACCCGAAACGGAGGTACCAGATGCTTTCGTTTGCATCTTCCGGCAAACTGACGGAAAGAGAAAAACGGGTCGTATCGTGCGGGGCACAATTTACCTGTGCTGTCCCTTCCCTGTATACTTCGCTATTTCTGTACAACTTCCATGCTCCCGAAAGTGTATTCAAATCCGTAAAATCATATTGATTATAGATAGTAAAGTTCAGCTCCTGTTTTCCCGGCGTTATAGTCATTTGGTTTTCTATAATCTGAACCGGAGAGTAAACTTTTCTTGTTTGCCAGTAATCGACCTGTGGCGTACGGTCGGCATAAACAATGCCGTCTGTTCCTTCCAGTGTCGATTTATAATAATGAATGGAATCCGTCCAGACGTTATATGCCAGTTTATTTATATCGGCAGGCTTATCGGCCTTTAAAAAAACACCCTGGTCCTGGAAATGCCATATCGCACCTCCGGCAAAGTTGTCTTTGCGGAACATCTCTTCCCAAACATCACCAAGATTTCCGAAAGACAATCCTAATCCATGTGCATATTCTGTTAAAAGTACAGGACGTGGACGTTTTTCTTTATGATTAAAATTTTTCACCCATTGAGCAGTTTGATAATGTGGTGAAAAGATATCTACAAAATCAGGTAAAACCTGGTAATAATGCAAATCCCCGGGAAAACAAATCGGACGTGTCGGATCTTCATTTTTTACAAAACGAGCAGTAGCTACAGTTATTGGGGTTATCGGATTTTCGTTTCCTAAACTCCATATAATAACACACGGGTGATTCTTATCCCTTTTTAAGGTAGCATCCGCTCTTCTGATAAGGCGATATTGATAAGTACTGTCATTCAAAAATTCGTCACCGAAAGCAAATGGAACTTCACAAAGAACATAAATTCCCATGCTGTCACATAAATCCAGTTTTCTCCTGTCGGGCGGATAATGAGATGTACGGATGAAATTGATATTCCCTTTTTTCATCAGTTCCAGATCTCTTTTTATACTTTCCATGGTCAGACATTTGCCTGTTTGGGGAATTAAATCATGAGTGTCAACACCGCGTAGTTTTATAGCCTTCCCATTTAATTTTATTGAATTAGGCATTTAATATATAACTGGTTTTGCAGCAACCATACGTTTGAGCAGGTTATCAAAAATCCCGTCGGTCATGATGCTTCGATTAAACCGGTAGCAATACTCATCAATGTATTCCTGTAA
>Ga0183096_1000456_pt1 | contig 55887 bp, 52 predicted proteins | sample Biomet5_FD_127791 | JGI IMG/M metagenome (GOLD analysis project Ga0183096, IMG submission 127791) | Microbial communities from bioreactor (seeded with sewage sludge) at LBNL, California, USA - Biofuel metagenome 5 (version 2) (version 3) | ecosystem: Engineered > Bioreactor > Anaerobic >... | reverse complement strand
TCCGGTGGCGATAGCTAAGGGGATCCACCTGTTCTCATCCCGAACACAGAAGTTAAGCCCTTATACGCCGATAGTACTTGGCTGGTGACGGCCCGGGAGGGTAGGTAGCTGCCGGATTCAATTTTCCAATATATACACATTGTCGGGGAGCCCGTGCGCAAAGATGCGTCGCGGGCTTCTTGATTTCATTGAAAAAAATATTTTAACTATAATACCGAATCAGGGGAGCTGGGCATGAAATACAGATGTTTTGCTTCCTGCCTCCTATCTTGAATTCATGTTCATGACGACATCAAGTAGTCCAGCTCTATGATGAGATAGATTTATATTGCAGGGCTAGACTCATGTTATGGAATTCAAATGTGCATGATGGCGAAGGTGACGCGCCGCTTAACCATTTTTCCTAAAAAGCCTCAGTAACGGCGATTTAATCAGGATGAAGGGGATAAAAACGATGTCGCAGAAAAGGACGCCAATCTCTTTAAAGAAAGAACTGTTTGGCTCCGGCTGGCCATGGAACCTAGAACTGAGCGCACCCATAATGTTCCCCTGCGCATTGCCAACCATAATGGCACGGATATAGCAAAGGATGCTTCGGGAACGTTCTTCACCGTAGGTTTCGACAAGACGACGGTAGACGTCGGCATCGTAATGACCGATCGCTTCGGCGTAGTGTTGGGCGAACATCAGAGCGATGGCTTCCTCTTCAGGCGCGGCGCTGAGTTCGCCGGAGAGCAGTTTCTTGATCTCCTGCTCAGGCATGCCGATTTTGAGCGCGTCTTTGGTATGATAATAGCTGCAGAGCCGGCAGCCATTGACCTGCGTGACGGCCAGCATGATGCGCTTTTCAAACTGTTCGCTGACATCGCCGCGCTTTTTGGCTTTCCGCATCTCGCCGATGTTTGACAAAAAGCCGTTTAGAAGTTGATAATTGATTTTGATGCCATATATCCTTCGGGTTCCGTTTTGCAATAATAGAATCTCCCATTCATAATTATATAGAATATTATAGAAGAGATTGGTTAGCTGTCAAGCATGGACACGTAAGATTGACGGATGCTCATGGTTGGCGTTTACAAAGAATAGGCATTGATTAATTCATTGGGATTGGATTATGATACATAAAAACGACAGAGAGGATGCAAAATGCTGAATACGCCGACGATGGATGTGATTCGTTTGAGAAGGAGCATCAGAAAGTATAAACAGGAACAGATTAAGGACGAAGAACTGGAAATGATACTGGAAGCGGGACGGTATGCGCCAAGCGGAGGAAACAGCCAGACGAGTCATTTTATCGTTATTCAGAGTCAAGAAAAGCTGAATAAGCTGACCCGGCTTGTGGAGCAAACATTTGCCGGTATGGAGCCTGAGGAAACAATGTATAAAGGAATGATCCGTGTTATTGAGCTATGCAAAAGGGGCGGGTATGACTTTATCAATAACGCCCCAACGCTGGCGGTGGCAGCAAATAAGCGCGGTTATACCAACGCACTGGTGGATTGCGCTGTAGCGTTGGAGAATATGATGCTGGCCGCAACGTCGCTGGATATTGGCAGTTGCTGGATCAACCATCTTAAATGGCTGACGGATGATGAGATGATATTGGCATTTATGAGCGAGTTGGGGCTGACGGATGATGAACAGATTTGCGGCGCGGTGGCGCTGGGTTATCCCAATCAGGTTTATACGGCACCTCTCAAACGGGCAGGGAACGCTGTTACAATCGTGAAATAGCACAGGAGATAAGTATATGCTGTCGATAAGTCCATGCAACCTGTGCCCGCGGCAATGCGGCGTAGATCGAAATAGTGAGAAAGGTTATTGCGGATGCGGCGCGGACATTAAAATCGCACGGGCGGCGCTGCATTTTTGGGAGGAGCCGTGCATCAGCGGAGTCCGGGGCAGCGGGACGGTTTTTTTCAGCGGATGCAATTTAGGGTGCGTATATTGCCAAAACTACAAGATAAGCCAGGGAGGTGTGGGACAAGAGATATCCATACAGCGGCTGGCAGAGATTTTTCTGGAACTGCAAGACAAGGGTGCGCACAATATAAATTTGGTGACGGCGACGCCGTATGTGCCGCAAGTGATACGGGCGCTGGATATGGCGAGGCCGTCGCTGCATATCCCCGTTGTTTTCAATTGTGGCGGATACGAGAGTTTGGAAACGATTAAAGCGCTGGAAGGGTATGTAGATATCTATCTTCCGGATTTCAAGTATATGAGCAGCGGAATATCGCAGAGATATTCGAGCGCGGCGGATTATTTTGCAATGGCAACGGCGGCGATCAGGGAAATGATCGGCCAGACGGGCGGGCTTGAATACGACGGAGAAGGGATGATGAAACGGGGAGTGATCATTCGGCATCTGGTGCTGCCCGGCGCGCGAAAGGAGTCCATTGAGATACTGAATTGGCTGAATGATCATATGACAAAGGGACAATACCTGCTGAGCCTGATGAGTCAGTATACGCCGGCAGGGAGGCTTGAAGGATATTCTGAACTGAAACGGCGCGTGACTTCATTTGAATATGAGTCGGTGGTAAGCGAAGCGGTGCGGCTGGGGCTGACGGATGGCTTTATGCAGCAGCGCAGCAGCGCGGAAAGCTTATATATCCCGCCTTTTGATCTGGAGGGCGTGTAAACCCCGTCAGAGAATATGTTGAAGGCGCACATGCCTCTGAGCCAGCCGGGAGAAACAGTATTGTAAGGCCAGCAGCGCGGCGCCGCCAATGAGGATTGTAGACCAAATCATGGGATAAGTGACCGCGAACGGCAAACCAAGCATGGATTTAAGCTGTGACTGGATTGTCGGTTCCCGGAGCGTGAGAACAGCCGTGAAGATGCAGAGCAGCAACAACAGAATAAAGGAGAACATGTCTATTCGCCGGGTGTTTTTTTGGAAGGAGGTTCTGTCGCTTCCGTGCAATACTTCGCTTCGAGCGGCGATATAGCTGCCCAGTATGCCGGGGATAATATTGAAGACGGGGAAACCCATGAAAAAGCCATACAACATGATCGAATAGAACGCCATAAGCGCGCACAGTGCCAAAAACGGCAGATCAAACAGCCGAAGCATGAAACGTCGCAACAGAGTGGCGTTGAGCGCGATGCCGGCAATAAACCCGGCTGAGGCGAAAATGAGGTAATAGATATCATCGGCAGGATGGAATGGGAGAAGACCCCACCAGCCAATCAGCATCAGAATGGAGGGGGCCGGTAAGCCCATTAAGATAAGAGATAATACACGGTCTGCCTTATTCATAAACAACCTCTCTGATATAGGTTTCTAATATCAAGACGCTCAAATTTTAAATTTGTTCCGCGTTTCTATTGCTTTTTGTGATAATTAATACATTGATAGGGAAATATAACTCCGGAGGTGAACAATATGAAAGTAAAGGATATCATGTCGACAGACGTGGTTTGTTTAAGCCGGGATGATACGGTGGAGCACGCGGCGCAGCTAATGGATGAAAACGGGATCGGTTCGATTCCTGTTTGCGATGGAGCAACAGTTGTCGGCATCGTGACGGACCGGGACATCACGCTGCGCTCAGTCGGAGCCGGAGGGAACGCATATCAGACGGTGGGGCAGATTATGACGTCTAACCCCGTTGTGGCGCAGCCGGACATGGATGTGCATGCGGCGGCGCGGCTGATGAGCGACCACCAGATACGCCGCATCCCCATTGTGCAGCAGGGCAGTCTGGTGGGGATTGTGGCGCTGGGGGATATATCGACAGATCCGCAGCTGCAGGATAATGCAGAACAGGCCCTGAAGAACATATCTCAGCCGGGCGGCAGCCACATGACATAAGAATTGAGAAGGCCTGAAAGCGATGTGTAGCCAAAGGCCTTTTTCAGTTTCCGTCCGGAAGCACTGCCTTTTCCAGAATATAATCATCCATCTCGAATCCAGCCCCGATTGGAGTGACGCAGTCTCCGGCGATAGTAAAACCGAGATGCGTGTATGCGGCCAGCGAACCGGCATTGTTTTTATTGCAGGTCAGCCGGATATGCGAGGCGCCGGTTGCCCCAGCACGCCGGGCGGCTCGGGAAACCAGGGCGCGCGCGATGCCTTGACCGCGGTAATTCTCGCGCACATACAACTTGCTTAAGAAATGGGTGCTTCCATCGTCACGCACGGCGCTGTAGCCGCAGGCCGCACCGCCGAGAAAAGCGATATCGTAGATGTATCCGTTTTCGATATCGGATCGAATGGCGCTTTCGGACTGGAATTGATTCAGCATATAATCCACCTGCGCATATCCGATGATGGGTGTATAATGAGGCATCCAAATTTGCCTGGCCAGCTGTTCCAGCAGCACGGCGTCGGAAACAGCAGCCTCACGGATGAAGACACCGGAGCTATCAGGATTGTTCATATTGTTTCAGGATTTCCCCAAAGTAGAGCGTATGCAGGTTGCCCGCATCACGTCCGCTGTACCATTGTTCGCGTACCGCATCGGACAACGCCTCTTCAATGTAGTCGGTTTTGTAGAGAACGCGGCATTCGAGCGTAAGGCCGGGAGCGTCGATATGCGGGACCTGAACCGTAGAAGAGGGCGAGAGCTTGAGCCCGCATACGCCGATTTTATCCGTGTCGCGGCCGGATTTTGAGCCGCAGATGGAAATGGTTTGTTTCATATCTCCGGAGGGAACGAGTATAGTGAATTCTCCATGGGCTTCCAGCAGCTCGTGAGAATAGCGGCTTTTTCGCACAGGAGCGACGAAGATGCTTTTGCCCCACATGACGGACGTCATCGCCCATCCGATTGTCATTACGTTGGGTTTACCGGTTCCTGTGACGAGAAGCGCGCCTTTTTCACCGATGACCGGCAGCAAAGCTCCCGATTCACTAAGAATATCATATTTTCCCATTATCCTGACTCCTTTTTAAGAATTATTATACATGCTTTTCCGGCTGATAATACCGGGTTTGCGTATTTCTATCATTATTTCAGCATCTGCAAGGTCTGCATCGTTTTGAATGCTGAGGTGAATCCATCCGCCACGGTTACCGCAAGGGTAGCGGTTTTCCCAAAGCTGACGAGTGGAAGGCTGAAGCACCGTCAAATGCTCTTCGAGCGCCGGTACGCGCGCGTCGCCAATCTGAAGCGTGACGGTGAAAGCGTTTTGTTCGAAAAAAACATAACATAGATGCGTTTGTTTATGAGCGTATTTGTAACCCCAGCCATATGAAGCCCCAAAAGGAAAACGAAGCGAACGATTGAGATCATAATGGCTGCTGAGCCAGCTTTCCAGCTGCTCAAGACGGTTGAGTGAAGCAGGGCCAAGCCAGGCTCGAATGTTATTTTCAGACGGTTCACGAGTTTTATCGGTCAGGCGGGTGCTCATTTGTTGTCTCCTTTAGCAAGGATCAGTTTCTTGGCCATACAGACACACGCATCGTCATTGGCGTAAGGACCATAACCGGATCCAATAATAATTGGCATATGATCCGTGGTTTTATGTATCTCAATGCTCGGTATGATCGACTACTCTTTGTTGCTCTGGCTTCCATTATATCACAGATGTGCATGAAAATCGATCAGCGAGGAGGCATATTCCTTTTGCCAGTGACGTTTTCGATGTTGATACGGACAATCGTAGCTCTATCGATGCTTTTACAGATTTCGGCGCTGAAGGAAGGCGTAAGTGCGTGGCAGAGGCCTGAAAGCCGCCGCTTTTTCTCATCAATATCAGCGACCAGTTCGGCCGAACCTGTTGCGATTGCGCTCTCGTAATATGTTGTGAGACGCGGCGCGTCAATCTCGGCATGGGTGACCACGGTAAAGCATACGCGACTATGGACGGAGATGGAGTTTAGCTTACGGCCCTCTAATGCGCAATGAAAGAAGATGGCGTTTTCATCGTCATCGTAGTAGTAGTTGAGCGGTAAGCCATAAGGCATACCTTCCGGCGATATCATACTCATAACGCCATATTTTCCGGCTTTAAGTATCTCCCTGGCTTCGGACTCCGGTAATAGCATCTCCTGTCTCATATTTTCCTCCTGTACTTTAATAGCCTATTATATCATAGAAACAGAACGGAAAAGCCGGCGATTATTTGAGATGAAATCATATCGCTGGGCTTCAATGTTGCATAAGCAACGTTGGATCTGAAATGAATGGAATATAATATAAATACAGTGGACAAAACAGAAGAGAACTCTGAGGGATAAAAATGACAGGATGCGGCGTCCGAGCGGTTGGGTATCAAGCGGAAACGTATAAGTATAACGGGAGGATAAAGAAATGAGTCATAAAATATTGAAGAACATTGATATCGAAAAAGTATTGGATTTATCGGAATTGGTAGCTTATCAGCAGGGACAGATCGTCAGCCGGACGCTGGTGCAGAATAAGTCGGTCGGTATAACGCTGTTTGCATTCGATGGCGGTGAAGAAATCAGCGCGCATGAATCATCCGGCGATGCGCTGGTTTATGTGTTGGATGGCAAAGCAAAGCTGACGGTCGGCGGGCGAGAGCACATCGTTTTGGCAGGGCAGTCGATCGTGATGCCCGCAGGCGTACCGCATGCGGTAGAGGCTCCGGAACCGTTCAAAATGCTGTTGGTGGTTGTATTCCCTGTGATATAAAAACTAAAGGACATAAAAACAGCACCCGTTAATGAATGCTGTTTAGTTCATCAAAGAGTTTTATATTTCGATAAATTCGCGGTAGGCTGCCACAATGCGAGAGGTAAAGCTATCGTTCGTTCCACAGTAATGGCGTACGGCACAATCTATTCCATTCTCTTTGATGTAGTCTTGGATTTCTATCGCTGAATTATCACCCGGCGGGTTAAATCGGAACGCGGCGGCAATCGCCGGTATTATATGGACAGGGTCGATCCCCTGTTCGGCGCAATATAAAGCGGCTCCGATCAGCCGGTCGTTGCTTTTTAATTTACGTATGGGGTCTTTGCCGACACGCGGGATGGAATCGCGCAGTTCTTTGTTGGCAAACCGCTGAAGCAAATCATAGACGTTGGCGTCAATTTCTTCCTTTGGAATACCATATCCCCGGTGAAGCGCGGCGGAGACATCCAGCATCGCTTCTTTAGCCATATTGATGATCTGTTTGTCGGCGGCGGCTTCGGAAATGAGGGTATAGCCTTTCATCCAACCGAAATAGGCGCAAAGCGCATGGCCCATATTATGGATGAAAAGCTTGCGACGGATATAGAAACCGAAAGGAGAAAAGGGAACCAGGGTTTTTATAGGCGGTATTTCGTTACGAAACGCGTCCTTATCTACAGGCAGCTCTTCATAGGGTTCCACCCATACGCGGAGAGGATTGTCGCCGCGCATTTCGTCTGTCATAACGGGGACCATGCGCCCGATTGAGGCTTCAACCAAGCCGACCTTGTTGTCCAAAAATGAACGTGAGGTGGAAGTGACCGATTCTTCTAGCAGCCTGCGCAGGTATTTATCAGCGTCCATCAGGTTTTCACATATGATAATATCAAGAGGACGGCCAGATGCTGCACGCTTCTCAATGCCAGCGGCAACGTTGGGGATGATTCGGGGCAGAACGTTAACGCCGACAGCCGTGGCCATGATATCTGCTTCTGAAATAGCTGTTGCGACAGCGTTCGTATCAAGGCCGTTGATGGCACTGACGTTAGATACGGTAACCTCACGGATTTCGTCATTGGAAACCAGCCGGACGGGATATGCGTGATCCTGATTGAGTCTGCTGACGACAGATGGCACCACGTCGATGAATATGACGTGGAAGCCTGCTTCGGAGAACACCTTGCCGATGAACCCGCGACCGATATTTCCGGCACCGTACATAACCGCTGTCTTCATGATGTTTGAAATCTCCTTGTATCTTTCTTCCAGCGTTATCATAGCACTATATTTTTATATATGTCAATGAAGACAAGGGTATGGTACTAAATAACGAACGTAACGATTCACGATGATCGTATGCTTAATACATTTTGTATAGAGCGGTATAAAAAGATTTAAATGAGAAAACAGGATACATAATTATGTTAAATAAACATATATTATAAACAAAATTAGTTAAATATGGCGATATATTGCCGGATCAAACTGATTTGATATTAAAATTTATAGAAACCCCTTGACATGGCATATGATAATGTGTAGACTTCAGATAAACGAATCGTTTAGCTCAAATATTTCATAACTGATTGAAACCAACTAATAAGGATGATCGTTTATGCCAACGATTAAGGATGTAGCCAAACATTCGGGATTATCCTACGCAACCATTTCGAAATATTTAAACGGTGGAAATGTATTGCCGGAAAATAGAGAAAAAATCGAAAGGGCTGTTAAGGAATTAAACTTTACGGTAAATGAATTTGCACGCGGCCTCAAGACAAATAAATCAAATACGGTAGGAATAATTATTCCCGATATTGGAAATGTATACGTTACGCAGACTATACCAATTATTGTTGATGAACTAAGGAAAAATGGTTATGCGACCATAATATGTGATTCCCGATCGGATCATGAGCGCGAATTGGAGCTTATGAAATTTCTTATGACGAAACGTGTCGATGGAATAATCAATATGCCGGTTGGTGCGGATGGATCGCATTTGTCCATTGCATTGGAGAACCATATTCCCATTGTTCTGCTTGACCGTATTGTAACGGATTGCATCGGATGTGTTGATGCCGTACTGGTAGATAATCTGCATGCGGCGCAGGAGGCAACGACGTACCTTATAGACCACGGACATACTTCTATTGGTATAATTTCAGGTCCCAGAGATGTTTCGACTGCGATGGACCGCTTATCGGGATATATCGCAGTGTTAAAGAAAAACAAACTGGCGATTAAAGATTCGTTGATTGAGTATACTGATTTTACGATAGAAAGCGGTTACCGCGCATGCAAGCGCCTACTTAATAACAATTCTGAAATGACAGCGCTGTTTACGACAAATTGCGATACAACCGTTGGCGCCATGATGGCGATAAACGAACGCGGGATTTCCGTACCTGATAACATTTCAGTTTTCGGCTTTGACGACATGCCGTTTGCGCAGGTGATAAAACCCCATCTCAGCGTTATTGCCCAGCCGATTTGCGAAATCGGAAAATATGCTGCACAGATGTTATTAGACAGGATGAGCGGGGAAAATAGCGGCCATGCCAAGGTCACCGTCCAGCGGACAAAAATCGTTTTTCGTGATTCGGTCAGCATAAGGCAGCAGTAATCATCCGTCTAACAGGATAAAGTTTACAATGAAAAATAAGATATAAGGAGATGCGCTTTCATCATGGTGAAAATCGGAATAAGGCCATGTATCGATGGCAGAAGAAATGGTGTTCGTGAAGGGCTCGAAGATCAGACGATGGGGATGGCAAAAGCGGCCGCAAAACTTATCACTGATAATTTGAAATATCCCAATGGAAAGCCGTTGGAGGTGGTGATCGCCGATACAACGATCGGCGGCGTTAAGGAAGCGGTGACGTGCCAGGAGAAGTTTGAAAGAGAGGGCGTTGGCGTCACTCTGACGGTTTCACCGTGCTGGTGTTATTCCACGGAGGTGATGGACCAAGACTCCACAACGATTAAAGCCGTTTGGGGGTTTAATGGCACTGAGCGTCCGGGAGCGGTATTCCTTGCTGCTGTTTTGGCGGCGCATTCCCAGAAAGGCATGCCTGCGTTCAGTATTTATGGACATGACGTTAAAGATAAAGATGATTTTTCCATCCCTGAGGATGTTGAGGAAAAGATACTGCGTTTTGCGAAATGCGGTATCGCTGCAAAACTGATGCGGACAAAAAGCTATCTGCAGATCGGTTCGATGTGCATGGGCATTGCCGGTTCCATACTCAATCAGGATATGATTCAGGAGTATTTCGGCATGAGGAGCGAGTCTGTTGATGAGACCGAGATTCTCCGGAGAATCGATAGAGGTATCTACGATCCCGTTGAGTTTGAGAAAGCGCTTGCCTGGACGAAGAAGAACTGCAAAGAAGGATATGAAAAGAATCCGCCTGATATGGTGTTTTCACGCGAGGTTAAGGACGAGCATTGGGAATTTGTTGTCAAATGCGCTATGATCATCCGTGATCTTATGGTTGGAAACCCTCGCCTTGCCGAGCTTGGTTTTGTGGAGGAAAGCTGTGGTCACAATGCGATTCTGGGTGGTGTTCAGGGACAGCGTCAATGGACGGATTACAAACCGAACTTTGATTTTGCCGAAGCCATTCTGAACTCCCAGTTTGACTGGAACGGGCTGAGGGAAGCTTTGGTTTTGGCGACCGAAAACGATACGTTAAACGGCTTCGCAATGCTGTTTGAGCATCTTTTAAGCGACAGGCCGGGCATTTTCGCTGACGTTCGCACGTATTGGAGCCCGGAAGCTGTTAAGCGCGTGACAGGGAAAGAACTGACGGGCTATGCGAAAAACGGGATCATTCACTTGATTAACTCAGGAGCGGCTTCTTTGGATGGAACGGGAGCAGCTTCAGATTCGGAAGGCAACCCGGTTATCAAACCGTTTTATGAAATGACAGACGCGGACGCAAAGGCCTGTCTGAACAAGACGGACTGGTGCTCCGCTGATCAATTCTATTTCCGCGGCGGCGGTTTCTCCGGCCACTTTATCGGCGGTACGCGCGGCGGCATGCCCGTGACGATGGTCAGGTTGAATCTTGTTAAAGGTTTAGGGCCTGTGCTGCAGTTCGCAGAAGGGTGGACATGCGAATTGGATCCTGAAGTTCACGAGACGCTGGACCAAAGGACGGATCCCACATGGCCGACGACCTGGTTTGCCCCCCGCCTGACGGGCAAAGGCGCGTTCACGGATGTATACGATGTAATGGCAAAATGGGGCGCGAACCACGGGGCATTCTGCTATGGACACATCGGGCGGGATCTGCTGACTTTCGCATCGATGCTCCGTATACCCGTCAGTATGCATAATGTTGAGGAGAAAGAAATATTCCGTCCGTCGACATGGAGCGCTTTTGGAACAAATGACCTTGAAGGTGCCGATTACCGTGCATGCGCGGCGCTTGGGCCGATGTATAAATAACAAACACAAAACAATTCTGAAGGAAAGTGATTTCTGCGAAAGCAGAGAAAAAATAAGGAGGAATAGTTAATGAAGAAACTAATCGTATTGGCGCTCGTTCTTATGATGGTTCTGAGTGTGGTTGGTTGCTCGTCGACAACTCAGCCCGCCGCATCATCTGCTGCACCGTCTACGGAAGCATCTGCCGCGACGTCTACAGAAGCGTCCGCGCCTGCTGCGGAGACTTCGGCCGCAACGACCTCGGATAAAGGCACACCCGTTATCGCTTTTGTTCCGAAGGTTATCGGCCAGGCTTGGTGGGATTATGTCCGTGACGGTGGCGTAACAAAGTGGTCGCAGGACAACGGCATTGAAGTTAAGTATCAGGGACCGACAGAAGTTGACGCGGCTGCGCAGGTTCAGATCATGACAGACCTGGTTGCACAGGGTATCGACATCCTCTGCTTCTCACCCAACGACCCGGATGCTTGCGAGAATATTTGCAAAGAAGCTCGTGATAAGGGCATTATCGTGGTTGCAACCGAAGCTTCCGGTATGAAGAATGTTGACTATGACGTGGAAGCGTTTGATGAGAAGGGCCTTGGCGGATTCATGATGGATCAATTGGCCGCTCAGATGGGCGAATCTGGTCAGTATATCACCATGGTTGGCAGCATGACGATGGAATCCCACAACAACTGGGCCGACGCCGCTGTGGCTCGTCAGGAAGAAGCTTATCCGAACATGACGCTGGTCGATGACAAGCGCGTTTCTTCTGAGTCTGACGCTGAAGTAGCATACCAGAAGACCAAGGAGCTGCTCAAGAAGTATCCTGACCTGAAGGGTATTCTGGGCACATCTTCCTTCGACGCTCCCGGTGCTGCTCGCGCTATCGATGAACTCGGGTTGAAAGGCAAAGTGTTTGCAATTTCCGTCGCGCTGCCTTCTGAGACCCGTGATTACCTGAAGGAAGGCGTTCTGCAGTCCGTCGCTCTGTGGGATCCGGCCCTGTCTGCTCAGGCAATGCTGAACCTGGCAATGGATATGTGGAATGGCAAGGAAATCAAGACCGGTATGGACCTTGGCGTGGAAGGATACAACAGCGTAAATGTCGATGGAACCAATGTCATCGGTAAAGGCTGGATCGCGATCACGAAGGACAACGTGGATAATTTCACATTCTAATCATTTCTGAAGGTAACTGAGAGAACAGGAACTCCAGAACTTTTATGGGGGGCAGAGAAGTCCGGCTTTTCTGCCCGCCCATAAAAAGATAAGCCAAGGGATATGATTTCAGAAGACTGGCCACTGATGGAAGCTTAGTGACGTATTCCATCGTGTTCACGACATTGTGGCCGCCGCCCGGTTTCCATCAGTGGCCACGTTGTACCAAACATAAGTCTGCGGCTTAAATGCCGTAAAACTCTTTCGAAAGGGAGTTTGCCTGCATATGTCTGAATATTTACTTGAAATGAAAAATATATCCAAGTCCTTTTCCGGAGTCCACGCGCTGGACCAAGTGAACTTTGCGGTACGTCCCGGCAAGGTGATGTGCCTCGCCGGCGAAAATGGCTGTGGTAAATCAACGCTGGTTAAGATCATTTCCGGTGTTTATACAAAGGATGAGGGTGAGGTCTATTTCCAGGGCGAGAGGATTAATAAAATTACTCCAGCCGAGGCCACAAGGCTTGGCATCCAGGTTATCTACCAGGACCTGTCCATATTTCCGAACCTGACGGTTCGGGAGAATCTGGCGATCAACTCGGAAATTACGGCGAATAGAAAGTTAGTCAATCGCAAGCGGATGGATAACACCGCTAAGGAAGCTCTGGCCAAGATCGGTCATGAAATCGATTTGGATGCTAAAATGGGTGACCTGAGCGTGGCTGATAAGCAGTTAATCGCCATCTGCCGCGCGTTACTGTTCAATGCCAAGCTCATCATCATGGACGAACCCACGACGGCGCTGACTAAAAAGGAAGTGGATGCGCTTTTCAGAACAGTCCATAAGCTGCGTGATAAAGGTATTGCCATCATGTTCATCAGCCATAAGATTGAAGAAATTTTTGAGATAGCTGATGACGTCGCGATTATGCGCAATGGCAAAAATGTTTACCTTGGTACCACCTCCGACATTACACAAAAAGAATTTACATATTACATGACCGGACGCGAACTGACGGAAGACCGCTTTTGTCCGAAAGATATCAGCGCTGACCCTGTGCTGGAAGTTAAGAACCTTACTTTGGACGGGAACTATCAAAAAGTCTCGTTTGAATTACGCAAGGGTGAGATTCTGGGGATCACGGGTCTGTTAGGTTCAGGCCGTACTGAACTGGCGCTGTCGCTCTTTGGCTTGCTGAAGCCACAAAGCGGTGAGATAATTCTGAATGGGAAAAAAGTAAATATATCATCTCCTATTGTGGCGCAGAAGCTGCATATCGGCTATGTGCCGGAAGACCGCCTGACAGAAGGCCTTTGCCTCCAACAGCCTATTGCGGACAATATTACACTCTCGTCACTCAAGCGCCTTTCCAATAAGCTTGGGCTGATCAAACAAAAGAATATTCTTGCTGACGCCAACATATGGGTCGATAAGTTTTCTATCGCGACTGATGACGCATGCAAGAACGCTTCGACGCTGTCCGGCGGCAACCAACAGAAGATTGTTCTCTCCAAGTGGCTGAGCAATGATCTGGATATTCTGATCCTCAATGGCCCGACCGTGGGCGTTGACGTTGGGGCTAAACAGGACATACATCATCTTATTCATGAATTAGCCAATGGGGGACTTGCAGTTATCATTATATCGGACGACCTGTCTGAAGTTGTCGCAAACTGCAGCCGTGTTATTGTAATGAAGGACGGAATGATCGTCGGCCAGATGGAAAGCGACGATATCTGCAACCAGGCTATCCTGGATATCATTCGGTAAGGGAGAAGTTGACTTATGGAATTCAATAAAAAGCTCCGCCGCATGACGCGCAAAACGGAATTCTATATATTTCTGGTACTGGTGGTCATGTGTATCGCGATCGAGGTTATTTCGGGAGGACAGCTTTTCCAGGCAAACTCCATTGTTGATATTGCCCGTTCAATGACGATTTATGGAATGTTTGCACTCATAAGCTTGCTTGTCATCGTATCCGGCGGATTCGATCTTTCGTTTCCGACGTTGGCATCGTTGGCATATTCCGTGACAACAACAATTTGCCTTTCACTGGGTTGGTGCCAGGAAAACGCATGGATGGCCTTTTTGTTATCTGCTGTTATCGGCCTCGTTCTGGGCATGCTGAACGGTTTTATTATATCCCGTTTCAAGCTGAATGTCATGATCGTAACTTTAGGCACACAAACGTTGTTCCTTGGCATCAGCATGGGATTACTGCAGCTGAGAGAAATCACCTCAACATTGCCGTTGGGCCTCCGACACTTTGGCGAAGCGTCGTTGTTTGAAGTGACCAGTTCCACTGGGATGAAATCGACCATGCCCGTTGCCTTCCTGCTGTTTGTAGCCTTGGCTGTTATTGTATGGTTCGTGCTCAAATATACAATGTTTGGACGCGCGCTATATGCCATCGGCGGCAATGAGATTTCCGCAGAGCGCGCCGGATTCAATGTTAAGAAAACAAAGTTCTGGCTTTATGCCTTTGTTGGGCTTATTGCCGGTATCATCGGTATGCTCCGTGTTTGCATGAGCCGTCAGGCCATTCCTAAAGCGCTGAATGGCTGGGATCTGAAAATTATCCCGATGGTTATCCTCGGCGGCGCGAGCATATATGGCGGTGAGGGCAGTGTATTCGGGACGTTGGTGGCCGTTGGCCTGATCACCGTTATATCAAACAGTATGCTCCTGATCGGAATCGACTCCTACTGGCAAGACCTTTTCAACGGAATTGTCATTCTGGCTGGCGTAACGGTTTCGGCTATCCAGGCTAAGCGCCGGACCATATAAAAGGAGGAGGCTAACATGAAAAAGGGTACTGGTATTAAGTTCAATTATGTATACCTTCTAGTGGGGTTGCTGGGACTTGTACTGATATTTTTCACCATTACAAAAGGCGACCTTCTTTGGAAGGAAGATGGAAGCACATGGGCATCTATGATGATGCAGTTTCCGGAGTACGGCGTTATGACGTTGGGCGTCATGCTGTGTTTCATCGCCGGCTGCATTGACGTATCTTTTGTGGCGCTGGCTGATCTGGCGACCGTAATTGGATGCATGTTTATGATTAAGATGACGGAAAACGGCACCAATGAAGGTATAGTAGGCTGGATCATCGTTGCTGGGGTTTTGATTACGATGATTATTGGAGCTGCCGGGGGACTGCTCAACGGAGTGTTGATATCTCGGCTTGGCATACCGCCGATTATGGCTACGTTGGCGACTCAGATGGTTTTCAGAGGTGTTGCTATCGGCTTGACACAGGGCAATCCGGTTACAGGGATACCAACTTTGTACAGCGATATCGGACATATGAATCTGTTCGGTTTCCTGCCAGTGCCGCTCTTCGTATTTTTAATCGTATTCGCGGTTATTGCAGTCTTGCTTCGCTACACAACCTATGGCCGTAAGCTCTATATGCTGGGTTCAAATCCCAAAGCGGCTACGTTTAGCGCGATCAACACAAAAGGAATGATCAACGCTACAATGATGATCGCGGGTATATGCGCGGCTATTGGTGGTTTGCTGATGGTCTCTACGATGAATTCAGCGAAGGCCGACTATGGTTCCTCATATCTGATGCGGTGCATTCTGATATTGGTGCTGGCCGGCGTTATTCCGGATGGCGGCGTTGGCAAGATATTAAATGTGTTAATTGCCATTATCACCATTCAGGTAATTCAGTCGTGCATCAACATGTTCCCGGAACTCAACACGTACTACAGCAGTTTGATTTCGGCGATACTCCTGATTGTGATGCTGATTACGACAAGTCAGCTGCTGGGTGAGAGAAAGGTTCGGAAAAAGGACAAAAAGGCGTTACCGAAAGCGTCTGAATAACCGACGGTTCTGTGAAAGGAGCGGGATTTATGCAGCTGATCAATATGTTTTATGACCAGATTGAAGACGCCGTAAAGCGCCGCGTTCCATTTATTATCCCGATCGGTACGATGGAATATCATGCCCACCATGCTTCGTGTGGGACGGATACTTTGGTGATTACCGGTTGCCTTCGGGAGTTGGAGAAAGAAAAGGAAATCGTTATTTGCCCGCCCATCTGGTATGGAATCGCTTCATATGCGGTTTGCGGCCCCAGACCCGGCCACTTTCAGGTGGACGAGGATGCGTACGCCAGCTATTTGTACAGCATCTTACAATCGATGGTATATGGGGGTAATAAGAACATTTATCTTGTTGCCCATCACCAGACTGAAGAGGATGCGCTCATGCCCATGACCATTGCCTGCCATAAGGCGGCAAAAAAAGTCACCATGGAGTACATGGAGGAAACATTGGGCAAAGGCTGGTGGGGAAGCGACAGTTATGCAAGCTATTACGAGAACCTTGGTTCCGGCGACGATCCGTTTTCCTATATTAAGGTCATTTCCCTGATAGGCAAGGATGCGCAGCATAAATGCGGCGGGTTTGATCATGCCGGGAAGTGGGAAACATCCCTGCTGATGGGGACGTGGCCGGAGAATGTGGACCTTGACCGCTGCAGCCAAAACACGGAATGGTTTGCGAAAAATGCTGTGGAAGCCAGCGAGAATACGGGAAAGCATATGGTGAATTGTACGCTGGAATGGCTGAGAAAGGCTGTCGTCTGAAAAGAAGCGCACAAGGAGGAATATTATGAACAGTATCGAACGCTTTTACGCGACTATTGGACGCCGACCGGTTGACAGGCCAGCCTGTTGGCTGGGGATGCCGACACCAAGCGAGGTTCCGCGTCTTTGCGAATATTTTGGCGTTAAGACCTTTGAAGAACTGAAGGCTTCCTGCGGCGATGATTTTTATGCCATTGAAGTTCCGTATAAATCGCCGACATGTTCCGCGCTCTATGCTGCGTTTGACTGGTACATGAACGGCAGTGATGTGGATACTGAGCACCGCACGCTAACGACCGAAGGGTTCTTTGCGAATTTTGAAACCGTCGAAGAAGCTGAAGCGGCCAATTTCCCATGGCCGGACCCGACGCTTTATATTGACCCGGCTGAATGCAGCCGGCTGGTAGACGAAGCGCCGCAGGACAAAACAATACTAGGCATGGTGTGGGCGGCGCATTTCCAGGATTTCTGCGCAGCGTTCGGTATGGAAAACGCTATGATGAATATGTTGGCCGCGCCGGAGCTTGTGCATTATGTCAACGACAAGATCATGGACTTTTATCTGAAGGCGCTCAAGATATTTCTCGATGCCACGAAAGGCAAGCTGCATGCGATTCTGATTGGCGACGACATGGGCAGCCAACTGGATCTGATGATCAGTCCGGATATGGTTAAAGAATTTGTGATTCCCGGCGCCAAACAGCTTATCGACTTGGCCCATAGTTATGGAGTCAAGGTGATCTATCACTCCTGTGGATCCATTATTCGAGCGATACCGATGCTGATTGAAGCGGGTGTTGACGCGATCCATCCCATACAAGCCTTGGCAGCTGGGATGGACCCTGAGAATCTGAAAGAGAAATTCGGCGAGATTGTCTCGTTCTGCGGCGGTGTTGATACACAGGAACTGCTGCCGAATGGCACACCTGAAGAGGTGATGGCGGCGGTGAAACACCTGCGGACGCTTTTCCCGACGGGGCTTATTATTTCGCCCAGTCACGAAGCGATTCAGTCGGACGTGCCGCCGGCAAATATCAAAGCGATGTTTGATGAGGCGCAGAAGGTTTATTAATCGAGCCGGAGGTCAATATGAAAAGAATCGGTGAAATGATCATGATCAAGCCGGAAGGCCTGGAAGCTTATAAACGCTGGCATGCCAACCCGCTGCCGGGCGTCAACGAAATGATCAAAGCCTGCAATATCCGCAATTACTCAATTTATCAACGCGGGGATTACATGTTTGCCTATTATGAATATGTGGGCGACGATTTTGAAGCCGACATGGCAAAAATGGCGGCCGACCCAACGACTCAGAAATGGTGGGATATCGTTAAGCCGCTGATGCAGCCATTGCCGGACAAAAAGGAAAATGAGTTTTGGTCCGGTATGGAGGAAGTTTATCACCTGGAATAAACAAAACAGGCCAGAGACAGGTGTTAGGCCCTGTTTCTGGTTTTTAGTTCTTAATGTCTATTACATCATATCAAGAAAGAGGGCTGTTTATGGGAAAAGTTATTTTTGGACAGCTCGGAAAGCTTAAAGCTGACAAAATTGATGAGTACTGCAAGCTGCATGCTGAAACGTGGCCGGGCGTACTCAAAACAATAACGGAGTGTCATCTGCAGAACTATTCAATTTTTCTGCAGGGTGATTTGGTATTTAGCTATTACGAGTATATCGGTGATGATTATGATGCGGATATGGCGAAGATGGCTGACGATCCCATAACGCAGAAATGGTGGGCGTGTACGCATCCATGCTTTGAAAAGTTCGCCATAGACCCGCAGAGCGAGTTTTATCATGACATGAAACAGCTCTTTTATCATCCGTGAGAGAAGGAGGAAAAATGGATTACGGCAAAAAAGTATGGATATTTCCTGATGCGGAGCTTCCTCCGGTGGGCGTCAATAGCATACCCGGGCATGAATCAGTGATTATTACCAATGTAGGTGAACGTGAAGCGCATGTTCGGATTACGCTGCTATATACAGACCGGGAGCCTGCAAATGATCTGACAGTGACGGTTGAAGCAAAGCGCGTTCGCTGTTTGCGCACGAACGAAGAAAAGGATTTCGGACGTTTTACAGCGTTGATGGGAGAGCAGTATGCTATCATGCTGGAGAGCGACGTACCGATTGTAGCACAATATGGCCGGGCAGAGCCCAGAACTGTTAACTTTTATACCACACCGGGATATTGTGAATAACAAAATAAAAATAGGAGGACCGTACATTATGGCAGAACATGGAGCAGTTCGTATTCCCGATCATGAATATAAAGAGCGTGTAAAACGCGCCGCTGCTATTTTACAGCGGAAAGGCTTTGATGCCCTGATTGTCAATTCCAATGAGTCAGATTACGCAAACGCCCGTTACTTTTCCGGGTTCTGGCCGCTGTTTGAGCGTTGCGGCGTGGCAATTTCCGCTAGCGGAGATGCGGCGCTTATGGTTGGTCCTGAATCCCGTGAATTTGGCAAGGACCGCAATAAGCTTGACAAGATTTTTGTTTTGAAAGCATATCGGGAAGGCGCAGATCCCGATTATCCGGAACTGAAGGCTGATACGTACCATGATGTGTTCAAATCACTGGGTATAACCGGCAAGCATTTGAAAATAGGCGTTGCATCATTTCTAGATACCTCCGTAACCATCATGAACGCAATTCGTGAGGCTTTTCCTGAAGCGGAGATCATCAATGCGGGCGATGTGATGGTAGAGCTTCGTTCGATAAAATCCGAGAACGAGTTGAACTGTTTGCGCGAGGGCTACCGCATTGCGGAGCTGGCGTCACAGCAGGTCATCAAGGAGATAAGGCCGGGAATGACGGAGCTCCAGATGGTGGGTGTCGCCCAGCGCGTTGTTTATGAAAACGGAGCGGAATATGAAGGACTCCCTATGTATGTCTTTTCGGAGGCATCGACGCGCCATGCCATTTCTCGCTCATCCTATCGGCAGTTTAAGAAAGGCGACATTGTACAGCTCAACCTATCAGCCAAAATTGACGGCTACTCGGCTTCTATCGGCTATCCGGTTGTGCTGGGTAAACTGGAGGGGTTCCGTCGTGATGTTGTGTTGTTTGGACGGGACGCGCATTTCTGGACTCAGAAACAGGTTAAGGCCGGCGTGGTGGCCAGCGATATAGCAAAACGCTTCTATCAGCATTATGTTGATAATGGATTCAAAGATAATTATGTATACGGACCGCTTCACGGCACCGGTATTATTGAAGTTGAAGCACCTTGGGTGGAGACGACCTCAAATTATCCGCTTGAGCCCAATATGGCCTTCCAGATCGACACCTTTATTTCTACGGACACCTTCGGTGTTCGCTGGGAAAAGGGAATTGCGGTAACGAAAGACGGCTGTACGGTGCTTTCGCCGGAAATAGGCGAGTTATATGAACTGAATTTTTAGGCCTCCTCCATTTTACAGTTCATTCGATAGACATATGCCGGGAAACGGGTTGTTCTGTAAAAAGATACGGACAGCCCGTTTTTCGGTTAAAAATTAAGTGTGGATTGATATGACCGTGGTTATATAATGGAGGCAGATTATAGATAGTGAGCGCCTTATCAAACTTCTTGTTGGCAGCGCGAGGGATGGGGATTTTCTGAACTGAAAGGCAGGCACAGGCAAAGGAGATGCGGATATGAAAAAAAGAATACTATGTTTCGGTGACTCTAATACATGGGGGGCAATCCCTCAAGAGACAAATCGTTATGCGGATGATGTGCGCTGGACAGGAGTGCTGGCCTTGAAGCTGGGGGAGGGCTATACTGTGATTGAGGAGGGTCACAATGGGCGAACGACTGTGTGGGATGACCCGGTTGAAGACCGCCTGAGCGGAGTAACGTATTTTTGCGCCTGCATCGATTCGCAATCGCCGCTTGATTTGATCGTTCTGATGCTGGGCACTAACGATCTGAAAACCCGGTACGGCGTGAAAGCCGATACGGTGGCATATGGACTACGCCGGTATAACGGCGCGTTGACGACAACCCCGATGGCCGGGGAAAAGCCGGAGGTATTGCTCGTTTCGCCATTGCTGATTGATCCGTCATACAAAGATAACGCGCTGTTCCATGATATGTTTGGCGAAGATGCGACAGAGAGATCAAAAAAGTTTGCGACGGCATATAAAGCGCTTGCGGATGAGATGGGGTGGCACTATATGGATGCGTCACAATACGCCAAAGCTTCGACAAGAGACGGCTTGCATATGGAGGCTGAAGGGCATACGTCTTTAGGGAATGCCATCGCTGATAAGGTTTTTGAGATACTGAAAAAATAGTGATTTAGGCTGGGTTCAATTTAGGGGTGGGTTACTTCGTTTATGCGGGGAATACACATATTTGTATTCAATGGTTTGAATGGCAGCGGCGTCAGGTGGCCGAGCAACAACCCACAAATTATGTGCGTTAACATTTGATTCTGCCGCCCCGCTTTTGGCGATCAGGTCAACGTTCAGACATAGAAAAAAACACGGCGGTCAGCGGCCCGCCAAAGTACGCTTTGCACTAAGGCCTTGACCGCAACCGCTGCCGTGTTACTGTAACAACATGGGGTAAGGTTGATTACCCAGCAAGCTACTTGATATTATCTGACATTTGGAAGAATATAAATTTTTCGGAGCTACTGATTAAAGTGTTAAAAGATGTTACTTCATGCCGTCTGTTTCACCGCCCGAATCTTCCAGAAACGTGTCCTGGTTTCGTCAAACTCTTTTTTGATTCGTTTTTTCAGAGGTGTTTTTCTTTCCAAAAAGTCTTCCCGATTTTGCCTTTTAAACGTATATAATCGGAAGCGTACAAACAGGCATAAGGGGCGATATGTATGGAATGATTTACAATTAATCATAGCGTTTTATGATAATAATATTATGAAGACATTCCGAGGTCAGCCAAATGTCTATGAAACATGCTGTGTGGAATTGTTAAAAATCAACCGTTCAGATCAACCGAACGGTTGATTTTTTTATTCGTCCGACGCCGTATCATCAAATCAGAGGAGATGACGATATGGAAAATTTGATGAATATAAAAAATCTAAAAAAGAGTTATAAAGAGAATGAGGTGCTTAAGGGAATAAGTTTCGAAGTCTATACGGGCGAGGTTCTATGCATCTTGGGTCCCAATGGCGCGGGGAAAACCACGACGATTAATATCCTAACGGCAGCATTGGGAAGCAACGGCGGCGAGATTGAATATAAAGGGAAGCCGATAGGATTGAAGTTGCGTGCTTATAAGCAGGCGCTGGGCATCGTTCCGCAGGATGTATCGCTGTATGAGGAACTAAGCGCAGAGCGGAACCTCAGGTTTTTCGCTTCTCTTTATGGCCTGCATGGAAAAGAGCTGCGGAAAGCAGTGGACGAGGCGCTTGTTTTCGCAGGCCTCGATGAACGGAGACGCGATAAGGTCAAGACTTTCTCCGGCGGCATGAAAAGACGGCTCAATATCGCCTGTGCCGTCGCGCATCACCCGGAACTGGTCATTATGGATGAGCCGACCGTGGGAATCGATCCTCAAAGCCGTAATTACATTCTGGATTCCATCAAGAAACTGCGCGACGGTGGCACGACCGTTATTTATACAACACATTACATGGAAGAAGTTGAGGTGATCTCTTCGCGCATCATCATTATGGACCACGGCTCCATTATCGCCGAGGGTACAAAGGAAAGCCTGAAGGAGAGCATCGCGAATGAAAAAAAGTATACGATTGAAATTGAGGAAAATGGAAAAATCGCGCCCGACGAATTCTTTTCGGTGGAAGGAGTCCGTTCGGCGAAAATAGACGGCGACACCATTGAAATTACGTCTCTGAAAGGCGTTGAAAATCTGGATCGAATCATCGCGCTGTTATGCAACAAGGGCGAGAGAATCCGCAACATCACAAGCGAGAACGCAAGCCTGGAAATGGTCTTTTTGAAACTGACCGGCCGTAAACTGCGCGATTGAGGGAGGGAAAGAAATGCGCCGATTTTTGGTAATCTTCAAGATGGATTTGACAAACTTATTTAAAAATCCCGTACTAGTCGGGTACAATACCCTGTTTGCCGCGCTTCTTATTCTGATCATGGGTTTCTTATCCAGCGGCAACTATGCGCAGAGCAAGGATGCCTATCAGTATTATACCGTTACCCTGCTCATATATGGAATACTCAACGGCGCAATGACCGCTTCCAACTGCTTTATGGAGCGCGACATCAAGCGTCCGAACCTGCGTATCATCTATTCTCCCGCAGGAAGCTTTCCAATTTATTTTTCGAAACTGCTGGCGTCTTTTGTTTTTGATTACAGTCTTCATCTTCTGCTCCTTGCCGTCCTGTGCCCGCTGCTGCATGTCACCTTGGGCGCTAATTCCTTGTTTTTCATTTTGCTCATGGCCCCGGTAGAATTTGCGGCGGCGGCGCTGGGGACCTTTTTTTGCTGCGTGTTCCACTGCGAGGAAACCACCAGCATGCTGCTCAGCATTGTCGTCAACGTGTTCTGTATCCTGGGCGGAACCTTCTTTTCGCTGGACGGTCTAGGTAGTGCGGCCGCCTTCATCTCAAAGCTTTCACCCGCGAAATGGCTCAACGACGCCTTCTTCGCGCTGGCCTGTGATAACAGCCGGGGACTTTTCCTGCCGGTTTTGATCGGCGCAACGGTTATCTCGGCGCTGCTCGTGCTGGGCTGCCGTCTGTTTTTCAGAACGGAGGATTATCTATGAGAATCTTTTTATCGGTACTTAAAAACAATTATCTGCGGCTTGTCCCGCGTATTATACCGGTTGCCATTTTTACGGTATTTACGCTCATCTCCATGCTGTTTGCCGTTTACATCACCGGGGTCCAGCAGGTGAAGGGACATATCGTACTGATTCAGCAAAGCGCGTCTGTCTCCATACCCCAAAGCTCAAAAATGCTCGATGTTACGGTGATGTCTGAAACGCCGCCCTATACCGATCTTGTCAAGCAAAAATATGACGCTTATGTCACGGTTGACAGCAACGGAAACTATCAGATAGAGACGCTTCGCAATGATGATTTTAAGAATATGCTTCTTGCGCTGCTTCAAAATCCGAAGGACGTCGTGAAAACCAGCGGTGAGGAACGGGGCGTAGGCGTGAATATACTCGGATTCATGATGATGTTTCTGCTGATGATCGCGTTTTTCAATCTGTTTGCTTTCGCGGATGACAAAGAACAGGGGCAGCTCCGGCGTATCGCTGCGGCTCCGACCTCCTTCGGCGGATACCTCGCGGCGCATTGCGCCTACTGTTTTTCTTTGCTGCTGCCGGAATATATTTTGCTGGTCATCTTGAAAGCCTGCGGCTGGGACATTGGGTTTTCCCTGCTGCAATACGCGGGGCTGATAGCCGTGCTCGGTTTCCTTGGGATTTCGTTTGCCATGCTGCTGAACACACTGATCAGAAAGCCGGACAATGCGAATATGCTGGGCAACTCCATAACGGTGCTGACGTCTGTGCTTGCGGGAAGCTTCTATTCCTTTAGCCAAAACAATGCTTTGCTCGACGATATCATCAAAACTCTTCCACAGAAAGAGCTGATGGACTTTGCGCAGTATATACAAAACGGCGTTGCGTTACAGCACGTCGGCTGCCTCCTTTATGTCATTGCATTTTCGCTCGCGATGTTTGCCTTTTCCTGCGGTATATTACGGCGGATGTATGTGAAGATGGCAGTAAGTCATAGCATAAACTTATTGTAGGTTTGCGCGAATGTATAGCTTCAAAATAGTAAAGCGTTTTGGCGCGAAGAAGAAACAGGTTTGCATGGATGCCCACGACTTGTCAAAGCCGCCAGTGAAGAATAAAATGAGGATAAAGCTTTGAAACTGGTGATTGAAATGGACTTATCCGCGGACACCCTGCTTCTTTCCACAAAACTGAAAATCCCTGCCCCGCGGAAGAACTATGTGGCGCGCAAGGCTTTATTCGAGAAGCTTTCTCAATGTACTGACCTAAGCGTGATTTTTGTGCGGGGCGGCGCAGGCACTGGCAAGACGACGCTTCTTTCTTCCTTTATCCATGAAACGGTGCTGAAAAACGTCTGCTGGGTGTCGCTCGACGCCGGAAATTCAAACGTCTATTCTTTTTGGCTGTATTTCACTGCGGCGGTCAGTGCGTTTTGGGACGATGGCGATAGCTTTCTGACCTTGATGCGCTCCAACCCGGACGTTTCCCATATGGAAAACCTGCTGACCCTGCTGATCAACCGGCTGTGTGGTGATGAAGATTATTATATGGTGCTCGACGACGTCCATTGCATAAAGGACGAGGCATTGATCCGTACGTTCGAGTTCTTTATCGGAGCCATGCCCTCGAATTTTCACTTTTTTATGTTGTCCAGAGAAGACCCGCCCGTTTATATTGGCCCGCTGGCAGTAGCCGGAAAGCTTCTGTTTATTGACGGAAAGCAGATGCAGCTTTCACCGGAGGAAGGCATGGCGTTCCTGAAGAATACACTATGCCTTGCGGAGAGTGACGAGGAGCTTGAACAGATCAATACGTATGCGGATGGATGGATCGGGGGATTACAGCTCGCCGCAGCGGCTGGAGCGGTCGGAAAGGACTCGGGCTGTCTTCTGCGTGCAGGCGGGGGCATCGCGGCTGAATATATGACTCGCGAAGTGTTTGAAGCCCTGACGCTGGAAGAGAAGAGCTTTCTGAAAAAGACCGGATATCTCGCTTATTTTGACGCTGATATCTGCTCTATGTTGTTTGATGATTTTACCCAGGCGGATTTTCAGCGAACGATTGATGACCTTATCAGAAAAAATCTCTTCATCAGCTGCGTGGATGAACAGAACGGCGTTTACCGTTATCACAACATCCTTTCCGATTATCTGGCGCAGCAGTTTGCGCAGCTTCCGCAGGAATGCAGAAAGAAGCTTTATATTCTAGCTGCCGGGATATTTGAACAGCGCGGAGATTTTGAGGAAGCGCTGAGGGAATTTTGCGCAGCGGAGGATTATGACGACGTTGTCCGTGTTGCGAAGGCGATGGAAGGAAGGATCGAGACGTGGAGCTATCTGGATAAAATTCCTGTGGACCGACTGATGCAGGATATAGATCTTGCAGCCCAATGCTTTGTGTATAATCTCAGTAATCTGAATACCGACCGGTGCCGCGTAATATATAAAAGATTCAAGGAAAATTACGGCGATTCGGATATCTTCCGCGTGATGCAGTTCGCGGAGGCCTATGTCAGCCAAAATGCCGGCATCCTGCCGCAGTATCATGTCCTGACAGCCGATCAAATTGACCGCATTCATTTTAGTCCTGTGGCAAAAGCGATGATACTGGTCCAGAATTCGGCTGCGTTGGTGGGACTGATGCATTATGAGGAAGCGGAAAACGGCATCCGAACAGCGCTGCAGATCAATGCGGGTATGAATGTATTCGTGGATTTCTTTGCATATAACCAGCTGGCGCAGTTATATGAAGAAACAGGCCGCCTGAATGAGAGCCTTTCCTGTTATGTCCGTTCCAAAGATCTGTTCAGGGCGCCTTCTATGCTGTCGGGTATGGGGTCGAATTATTATTTTGGCATTGTCGGAGTGTACATGCGGAGGATGGAGCTGGACAAGGCCGCGGAGGCATTGGAGCAGGCTCGGCAACTGCTGGATACGCAGCGTATTCATATCGACGTCACGGATATGACGTTATCTTTTCACATGGCGGAGATGGAGTTCTTATCCGGTGATGATGATGCCGGCGCTGCATATGTTGAAGGGATGCGCGCCGAGTATCCTTCTTTCAGCGTACTGACAATGGGCCGGCTGATCCACGAGATGGACTGCGCCGGGAAGCTTTCCCGTGAGCTGGCTGATGAATTCATAAAAGAGCTTGAGGCTGAGGAAACCTACAGATGCCAGCCGTTTATGAGGTTGCTGCGGGCCAGACTGCTTTTCAAACGTGAAGAATCCGAAGAAGCTCTAAAGGAAACGGACGAGGTATTGACGTTTTCACGCCGGAGCAATAACAAGATCCGGCTTGTCGAGGCCGGACTGCTTAAAGTACTTATGCTGCTGCAGGGCGGCGAAACGGCGGATGTGCGCAGAGAGATCATTAATCTTTTGCGGGAAGCGATGCACTACGCTCATGAAGAACGTATCATGATGCCATTCTATCTGGATCGGAGGACGCTGCTGAAGCCACTGTGCTGGCTTTCGGAGCAGGCCGTCGGGAAGAATTCATTGACGGCGGCAGAAGCGGCCTTCCTGCGCGAAGCGCTGACTATATGCCAAAATCCGGGGCGAGTGAAAAAGGAGCCGGACATTCTTTCAGCGCGGGAACTTGAAGTCCTGAATGAAATGTCGCTGGGAATCACCAATCGGGAGATTGCCAACAAACTCTGCATTTCGCAGGCTACTGTCAAGACACATGTGCTCAGTATTTTCGGCAAGCTCGGCGTTTCGTCCAGAATGCTGGCGGTGGAAGAAGGCCGGAAGGAGGGCCTGATTAAATAGTTGCGGTTTCCAGAAACAAAGGATGAGAATCGTATAAAACTGAACGCCAGTGGACGCATTGTCCGTATATATACAGAGTTCCATAGCCCGGTTTCGTTGTATAGGGTATTAAGATTATAAATGAAGAGAGCAACCTGCGATTAGAAGAAGACTGCATAGGTAGTTAAGGGAAAAAAGGAAACAGCGCATGCGCCCTGCTCGGGGGTCACACGCGCTCTGTTCCCGGAGGAAAAAGACAAAGTAAAGCCTAAAGGCCGGTTGATATTTTAACCGTTTCTTATCCTTTTGCGGTTATCAATCGAGAAGACTCTTTTCAGTCTCAATATCAAACAGATGAATCAGGTCTTCAGGTATATTGAAATATACGTTGCTGCTCTTGCCGGGCTCCCGTAAAGAGGCGTCTATTTCTGTGACCTGAACTCGAATGACAGCATCTTTATTATCCACAACCACATGCAGATAAATTTCGCTGCCCATCATTTCCAATACGTCAACTTTTGCTTTGATCGCGCTTATGCCATTCTCTGTTGTCAGCGTCAGATGCTCGGGACGGATACCGAGCAATACCTCACCTGCGGTACGGCTTTTTTCCCGGAGTGTTTTTTGCTTGTCGGATGGCAGCTTGATCTCGACTCCTGCAAATCGGATTGTATAATCGTTCCCAGAGAGGCAAAGCTCAGCCGGAAAGAAGTTCATCTGTGGTGTGCCAATAAAGCCCGCAACGAATTTATTAGCCGGGTGATTAAATACATTTTGCGGCGTACCGATCTGCTGGATAAAGCCATCTTTCATAATGACGATTCTGTCGCCCAGCGTCATAGCTTCGACCTGATCGTGTGTGACATAGATAAACGTGGTGTCGATACGCTCCCGAAGCTTGATGAGCTCGGCACGCATTTGGTTTCTCAGTTTGGCATCCAGATTGGAAAGCGGTTCGTCCATCAGGAACACCTTGGGTTCACGAACAATGGCGCGGCCGATGGCTACGCGCTGCCTTTGGCCGCCTGAAAGCGCTTTAGGTTTGCGCTTTAACAAATCCGTGATGCCGAGTATATCTGCTGCTTGCTTAACTTTAATATCAATAGCCTGCTTTTTTTCCTTGCGCAGCTTAAGCGCAAAAGCAAGGTTTTCATAGACTGTCATATGCGGGTAGAGCGCATAATTTTGGAATACCATCGCAATATCACGGTCTTTGGGCGCAACATCATTGACAAGCCGGTCATCTATATAGAGCTCGCCTTCCGAAATCTCCTCAAGACCTGCGACCATTCTCAGCGTGGTCGATTTACCGCAGCCCGAAGGGCCGACGAGCACGATGAATTCTTTGTCGGCGATTTCAAGATTGAAATTTTCCACCGCGACAACATTTTTGTCATAGACCTTTTTAATGTTTTTTAGTGATACCTTTGCCATCTTTTTTCGGCTTTGCCGCGCACAGCCTCCGCTTCTGCGCAGCTCGCCGCCGCCCGATGATATGACGCCGACATTACAGCAGGTCTCCACGCTGCTGCACCGCAAGCCGCTGCGGTTTGTTCTAGCCTCCTTTTTTATAGCGAGCATGAAGCAGTATGAGTGGAGCTGCTTGATGACGCATTGATACAATTTAATTACAGGTCTTATATAGTCCGTTTCGGGTTTAAGCTTTATCAGAGCGGGAGCCGCTGTCTGAACCGGCGCTGCTCTTGCAGTATTCAGAGTAACTGATGCCCGCGTATTTTTTAAAACAGCAGCCAAAATAGTTGGGATCTGGAATGCCGACGGCGGTCGCGGTACTGAACATTTTTTCATTTCCCTTGGCCAGGACCATAGCCTTTTTCATACGGCATTCCGTGAGGTGTTCAATAAAGGGAGTACCGATTTCGGCTTTAAAGCGCCGGCTTAAGTAGCTTGGATTGAAGCCGAAGGTCTGCGCGATTGATGTGAGGTTGAGGCTTGAATCCGTATAATGTTCTTCCACATACCTCGCGATACGGCGTATGGCCGACGGCTCGATTTCACGGCCATCTTCTGACTCCTTTGCCGGTTCCTCAACAGACTGAACGACTTTTTTCAGCAATTCGTATATTTCAGCGCGAACGATAGGCTTCAGTATATACCCGCAGACCGGCAGGCCGATGCATTGCCGAGCATATTCAAACTCATCGAAGGCGGTTAAAATGATGATCCTCAGATTCGGATATCGGCTGACGGCGAGCTTTGTGAATTCGATTCCGCCCATAAAAGGCATACAGATATCCACAAACGCAATATTTGGCCTAAGTTCATCAATTTTATTGATCGCCTCGATGCCGCTGCCCGCCTCGCCAACGACTTCAAGATCAAGCGATTTCCAATCAATGGACTTTTTGAGCAGCAACCGGGTGGGCTCCTCATCATCAATAAGCATGACTCTAAACATCGCCTTAACCTCTCTATCTTTGCTTTGGAATGATTATTTCGACTTCAGTATATTCGCCGGGTTCACTGCGGATTTCGATGACTTCGTGATAGTTGCAGTAGTAACGAATGCGGTCAATGGTCCCTTTCAGGCCAAAACCTGAAAGAGCATTTTCATCGGCGACAGGTTCTGACAGGATTTCGGATATCTGCTGTTGTGTCATCCCCACGCCTGTATCATATACGGAAATATGTACCGCATCATCCTTCTCATAGGCGCTGATACGGATAATGCCCTTCTCGCCCTTAAGCCGGATGCCATGATACAGACTATTTTCCACCAGCGGCTGCAGTATCAGCTTGGGGATCAATGTATCAAGCACATGTTCCTCAAGCACATACTCATCGTCAAACACCTCACCGTAACGCAGCTTTTGGAGCGCCAGATAATCCTTTACAATCAGGACTTCATTGCGAAGCGGGATCTCCCGGCTGCCTTTGCTTAAGAAGTTGCGGTAGAAGCTGCCGAGCGTTTCCAACGCGTCATGGACTTTCGGCGCATCACTCTGAAGCGCCATATAGCTGATCGTCTCAAGCGAATTGTACAGAAAATGCGGTTTGATTTGCTCCTGAAGCGTGTGCATCTCCGCCTTGCGTATACTGTTCTCCTTTTCAATGAGTTCGGCAATCAGTTGATTGATATGGACGATCATGCCGTTGTAACTGTTGGCCAGTCTCCGAATTTCGTTGTTTGGAAGCGACAGCTTGATCTCATGCAGTTCACCATCTGTTGTGGTATTTGTCATGGCTTCCGTCAGACGGTCGATCGGCCGGGCAATGTTGCTGGAAATAAAGACGCCGCTGGCAAATACAGAGAGGACGACGGCGGCCACAAGAGTCACGGCGATCCAGATGGCTTCCCAAGACTGAACGCCGACTCCCGAGACGTTGCTCATGCTGACCAGAACAATGGGAATATCGTCTGTGCTGTAGGCGGACAGGACCTGCCTTTTTGAATTATTTGTTATCTCTTCAAAGCTAAATCCGCTGTTCACGAACTTGGGATCGAAATAATCTTTAAGGCTTTTGTCACCCTCGAGCAGATTACCGTCGTTGTCAAAAAAGCATATCGTCCGGTCGCTGCCAAGGTTTCGGCTTGCGGCGCTTAAAACGCTCGGCGTCAAATTGACAAATAGCGCGCCAATGGCTTCCTGTTTGTCAATATCATAAATAAGACGCCCCATTGTGATGAGCGGTAATCCGGTTTTTTTTCGAAATACGCCGTTACCATTGATCATGGTAACATTACCGCCTTTCGCCTCTATGATAGGCGCTGCCCATTCGGGCGTGTTAAGCAGGCTTTCGTTGATGAGCATGACGCCCCCGCCGGTGCTGACGCAGGCGCCGTCAAGACGATAGATATATACGGAGTCAACAAAGCTGTATATATTCGTAATACTGAAGATGCCGTCGACAACCTTTGTTGAGTTATAAGCGTTTCGGCTGCCCGAATCGCGCAGAAACGATACCACGTTTGAGTTGAGCATGATCAGACGCGACATTTCTTTGTATCTGTCGAGGCTGACTTTTAAATTCTTGCTGATGCTTGTCAGCGCGATTTCACTTTGGGATACTTCGTTATCCACAGCTGCCCGAACGATGATAATACTGTAAGAGGCAATAAAGATCACACAAAAAAGAGAGAGAATAAAGAGAAAAAATTGCCAAGTCTTACGTTTTAAAGAATGCACGTTGCGCTTTGATGCAACCGCTCGAAAAGTTGCTTTCATCCGGTTCACTCCATGCATGAATAAAGAAGTAAAATTTACTGTATGTTTCATATTATATCAGGTTATGACTCCAAAGTAAAACGCAGGCGATTTGACGCCGGCAGCCCTATGTGCCGTTTGGATGGGGCTGCCGGCATTTTGTTCAGCCCTTAATAGCACCCGCGCTAAAGCTTTCGTGTATTTTCTTGCTCAGGAAGGCATATACGATCAGCATGGGGAAGGTTGCGATTACGAGGGCGGCGCCAATGGGGCCCCATTGAGTCGTATATGATCCTGAAAGGGTTTGTATTCCAACTGTTAATGTTCGATAGCTGTCGCTGCTGATGAAAATAACAGCAAACATCAGCTCGTTCCAACTGGAGATAAAGGTAAAGATGCTGACGGTCGCGACGGCCGGACGCATCATAGGGAAAATAATTTTTCTGAATATCTGCCAAACGTTGCATCCGTCAATGCAGGCTGACTCATCCAGCTCTTTGGGGATATCCTGCATGAAGCCGGTGAAAACAAGTATCGCGATGGCCAGAGCAAAGGCGGTATATGGTATGATCAACGCCTGGTAGGAATTAAGCATTTTCAGCTTGGACAGCACGAGAAAGACGGGCAGTATGGCGGCATGTATCGGAATGGTCATTCCGAGAACAAACATGCTGTTCATCATCTTGCGTCCCTTCCAAATCATCCGTGTCAGTGCAAATGCCGCCATCATGGCGATGATGACCGTCAGAATGATTGTGGACGCCGATACGATGAAACTGTTCAGAAAATACTTGCCCATGTTGCCGGCCTGAAGTGCGTCGGCATAGTTCTGCCAGATCCAGTTGTGAGGTAGTCCAATAACGTTCTCGCCGAATATTTCAGAATTGGATTTCAAAGAAAAGGTGAACATCCAATAGAGAGGGAAAAGGTTAACAAACGCCCAAATGCCAAGGAAGATGTAAACAAGGATCTCTTTGGCGCTGAATTTAATTCTGCGTTTTTTGCGGGCGGGTCTCTTTAGACGAGTGCTCAATCAGTTCACCTCCGTTTTAAATGCTTTCCTGATTAACACAGCGAAGAAGAAGCACATGAATATGAGTATGATCGCAACGGCGCTGCCCATGCCGTATTGGTTTCGAAGGAAAAGCATATCCACCAGCAAGGTGCTTGGCACTTCGGTAGCGTGGGCCGGGCCGCCGTTGGTGAGTATGTAAATCAAGTCGAAAATCTTTAATGCCCCTGTTATTGAAATGATGGCGCAAACCTTCAGAACGGGCTTGATCATTGGGATGATGATCCTGAAATTAATCTGCCATTCGGACGCGCCGTCTATTAACGCGGCCTCCTTGATCTCGGGAGAGACATTGCGGATGCCCGCGTACATAAGCAGCATATGATAACCGGTGTATTGCCATAGCGTGGGTATGAACGAGGCAAGAAGCGCGGTGCTCCTGTCACCCAGCCACACTTTTGCCCATGAACTGAGGCCGACTGAGTTGAAAGCTACATTTAATATGCCGTAGTCGGGATTATATATTTTTAGCCACAACTGGCCGATGACCACGGTTGACATGATAACCGGAATAAAGTAAACGGACAGAAAGAATCGGCTGCCTTTTCTGCCTTTAGCCAAAAGCAATGCCAGCAACAGTGAAAACGGTAGTTGAATAAAAATCGATAGGCCTGCATAGAGAAATACATTGATCAAAGCCTTGGGGAAGTTGATCGCTTTACTGGTAAACAACTCGGCATAATTATTGAAGCCGACAAATTTCATAGCTGTGAAGCCGTTCCAATCCTGAAGGCTCCAATAGGCGGAAAGAATGATCGGGACAATGATGATGCCAATAAACAAAATCAGCGCTGGCAAAAGGAACAGGAAAATGGCGGATTTGTTTTTATAAATACTATTCATTTCACATCTCCCCGAAATAAATGAGTGTTTTGGGAGTGATGCGCATCGGCCTCCCGCCAGCTAAAATTTCGATGCCTTGGGAGGCCAATGCACAAATCACCTAGAGTTCTGCAGTCAGGTTAGCAGTTGGTTTCTGATGTCAGGATCCGAGCTGATCACTCATCGCTTTGCAGAAATCTTCCGGGGTGATGTCTCCGAGGTAGAGCTGCTGGAGATTCTCAAGATAGACAGCCGTATCTTCGGCTTCCATCAACGTATCAAACCAGAGTGTGAAGGATGTTGCGTTGGCAACATATTTGGCAACTTCCTGAGTCAGCGGGTTCACTGTGCTGTCATCATAGTCGATTGCCCATGCCGGCAGACCGCAGCCTGCGAGATAGCCATAGTGGGAAACGCCCTTGGCGATTTCGAACATAGCCTCGGCAGCTTCCTTGGGATACTGTGAGGTGGAAGAAACCATCAGCGAGTCGGACGGGCCGCCCATGAAGTCGGTTACAGCCGCGTTGCTGGAATTGATAACCGGAACGGGAACGACGCCAAAGTCATCCGGATTCGGGGCATCCGTCAGGATGGAACCGCACATCCAGCTGCCCATGATGTACATGGGAACCTCGCCGGAATAGAACGTTGCGCAGGCTTCGTCATTGCTGAGAGCAACCGCGTTTTTGCTGTAAGCGCCCATTTTGACCAGGTTGGCAAAATCGGTGGAAGCGGTGACGAAGTCGGCCGAATTATAGCTTCCGGTACCGCTCTTGGTGAGAACACTCTGAAGGGTTTTTGAGCCGACGGATTTCAGCGTAAATTGATCGTGGGTTTGCGCGAGCACCCAGGTATCCTTTGCGCTGATGCCGAAGGGGGTAATTCCCTTTTCAATAAACGTCTTGCATACATTGACCAGTTCGTCATATGTTGTGGGGGGGGTCAGGTTGTATTTCGCAAACATGGTTTTGTTATAGAACAGCATGGATACGTTCATTGTGTAGCCGGTGCCATAGATCTTGTCGTCCCAAGTCAGGTTGCCCAGCATGGACTTCGGAAGCTGGTTCTGATATTCTGCATATACATCGTCGACGGGCAGCACTGCGCCGGATTGGACGAACGCTGTCGAAAAACCGCCGCCCCATGTGAAGAAGATGTCGGGAAGTTCTTTGGCAGCAACAGCGGCCTTGATCTTGGTCTTGTAGGATTCGTTCTCAAAGGTTTCCATTTGGATTTTAATTCCGGGATGGGATGCTTCGTAATCCGCAATGGATTTCAGATAAGGCTCGTGGTGAGAATCACTCTCCGTTGCAATGGTCCACATCGTCAAAGTGATATCTTCGGCAGGACTCTCGGAAGCTGTCTCCTGCGACGCGGATGCGGGTGCGGCCGCGGATTCGGATGCGGGTGCCTCAGACGTCGCTGCACTTGGAGATGCTTGCTGACTGCAAGCGGCTAGCGGGACGATAATCAGCAGTGCCAGCAATAAAGCAATGGCTTTTTTCATAGCTAAACCTTCCTCCTTAATTTGTTTTGGGATAATTAAATTGTACAATTTAAGGCATATACAGTAAATGTTATATCATTACCACTCGACGTATTATTTTTACCTTTAAATTAGCATACAAGCATTAATTTTACCTGACATGGTAAAAAAACTACATATGAGTATAAATAACAAGCACGCCCATTTCCGGCGCGCTTATTGTCATAAGAAGGTTAGAACGTTTAAAACCTGATATCAGTCACTGCACAGTCATATCCGGTTAATTGGCGGCTTATAGCATCCGGCTGGCTGATGCCGGCAAAGAGCGTAAAGCTATGACTGTCAATAAATCGGTTTCCGGCCTCATCGACGACCTCGAATGCACTCTTTGACAGCGATATGGTTACAGGCAGCTTTTCACCCTTTTTCAGATGAATACGTTTAATGCCGCAAAGCTGATGATTTTTAACCGCCCATTTGGACTCGTTGTCGTGAATATAGAGCTGAACGACCTCATCTGTATCATACACACCGGTGTTTTCTGCAGTGAAACAGGCTGTTCCGTTTTTGCTGTTGTAGCTGAGATCGCGGCAGACCACGCTGGAATAAGTCAGTCCAAAACCGAAAGGATAGAGGATGTTGTTATCTGCGTATCGGTATGTGCGGTTTTCCATGGAATAATCCTCAAAGGGCGGCAGCAATTCGGCGGATTCGTAGAATGTAACCGGAAGCTTGCCGGAAGGGGATACTTTGCCAAAAAGGATGTCGGCAAGAGCGGCACCGCCCATCTGCCCCGGATACCATGCCTGTATGACCGCGTCGGCCGAATCGGCCAGGGGGTTTACAGAACTGCCGCAGGCCATGACGATAACGGTGGGCTTTCCGACCGCCAGAACTTTTTGGATCAATGTGCGCTGGCTTTCGGGGAGAAGCAGATCGCGTTTGTCACCGGAAGCAAAAGCGTTGCCGGTATCCCCCTCTTCACCTTCAATCGTGGCGTCGAGACCGACGCAGATCACAACGACATCCGAGTACTCCGCAACTGTCACGGCTTCCGCATAGCCATCACCCGACTGGGAAAGCGGCTGAAGCTGATCCCTGAAGAGATGGCAGCCCTCCGAGTAATAGACCCTGCCGCTAAACTCCGCTCTGATACCGTCAACGAAGGTGATATATTCGTCGGCAGTGCCGAAATAGTTGCCCCGGAGCGCTTCAATGCTGGCGGCGTTGGGGCCGATAACGCCGATGGATTTTAGGTTAGCCTTGTTGAGCGGGAGCAAGCCGTTGTTTTTTAACAAGACCATCGACTTGTGTGCGCATTCCAGCGCCAGCTTTTTGTGGCTGGCGCAGCTGACGACATCATAGCCGATATCGTCATATTCGGTGGCTTCGTCGAACATGCCCAGACGCGCTTTTGTTTTCATGAGACGTATGACGGATTTTGTTATATCGTCTTCCGTGACGAGCCCTTCTTTCAGCGCAACCAACAGGTCAAGGTATGTGCATCCGCAGTTGCAGTCGCAGCCTGCCTTGAGCGCCATGGCAGCTGATTCGGGTGCCGTTGCGGTGACCATATGGTTTGTGTGGAAATCACGTATCGCCCAGCAATCGGAAACAAAATAGCCCTCAAAACCCCACTTTGTCAGCTTTTCCATAAGAAAATGGCTGGCACAGGCTGGTTCGCCATTGAGCCGGTTATAAGCGCCCATGACTCCTTCTACGTGTGCTTCTCTGACGAGAGCTTCGAACGCGGGGAGGTATGTCTCGCTGAGATCCTTTTTGGATATCCGCGCGTTGAAGGAGTGCCTTGTTGCCTCGGGTCCGCTGTGGCCCGCAAAGTGTTTTGCACAGGCCGCTGCCATCAAATATTTTTTTGCGCCCTGAAGCCCTTTCACAAAGGCCACGCCAAGGCGGGATGTAAGATATGGGCACTCGCCATAGGTTTCCTGTCCGCGTCCCCAGCGGGGGTCTCGAAAGATATTGACGTTGGGCGACCACATGGTTAAGCCTTTGTAAATATCCCTGTCACCGTGCTTCCTGCTTTGGTTGTACTTCGCGCGTATTTCCAGCGCGGTCGCCTGCGCGACATCAAAGAGAAGGCTGGGATCGAAGGTCGCCGCGAGGGCAATGGCCTGAGGGAACATTGTGGCCGTGCCGGCTCTTGCGACTCCATGCAGCGCTTCGTTCCACCAGTTGTAAGCAGGAAGCCCCAAACGGTCTATAGCCGGCGAATCATGGCGAAGCTGAGCCGCCTTTTCGTCAATTGTCATCAGGGATACGATGGCTTCCGCGCGCTTCTGCGCGGAAAGAGCGGGGTCTTGGTATTTGTCCATTGGGCACCCTCCTAGTTAATTCGTCTGCAGCTGTTGCCAATCAGCAACTGCGGTTCGAGGATTATATTTTTCGGTTGGGTATTTTTGCTGAAACCAAGGATCTGCTTGATCAGGCACTCTGCGGCTTTGGCTCCCATACCGATGGTGTCCTGTCGAATTGTTGTTAACCTGGGGGTAAAAAGCTGGGTGATTTCGATACCGTCAAAGCCGACAACCGAAATATCTTCGGGAACGGAAAGACCCGCATCCTGAGCTGCTTTGATGGCGCCAATGGCGCTGTAGTCATCGCTTGCAATAATGGCTGTGGGGCGAGGCCTGCGCAAAATCGCTTCCGTCATGGACTGGTAGCCGCCCTGAATGGAGTAATATTTTGATTGGATCAGATTTTCAGGATTAAGAGATTCACCTTTTTGCGTCATGGCTTTTTGGAGGCCCTTGATGCGCATATCTGTAATATACTTAGCTTCGCCGTGCATATAGACGATGTTGCGATGGCCAAGGGCATAAAGATGATTATACAGAAGAGCCATGCTTTTATCGCAATCTGTCATGACACAGCCGATGGATGTATCCGAGTAATCGATGGCAATTTTGGGGATATCGCTCTCAATGAGTTCGCGTGTGTCCTTTGATGAGTAGTTGGTATTCACAATGAGCACGCCGTCCGCTTTCCTGTAACGGCAGTGTCCATAATAGGAGAGCCCCATCTTGCCGACCTGATTGGATATAAAGATGATATCATAGCCATGTCGTTCGACAACGCTTTTGAAACTTTCGATGATGCTGGCGAAAAGATAATGGCGAAGGCCCATTTCCGACCCGTCCTGGCACAAAACGCTGATAGTCCAGGTTCGGTTTTGGCTTAACCCCTTGGCCCGGCCGTCTGGTATATAATCCAATCCGCTGGCAACCTGCCTGATTTTATCCCTTGTGGCTACGCTGACATCGGGAGCGCCGCTTAACGCTTTGGATACCGTCGCAGGAGATAAGCCGCAAAGCTTTGCAATATCATAAATTGTTGCCATGTCTCGCCTCCGAAACCGGTTTCGATCGTCCTGAATTAATAGTAGCACAATATGTAATAATTGTCCATGTGTTATTTACCAGATAGACTGACATTTGGTTTTTGATATGCCGGAAACTATGTCCATAGCCTGCAATTAAGTTAAGATAAAAGATAAAAACGAGAGAAAACGGTAATAAGGATAATGGAAATAGAAAGGACATAATTGACCGAATATAAATCCCATGATACAATTTAAAATGTTAAACAAACTAACAAATAGAAGGTATTGTCCGTTGGTGAACAAGCCGTTTTTTATGAGAACTCAGCCAAAACTTAGAACGGAAGCATTCGAGAGCCGGGGAGTTTAAAAATATATATTTTTGGAGTAATATCATTGCACACAAGAAATTCGCTGTATAACAAAAGCTATAATCGCCAACTGATCATATGGAACCTGCTTAGAAAGAAGGCGTCCCGGGCGGAACTGTCCAGAATGACCGGGCTCACAAGAGCGACGATTACGATGATTGTTGACGAACTGATTGGCGAAGGGTTTATTCGGGAGACTCAAAAAAATGTTGCCAACAACATTGTTGGGAGAAATCCCAACATCATTGAGATCGTTCCCGACTGCCATCAGATCCTATGCGTTGATATCGCAAGAGACGATTGCCATATTGGCGTTGTCAATTTTGGCGGAGAAGTAAAGTTCGCGAAAAGAATAAATATATGTAATGCTGTAACGCCTGAAGCGGCGGTTATCAGTATCTGCATTGCGCTCAACAAACTCATACAAAAAAACGGAATCGATCAAACACGCATTCTGGGTCTGGGAATTACTACCCCGGGTCCGGTGGATACCGTGAACGGCATTATTGACGACATTCCTGATTTTAAGCTATGGTGCGGATTCCATATCGTTGACGAATTCAAAAAGTATTTTGATATAAATATCAGGCTTGAAAGGGATGCCAACGCGATTACACTGGCCGAATTGTTTTTTGGATTCGGAAGGAAATTTGATGATTTCCTTTCCGTTTCTTCATATGTGGGCGTCGGGTTCGGCGTTGTCAGAAACAGCCGACTGTATCGTGGAAAACTTGGCCTGACGCCTGAGATTGGGCATGTTTCAATCAATATGGATGGGGAATTGTGCTCATGCGGGAACAGGGGATGCCTGTATTTATATTATGGCAAGAAGAGGATATTGGACAGGGTGCAAACGGATTTTCCGGATATTGAAAGCTGGGAGGAAATTGTCGACAGGGCCGATAACGGTGAAAAGTACTTTTTGAATATTATCGAATATTACGCCGGCATTTTGTCCATAGGCATTATCAATGCGATTAATATGTTTGAGATTAATAAAATCGTTCTATCGGGGTTTGTTGTTTATCGACCGGACATATTTTTGAACGCCTTGAACAAGCATATCAGGAACGGTTACATCACACGGAATTTTTTTAACGTCGAAATTGTCGTTACCGAAATGAAGGACAACGGGAACCTGATCGCAGCGGCCACCGGCGTGATAGAAAGCTATTTTGAGCTGCTTGAATAAATGCAATATAGTTTGCCGCAGATTTGGAAGAGCGCCGTTCTTAACGCCCGGTTATTCTCCGCGAAAAGCTCTGGCGGCGCTGACCATGGCGAGATAGCCCTCCGGGGGGACGTAATCCGGAATGGAGTTGCCGGAACCCAGGGCAAAGCCGCCCTTGCCTTGGCAGTAGGTCATCACATCGGTGACGATACGGGAGATCTCGGTTTCCGTTTTGCGGCAGAGGTGGTCCATATCCACACCGCCGAAATTACCGATTCGGCCGCCGTAACGATCCACCCAATCGCTGAACGGCGCAATATCGTCCTCGTTGGAATGTTTGGCGTCTATATGGACGAGGGCGATGATGTCGTCCATTACTGAAAAGATGTTGCCGCACGAGTGAAACAGAAACGGCTTGCCATATGAGTGGATGACGGAGACGATGCGCTGGTATTGGGGGATGATATTGGCCCGGATATGGGCGGGGGAAAGCAGCGTGGAGACCTTAAAACCCAGGTCGTCGCCAAACCGCGAAACAGCGTAAAAATCGCCATAGAGTCGCAGAAATTCATCCCAGATACGGGCCATCATGTTTCCAACGGCGCTGAACAAATCCTGATAGAGCTCGGGATCGTCCGCCGAGATCAGGCAGAGCGGCTCGAACCCCACGACGTCCTGAACCAGCTCGAATACGCCGTTGCCCGGCCCGCCCACCGCCTTCATGCCGTCCGGCAAACATTCCCCCATGATCTCAAAGTTGCGCCCATATTTTTTGAAGTAGAATTCGGGTATTTGATCCCATGGATAATCATCAAAATCCCGCCGGTTTTTGATGACGCCCGGCTGATGGCCGCCCAGCGCGCCGCTGCCCGGCATGGCGGGGCCGATGCAACACTCGTAGCTGACGGTATCGTAGCCCATATCGCGGAAAAAGCGGCAGTAATGGGTGAAGTGTTCTCTTTTATCAGCATCGTCACCATTGATCAGCGCCGCGAACTGTTTGTTAAGAATTTTTTCCATCACCTCCGGAGCGATGATGTGCTCGTAAAGCGGCGTGCGCGCGGCTTCGATATTGTTGCATGCGTCCACAAGGTTATGATAGTTCGGGGAGAACGTTTTCATATTGACCTCCTGTAACAACGCGGTGATGGGATATCGGTTGTTTATTATATATATTTTAGAATAATATGGGCTTGTATGCAATGGGAATCCGGAAAGAGGAGGATCTGTTTTTCAGCGCGTGAGCGGGATTATGCAATACTTCCGTATGGCGTGGGGGGATAACGGCGCTCGAAGTCCGTGAGTATTGTGAGCAGGCGTTTGTCCAGAAAGCTAAGTGCCCGCTGCCGGATTTCGTCCGGTATGCCGTAATAAGCTTCCGCGATGCTGCCCGTGATGGCGGCGAGGGTGTCACTGTCCCCGCCTAAGGAGATGGCGCCCCGGATGGCGTCTTCGAAATCCGTGGATTCCAGAAACGCCATGATGGCCTGCGGCACCGTTTCCTGACACGTCTCGTTGAACGAATAGCCGGCGCGGATGCCGTTCAGCGTAAAGTCCATCGGATAGTATCGGCGGTCAACATGATCGCGTATTTCCGGGATGCTTTGCCCCGTTCGCGCGAGGAAGACGCAGGCGGCGGTCGCCTCCGCGCCCTTGATGCCCTCAGGATGGTTGTGGGTGACTTCGGTGACCGCTCGAGACAGCCGTCTGACTTCGTTCAGCGATTGCCCGGCCCAGCCGCACGCGCTGACGCGCATGGCCGCGCCGTTGCCGAAGCTGTTATATGGGCAGGGGGTGTCCTCACCCCCCCGCCGCCAGCGCCGCCCGCCATAGCCGCAGTGGGGATACGGCTGCCCGATATCGCGCATGGCCTTTACAGCCAGTTCGCCCAGACGGGCATCATCGCTGCCGTCCCAGGCAAGCAGCGCCGCCGCGATAGCAAGCGACATGATGCTGTCGTCCGTGCATGCGCAACGGTCCGTCAGCAGGTCGAACCGCTTGGTTTTGATGTTGTCCCATTCGAAGCGGGAGCCCGCGATATCTCCCACGATCGCACCCAGCATACCTGTCGCCCCCCTCACTGATTTTCGTTAGATAATCTGCTCACGATATCGGTATCCGCCGGACAGAACGCATAGTATTTTAATTTCGCCGCAGTTACCCATCTGATATCGTGATGGACCTTAAGCTGCGGGTCGCCGTCTGTGATTTCCGCGTTGAAAAAGGCCAATGCGACGCGGCGGTTGGGGTATTGGTACTCGGTTGTATCAAAAAGTCCCGTTATGCGAACGTCGACGCCCAGCTCTTCCCGGCATTCCCGGACAAGACACTCCTCGGGAGATTCGTTCGCTTCCTGTTTGCCGCCGGGGAATTCCCAGAACAGCGGAAGATCGCCACTCGGGCCGCGCTGGCAAATGAGGTATTGCTCACCCCGGCGGATGATGGCTGCCGAAACTTGGATCAAACTCATCATTTATGACTATGGTAGAACGCCCGAAGCTCTTCTTTGACTTCGGGTTCTAAGTTGTGCCAGCGGACGCCGCGCAGTGCGCCCTCCAGCGCTGAAAGGCGCATTAGGCAGGCGGAAGGGTCGAACGCCTTGATGCGCAGCCAGGCTTCGCGGCTGCCCACGGCTTTGAGTTCCTCCGGCGTATGGATATCGGCCTCAAACAGCTGGGCTTCCAGTTTGGCGCCGATATTCGGCATATCCTGAAGGGTGCTCATAGGGTGGCCTCCCACTCCGCTTCCCTGAAACCCACGAGCACGAAATCGTTACTTACAAGGATGGGACGTTTGACGAGCATGCCGTCGGTAGCGAGCAGGCGAAGCTGCTCCTCGTCGCTCATAGACGGCAGCTTGTCTTTCAGACCGAGAGACTTGTATAAAAGCCCGCTGGTGTTGAAAAACCGCCGGAGCGGCAGCCCGCTTTGCTTATGCCAGGTTTTCAGTTCATCGTAGCTGGGGTTGTTCAGTTTGATATCTCTGAAATCATAACCGGCGCGGCGGCCGTCCAGCCATTTTTGCGCCTTCTGGCAGGTGGTGCATTTAGGATAGCAGACAAACAGCATAATATCCTCCATGTATAAATCGCTTATATGATAATTATACCACAATCGGGGAAAACAAGGTCCATGATAAGATGTGGATGCACTGTACCGGCGAATGATTTGCGATTGAGACGGCAAACTAATGGAAGATGAACCGCAGAAGGAGAAAGACATGGACGAAAAGGATATTGATTTATCGAAGCTGCCGATGATGGCGCTGGAAGATATACCGAAACCCAACGCGGAGGCCAAACAGATAACGGCGCTGGTGAAGGAAGGCGGTCGCGTGACCGGCTACCAGTTGTCGGACGGGCGTTTGGTCAGCAAGGATGAGGGTGTACAGCTGGCCCGGCAGGGCGGCATCGCGGGCGTGGGCATCGCGACACGCAACGGAAACGAATATTTAAAGTCGCTGCCGGACGACAGCGAGGGCAACAACTTATCGAACCTGCCGTCCATTACACAATAGCCGGCTGTAGGCGCGACAGGGTTGTGCGCCGGCGGCTGGGAAAGAGTACATCCCACGGGATGACAGCGTTTCCCATGGGATTCCTCGGTGGACTCGGAATGACAGTATACTCCCCCAGGATTCCTTGATGTACTAAGAATGACAGCGCGCTCCCTCAAAATGCAGCGCAGGCAATTGACTGAATAAGCAAAAATATTTATTGAATATCAATAATTTATTTGCTATAATCGTCACAGCAGAAAGGCGGTGACGGTTACGGATAAAGGAATTGGCCTGCTTAAAAAATATGCAGGGGATATTGCGCTGGAAGCATTGGCGTTGGCGGTTGGCATGGCGTTGCTGCTCTGGTATAACACGGCAAACGATGGGGCGCTTCGCGTGCTGCTGTGGCCGCACGCCAAAGCAACCGAAGCGTTTTATCACCTCTCGCTGCATTACCAGAGCGGCGTGGGGTATGTGGCGGCGGGCGGCGGCTTCGCCATCGGTCCGGCCTGCATGGGCATGAACTTTATCGTCATGTTATTCTGTCTGATGGTCTGCGCTTTTACCCGACGGTTTCGCGGTATGCGCAAGGCCGTTTTTTTTGTGCTGGCGCTGGTGGACTCGTCGGTTGCCGGTGTGATCGTCAGCTGCATACGCATTGTCGGCTCAGTACCGCTTCTCTCTCTTAAACAATTTGCCACCATTCACACAGGCATGGGCATCGCTCTTTATATGGTCGCCCTGGTGGGCAGTTATATTCTTGTTAATAAAGTCACAGGAGGCCTCTATGAAAAGCATCAATAAACCGTCGAGGATATTTTGGTTCGTCACACTGCCGCTGACGCTGCTGGTGGTATGCCTTGTTTTGTTGTTGGCGGGACGGGCGCATACCGGCGCCGCATGGATGCTTGTCATTTGTGCCGCGATGGATGGTTCGTTCACCGTTTACGCGATTATCCGCAGAAAACAAGCCGAAGCCGATTTGCCGGCGCTGATTGCGCTGGCTGCGGCGAGCTGCCTGTTGCTGGGGGCGTCTGTGCCGCTGCTGGACGGGGCCTATTTGTTTGACATTGTGAGCTTACGCCTGGTTGCGATGCTGCTGGGCGTTATGACCGCTGTCTATGCCGTGCTGGCGCTGTCGAAGTCGTTAAGGCCGCATGCCGAAACCGGGAGATATATACTGGGGCTGGCAGCGTTGCCGCTTGCATGGTTTCTCGCCTTCAACATATTGACCGGCGTCAGGCTCCAAACCGTCGCGATGATACTCATCGTGGCAGGGGCGATGGCGGCTGTGTTTCTGATCGTCCGTATTGCCGGGACGCGAAAGGCGGGTACGCTGGCAGTCTCCGAAATCCAGAACCGCAAATTGACGGTGCTATATGCGATCTTTTCCATCGGATTGCCGCTGATCGGGCTGACTTTGAATCTTGGCATGGGGAATCTTTTCGGGGATTTTTCAGACCCTGCATTTTTCATCATTCCCATCGTCAACGGCGTCATGCTGCTGATCCCGTCGTTTTCAGACAGACGCCTGAAGCTGCTGCGTTTCTTTTTGGTGTCTGCCGCGCTTATGTACTTTATCTACTTCTTCATTGTGTTTATTCCTTATATGCCGCTTGGCCTGCTGGGCCTGATCTATGTGGTGGGCGTGCTGCTGTTTGCCCCGGCGGGAGCTCTTGCCATGCAGGTTATCGAGCTGATCCGCGAATGGCGGCAACTGCGGGCGCTATGGGGCGGCGGGCGTGTGCTTATCGTGTTTATCGCGGCGTTGCTGCTGATCCCGGCGTGCATGGCGACCAGCTATATCGGCGACCGCCAGAATCTGCGGAACGCGCTGACCTATTTGGAAACCAGCGATACGACACCGAATACAAGCGTTGATCTTAACAGGCTGCAGCGATCGCTGAAGAACTCGACAGGAACGTTTGAAATTGAACGAAATATATTATCCGATTTCGAGGTTTCCAACAATACGCCGCTTGTTTCAGCCGCCTATTCCGCTCTGGTGCTGGACAACAAAGTGATGAAAGACGGTGATATAGACCGTCTGCGCCGCCTTTTCTTTGATGAATATGACGATACGGAGGAGGGCCTGTCCGAAGGATTAACAGTCAACGGAGAAAGCCTGACCGATGTGCAGCTGACGGATGTGACGACGCAAACCACCTATGACGAGGACGCCGGCGCTTACCGAACCTGGGTGAACCTGACGCTTCAGGATCCTTCCGATGGTTTTAACGACGAGTATGTGGGACTATTTTCCCTGCCCGAAGGCGCGTATATCAGCGACTACTATCTGGATGTGGCGGGAGAACGCAAATACGGCATATTGGCAGACGACCGGGCGGCGATGTCGACCTATGAAGATATCGTGCGCGTCAGCGAGGATCCCGGGGTGCTCCATTATGTAGGCGACGGCCGGCTGGAGCTGCGCGTATTCCCGTTCAACGGCGATAAGCGCCAGGCCGGTTTCGAGGTGATCCACAGCCAAAACTGCGAAATCACGCTGAGCGGAAAGGCCATCAAGCTGGATGCGGCAAACCCGCCTGCCGAGGTGTCTTTTAACGGCGGCGTGCTGGTATCCGCCGAAATGAAGCAAACGATGCCGGCAGCCCGCCCACGGGCCTTGTCATACTATTTCGTCGTGGACAGCTCCGCCCACAGCGGCGTCGATTATCAGCTCTCGCTGGCCGAGGATTACGCGGAGACGGAGGGCATTAGTGGGGCACGGGTGATCTTCGCGTCATATGGCCTGACGGAGACGTCGCTGGCTGACGCGCGAAAGGTAAAAATCACACCTCGGTACGGCTTCAATCTGGCGCTGGCAGTAAAGCAGGCCCTGGCGGAGAACGGCAGCGATACCGCGCCGATAATCATCTTTGTTTCGGGAAATCCGGCGGGCGCGCTGCAGCCGGAACATAGCTCCTGGCTTGCCAAACGGTATCCGGAAAGCCCGTATTACTACCGCCTGCGCGACGACTTCAAACTGATCCCCTATTCGCCGAGCACCAATGAAGTTGGCAAAGCGGTGGACGCGCCCGTCATCGTGCCGCTGCGGCAGTATCGCGACGCATATGTGCGGGACGACGGGCAGAGCGAGATCGTCCCAGACAGCAATACGGATGGATACGCCAGCAACGGCAGCCAGTACGCGGACGCCCTTGCGCTGGACACGGCGCTGCGCCGTAACCCCGGCATGGATAAGACCGCGTCGCTCAAAATGCTGCGCGCAAGCTTCCGCGCCCATGTGCTGACGCCGCAGACATCGTTCATCGTCGTTGAAACGGCACAACAGGAGGCTGAACTGATGGAGGCTCAGGAGCAACTCTTGGAGCAGGACAGCGCTGCCGCGCGCGAGACATTGGATGAACCGCCGCTGGCGTTGATGATAATATCCGCAGCGGGACTGGCTTTGGCCGGACTCGTGATCCGGAGAAGAAGGAAACGCGCCAACGGCTAAACCAGACGGAGCGGCTTATGACAGCGGCGCGTGAGATGGAAGAGCATACATGAACAGAATAGGAAAAATAGCGGCGGCGGCCATGGCGTGCATCGTACTTTTCAGCGCTGCGGCCTGCAGTGAGAAAAAGGCTGGGAAAAGCACGGTTTCCGGCAACGGCTTTGAAATACAGATCGAGAACGAATGCGATGCCAAAATATATGGGGTCCACTATGAATACTATTTAGCGCAAAAGGCCGTCGGCGGTGGGGAGACCGGATACGCCAACGGGTCTGCTATCCCTGAAGGCGACGTGATAACGCTGGATTTTCTGCCGAAGGATTTTCCGGAGGATACGGACTTGTCTTCGCTGAGCGTTGAGATATTTGTGCAGGCGGATGGCAGGGAAGTCCCCGCCGATAATTCGATAGATATCAGCGCTCAGTACGGGAAAGCATATCATTACAAATTATCGGGCAGCGATTCCGGCTTTGTGTTAAATCAGGCGAACTGACCACGCTGCCAGAAGATCTATCAGCAGCAACGGGTTGTCAATTCATCAGGGAAACGAAAAGGAGCTGCCCGAAGGAACAGCTCCTACGCTTTTAGTTTCAGCTTTCGCATGTTTGGGGAATGCCGGTATAAACCATGCCGCGCGTGGCGTCCAACGTGACTGTCGTGCCATGCTTGAGGATGCCTGTCGCATTCTCCGCATCGCACAGCACCGGGATACCGAGGGTCAGGCCCACGATAGCCGCATGGGAATCTATGCCGCCCTGCTCAGTGATGATGCCGGCGGCTTCCTTCAGAAGATCCATCATCGTGTTGTCCGTTTTGGGAATGACCAGAATATTACCCGGCTCGAATAACTCGCGCGCCTGGGCGGCATCCCTGCATACGCAGAGCTGGCCGCTGATGGCAATATTGTTGTAGCCCGTTCCCTTCACCAGCACGTTGCCGACGATGTGGATCTTGAGAGTATTGGTGGTGCCGGAAACGCCGATGGGAACGCCCGCCGTGATGACGACAACCTCGCCGTGTTTGACCAGCCCGGTCGTTTTGGCGCATTCCACCGCATGTTCAAACAGCTTATCCGTGTTTTCCTGCTCCTCGGCCAAAACCGGACGAACGCCCCACGACAACGCTAACTGGTTGCAGGTCTTCTCGCTGGGCGAGCAGGCGATAATGGGGACGGCGGGACGGAAGCTGGAAACCATCCTTGCTGCGCGGCCCGACTTGGTGAACGCAATGATGGCACTGGCGCCCAGACTGTGCGCTGTTGTGCATGTCGCGTGGGATATCGCGCTGGTGACGCTGGCGCAGAATTCCGGCAGCTTGTTGACAAAGCGCGTCTTGTAATGGATATTGTCCTCGGTATTGACGGCAATACGCGACATGGTGATGAGGCTTTCAATGGGATATTTACCCATCGCCGTTTCGCCGGACAGCATGATGGCACTGGTGCCGTCGTAAACCGCGTTGGCGACGTCGGTAGCCTCGGCGCGCGTAGGCCGCGGGTTGTGGATCATGGAATCCAACATCTGCGTTGCCGTAATGACCTTTTTACCCGCGGAATAGGCTTTCTTGATAAGCAGCTTTTGGATGCGCGGCAATTCCACGATGTCCATTTCCACGCCCATGTCGCCCCGGGCGATCATGATACCGTCGCTCACATGAATGATTTCATCGATATGGTCGACGCCGCTTTCATTCTCGATCTTGGCGATGATCTGGATAAGCTTTCCGCCGTTTTTCTCGAGCAACTGCCGTATTTCCAGCACGTCTGCCGCCGTTCGGCAGAATGACGCCGCGATATAGTCCACATCGTTTTGAATGCCGAAGAGAATATCGCTTCTGTCCTTCTCGCTGATGTACGCCATATTGAGATGTATGCCGGGCACGTTAACCGACTTGTTGTCCTTCAGCGTGCCGCCAGTGACGACCCGGCAGCGAATAGCGTCGTTTGTGACCTCTTCGGCGACAAGCTCGATCAGCCCATCGTCCAGCAGAATATGGGCTCCCTGGGGCAGTTCGCGCGCCAGCCTGGGGTACGTGACGGAGACGTGCTCAGCAGTCCCCTCGCAGTCGCTCATGCAGAGGGTGAAAGAACCGCCCTCCTTAAGCTCGGCGCTGCCCTCCGAAAAGCTTTTGACGCGAACCTCTGGGCCTTTAGTGTCCAGCAATATCGCCACCGGCTGATCATATTCCCTGCGCAGCTTTTTGATCATGTCAATTCGCCGCTGATGTGATTCGTGGTCTCCGTGGCTGAAGTTAAGCCGCGCCACGTCCATGCCGTTTTCAAACAGCAGCCGCATCATCGGCTCTGATTCTGTCGCCGGCCCGATGGTACAGATAATCTTCGTCTTTCTCATATATTTAAAATCTCCTTTGGTTTATTATTATAGTGACTTGCGCCATTATCGCAAGAGTATTCATGTAAAGCCTTTTTGATCGTTTCAGGCGGGAAATTGAAGGACTTGACGGAGACAATGACGATTGGTATGTTTATATATGAGTCCAGCGCATGATTTCGATAAGCTCCACTCAAGCCGTAAATACCTGCTTTCAAAATTTATTACTGGGAAGTGACGCGATGGAAAAAAGGAAACGCGCGATATCCAACATTGTGTTGATTGGGCTTGTGAGCTTGTTTATTGATATGAGCACCGAGATGGTGTATCCGTTGATTCCGCTTTATCTGACGGCGGTATTAGGCGCGACGCCCGCGATCGTCGGATTGATTGAAGGCATCGCGGAGAGCATCGCTTCACTTCTCAAGGTTTTCAGCGGCTATGTCGGGGATGTGCGCCAGAATAAAAAGAAACTCGTGTTTGCGGGTTACGCGGCATCGGCGGTATATAAGGTGCTGCTGCTCGTCTCCGCGTCGTGGCTGGGAGTGCTGGCGGCGCGAATCATTGACCGCACAGGCAAGGGCATCCGTACCGCGCCCCGGGATGCGCTGGTCGCGCAGTCGTGCGGCGGCAAAAAGATGGGCGGCGCGTTCGGCCTGCACAAGATGCTCGATATGGCGGGGTCGGCCGCGGGCGCGCTGCTGGCGTTTGTTTTCATCGCGACCGGCTTCGGTTATCAGTCTGCGTTCCTCTGGTCCATTGTTCCGGCGGTGGTCGGCATCCTCATCATATTTGCGGTAAGAGAGAACAGGGCTTCGGAGGCGCCGCGCGAGAGACTGGCGCTGGAGGGCGTGAAGCTGGATACGCGTATCAAACTGTATCTTGCGGTCATGTTTTTGTTCTGCCTGGGCAATTCCTCGAACGCGTTTTTATTGCTGAAGGCTCAGGAGACAGGCTTTTCGTCATCCGAGGTTATATTGCTGTATCTCATGTTCAACGTTTCAGCTTCGGCGCTTGCGCTGCCGTTCGGGAAGCTGTCGGACAAAATCGGGCGTAGACGCGTGCTGGTTTCGGGATATGTTGTCTACGGTATTGTCTATCTGGGCTTTGCGCTGCTGGCGTCCAAATCCGTTACCGTCGTGCTGTTTGTGCTGTATGGAGCCTACACCGCTCTCATCACCGGGGCCGAACGCGCACTGGTCGCGGAAGCCGCGCCCGAACGATATAAGGGTACCGTGCTGGGGCTTTACGGTATGCTGCAGGGCGTGGGGCTGCTGCTCTCGTCTATCATTGCAGGGGTGATGTGGAACACGCTGGGTTCCGGCTCGCCCTTCCTGCTGGGCGGAGGGCTGGGCCTTTTGTCGGCGTTGCTGGCGGCAGTGGTCTTAAAGCCGGGGAAAGGGAAGGATAAAAAAACACAGGCAGCGTGCTGACCGCATTCGATAGCGGCAGCATTATTAATCCATAACGATATCAGGCCAATAGGCTGTGACAGCTGATCCCCGGATATTTTGCAGCGGCTGCATGATCACCTGCATATCTTTGATGCGTTGATAAGTAATGCATTTTGGTGTAAACCTGACAACAATGCAATGACTGAATTCCGCGAACTGTAGTTTGTTTCCTTTAAGATGGCTGCAGTTTTTGTTGACGCCCTCAGGAAACTTAAAATCGGGAAACTGGCAAATCAAATAAGGCTGACCGTTATCCTCTCGCCGTTTTTTCATAACAGCCTGCTTCTCGGCCCATATATTACTGGCGGGATAGAAATCTTTTCTTGGATTTATCGCACGTTCGATCTGTATTTCATCGATCGTTACGTTATCGGAATCCAAAAAAGACCCGATTATAACGACCTGAACGCCGCGGGATATACCACCACGGTTGAGGAATTTCTCAATATTTATGGTATCAGCCAAAGGTTCATCGCTTGATAGACACTCCAATACTGTTTCGCCATTTTGAATGAACGCGTTGCTATTGTCTTCTGAGGCAAAAAGAAGCACACGCTGTTCGAAAAAATCTTCCGGCGCATCAACAACAGGACAGGCGATATCCTCAGCACACAGCCTGAGGTGCGGTGCGAGATACTCCAACGCATCTTCCGAGGCCAAATAGTTTTTGCCGAAAATGTCGGAAAGCGCTGATGTGCAATCGGTGATATCCCCCCAGACCTGCAAATCCGGTTTTCGATTGATTTGAGAACAGGCATCACCAAAGGCGGGACCGATAGCGACGGTATCGTCCTTTTTATGACCGTTCAGGTGAAGCACCATGATATTACTGTCTGTGTTGACAATAAACAGGACGTATGTTTCCAACTTGCATGAGAGCGACAATGCCAATTCGTCCTGTTGCTGATAATCTGAGCTGTCATCAAAGACCGTATACCACTCGGACTGGGGGTTATTTCTTAATATAATTGTCCTGAGTTCTGAAGAGTCTCCAGAAGCAGGTATAAAGCCATTCTTTTTCATATACTGCACGATCGATTTTTCAATTAGTGCTGTTTCCATGCCATTTTTCAGCACGCTTATATTGGAAAACGTATTGCCCATTTCACGCCGCCTCGCTGTCTGTCAAAGCACTAATATAACTACAGAATATATATAATTATACAGCATATATAGCGGATGGGAATCATAAATCCCCCCCCGATATTAAAATATAGTAAAGACTCGAATTATTTCTTGTTTTTTTGCGCCTTATTGTTTATAATGCAATAGCACTAAGGCATTGAGCCTTTTGGCAGGTTTTCCTGCCGGCAATGAATTTTTTGACCATCCTACGGTTCGCCGGAAGATTAAGGCCATACGGACAGCCGGGTCAAAAGCCGAAGCTGGCAACTTTGTTGCCTTATTGGTTGGGCATGAACGCTCATAAATAAAAGCATTTTGCGCGGCGCGCATCACGCTTGTGAATCAATCAATAAGAGTAGTAAAAGTAATTCCTTGCTATATAGACTCTGCCTTAAAACAACGTTGGAACCCGACCGAAGCATCGCGCAGGGAGCCAATCCGGTTTTATATGATTGAAACGCCCAAGGTGAAGCGTAACGCCGCGCAAAAACCGGGGCGTTTTTTGATTCCCGAAAATGCGAATGCTTTTGGGGCGATAGTTCATATTAATGTTGGAAGGGCTGCGCAATGGAAACGAAACTAAAACTTTATGGGTTCAATAATCTCACAAAATCCCTGAGCTTCAATATATTTGACGTGTGTTACGCCAAGACCGCACGGGAACAGCGCGACTATATCGCCTATATTGACGAGCAGTATAATTCCGAGCGCCTGACGGGCATATTGGAACGCGTTACCGAGATGGTGGGCGCGCAGGTGCTGAACATCGCGAGACAGGATTATGAGCCGCAGGGCGCCAGCGTAACGCTGATGATCGCGGAAGAGCCGATGTCCGGCCTGCGCAAGCGCGGCGATACCGTGGTGGCGCATTTGGATAAGAGCCATGTGACGGTGCACACGTATCCGGAGTATCACCCGGAGACGTCCATCGCGACGTTCCGCGTGGACATTGACGTGGCGACATGCGGCGTGATTTCGCCGCTGAACACGCTGGACTTTCTGATCGGCAGCTTCGACTCGGACATCATCACGATGGATTACCGCGTACGCGGTTTCACGCGGGACGTCAACGGCAAGAAGCTGTTTATCGACCACGACATCACCTCGATTCAGGACTATATCGCCGCCCCCACGCTGGACCGCTACGATGCCGTGGATATCAACGTTTACCAGGCCAACCTGTTCCATACGCGCATGCTGCTGAAAGAGGTGGATCTTCAGAACTACCTGTTCAACACCGATGTGCATGAGCTGCCGCCGAGGGAGCGGTTGGAGATCACGGCGAGCCTGCGCCGCGAGATGATCGATATTTTCAGCGGGAAGAACGTGTACTGATGATGGAGAGGCTGGATCAAACCAAAGCGCCGCTGTTGGACGCTTTGAAAGCGCTGCGCGCCACGCGTGTGGTGCCGTTCGACGTGCCGGGCCATAAGCAGGGGCGCGGCAACCCGGAACTGACGGCGTTTCTGGGGCGGCAGTGCATGGAAGTGGACGTCAATTCGATGAAACCGCTGGACAACCTGTGTCATCCGGTTTCGGTGATTCGCGAGGCGGAAGACTTGGCGGCGCAGGCGTTTGGCGCGGCGCACGCCTTTTTCATGGTGGGCGGCACTACTTCCGCCGTGCAGAGCATGATACTCTCCGTCTGCAAGCGGGGCGACGAGATTATACTGCCGCGCAATGTGCACCGCAGCGTGATCAGCGCGCTGGTGTTGTGCGGCGCGGCCCCGGTGTATGTGAACCCGCAGACGGACGCACGTCTGGGAATCTCTCTCGGCATGGCGATGGACGATGTGCGGGCGGCTATAGAAGCGCACCCGAACGCCAAAGCCGTGCTGATCAACAATCCGACCTATTACGGGATATGCTCGAACATACGGGAGATAACCCGGCTGGCGCATGAAAAGGGCATGAAAGTGCTGGCGGACGAAGCGCACGGCACGCATTTCTATTTCGGCGAAAACATGCCGGCCAGCGCGATGGCGGCGGGCGCGGACATGGCGAGCATCAGCATGCACAAGTCGGGCGGCTCGCTGACTCAAAGCTCGCTGCTGGTAGTCGGGCCGGGGATGAGCGAGGGCCATGTACGCAAGATCATCAACCTGACGCAGACGACAAGCGGCTCGTATCTGCTGATGTCCAGCCTCGATATATCGCGCAAGAACCTGGCTACGCGCGGGCGGGAGATATTCGCAAAGGTATGCGGCCTCGCCGATTACGCGCGGGAGGAGATCAATGACATCGGCGATTATTACGCCTATTCACGCGAGCTGATCAATGGAGACACGATCTATGATTTTGACCCGACCAAGCTTTCGATCCATACGCTGGACGTAGGGCTGGCGGGCATAGAGGTTTACGATATACTGCGGGACGAGTATGATATACAGGTGGAGTTCGGCGACGTGTCCAACATACTCGCCTACATCTCCGTTGGGGACCGCGAGCGCGACATCGAACGGCTGGTTTCCGCGCTGGCCGAGATACGGCGGCTTTATAAGCGTGATAAAACAGGCATGATGCAGATGGAATACCTGAGCCCTGAAGTGGTGGCGACACCGCAGGAAGCGTTTTACGCCGAAACGGAATCGCTGCCCATTGAACAGAGCGCCGGGTATATCTGCGCTGAGAGCGTGATGTGCTATCCGCCGGGTATTCCTATACTTGCGCCGGGTGAGCGGATCACAAAGGATATCATCCGTTATATACGTTATATGAAGGAAAAGGGCGGGTCTCTGACCGGCCTGGAGGATTTAGGAATCGAGCGTATCAACGTGCTGAAAGGGGATTGACATGCTGCTGACGTTTACGGAAAAGCATACCGAACATGTGGGACTCAGCATTGAGATTGACAGGCAACTGTACACGGGACAGAGCGATTTTCAGCGTATCGACGTATTTGAATCGCCGGAATTCGGACGTATTCTGACTCTTGACGGTATTTTAATGCTGACGGAAAAGGATGAGTTTATTTATCATGAAATGATCACGCACGTGCCGATGGCGGTACATCCCGCAGCGAAAAATGTACTCATCATTGGCGGCGGAGACGGCGGCGCGGTGCGTGAACTGTGCCGATACGACACGGTGGAGCATATCGACCTCGTGGAGATCGACAAGGAGGTCGTGGAGGTGTGCCGGGAATATTTCCCGACTGTGGCCGGAAGCTTTTCGGATCCGCGCGTGACTGTGCGTTATGAGGATGGGCTGAAATATGTCCGCCGCGTGAGCGATTTGTACGACATTATCATCGTGGATTCCACCGATCCGTTCGGACCGGGCGAAGGCCTGTTCACCAAAGAGTTTTACGGCAACTGCTACAAGGCACTAAAGGAGGACGGAATCCTCGTCAACCAGCACGAAGATCCTTTCTATCCGGAGGACGCGGCGGCGGTGCGGCGTATCCACAAGCAGATCGTACTCTCCTTTCCGCTGGCGCGACTGTATCAGGCGCATATCCCGACGTATCCTTCCGGTCACTGGCTGTTCGGCTTCTCGTCGAAGAAGTACCATCCGGTACAGCATCTGGACGCAGACAGGTGGAACGTGAGAGGGATTCAAACACGGTACTATAACACCAATCTTCATAAGGCGGCGTTTGCTTTGCCGACCTATGTGGAAGACTTGATAAAGGATGTGGAAGGTTGAGCGCGTTTTTGGGATGCGACAAGCCCTATGAGACTGCGGACACAGTGATATTCGGCGCTCCGTTTGATTCTACGACGAGTTACCGGCCCGGCACGCGGTTTGGCAGCCGTACGATGCGCGCGGAATCATACGCGCTGGAGACGTACAGCCCGTACCTGGACAGGGACATCGAGGATAAAAGCGTTTGCGACCTGGGTGAGCTGGAGCTTTGCTTCGGCGACGTGCCGGGCGCGCTGGCGGATATTGAAAAGCAGACGGCGCAGATATTGGCTGACGGCAAGCGTCCCGTGATGATCGGCGGGGAGCATCTGGTGTCGCTGGGCGCGATGCGCGCGGCAGCGGCGAAGTATCCCGAGCTGCACATTATCCATTTCGACGCGCATACGGACCTTCGGGACGATTATCTGGGCGCTTCTCTGTCACACGCGGCGGTGATTCGGCGGGCATGGGACATTCTGGGCGATGGGCGCATCTGGCAGTTCGGAATCCGCTCGGGTGACCGCGCGGAGTTTCGCTGGGCGGCTGAAGGACATGTGCAGATGAGCAAGTTCGGTTTCGACGGACTCAAAGAGACGATACTGCGCTTGATGGGCAAACCGGTGTATTTTACGCTGGATCTTGATGTGCTGGACCCGTCGGTGTTCCCCGGCACGGGGACGCCTGAACCGGGCGGCGTGGCGTTCATGGAGCTGCT